>Ga0209382_10003249_pt1 | contig 22690 bp, 19 predicted proteins | sample SoiMetdeltSBSDD5_FD_187599 | JGI IMG/M metagenome (GOLD analysis project Ga0209382, IMG submission 187599) | Bulk soil microbial communities from a Populus tree surrounding site in Tennessee, USA - Soil MetaG P. deltoides SBSDD5 (SPAdes) (version 2) | ecosystem: Environmental > Terrestrial >...
CCTTGACGCCTGCGGGAAGACCTTCGAGTACGGCGACGAGCGCTTGTCCGTGCGACTCGCCGGCGGTGAGCCAGCGCAGCATGTCGCGATTCTTCCACGGCCGGACCTGCAGCCCATCACACGTCCGGCCAGCGGGCCCGATGCCCGTGCGGCATCCGCGGACGGGTGCCGGTGCGGCGCGGATGTGATGGCCTGGAGGTCCGCCCCGCGGGCAGGATGGGCGGGTGACCGGACGCCGGGTCAGCCCAGGTACGTACTCGCGAGCGGGCTGCCCGCGAGTACGCCGACCAGCGCGCCGGCCAGCATGAACGGGCCGAAGGCGAACGCCTTCCGGTCGAACACCTTCACCGCGGTCAGCAGTACGCCGAGGACGGCGCCGAACAGGAACCCGCCGTACATCCCGATCACCAGCTCACCCCAGCCGAGCCAGCCGAGCGCGCCGCCGAGCAGCCCGGACAGCCGCACGTCGCCGAACCCGATGCCGGCCGGGTACACCCACCACATGAGGTAGAAAAGTACGAACGTGCCCGCTCCCGCGATCGCCGCCCGGCCGAGTGCGTCCCAGTCGCCGGTGACGAGTGACGCGACCGTCAGCAGCACCGCCACCGCGGCGTACGTCGGCCAGATGATTGCCGAGGGCAAGAACCTGGTGCGGATGTCGATGTACCCGAGCACCGCACCTGTGATGCCGAGCACCAGCCAGGCCGCCAGCGGCGCCGCCCAGCCGATCCGCCAGGCCAGCAGGCCGCCCGCGACCGCCGCCAGCCCACCGCACCACGCCGCCGCCCGCGGACCCGCCATCGCGGCGTACAGCGTCTTGGTCTCCCCCTCGTCCAGCTCCGGCTCCGGGATCCGCCGCAACACCCACGGCCCCAGCAGGTACGCCGCCACTGCCGACCCGACCGCGCTGAGTCCCACGAGAAGCGCCTGCTGCCACGACACAAGGCCGCACCCTATCCCGCCCTCCCCGGCGTTCATCGGCCGCTTGGCGACGCGTTGTGGAAAACCGGTCGGGTGCACACCGGCGGTCACGTGACCGCGTGATCCGGCTCACCGATCACCTCCGTGGGTGGCACTCGGCGAGTTGGTGGCCTTTCCGCGGAAACGTCACCGCCGTGCGGGTGCCGCCCGATGTCTACCGATATCGGGTTCTCCTCGGATCCGTCAGGAGAGCCCGTCATCCACAGGTCGTCGCCAAGCGACCGATGAACGCCAGGGAGGATGGGGCGCCTGCCGGGGTGGAAGGGTGCGGGTGATCAGGTGATGCCGTAGGGGGAGCGGAAGAAGCTTGTGGGGTCGTACTTGCGCTTCAACGTGCGGACGCGCAGCCAGCTGGTGCCGTAGTACGAGGCGACCGACCGGTCCGGCTCGACGTGGTTGACGTAGCCGCCCGCGGAGAACCGGGCGACCGCGTGGTGGCCGTCCACGATCCAGCGGCGGGCCGCGGTGTAGCTCGCACTCGACGGGTGGGCGGCGAGGCCGACGTACCACTGGATGGTGCCGAGCGCGGACCGCCACGGCCAGGCCGAGCCACCCGCCGGGTCGGACGCGGACTGGCCGCCGAGCGGGTCGATGATCGCGGTCGCGGTACCGCCCTCGCGGGCACGGCTGCGGACCACGGCGACCAGTGCGTCGACGGTGGCGGAGTCCATCGGCTCGCGCAGCACGTCGGAGCCGGCCGTGAACCCGGTCCGCGGGCTGGTCGTGCCCCCGCCGAGGTAGCGCACCGCCTCCAGGTGCGAGCGACTCTCGAAGGACCGCGACGTGGCGCGGTACCCGGCCATCGACTCCAGCATCGCGGCGGCGGCCTCGCCGGACCCGGTCCGGGACACGCCGATGGCGCGGATCGCGACGGTGCCGTCGGCGTGCGCGTCCAGGTGCAGGTTCGCCCAGTACGCGTCCGGCGCCTCGCGGGCGAACCGCTGCCAGCCGCGGATCACGGGCGCGCCGCGCGACTCCGGCCAGCTCAGGCTGAACGTACCCACGGTCCGCGCCGGGATGGTCCGGAACCGGAAGCCGGTGACGATGCCGAGGTTGCCGCCGCCGCAGCCGCGCAGCGCCCAGAACAGGTCCGGGTACTGCTTCGCGCTCGCCGGCACGTACCGCCCGTCGGCGAGCACCACGTCCATCGAGATCACCCGGTCGCTGGTCAGCCCGTACGCCCGGGTGTCAGGCCCCAGGCCTCCACCGAGGGTGAGTCCGGCGACGCCGACGGTCGGGCCGGTCCCGGTCGGCAGCGACTGCCCGTACCGGTCCAGCAGCGCGTGCACGCCGTACAGCGTGGCGCCGGCACCTACCGCGAGCACACCGCCACCGCGGTAGGTCACGCCGGACATCGCCCGCAGGTCGATCACCAGGCCGTTCGCCACCGTGGACGCGCCGACGTACGAGTGGCCGCCGCCCTTCGGCACACACACCAGCCCGTTGCGCCGCGCGAACAGCACCGCCTGGCGGACGTCGGACACGCTCGCCGCACGCACCACCGCAGCCGGCCGGACCGGGTCGTAGCGCGGGTCGAACAGCTGCTGCATCGCTGCGTACCCGCTCATCCCCGGCCGGTACACGCCGCCGACCACCAGCCGGGTCAGCTCGTCCCAGTCCGGTGCGGCGGACACACCGGCGGTCAAGAAGAGCCTCGTTCACGCTCGACCAGCTCCTCCCGGGCGGCGGCACGCATGGCCGCCAGCGGAGCAGGGGACCTCCCGGTCATCATCTCCACCTGGAAGGCCGCCTGATGCACGAGCAGATCAAGTCCGTTCAACACTTCGGTACCGATCCGCGCGGCAGCCATCGCGAGCGCGGTCGGCCACGGGTGGTAGGCGACGTCGAACAGCACTGGTGCGACACTCGCGAAGTGGTCCGCCCACGCGTCCACGGCACCACCCGGCACCGTCGACACGCACAGGTCGTGGCCGCCCACCTGCTCGGCCTGCGCCAACGTCGCCACCGCGAGCCGGAGGTCAAGCTCGCCGGCCACGCGGCGCACCTCCTCGGCCCGGGCAGGGTCGCGTACCACCAGCGTCACGTCGCGAACGCCGAGCCGTGCCAGTGCGGCCAGTGCGGAGGCCGCGGTCGCTCCCCCGCCGAGCACCACAGCGGTCTCGGCGATCGTCATGCCGTGCTCGGCGAACGCCGCGACCAGCCCTGGTACGTCGGTGTTCGCGGCGAGCCGGGAACCGTCCGGCTCGAGCAGCAGCGTGTTCGCCGCGCCGACCAGCCGGGCGGTGTCGTCACTGCGGTCCGCCAGCTCCAGCGCCACCCGCTTCAGCGGCATCGTCAGCGACAGCCCGCGCAGCTCCGGCCCCGCGGACGCGAGGAACCCGGCCAGCTCGTCCGCACCGACCTCGTGCACGTCGTAGCGCCAGTCCAGTCCCAGCTCGGCGTAGGCGGCCCGGTGCATCGCCGGCGACAACGAGTGCGCGATCGGTCGCCCGAGGATGGCGCAGGTCCTGCTCACCGACAGCCCGCGTGGTCCTTGTGCTGATCGCACCACGCGGTCAGCTTGGCGCGGTTCGCGTTGTGCTCGGCCAGCGTCGAGGCGAACGCGGTCTCGCCGGTGTCAAGGTTGACCGTGACGAAGTAGAGCCAGCTGCCCTGCGCCGGGTTGAGTGCCGCGCGCAACGTCTCCTCGGTGGGCGAGTTGATCGGTGTCGGAGGCAACTTCTTGTTCAGGTAGCTGTTGTACGGGCCGGGCCGCCGGCGGTCCGCGTCGGTGGTGAACACGCTGCCGCTGCGGCCCATCGCGTAGTGGATGGTCGAGTCCATCTGCAACGGCATCTCGGCGTTCAGCCGGTTGTAGATGACCCGGGCAACCTTCGGGTAGTCGGCCTTCCGGTTCGTCTCCGCCTGGATGATGCTGGCAACGATCACCGCGTCGTACGGCGCGAGGTTGCGTGCCTGCGCGGTCTGGGTCAGCTTCAGCTTCGCCGCGACAGCGCCGTACTGCTTGGTCATCTGGCGCAGGATCGAGGTCGCGGTCGGGCTCTTCGGCAGGTCGTACGTCGACGGGTACAGGAAGCCCTCGGGTTTGTTGCCGGCGTACGACGGCAGCCCGAGCGTCTGCGGTTTCGCCAGCGCGGCCGCGACCGAGCCCGCCGGCAGCTTGGCCGCCTTCGAGTCCTGGATGATCGCCGCCGCCTCGTTGACCGTCTTGCCGGACGGCACGCTCACCCGGCGTACCAGGATCGAGCTCTGCGGGTCGAGCAGCAGTGCCAGCGCGGCCGTGGCCGACATCTGCTTGCGCAGTTGGTACGTCCCGGCCTGGATGCCGCGCGACCGGGTGTCGTCGCGGGCGGCGCGCTCGAACGCCTTCGCGCTCTTCACCACGTCAGCCTTCTGCAACGTCTCGCCGATCGACTCCGCGGTCTGGCCGCGGGCGATCTCCACGGTCACCTCACCGGTGCCCTGGCCGGTGTAGTCCGGGGCGGAGAACAGGTCGTTCAGGTAGTCGCGGCCCTTGCCGAGCCCGAACATGATCCCGGCGACGATGCCGCCGAGCACCACGAGCGACACCACGACGGCGAAGCATCCGCGCGCTCGCCGGCCGCGCTGCCGCTGGCGCTCGCGGCGGCGCTCGGCACGGCCCAGCGGGCGCAGGCCCAGGTCGTCGTGCAGCTCGTCGTCTTCGTACACTGACGTTTCGTTCACGGGGACTTCTCCACAAGGCTCCCGGGTGGGTTGCCGGTCTCACGCTCGGTGTCGAGCGCATGTTGCAGGATCACGACCGCCGCCGCTTGGTCGACGACGGCCCGTCGCTTCGAGCCTTTCCTCCCTTGCTCTCGGAGCACCCGCTCCGCGGTCACCGTGGTGAACCGTTCATCCACCAGGCGCAGCGGGATCCCCGATACCCGCTGTGCCAGCTCATCCGCCACTGTACGGATCCGTGCCGCGGCCGGCCCTTCGCCGCCCGACAGCGAGCGCGGCAGCCCGACCACGATCTCGATGGCCTCGAGAGTGGCTACGAGACTAGCGATCCGGTCAAGGTCACCCTGCCCACGACGTACCGTTTCAACCGGCGTGGCGAGGATGCCCTGCGGGTCGCACGAGGCCACCCCGATCCGCGCGTCTCCGATGTCGAGCCCTAACCGGACCCCGGGCCGCATCAGCTGGTGACGAGCTGGCCGACCGCCCGCTCGACCGCGGCCAGCGCCGCTTCGGCACCGTCCGGATCCGTACCGCCACCCTGCGCGACATCGTCCTTGCCGCCACCGCGTCCGCCGAGCGCCTCCGCGGCCACCTTGACCAGGTCACCGGCCTTCAGCCGCCAGGCCCGTGCGGTGTCGTTCAGCGCCACCACGATGCCCGGCTTGCCGTCCGCGACGCCGACCACGGCCACCACGGCGGGCTGGTCCGCGGGCATCCGGCCGCGCACGTCGAGCGCCAGCTTGCGCAGGTCGCCGCCGCCGACACCGTCCGGCGTACGGTGCCCGACGAAGCGGACCCCGAACACGTTCTTCGGGTTCGCGGCCAGCTCGCCGGCGACCGCCAGCACCTGGGCGGCGCGGACCTTCTCGATCTCCTTCTCCGCGGCACGCAGCCGGTCGACCAGGTCCGTGACCCGGTCCGGCAGCTCCTCCGGCCGCGCCTTCAGCGCCTCGGACAGCTGCGCCACCAGCACGTGCTCACGGGCCAGGAACTTATACGCGTCCGACCCGACCAGCGCCTCCACGCGCCGTACCCCGGACCCGATCGACGACTCGCCGAGCAGCTTGATCACGCCCAGCTGGCCGGACCGGTGCGCGTGCGTACCACCGCACAGCTCGCGGGCCCAGTCGCCGACCGAGACCACCCGGACCTCGTCGCCGTACTTCTCCCCGAACAGCGCCATCGCACCGGCTGCCTTCGCCTCGGCCTGGCTCATCACCTCGGCCTGTACCGCGAGGTCGGCCAGCACCAGGTCGTTGACCTTCGCCTCGACGTCCTCCAGCACGCTCACCGGCACCGCGCCGGTGGCGGAGAAGTCGAACCGGAACCTGCCCGGCGAGTTCTCGCTGCCGGCCTGGGTCGCCGTCTCGCCGAGCGCCTCGCGGATCGCCTTGTGCACCATGTGCGTCGCGGTGTGCGAGCGCGAGATCGACCGCCTGCGCTCCACGTCGACCAGCGCCTGGGCCTGGTCGCCGACCGCCACCTCGCCGTCCAGCACCCGCGCGGTGTGCACGATCAGTCCGTTGATCGGCGACTGCACGTCGAGCACCTCGATCTTGCCGCCGCCGGCGAGCTGGATCACGCCCGCGTCCGCGAGCTGGCCGCCACCCTCGGCGTAGAACGGGGTCCGGTCCAGGACCAGCTCGATCTCCTGGCCTGCGGACGCACCCGAACTGGTGGCGCCGTCGCCCGCGATGACCCCGCGCACGGTGCCCTCGGACGTCACCTCGTCGTACCCGGTGAACTCGACCGGCCGGCCGAGCTGGTCCGCCAGCGACCGGTACGCCGACAGGTCCGCGTGCTTCGCCTTCTTCGCCCGCGCGTCGGCCTTCGCCCGGTCGCGCTGCTCGGCCATCAGCCGGCGGAACTCGCCCTCGTCCACGGCCAGGCCCTGCTCCGCGGCCATCTCCAGGGTGAGGTCGATCGGGAAGCCGTACGTGTCGTGCAGCTGGAACGCCTTGTCACCGGCCAGCGTGCCGCTGCCTTGCTGCTTGGTCTGCAGGGCCGCGTTCTCGAAGATCGTGGTCCCGGACTTGAGCGTCTCCCGGAACACCTCCTCCTCGGCGTACGCGATCTGGCTGATCCGGCCCCAGTCCTGGGTCAGCTCCGGGTACGACGTCTGCATCCGGCCCAGGCTCACCGGCAGCAGCTCGGGCAGCGTGTTGTCCTCCACGCCCAGCAGCCGCATCGACCGCACCACCCGGCGGATCAGCCGGCGCAGCACGTAGCCGCGCGCCTCGTTGCCCGGCTTCACGCCGTCGCCGATCAGCATCAGCGCACTGCGCACATGGTCCGCGACCACCCGGAACCGGACGTCGTCGATGTGGCCCTGCTCACCGCCGGCGCCGTACTTGCGGCCCGACAGCTCCGAGGCCCTCTCGATCACCGGGAAGACCTCGTCGATCTCGTACAGGTTGTCGACGCCCTGCAGCAGGTACGCCGTCCGCTCCAGACCCATCCCGGTGTCGATGTTCTTCCGTGGCAGCTCGCCGACGATGTCGAAGTCGTCCTTGGCGCGGACCGCGGACAGCTGCTCCTGCATGAACACCAGGTTCCAGATCTCCAGGAACCGGTCCTCGTCCGCCTCCGGCCCGCCGTCCGGCCCGTACTCCGGCCCGCGGTCGACGTAGATCTCACTGCACGGGCCGCCCGGACCGGGGATGCCCATGTGCCAGTAGTTGTCCTTCAGCCCGCGCCGCTGGATCCGGTGCTCCGGCAGCCCGGCGACGCGCCGCCACAGGCCGGCCGCCTCGTCGTCGGAGTGCAATACGGTGACCCAGATCCTGTCCGGGTCGAACCCGAGCCCGCCGTCGTGCTGCGAGCCGGTGACCAGCTGCCAGGCGTGTTCGATCGCACCTTCCTTGAAGTAGTCGCCGAACGAGAAGTTGCCGTTCATCTGGAAGAACGTGCCGTGCCGGGTGGTCTTGCCGACCTCCTCGATGTCGAGGGTCCGGACACACTTCTGCACACTCGTCGCACGCGCGAACGGCGCGGTCTGCTGGCCGACGAAGTACGGCACGAACTGCACCATGCCGGCGTTCACGAACAGCAGGTTCGGGTCGTCGAAGAGCAGCGGCGCGCTCGGTACGACGGTGTGGTCGCGGTCCTCGAAGTACTTCAGGAACCGGCGACGGATCTCAGCGGTCTCCATGCTCTACTCTCGGTCTGCTTTCGTCGATGTCCAGACCGAGCGCCTCACGCAGCTCGGCCTCGCGCTGGTCCATCCCCTCCCTGACCTCGTCGCCGAAGTGGCGGACCGCGCTGGCCAGCTTGTCCACAGAGTTCTGCATGCTCTGCGGGGTCAGCGCCTGTGCCCTCTTCTTCAGCCGGGTCACGATCCACACGCCGACCAGGGTGCCGACGACGAACCAGAAGAGCCGCCTCACCGCTTCTTCGCCGCCTTCCGCTCGGCCTTCATCTCCTCACGGACCCTCCTGGCGATGTCCTTGCGCTCCCGGTCGCCGAGCGCTCGGCGGACGCCGTACGAGAACGCGGCCGCCTTCACCAGCGGCCCTCCCGCGGCCGCCGAGAACAGCGACATCAGCGCCGCGGCGTTCGTCGACACCGTGCTCGCGTTGTCGGTGATCGTGTCCACCTTCGCCAGCTGCGCGTTCGTCGTCGTCACCGTCGTGGTCACCTCACCCAGCAGCGGCACGCTGGAGTCCGAGACGCCCTTGACCAGGATCCGGGTCTCGTCCAGCACCTTGCCGAGCTTCAGGATCGGATAGGCCAGCAGGCCCACCAGAATGAGCAACGCGCACGCGGCGATCAGTCCGGCGACTTCCCCGACGCTCATGAACCGCTCCACCTTCCTCGTGGACTACGCCGGGCCGCACACAGTCCGGACATCGTCCGACCTTATCGCGCACGACCCGCCCGGCTGCCACCGCCGCACCATCGGCTGTGACCTCCGGACACGCCGAGGCATCGCTCCTGTGCCCCGAGTGCACACTCGTCGAACCCCTCCTGCTCACGCCGCCCGTCCGACCTGCTCAAGCCCCGCCCGCTCCGGCCTGCTCAAGCCGCCCGCTTCGGCCGCCACCCGACGGTCCAGCCATCGGCGGGACGGTGGTGGCTCAGCCTGCGACGATACGTATCTGCGATCCGGCTCGAGGTGGCCTCCGCGTCCTTGAGGTCGAGCGAGGTGACGCGTACGACGACCAGCCCGGCACCTTCGAAGCTCTCCTCCCGGAGGTTGTCCGCCGTGTGCTGATCGAGGTCGCGGTGCTGTTCCCCGTCGTACTCGATCACCAGACCCGTGACCGGCTCCAGCAGGTCCGGGATCCCGAGGAAGTCGCCTGTCGCGCCGTACAGCGGGACGTTGACCAACAACCCGGGCAGTCCGGCCCGCTGACCGCACAGCATCCTCAGCCGGGACTCAGGCGGCGACGCCGCCGCGGGATTCACCAGCGGCAGGGCCGCGCGCAACTGGCGCAGTCCGCGGCGGCGCGGGTGCTCGGCCGCGTAGCTGAGCAGACCTGCCTGCGTGGTGAGTCCGGTGCGGACCACACAGTCGCCGGCTGTCACGGCCTCGGTCAGGTCGGGCGCAAGCCGGAGTAGGTCGAAGCCGGCCCTGGTACCGGTAGAGCAGGAGATGCCTTGCTTCGTCGTGACGTCGACGGGGTCGAGCGCGACGCGACTGATCTGGATCCCCGGCCGTTTGACGACGCGGTCCGCGGGCAGCAGCAGAAGGACTGGCTCGTCGCGTCCGTCCAGGTGCGTGGCGCCGTGCAGGTACGCCGCCGCCCAGCCGCCCACCACCGCACCGGGTGGCATCACGGCGGCAGCGTCGAGGATGCGCTGCCGGACCGGATCGTGCAGTACGGCGTTGCGGTGGTACCCGTGATGCGGTGACTCCCAGGACTCGCTGAGCTCCTTCCGCGTCACGTTGGTGAGCTCGGACCGGCGGCGGGGCCGGGCGTCGTCGGTGCGGGACATCCGGCCAGCATGCCCGGCCTCCTCGACTCTGCGCCCGGCATCATCCACAGCCCGCCGTTGACAGAAGCCTTCCTGCTGCGGTCCGCGGTGGCACCCTCATCTGCCCCTCGACCGATGGCCCGGCTGGCTGAGTAGGCGCGCCGGAGCTGCTCGACTGATGCATTCGTGTCGACTGAAGGATCTATGTCGAGGTAAGCGCGTTCTTGCGACGTGGATCCTTCACTCAACACAATCCCTTCAGTCAACGAGCCCGGATGGTGCACCTGCCCGACATGTCGGGCAACTCCGTCGGAGTCGCGAAAGGTCAGCGTCTGCGGAGGATGGCGCGGAGCTTGGCGAGGCGGTCGGCCAGGCCGGCCTCGGCGCCGTGCCGGGTGGGCTTGTAGTACTCGGCCTCGGCGACGACGTCCGGCGCGTACTGCTGCGGAACCACGCCGCGCTCGTCGTCGTGGGCGTACGCGTACGTCGTACCGTGGCCGATCTTCTTCGCGCCCGCGTAATGGGCGTCGCGCAGGTGCGGCGGCACCGGCCCGATCTTGCCGGCCTTCACGTCGGCCGCGGCGGCGCCCAGGGCCGTGATGACCGCGTTGGACTTGGGTGCCAGGGACAGCGCGATCACGGCGTGGGCAAGGTTGATCTGCGCCTCGGGCATGCCGATCAGCTGGACGGCGTCCGCGGCCGCGACGGCCACCGAGAGGGCGGACGAGTCGGCCATCCCGATGTCCTCGCTGGCGAGGATGACCAGCCGGCGGGCGATGAACCGCGGGTCCTCCCCTGCCTCGACCATCCGGGCCAGGTAGTGCAGGGCCGCGTCCACGTCGGAGCCGCGGATCGACTTGATCAGTGCGCTGGTGACGTCGTAGTGCTGGTCGCCGTCCCGGTCGTACCGCACCGCGGCGGTGTCGACGGCGGCCTCCAGCGTGGGCAGGTCGATGACGTCGGAGCCGGCAGCCCGCGCACCGCCCGCGCCGGCCTCCAGGTAGGTGAGCGCCCGCCGGGCGTCACCGCCGGCCATCCGGAGCAGGTGCGGCAGCGCCTCGTCGGTGAGGGTGACCGCGCCGCCGAGGCCGCGTTCGTCGGTCAGTGCCCGGTCGATCAGTACGGCGATGTCGTCGTCGGTCAGCGACTCCAGGGTGAGCAGCAATGACCGGGACAGCAGCGGCGAGATCACCGAGAAGTACGGGTTCTCGGTGGTGGCGCCGATCAGCGTCACCCAGCGGTTCTCGACCGCGGGCAGCAACGCGTCCTGCTGGGTCTTGCTGAACCTGTGCACCTCGTCGATGAAGAGCACGGTCTCCGCGGACCGGTGGGTGAGCTCGCGGCGGGCGGCGTCGATGACCTGGCGAACATCTTTGACCCCGGCGGTGACGGCGGACAGCTCGACGAACCGGCGGCTGGTCTGGTGCGACACCACGGCAGCGACCGTGGTCTTGCCGGTGCCGGGCGGGCCCCAGAGCAGGACGGACATCGGCTGGTCGCCCTCGACCAGCCGGCGCAGCGGTGAACCGGGCGTGAGCAGATGCTGCTGCCCGACGATCTCGTCCAGGCTGCGCGGCCGCATCCGCACCGCCAGCGGCGCCGCGGTGTGGTCCGCGTCCGCCAGGCTCCCGCCGCCGCGCGGCGGTGCGGACGCACCCGGCATGTCGAACAACCCGTCACTCACGGCAGCGAGCCTACTTCCCGCCACCGTCAGGCCCGGCCGCGTGGTCACAAGGGCCCGACGATCGACGACACGCCGGGTCACAAGGGCCCGATGAACGGACGATCGATCAGGTGCGCTTGATGGCTGATCGGAGTTTGCCGAGGATGCGGTCGGCGTCGGTGCCGAAGGGGTTGTCGTTGACCAGGTAGGTCCAGGTCGCGGTCGGGCGGCCCACGCCGCTGGCTTCCGCGTCCAGGCCATCCGCGCCGATCTCGGCGGACTCGAACGACTCGGCCGCGGCGGTCCAAGCGTCCTCGACCAGCGTGTCGAAGGACGCGATCGCCTGCCGGTTGAACTCGTCGATCGGCTTCTCGTGCACGATGCCGCCGGACAGCGACCGCAGGTGGATGCCCTCGCGCAGGTCGGCCAGTACTGCCAGGTGGTCGGTCCAGGCCCGGTCCAGGTGATGCAGCGCGATCTGCCGGGCCGCGGCCGCCACGACGTCCTCGCCGGCGGACTCGACCAGCTCGTCGTACCGCTCCTTGGACCGGGAGCCCAGCTCGGTCGCGGCCAGGTCGCCGGTCAGCACCTTCTCCCGGGTGTCGAGCAGGATCGCCCGCTGCTGCCCGGTGAGTCGCGCGTACTGCCAGGTGTTGCGGTGGATCTCCACGTTCGCGCCGTCCGCGACCCGCTGGGCGTGCTCGACGTGCGCGTGCGACTTGCGGTCCTCCACCCGGCCGTCGGCGTCCGGCTGCGGACGCAGGCCGGTGGTCACCGAGTAGCGGGTGATCAGCTCGTCACCGAGGCTGGCGAAGCACACCGAACCGCCCGGGTCGCCCTGCCGTCCGGCGCGGCCGCGGAGCTGGTCGTCCAGGCGGCTCGACGGGTGCCTGCCGGTACCGATCACGTACAGGCCGTCCAGCTCGACCGCCTTGTCGCGGGCGTGCTGGTCGCGGCCCCCGAGCCGGATGTCGGTACCCCGGCCGGCCATCTGGGTCGACACCGTCACGGTGCCCGGCACGCCCGCCTCGGCCACGATCGCGGCCTCCTCGGCGTCGTTCTTCGCGTTCAGCACGACGTGCGCGATGCCGGCCTCGTCGAGCTTCTCGCTGAGCTGCTCGGACTCGTCCACGCTGTGCGTGCCGACCAGGATCGGCCGCTCGGTCTCGTGCACCTCGGTGATGTGCGCGATCAGCGCCTTCTGCTTGTCCTCGATGGTCAGGTACAGCCGGTCCGGGTGGTCGACACGGATCGGCGGCTTCTCCGGTGGGACCACGGCCACCTCGACGCCGTAGAACTCCTGCAGCGCCTCGGCCACCACGACCGCCGTACCGGTCATCCCGCAGACCCGCTGGTACGCCGTGACCAGATCCTGGACCGTGATGCTGTCCAGCACCTCGCCGCTCTCGCTGACCCCGAGCGCCTCCTTCGCCTCGACCGCGGCCTGCAGCCCGTCCGGCCAGCGCTGGAGCCGGGCGATCCGGCCCCGGTTCGTGTTCACCAGGTGCACCTTGCCGTCGCGCACCAGGTAGTCCACATCGCGCTTCAGCAGCGCCTCCGCGTGCAGCGCGACGTTGACCTGGGTGAGCCGCTCCAGATTCTCCTCGGCGTACAGGTCGATGTCGCCGAGCCGCTCCTCGACGTGGTCGGTGCCGCCGTCGGTCAGCGCGACGCTGCGGCCGTCCGGGTCGATCTCGTAGTCGACCCCGGCCCGCAGCTCGCGGACCAGCTGGACGATGTCGTCGTCCACCTCCTCGCCCGGCGCGGCGCCGGCCAGGACCAGCGGCACCCGTGCCTCGTCGATCAGCACCGAGTCGGCCTCGTCCACCAGCGCCACATCGGGGGTGCTGGTGACCCGGTCGGCGGCGTCGGTGACCAGCCGGTCCCGCAGCACGTCGAACCCGACCTCGCTGACGGGCGCGTAGCAGACCTCCGCCTGGTACGCCGTACGACGCTCGTCCGGCGTCGACGCCTGACCGATCGCCGCCACGGTGACGCCGAGCGCGTCGTACAGCGGACCCATCCAGTCCGCGTCGCGCCGGGCCAGGTAGTCGTTCACCGCCATCACCTGGACGTGCCGGCCGCTGAGCGCGTATCCGACGGCCGCGATCGCCCCGGCGAGGGTCTTGCCCTCGCCGGTCGCCATCTCGATCACCCGGCCCTGCAGCAGCGCGAGTGCGCCGACCAGCTGGCCGTCGAACGGCCGGTCCCCGACGGTCCGCTCGGCCGCCTCGCGGGCTACCGCGAGCAGCTCGACCAGCTCGTCGTCGGTGAACTCGCCCTCGGTCCGCAGCTTCCCGGCCGCCTCACGCAGCTCGTCATCGGACAGCTCCGCGACCGTGTCGGCCCGCTCGCCGACCTGGTCCACAAGTCGCTGGTACGGGCGGATGTCGATGCTGCCGGGCCGCTGCAGGACGCGGCGGATCCGGTCGGTCAGTCTGGCCATGTCCTGGGCAACGTCCCGTCGTGAGTGGTGGTTCCCGTCGCCGCCGACCCTACGGGGTGAACACGTACGGCGTCGTGCTGGTCACCTTCACCAGGCCGAGCCGCTGCAGGATCGGGCGCGAGTCCTCGGACGCGTCCACCCGGACGTACCGGTAGCCGCGGTCCCGGGCCTTCATCGCGCGGTGCCGCAGCAGCGCCCGGTACAGGCCCTGGCGCCGCCACTCCGGCCGGGTCGAGCCGCCCCACAGGCTCGCGAAGTCCGTGCCCGGGTGGTACCGCACCCACGCCGCGGTCAGCGCCGGGCCGGCCGTGTCCGGCAGAGCCTCCTCGACGAGCGCCACGTCGACCAGTTCCGGAGCGGCCTGCCGCTCGTCGTACAGGTGGTCGACGAACGACCGGTGGCTCTCGCCCCAGACGGCGACGCTCAGCTCGCCGATCCGGTCGAAGTCCTCCCTGCTCTCGACGTCGCGGATCCGGACCTTCGACGGCAGGCTCACCGGGAGCTCCAGGATCCGGTCGATCTCACCGAGGATCAGCGACTCGGGCTCCTCCGCGACGAACCCGGCCGCGGTCAGCCGGTCCGGCAGGTCCGCCGGCTCGTCGTACGCGTAGGTCTTCCACTCGAACTCGTGCCCGCGCGCGGTGAAGAACTCGACCTGTGCGGCGATCTCCGCGTCCGGGTCGTCCAGCCCTTCCGGCGCCTCGACGAACCCGGCGGCGGTGCCGAGGTACGAGCGCCGCACCTTGCCGACCCGCTCGACCGTCCAGCCGGGCGAGACGTCCCGGTCCGACAACCGCACCTGCTCGTGGAAGACCCGCAAAAGCTCCTCTGGCGTCACCCCCACATCATCCCGCCCCCCGCAACCACAATTTCCGTTCGTCGGGCCGTTGTGACCAGGCGTGTCGTCATTCGTCGGGCCGTTGTGACCACGCGGGTGTCAACCGGACGGGTCGCGGCGGCGTGTAACCGGTGTCCGAGAGGGGGACACCATGAAGCACATCCGCACACTGCTCGCCGTCCTGGCGGCCGCTACGGTCCCGACGGCCGGTCTGGTCGCGACCGCCGCACCTACGATCGGCCCGGTGACAGCGGCCGGCTGCGCCACCGGCTGGGGTTCGTTGCCCGAGGCATCGAACCGTACGACGACCGCCCAGCTGACCGGGATCCGGTCCGGGCGGCACGCCTGCTTCGACCGGCTCGTCGTCGACCTGAACGGCCGGCCCGCAGGCTACCGCGTCGAGTACGTGGCGACGGTCCGTCAGGACGGCTCCGGCTTCGCCGTCCCGCTGCGCGGCGGCGCGAAGCTGCAGGTGGTCGTGAGAGCGCCGGACCACGACCTCAGCTACCGGCCGACCTATCGCCCGGCGAACCGGCGCGAGCTGGTGGACGTCGGCGGCTACCGAACGTTCCGCCAGGTCGCCTGGGCCGGATCGTTCGAAGGACAGTCGACCGTCGGTGTCGGCGTCCGCGGCCGACTCCCGTTCCGCGTCCTCACCCTGACCGGCCCCGGCACCGGCTCCCGGCTCGTCATCGACGTCGCCCACACGTGGTGACGCACCATCACCGGGTGGTCAGAAGGGACCGATGAGCGAAGACACGCCGGGTCACAAGGGCCCGATGAGCGGTGTTGGGACGTGGTCTGGCGGTTACTGCGCGGCTTTCGTCACTACGTCGTCCGGGCCGAAGTCCTCGCCGGTGTACGGCTTCTCCTCCAGCAGCACCCACCAGTTACCGGAGTTGTCCCGCATCACGGCCTCCACGCCGTACGGCCGGTCGGCCGGCTCGGACACGAACTCGACGCCCTTCGCGGTCAGCTCCTCGTAGGTCTTGCGGCAGTCGTCGACGGCCAGCCCGCCGGCGCCGTACGAGCCCTTGGCCATCATCCGCTTGATGAAACCTGCCGACTCCTCGTCAAGCGGCGGGCCGGGAATCTGCAGGTTGAGCTTCAGGTCCGGCTGGTCCGGCTGCCCGACGGTGAGCCAGCGGTAGTCCCCCATCGTCACGTCCTCGCGCAGCTCGAAACCGAGCTTGTCGATGTAGAAGTCCTTCGCCTCGTCGATGTCGTTGACCCACACGCCGTACAGCGAGACATGCTGGATAGCCATCGCCTTGTTCCCTTCGGTCGTTGTCGTTCTTGACGAGTACGACGCTAGGCCCGCGCCCTGCCCGGACGCTTCTCCCGGATTGCGGAGGCAACCGACCCGCTGAACCGCTGCGTCCGCCGAAGGCGAGTCAGTCCGGCTCGCCTTCGGCGGACGTTACGGGTTGCAGGCCGAGCATGAAGATGTAGCAGCCGGGGATGTGCGGTCCGCCGGCCTGGGTCCGCTGGTACTCCGACGGGCTCATGCCGACCAGCTCGCGGAACTTCACGCTGAACGAGCCGAGGCTGGAGTACCCGACCAGGTGGCACACCTCGGTCACGGTCAGGTTGGTCGCCCGGAGCAGGTCGCTCGCGCGTTCGATCCGGCGCCGGGTGACGTACTGCATCGGCGTCTCGCCGTACTCGGCGGCGAAGCAGCGCAGGAAGTGGTACTTCGACACCCCGGCGGTCGCTGCCAACGCCTCCAGGTCGAGCGGTTCGGCATAGTTGCGGTCGGCAACGTCCCGCGCCCGCCGCAGGTGCGGCAGCAGCTCCACCGGCACCGGCGACTGTCGTGGCACGCCCTCACCTTACGGGTCGAACGGTCCCGTCAAGGTTTGGCGTCGACGCCGGCTTCCTTGCGCTGTTCGGGCGTGATCGGCGCCGGCGCCGCGGTGAGCGGGTCGTACCCGCCGCCGGACTTCGGGAACGCGATCACGTCCCGGATCGACTCGGTACCAGCCAACAGCGCGGTGATCCGGTCCCAGCCGAGCGCGATCCCGCCGTGCGGCGGCGCGCCGTACTTGAACGCCTCGAGCAGGAAGCCGAACTTCTCGGTCGCCTCCTCCTCGGACAACCCCATCACCGCGAACACGCGCTTCTGCACGTCCTCGCGGTGGATACGGATCGAGCCGCCGCCGATCTCGTTGCCGTTGCAGACGATGTCGTAGGCGTACGCGAGCGCGTTGCCCGGGTCGGTGTCGAAGGTGTCCAGCGACTCCGGCTTCGGCGAGGTGAACGCGTGGTGCACCGCGGTCCACGCGCCCGACCCGACGGCGACCTCGCCGGCCGCGGTCGCCTCGGAGGCCGGCTCGAACAGCGGCGCGTCCACCACCCAGACGAACTCCCAGGCAGACTCGTCGATCAGCCCCTGCCGGCGGCCGATCTCCAGCCGCGCGGCACCGAGCAGTGCCCGGGACGGCTTCGGCAGGCCGGCGGCGAAGAAGATGCAGTCGCCCGGCGAGGCGCCGACGTGCTTGACCAGGCCGGCGCGCTCGTCCTCGGACAGGTTCTTCGCGACCGGCCCGCCCAGCTCGCCGTCCTCGCCGACCAGCACATAGGCGAGTCCGCGGGCGCCGCGCTGCTTGGCCCACTCCTGCCAGGCGTCCAGCTGCTTGCGCGGCTGGTCGGCACCACCGGGCATCACCACGGCACCGACGTATTCGGCCTGGAACACCCGGAACGGTGTGTCGGCGAAGAACTCGGTGCACTCCACCAGCTCCAGGCCCATCCGCAGATCGGGCTTGTCGGTGCCGAACCGGCGCATCGCCTCGGCGTACGTCATCCGCGGGATCGGCGTCCGGATCTCGTGCCCGGCGAGCTTCCAGAGCGCCGCCAGCACCTCCTCGGAGAGCGCGATGATGTCGTCCTGGTCGACGAAGCTCATCTCGATGTCGAGCTGGGTGAACTCCGGCTGCCGGTCGGCGCGGAAGTCCTCGTCGCGGTAGCAGCGCGCGATCTGGTAGTACCGCTCCATCCCGGCCACCATCAGCAGCTGCTTGAACAGCTGCGGCGACTGCGGCAGCGCGTACCAGGAGCCGGGCTGCAACCGGGCCGGGACCAGGAAGTCGCGGGCGCCCTCCGGGGTCGACCGGGTCAGCGTCGGGGTCTCGATCTCGACGAAGTCGTGCGCGGCCAGCACGTCGCGGGCGGTCCGGTTCACCTCGCTGCGCAGCCGCAGCGCGGAGCCCGGGCCGGACCGGCGCAGGTCCAGGTAGCGGTGCTTGAGCCGCACCTCTTCGTTCACCGGCGTGGTGTGGTGCTCCTCGACCGGGAACGGCAGCGGCGCAGCCGCGGACAGCACCTCGACATCGGCGGCGACAACCTCGATCTCGCCGGTCGCGAGGTTCTCGTTGACGTTGCCCTCGGGCCGCTTCGACACCTCGCCGGTGACCTTCAGGCAGAACTCGGCGCGCAGCGGGTGCGCCACCTCCTCGTCCCGGATCACCACCTGCACCGCGCCGGAGCTGTCGCGCAGGTCGATGAACGCCACTCCCCCGTGATCGCGCCGCCGCGCCACCCAGCCCGCCAGCGTGACGGTCTCGCCGGTGTGCTCGGCCCGGAGCGAGCCTGCGGTGTGGGTACGGATCACGAGTTCTCCTTGCTCGTAGCAACGACCTGCGGTCGCAGGTCCTCGGTGGGCGGCGTCCAGGTCTCGGCGTCGGCGTCGACCTGGTCGCCGCTGCGGATGTCCTTCACGGAGTCCGGGTCGCCGGGGAACCAGACGTACGGGATGCCGCGCCGGTCGGCGAACCGGATCTGCTTGCCGAACCTGGCCGCCGCCGGCGCCACCTCGGCCGGGATCCCGCGCGACCGCAGCGCCGCCGCGGTCCGCATCGCGTCGGCACGCGCTTCCTCGTCGGCCAGTGCCACCAGTACGGCGGTCGGCGTCGAACGGGTCGCGGTGACCAGCCCCTGGCCGAGCAACCGCGCGAGCAGCCGCGACACCCCGATCGAGATGCCGACCCCCGGGTACGACGTCTTGCCGTCGCTGGCAAGCGCGTCGTACCGGCCACCGGAGCAGATCGAGCCGTACGACTCGTGCCCGACCAGCTGGGTCTCGTAGACGGTGCCGGTGTAGTAGTCCAGGCCGCGCGCGATCCGCAGGTCGGCGAGCAGCAGGCCGGGCGCGTGCTCGTTCGCGGCGGTCATGATCGCGGCCAGCTGCTCCAGGCCCTCGTCCAGCGTCTCGTGCTGTACCCCGAGCGCGCGCACCTGGTCCACGAAGGACGCGTCGGTGGTGGCGATCTCCGCGAGTTGCAAGGACGCCTTCGCCTGAGCGTCGGTCAGGCCGGACTCGACCAGCAGCGCGGTCACCTTGTCCGGGCCGATCTTGTCCAGCTTGTCGACCGTCCGCAGCACGCCCGCGACGTCCTCGATCCCGAGACCGCGGTAGAAGCCTTCGGGGATCTTCCGGTTGTTCACCTGGATCCGGAACTCGGGCACCGGCAGCCGGCGGAACGCGTCCGCGACCACCAGCGGCAGCTCGACCTCGTAGTGAAACGGCAGCGTTCCGGCGTCGATCACGTCGATGTCGGCCTGGACGAACTCCCGGAACCGGCCCTCCTGCGGCCGCTCACCCCGCCACGCCTTCTGGATCTGGTACCGGCGGAACGGGAAGACCAACTTGCCGCTGTTCTCCAGCACGTACCGCGCGAACGGCACCGTCAGGTCGAAGTGCAACCCCAGACCAGGGCCGTCCTCGTCGGCGCCTGCGGCCAGCCGCCGTACCGCGTAGATCTCCTTGTCCGCGTCCTCGCCCTGGTTGGACAGCCGCTCCACCGGCTCCACCGCGCGGGTCTCGATCGAGGCGAAGCCGTGCAGCTCGAACGTGTCCCGGATGACGTCCAGGAAGTGCTGCTCGACGATCCGGTCCGCCGGAAGCCATTCGGGGAACCCGCTGATCGGGGTCACCTTGTCACTCATCGGTCAACAGTCTCCAGGTCCTGCAAGTAGGGGTTGGTCGCCTTCTCCCGGCCGATCGTGGTCTGGCCACCGTGTCCCGGCAGGACGACGATGTCGTCGTCCATCGGCAGGATCTTGGTGGCCAAGGTATGCAGCATGACCTGGTGATCGCCGCCCGGCAGGTCCGTCCGCCCGATCGAGCCGGCGAACAGCACGTCACCGGAGAACAGCACCTGGCTGACATCCTCCGGCCCGTCGTACGGCATGGTGAAGGTGACCGAGCCCTCCGTGTGGCCCGGGGTGTGGTCGACGGTCATCGTCAGGCCGGCCAGCTCGAGCGAGCTACCGTCCGCGAGCTCGGCGACGTCGTCCGGCTCCGCGAACGTGTGCTCGCCGCCGAGCAGCATCCGGGCCGTCTCCGGGCTGATCCCGGCCATCGGGTCGGCGAGCAGGTGCCGGTCGCCGGGGTGGATGTACGCAGTCGCGTCGTAGGTGCCGCAGACCGGCAGCACCGACCACATGTGGTCGATGTGGCCGTGCGTGAGCAGGACCGCGACCGGCTTGAGGTTGTTCTCCCGGACCACCTGCTCGACCGTCCCGGCGGCTTCTTGGCCCGGGTCGACCACGACGCACTCAGCACCCTGCCCGGTCGCGACCACGTAGCAGTTGGTGCCCCACGCACCTGCGGGGAACCCGGCGATGAGCACGACTGACCTCTCTGACCGACTGCGGGGATGTGCGATCGCGCACCGGTCAAGGTTACCGGTCGGGACATCCCCGCCTCGCAGCGGCCGTCCACCGTCGGCTGCAGTGAGACGCACCCACAACACCGTTGCTTCTCGGGCCCGAGTTTGTGATGGTCAAGGCAGACGGGTGGGTCCCGGACGGCGTGAACCGACGACTGTCCAGAATGGGGCCACTGGGGTGAGCGCAGTTCATACCGCCGGAAGGGGCGAGTTGTGGCCGAGAGCAGCTGGGGCCGGGTGGGTGACGATGGGACGGTTTACGTCCGGACCAAGGAGGGGGAGCGCGCGGTCGGCCAGTGGCCGGACGCCGAGCCCGCCGAGGCGCTGGCGTTCTACACCCGTCGGTTCGAGGCCCTGGTGTTCGAGGTCGACCTGCTGGAGAAGCGGGTCAAGGGCGGCACCGTGTCCCCCGACGACGCCCGGGCCGCGGTGAAGAAGGTGACCGCCGCGATCGACAACGCGCAGGCGGTCGGCGACCTGGACGGCCTGCGCACCCGACTGGAGGCGCTCAACCCGGTCGTCGCCGAGCAGCGTGAGAAGCGCAAGGCCGAGCGCGCTGCGAAGGTCGAAGAGGCCCGCGAGGCGAAGGCCCGGATCGCGTCTGAGGCCGAGACGATCGCCGCCGGCACCGATTGGCGGCACGGTGTCACCCGGCTGCGCGAACTGCTGGACGAGTGGAAGGCCCTACCCCGGCTGGACAAGACCAGCGACGACTCGCTGTGGCACCGGTTCTCGTCCGCGCGCACGACGTACACCCGGCACCGCAAGCAGCACTTCGCCGAGCTGTCCTCCAAGCGCGAGGAGGCGGCCGTGATCAAGGAGCGGCTGGCCGCGGAGGCCGAAGAGCTGGCCTCGTCCACCGACTGGGGTCCGACCTCGGGCCGGTTCCGCGACCTGATGCGGCAGTGGAAGGCCGCCGGGCCGGCGCCGCGTGAGGTCGACGACAAGCTGTGGGCTCGGTTCCGCGCCGCCCAGGACCAGTTCTTCGGCGCCCGGGACGCGGTCCAGGCCGAGGAGAACGTCGAGCAGCGCGCCAACCTGGAGAAGAAGGAGGCGCTGCTGCTCGAGGCCGAGTCGATGCTCCCGGTCACCGACGCGAAGGCCGGCCGCGAGCAGCTGCGCGACCTGCTGGACCGCTGGGACGCGATCGGGAAGGTGCCGCGCGACGCGATGCGGCCGATCGACAACCGGCTGCGCGCCGTCGAGCAGGCGGTGAAGGACGCCGAGGACGAGGTCTGGGCCCGCAGCAACCCGGAGGCCCGGGCACGCGCCGAGGCGACCGTGCAGCAACTGCAGTCGTCGATCGCGGACCTGGAGTCCCGGCTGGCCAAGGCGACCGCACGCGGCGACGAGCGCAAGGCGAACGAGGCGCGCGAGGCCCTGGAAGCCCGCCGCGCCTGGCTCGCCGAAGCCGAACGAGCCCTCACCGACTTCAGCTGACCATCCCGCCAGCTGCCCCGAGCAGACCTCACACGCGCCGGCGCGGGGACCCCCGTTCATTCTGCCGATCATCGGTCACTTTTCCCTCGCCTGTGGATAAGCGCCGACGCGAGTGAGGGCGGATCTCGCATCCTGCGGGCATGGTCGCTCGCCATCCCGCTGATGTACTTCGACGGTCAGCCGTTCACCCGCGCCGATGCGCTGGCCGCGGGGTGGACCGACAACCGGCTCAGCACGCTGGTCGGCAAGGGTCTCGTCCGCCGCCTGCTCCAGGGCGTGTACGTCGACGCGCTGGCGCCCGACACGATCGAGCTCCGGGCCGCGGCGCTGTGCCGGGTGGCACCACCGGACGCGGTGATCTGCCGCCGCAGCGCGGCCTGGCTGTACGGCGTCGACACGCTCGCGCTGCGGGAGCACACCGAGATCCCGACCGTCGACTGTGTCCGGCCGTCGAAGCGCCGCGCGACCCGGCTTCGGCCGTCCGGCACGCACAGCCAGACCATGCGACCCGGCGACGTGATCACTGTGCTCGGCCTGCGCGTGACCAGCCCGGTCGCGACCGCCGTACACCTGGCCCGGCATCTGGACCGCCCGTTCGCGCTCTCCGGGGTGGATGCGATGCTGCACGCCGGGCTTGTCCGGCTGGACGAGCTGCACGCGGCGGTGAAGTCCTTCCCGCACCACCCGGGGATCGTGCAGGCCCGGGAGATCGCGGGTTGGGCCGAGCCCCTGGCGGAGTCGCCGGGCGAGTCCTGGCTGCGGTTGCGGGTGCTGGACGCCGGGTTCCCTCGACCGGTCCCGCAGGTCGTCGTACAGGGACCGTCGCGGGAGTACCGGCTCGATCTCGGATTCCCGGAGCCCGGGCCGGACGGGCTGCGGATCGGGCTGGAGTACGACAGCGACCGGTGGCACTCGGGCCCGGCGGCCGAGCTGCGGGACGCGACCCGGCGGGCAGAGCTGCGGGCGGTGGGCTGGATGATCCTGCCGGTACGACGCGGCGACGTCTGGGGACGGCGGCCCGACCTGGAACGAGCGATCGGCGAGCTGCTCGGGATCCAGCCGGTGCTCCC
>Ga0209382_10003250_pt1 | contig 22685 bp, 18 predicted proteins | sample SoiMetdeltSBSDD5_FD_187599 | JGI IMG/M metagenome (GOLD analysis project Ga0209382, IMG submission 187599) | Bulk soil microbial communities from a Populus tree surrounding site in Tennessee, USA - Soil MetaG P. deltoides SBSDD5 (SPAdes) (version 2) | ecosystem: Environmental > Terrestrial >...
GACCGCCTTCGGCGACCAGCGCTCGACGACCACGAAGTGATTGAAGCTCCAATGGACGATCGCGGGAAGGTGGAGGGTCTTGAAATGCTCAGGCTCGAGGGACAATGCCTTGACGCGCAGCCCCGAGGCGCGGGCGGCCTCGACGATGGCCCAGGCGCTGAGCCCATCCCGACCGATGCTAACAAACTCAGGGCACTCTGAAACGCGCGTCTTCCGGCCGTAGTAGCTGAGGACCATCGCCAGGCAAGCGGCGCCACATTCGAAGGCGCTCAACTGGAGCACGACGGGCACTCGCCGCCGACGCAGACGTGCCAGGGCCGCCTGAACGGTCGCCAGAAGGAGACAATAGCCCGTCCACCAGCCGTTCATGCTGAACCATGATCGGAACTGGCGGGTCCGCTGGACGGCGATCATCAGTCACGCTCCAGCTAGTGGGCCGAACGCCGCGCCGGCCACGAACCAGGCCACGGCTCCAACGCTCGCGAGCAGCCCGAGCAGGACCCAGAGGACGATGAAGGTACCCGGGGCGACGAATCGCGGCAGCACCAGCTCGTCGCGGCTCTCGTGATAGCGCCGAAGCGCATCAGCACGAAAGATAGGGCGATGTGTACCCACGTCAATTCCGATCAGCCGGCGACCGGCCGCTCGACGAGCGACGTCCGGGCCGCATTGCCCCAGTACCACTCGATCGTCGCCGCCTCGCGCCGCTCAGCCAACCACTGCTCGAACAGGATCTTCTTGATGGCGCTCCGGGTTGGCTCATCGAGACGCGCGGGCGTGACTGAGAGGACACGCACGATCGCGTAGCCCTCCTCGGTGCGGAGGGGGCCGACGAGCTCGCCGGGGTCGGCGGCGAAGAGAGCTGCCAGCGCAGGGGATACCTGCCCGCGCTGGACCACCGCGAAGAGCTCGCGCGAACGGCGGGTCGAGGCACCCACCGTCGCCAGGACGGCGCGCTGTGCCGCCTGGTAGAAGTCGAGCTCGCCGCGGCGGATCTGCTCACACAGGTCGCGTGCCGTCGCTTCGTCCGAGACTTCGAGGCGAGCGATGGAGGCCGTGTCGAAGTCGGCTCGATGCTCCGCGAAGTACGGCTCCACCCGGCCGTCCGTGACCCTCTCGCGCAGCCCGGCTACCGTGGCCTGGTCGCCGACGAGCCGCTCGAGCTGCTCGTGGGTAACGCCTCGTCGCTCCATCCAGAGGTAGGTGTCCTCGGCCGTGTAGAGCCGGTGCGCGCGGCGGAAGCTGTCCATCGCGTGCTGCAGCTCCGCGTCGGAAAGCTCGAGCGGCTCCACAGTGACCGCTTCCTCGACCAGGCAGCTGTCGACCAGGCGGTTCACGATGCGCGCCTCGTCCCAGATGAAGTCGAGGCAGGCCATCACCTGGTCCAGTTCCATGCTGATTGAGTTGACCCTCACCAGGCACCGCTCGCTTATGGGGCGTGCGCCGCGCATCGGCCAGGGTAGGGCGCGATCGGGACAGAAGCTGAGCGAGACGGTCCCCTGCCCGGCGAGGCGCAGCAGCGCGTCGTAGTGCACCGACCGGTCGTACGCCTCCTCCTCCCAGACCAGATCGAGCGCCACTTCCGGGTACTCCCGCTGCAAGAGCCGGAGACCCGCCTGCGCTTCTTGCGGTCGAGTGTCCTCCCGGACCAGTGTCATCAGATAGTCCAACGTATCGGTCAGCGCCTGCCGCGGCGTATCGCTCACGATCGTCCTCCTGCACGGGCCTGGAGCCCGTGCGCTGTTGTTCTGTCCCCGGACGATCCGGCCATCAGCAGGTCACAGAGCGCGTCGCTGATCGGCAGTCCGGTGGCCAGCTCGATCCAGAGGTACTGGCCATTGGGATTGATCTCGAAGAAGACGTAGCGGCCGTCCGGGGTGAGCGCCATGTCGATCGCCCCGTAGTAGAGCCCCAGCCGCTCGACGAGCTGCACGCAGCGCTGCTCCAGGTCAGGCGGCAACGCATGCGGGAGGTAGCGGGTCTGGAAGTGGTCGTAGTGCCGCCAGTCGACCCGCGTCTGATTGCTCTCCTGCGAGTGGATCTCGGCCGCGAAGACCGCCCGCCCGACCACCGTGATGCGCAGCTCGAGGCGCTTCGGCACGCAGGCCTGGAAGATGACCGGGCAGAAGCGAAGGGCGCCCGCGTGCCCAACATCTCGCTTCGAGACCAACTTCGTGAAGCGACTGAAGGTCGTCTCGTCGCGGACGATCGAAGGTAGTCCGATCACCTTGCTGATGAGGTTACCGTTGTGCTCGCGGTAGAACTCCAGGAAGTCTTCCGGGCTGTTCGTGACCAGCGTCGGCGGCAGCTCGAAGCCAAGCTCCCCGGCCAGTTTGAGCTGGACCGCCTTGAGATGCGCTCGGAAAATGACGGAGCGAGGCGCCGGCACCCAGGGGCAATCCAGGCAGCTCCAGACATCCTGGACGAAGATCTTGCACTCCTTTTCCACGTGGGCACGGATGGCCCCGTCGGTGAGCTCGGCATGTGCCACGGGATTCTGTGGACGGCGGTCCCAGACCGTCGCCACGCGCTGGAGGTCGATCGACTCTCCGCCCACCCGCAGCGTGCAGGCGGACGCCCCCAGCGGTGTGTAGGCAAGCGAGACCTCAGCCTCCGACGGGAACTGCGCCCAGTCGAACCGAACCAGCTCGGCCCCTCGCTCGCGCAGCCTGGTCTCGACGTGGTTGGCGTGCGCATCCCGAGGTTCGGTCAGGATCAGGATCATCTCAAAAGCCTCTCCGGAGCGCTGGATGTGTGCCCCTCTCCCGGTTCATAGGAGAGGGGCACGGCGATAGGTCAGGTCCGGTCGTCCCCTGCGGCAGGGACGTCCGACATCAGTCGTAGATCGTTTCGGCGGGTGGTCCATTGACCGACGTGCTCGGCATGCCCCTAGTCTGGCACGATGATCGTGTCGTCGTTCTGCCCATTGGTCACGCAGTTCAGCATGGCCCGCGTCTTGTCGGGCAGCCTTGCCCCGGTAACGAGCCGCAGCTGCTCCTCGGACAGCTCGTCCCCAACTGGCGAGAGATCCTCGATGCGGGTGGCCCGCGCCGTTGGCGTCAGACCCTCAACCCTGGTGGCGCTCTTTTCCACGTGCGTCACCTCCTTTCGTGTTCCACCCGTGTTCAGGTGGCATACCTCACTCTACCGCCCGTTCCCACGTCACACCGCTTCAAATGGCGCACTGGTTCTGTGCCCTTTTTCACGGTACGAAGCCCCGCGGCACGAGCCGGCATAGCACTCTCGTCTAGGCGGTCGCCCGGCGCCGCAATGCCTCGGAGCTCCGAATCACGATCCGGCGGCGTCCCAGGGCGATGATCCCCTGCGCTTCGTAGCGGCTGAGCAGCCGGTTCACCCGGGTGCGCGTCGCGCCGATCATCGCCGCCAGGTCGTCCTGGGTGAGCGGAATCTCGATCTCGACCTGCTGGTGAGGCGTCTGCCGTCCGTGTACGTCCGCCAGCTCGACCAGCTTCTTCGCAAGACGACCCGACTGGTCGAGGAGCATGAGATCGGCCGCGCTTTCGCTCGCCTTGCGGATGGTTCCGACCAGCCCGGCCAGCAGGCCTTCGACGGCGGCCGGGCTCCGCCGGAGGAGCCCGAGCAGGTCGGTGCGCTGGAGCATCGCCGTCTCGACCGGCTCCAGCGCCACGACCGTGGCCGAGCGCGGCCCGCCGTCCAACAGCGCCATCTCCCCGAACAGGTCGCCCGGGCCGACGATGGCCAACACGGCCTCCGTACCAGCCTCCGAGCTGCGAACGATCTTGAGATGCCCATGGCAGACCAGGTGAAGGCTCAGGCCGGGATCACCCTGGTGGAACACCACCTCTCCACGCCGGTAGGCCCGTGGCTGCATCATCGCGGCGAGCTGCTCCACCTCCTGGCGCGGCAGGTTGCGCAGCAGTGGCGTCCGTCTCAGCACGTCCACGTCGACTTGACACACCATCTCGGTCTCCCACGCCTGCTTCCCGCTTCGGCCGGCGAAGCGAGCTACCTCGGGGCAATCCGAGCCCCGCGAGTCGTTGCATGGAGACAGCGTGCCACGAACTTGGCGGGCCAGCATCCGCAAATGAGCCTATCCCAGGACCTATTTCTGGGGCGGGCGCAGGTGGTGTTGCCGCCAGGTCCTGCCTGCCGCCCGAGGAGCTGTTCGACCTGGGCCGCGTCAGTCAGGCCGTGGCGCCGCCAGGCCCTGCTCGACCGCCCAGGCGGCGATCTGGGCCCGGGAGCGTAGCCCGAGCTTGTCACGGATGTGCTCGGCGTGGGCGTCGGCCGTGCGCTCGGAGATCACCAGCCGCTCGGCGATCTGGCGACTGGTGAGCCCGCCGGCGATCAGCGCCGCGACTTCTCGCTCGCGGGCGGTTAGGGGCACCACTGGACCAGAGACGGCCGCGGCTCGCAGGCTAGAGGCCGAGCCTGGCTCGGCCGCGGCAACCGCGTACTCGATGGTCTGCTCTAGCGGCATCGCCCGTCCCGCCGCATGCGCCGCTGCGAACGCCACGTCGCCGAGGGTGGCGCGGGTGGCGGTCAGGGCATCGTCATACGCGGTCCGCTCGGCAGGCGAGGACGAGAACGCCGATGAGCCTACGGCCTCACGAAGGGACTCCGCCGCTCCGAACAGGCGTGCCGACCGCTCCGGGGCACCTCGTCGTTGCGCAACGATTGCAAGGTTGCTCAACACCCAGGAGAGGCCGTGCCGGTCGCCCAGCTCCCGGAACAGCGCCAGACTCTCCGAGCACAGCGCGACGGCCTGCTCCCAGTTGCCGAGATCCCGCGCAACCCGCGCCAGGTTGTTCAGCACGAGGCCGACGCCCCACCTGTCCCCCAGCTCGCGGAACAGGGCCAGGCTCTCCTCGTAGGCAGGGCGCGCCGCTGCATAGTCACGGCGATTGCGGGCGTGGACGCCAAGGCTGTTGAGCGACAGCGCGATGCCGCGCCGGTTCCCGAGCTCGCGCTGCAGCGCCAGGCTCTGCTGAGTGAGCGCCGCGGCTTGCTCGAGAGACCCCTGGTAGGATCTGACCAGGCTGAGGTTGTGGAGCGAGGTCGCGATGCCAGCGCGGTCGCCGAGCTCCTGGCGCAAGGCCAGGCTCTGCGCGTGCAGCGCCGCCGCCAGCGTGTAGTCGCATCTGACGTGGGCCAGATTGCCGGCGCCGCTCAGCGCGCGGGCGCGAGTGCGGGCCGATGCCCCCGTACACTGAGACAGCGCTCGTTCCAGCCACTCCTGTCCCTCGCTGAGGTGGCCGCGCAGCTCCCAGAAGCGGGCGAGCGCCGCCGCAAGCCCAAGCCCGAGCTCCGCCTCGCTGCGCTCCAACGCCCAGCTCAACGCCGCCCGCAGGTTGTCGTGCTCCCATTCCAGCCGCTCCAGCCAGCTCGCCTGCCGTGGTCCGGTCAGCTCCGGGGCCGCCTGCTCGGCGAGCGCCAGGTAGTGCTCGGCGTGGCGCAGGCGCAGCAGCTCGGCCTCTCCACTCGTTTCGAGCTGCTCCAGCGCGTACTCGCGAACCGTCTCGAGCATCCCGAACCTGACTTCATGCTCCACCCGCTCCTGGTAGCGGATCAGGCTTTGATCCACCAGCGAAGTGAGGCCGTCCAGAAGCGCGATCGGAAGCTGGCCGGATGAGGCCTCCGCGACCACCGCTGTGGCCTCTTCCAGCCTCCACCCGCCCACAAAGACTGCCAGCCGCCGGAACAGCGTCTTCTCCTCCTCGTTGAGCAGGTCGTGGCTCCAGCCAATTGCCTGGCGCAGCGTCTGATGACGGGCTGGCCAATCCCTGGCGCCGCCCCGTAGCAGCTCGAGGCGGCGCTGCAGCCGTGCCAGGATGGCCTGCGGAGAGAGCACCTTGACCCGGGCTGCCGCCAACTCGATCGCCAGCGGCAACCCGTCCAGTCGGACGCAGACCTCGGCCACAGCGGCGGCGTTCTCCTCGCTGAGCGCGAAGTCGGGTCGGACGGCCTGCGCCCGCTGGACGAACAGCGCGACGGCCGGCACCTGCATCAGCGCCTCTACCGCCGGGAGGTGCTGGATATCTGGCAGCCCAAGCGGGGGGACCGGATACTCCCGCTCACCGTAGATGTGCAACGGCGCCCGACTGGTAGCTAGCACCTTGAGCGCCGGGCACGCCCCCAGCAGCTCGGCGACGGCCGGCGCGGCATCCAGCACCTGCTCGACGTTGTCCAGCATGATGAGCAGGTGCTTGTCACGGAGAGAGTCGACGAGCGTCCCGAGCAGCGGCCGGCCTGTGACCTCACGCACGCCAAGCGTCTGGACGATCGTCGAGAGGACCAGGCTCGGATCGCCGATCGGCGCCAGGTTGACGACGAACGCTCCGTCGGCGAACCAGCCCACCTCCTCGGCTGCGACGCGCAGCCCGAGCCGCGTCTTGCCGGTCCCACCTGGGCCGGTCAGGGTCACCAGCCCGACGTCGCTCTCCAGCAGCAGCTTGCGTACGGCCACCAGATCCCGCTCGCGCCCGAGCAGCGCCGTTCGCTGGAGCGGAAAGTTGTTGGGCCGGGCCGTCAGGCCGACGAGCGGCGGGAAGTCGTTCGCCAGGCCCGGGATCACGAGCTGGTAGGCCCGCTCGCTCCGCTGATGCTCTCTCAGCCGCTGCATGCCCAGGTCACGCAGAAGCACGCCCTCCGGCGGCTCGTAGAGGACGAGGTCGCGCGTGGTCTGGGACAGGAGCACCTGACCACCGTGCGCAGCCGCGCAGAGCGCAGCCGCGAGGTTCCCGTCCAGACCGACGAGGTCGCCGCCCGCCCCGGTTGGCTCAGCGGTGTGGATGCCCATCCGCACCCGCACCTGCGCGCCATCCGGCCAGCTATGCTCCACCAGCGCGCGCTGCGCGGCCACCGCGGCACAGACGCCATCAATCGCTCGGGGGAAGGAGACAAAGAACGTGTCGCCCCGGGCCTCGATCTCTGCGCCATCCCAGCTTCGGCACACCACGCGGAGCAGCCGGCGGTGCTCCTCCAGCACCTCCGGATACCGTTCCCCCAGGATCTGGAGCAGGCCCGAAGAGCCGTCGATGTCGCTGACGAGCAGGGTGACCGTCGAGCTGACCGGATGGGGCATCGGCTGAGCCTCACGGGGCCGAACGGACCGCTCTCTCGATGGCGGTATGCGCCAGGATGCCACCTCTGACCTTCGGAGGTCAACGCCCGATCGTCATCGTGGCCGGCACGCCGGAGTACCTGGTGGACCGCTTCGCGTACTTCAAGCGCGAGCTGGGGATCGGGCACCTGCTGTTGCAGGGCCACGAGTCGAAGATGGACCACCTGACGACGATGCGCTCGATCGAGCTGATCGGCAAGCAGGTGATTCCGGCCCTCGCCCGGATGTAACGATGTGCCGGGTGGTACTGTCGCGATGGTGCTACCCGACATGGCTGCGTCACGAGATGGGCTCGATACTGGCGCTGGCCAAAGTCCCCGCCGTGCCCGGGCAGTTGCGGCGGGGACGGCGGCCAGGTCTCTCGCCGGTCGCCCCTGGCGCGGTATGCTCGCGAACGACTCGAGCGCCGTCTGTCCACTAGAAAGGGAGACGACGTGATCTCGCGACAGGTACCGGGCGTTTCGGGACGGTAGTCTCCGGGCGGCGGACCAGCGGATGTTCGTGGATCGAGAGGTGTCTGGGGCGATCCGTCTTCATGGCCTGATCGGATCTTGCGGCCGAGGGCGTGAGTGCAACCGGCTGGCGGGCCGGGTCGTGCTGCGCCGGAGATGGAGGCGTCGCTGATGCGGACGATGAGTGAGCAGCCGCACGTGCCCGCACATCGTGCTGCCTGGGGCATGTCGGCTGACCTGGCGAGCACCGCGTTGCCGACGTTCTGGCTCCTGTTTGGGCTGTTCGTGTCGCTCGCCTACGGGCATATCGGCTTCGTGTTTTCCGTGGTCCTCGGTGATCTTCCGTATCCGTTCTTTCCGGTCCAGGGCGTCATCCTCGCGGTGCTGCTGATGACACCCGCTCGGCACTGGGGGTGGTATCTCGCCCTCTACTACGTCATCCAGGTGCTGGACGGGCTCTGGCTCTCACCGTTCCCGCTCCAGACCTGGTACGTACTGGTCAGCAACGTGGCGAACGTCCTCGAGCCGCTCGTGGGGGCGTTGCTCCTGCGTCGGTGGATGTCGCTGCCACCGCGCTTCACGCACCTGCGCGAGGCCGTCATTTACATCGGCTGCGTTGCGCTGGCCTCCGCCGTCGGCGCCGCCTGGGGCTCGACGACGCGCGTGATCGCCGGATTCGAGTTCTGGCCCGCGCTGCGCGGCTGGTTCCTGGCGGACGTCCTGGCGAGCCTGGTACTGACCCCGACGATCCTCCTGTGTGCCGATCGAGCCCGTCGCCCGGTCTGGCCGACATCGAACAAACGAGCCGTCGAAGCCGGGCTGCTGATCCTCGGCCTCGTCGTCGTCGAGGCACTGGTGTTTGGCACCCACCCTGGCACCTACGGTGCCGAATCGGCCGCCGCTCCCGCCCTGCTCTACCTGCCGGTCCCCCTGCTCGTGTGGGCCGCGGTACGGTTCGGGCCGTTCGGAATCGCCTGCGCCCTGTCGCTGACCACGATCCTGGCGATTCCCGGCGTGGTCAACGGCCTCGGTCCCTTCGTCGAGGCGTCGATCCCGGATAGCATTTTCCAGCTCCAGCTCTTCTTGCTTGGCGTCGGCGTGCCGCTCTTCTGCCTGGCAACCGTGGTGCACGAGCATCGTGAGGCCCGAGCCGACCTGCAACAGAGCGAGGCGCGCTACCGGGCGGTCGTCAGCAACCTGCCGCAGGGGATCGTGCTCCTCTTCGATTCCGAGCTGTGCCATCTGTTCGTCGATGGCCAGGGGCTTCCGGCGCTGGGCCTGGCGCATGCGTCAATCGAGGGAAAGGACGTCTTCGAGGCGTTCCCGCCGGAGATCGCCTCGGCGCTCGCACCGTGCTACCGTGCGGCACTGCGCGGCGAGCAGACGGCGTTCGATCTGCACCATGGGAGCCATACCTACCGCGCTGACATTCAGCCGGTGCGCTACGGCGACGAGGCCACCGGCATGGTGGTGATGCAGGACGTCACCGAGCAGCGGCGCGCACAGGCGCTGGCGGTCAGCGAAGCGGCGCTCCGCGAGACCAACGAGCAGCTCGAGGCGGTGAGCCGGGCGAAGAGCGATTTCCTCTCGATCGTCTCACACGAGGTCCGCACGCCGCTGGGCAGCATCCGTGGCTTCAGCGAGATGCTGCGGGACGACGATCTCGGCCCCGAAGAGCGAAGCGAGTACGCCGGGCTCATCAATGCCGAGGCCCAACGACTCGGCAGGCTGGTCGAGGACCTGCTCGATCTCGACCGGCTGGAATCGGGATGGGTCGACCTGCGGCTGGATCTTGTCGACCTGCGTGAGATCGTCATGGCAGCGCTCGAGCAGGCAGCTCCGACGACGAACGGTCACGTCCTGCGGTCCGCCGTGGAACCGTCACTGCCTCGCCTGCGTGGCGACCCGGACAAGCTGGCCCAGATCGTCGGGAATCTCGTCGCCAATGCGGTCAAGTACTCGCCGCATGGCGGAGCCATCACGGTCGGCGCCTCTCGCGAAGACGAGAAGGTTCACCTGTGGGTCCAGGACGAAGGCATCGGCATCCCGGCCTCGATGCTGGAAACGGTCTTCGATCGGTACACTCGCGTCGAGTCCGCCGAGCACCGCGCGATCAAGGGAACCGGGCTGGGGCTGCCGATCGTCCGCCAGATCGCCGAGCTGCACGGCGGCCGGGCCTGGGCCGAGAGCCAGCCAGGACTGGGCTCCAGATTTCACGTCACGTTGCCGATTGCCGGCCCGCCGGAGTCGAAACCGATCCGCGATCAGGATCGACTGCGTATCGAGTAGGATGCCTGCATGCTCGCACATGACCGTATCCGCGTCGTCGTCATCGACGACGACGTCGTCCTGGTCGATGCCCTGAGTCAGGTCTGGGGACGGGACGGCGAGATCGAGATCGTCGGAACCGCGCATTCGGCCGAGGATGGCATCGTGCTGGCCTGCCGCGAGCGGCCGGACGTCATCTTGATGGATCACCATCTGCCTGACATGACCGGCGCCAGCGCTACGGCAGCCATCTCGGCGGAGCTGCCGGGTACGCCGATCATCATGCTCACGCGCGACGACTCGGACGACACGCTGATGGCCGCGCTCGAAGCCGGCGCGAGCGGGCTCCTGCTCAAGCGTTCGGGCGTTCGGGAGGTTGGCGAGGCGATCCGACAGGCGGCCGCCGGCGAGGTCCTGATCTCGCCGGCGGCGCTGACACGGATGATGGCGGCGATCCGCGCGCGGCGCGAACGCGAGGCACAAAGCGAGGGGTACCGCGAGCGCCTCAGCTCGCGCGAGGTCGAGGTGCTGAGACTGATGATGGAAGGGCTCGACTCTCGTGCGATGGCTGACCGTCTCGGCGTCGGTGTGGCGACGGTACGGACACACGCGAGCGCCGTGCTTGCCAAGCTCGGCGCACACTCGCGCCTCGAAGCGGTAGCTATCGCGGCTCGGCTGGGCATCCTCGGCTAGCCCGCCTCGATGCCCGCCATCGGCGGCTCATACCGATGTATGAGCGGAGAGCCGTCCGCCGGTATGAGGCGCACTAGAGCAATGATGGGATGACGGATACCGCTCCAGCGCGTATCCTGGGCTCGTCGATCGCAAGACAGATGTTGAGTCTGGTCGCCTGGGCGACGAGGATCGGCACGGGCAATGGCGGCTCGGTACGGGCCGCCTCGGGAAGGGCGACGACGGTGTACGACATCCAGTCCGAGGGGCAGTCAAGCCAGGTCAGGCTGACCGAGGCATCCAGGGCTGAGGTCCGTGGACGGCTGGCGACGATCGAGCGTGCTCTCCTGACGGTGCGGCCGGGCGCGCTCGACGACGTCCACGCGCTGGAGGCCAGGCGAGCGGCACACAAGCTCGCGGGCTCCCTCGACATCCTCGGCCTGACCAGGGCGGGCGAGCTGGCGGGCGAGCTGGAGTTGTTGTTCGAGAGTGGGAACGCCCAGGGCAGCCGGGCACACGGGGCACTGGCCGACCTTCGATCTGAGGTCGAACGCGGGCTCACGGGAATACCAGTCGCCGAGCCCGCCGAGCCGGTCGTGCCGGCCAGGGGGTCAGCAGCCCGGATCCTGCTCGCCGAGGACGACGACATCATGGCGAGGATGATCGAGGCCGCGCTCAGTCGCCAGGGGTACGAGGTGATCCGGACCGTGGATGGTGCAGAGGCGGTGAGCCTGGCGGCAGGCCGGCCCTTCGACCTGATCTTGCTCGACCTGCAGATGCCGGTGATGGACGGCGCCGACGCCTGCCTGGCGCTCAGGAAGCATCCCCACCTGACGGACGTGCCGATCTTGCTGCTGACTGCCCAGAACAACCAGCAGCAGGTCAGGGAGCGGAGCCTCCCAGGAGTGACGGACTACCTGATCAAGCCGTTCGGGCTGGCCGACCTGCGGAGCCGGGTCCAGCACTGGCTCCACGCGGACGCCGGCCGCGCGCAGGAGCGGTGATCGTGCCTGCCAGCGACTCGTTCACGGAGCTCGACCTCGACCTGTTCGAGCTGCTGGAGGCGGGGCTCTCCACCAGGGAGATCGCCGCGTGCCTCGTGATCTCCCCGTTCACCGTCAAGCGTCACACGATCAGCCTCTATCAGAAGCTCCAGGTCCACGATCGACGGCAGGCGGTCGAGCGTGCCCGGGTCGTCACGCTCCTACCGGCCAGGACAGCGAGCTCGCGCGGCGACATAGATATGGCGTGCGTGCACTGACACGCCGGTCGAAGTGGAGTGAGTATGGTGATGCCAGCGATGGACAGGGGCCAGCTCGAGCTGGCGGGGCTCATTCACGATCTGCGGAACCCGTTGACGGCCATCGTCGGACACGCCCAGGTGCTGCGCCTCTCGTTGGACCGTGACGGCAAGGTACCGATAGCCCTGGTCGAGCGGGCGGTGTCCGAGATCCTGGTCAGCGCGTCGAGAATGACGACGATGCTCGAAGATACGCTCGCGGCTTCGAGGAGCGGCATCGGAGACGACGCGGCGGCCACCAGCCTCGCGGCCATCCTCAATCTCGCTGTCGAACAAGTCGAGCAGGCGATGGGGCAGCGGCGCGTCCACCTGGTCCAGCCCGCCCGACCGATCTCCGGCCCGTGGCACCGTGCCAGGATTGCACGAGCCCTCGTCAACGTGCTCGAAAACGCCCTGAAATACAGCCCCGACGTCGCCCCCGTCCTCGTCACGGCGTGCGACGACGGTGTGGAGGTCGAGGTCACGATTCAGGACCAGGGGATCGGGATCCCGGAGGCCGAGTTGCCGCTACTGTTCAACGGGTTCGTGCGAGGGAGTAACGCCAGGGACCGGTTCGCCGGCACCGGCCTGGGGCTCGCCTCGTCACGCCAGCTCGTCGAGTCGCAGGGCGGATCGCTCGAGATCGACAGCGTCGAGGGCTGTGGCACCACGGTGACAATCAGGCTACCGCTCTGAGGCCGCTCCCCGCGATGCTTCAAGCGCGAGTTCGGGATCGGGCACTTGCATTTGCAGGGGCGCGAGTCGAATTCGAGTACGCCGCGCGCCAGACGGATCACCCGGTGCTGCTCGTTCGCTAACGCGCTTCCTGGTCGATGCCCAGCTCCCGCCGGAACTCGCCAGGACGCGTCGCTACTCTCGATGTACTGTCGGCTCCGGCTACGCGAGTGCCCGCGGTGCCACCGCGCGAAGTGGCCACGGTCGATCGACCGTGGCCTCCTCGCCGTCCGCGTCACGAGGCTCGATCAGGCCACGGCGACGCGGCGCGTGATCTGGCCGTTGCTCTCCCAGTACGTCCGCTTGTTCGCGATCCTCGGGTCGGTCATGGCTGGCTGGACGTTCCCCACCGTGTCGGTCGCCCGCGAGGTGATCGTGTGCTCGCCCGGCGTCGCGTTGGGCCAGGCCACGGACCAGAGCTTCCAGGCAAACTCGGATCCCAGCCCTTCGTCGAGGGTGGCCGGCAGCCACGCCCCGCCGTCGACCTGGATCTCGACGCCGGCTACCGGGGCACCCCAGGCCGCGCCGCCAATCCGATAGGCGCCGTCTTTGCGGGTCACTCTGGCCGGCGCCGACTTGAGCAACGCTCGCCCGAGCGAGGACTCGGTCCAGACCGGCCGCCCGTCGCGCTGCTCCTCGCGGATCGTCACGTAGTCGCGGGCCATGAAGTGGCCCATGAAGCGGGTGTCGATCACCTCGATCCGATCGAGCCACTTGACGTTGGCGATCCCGTACCAGCCCGGGGCCAGCAGCCGCAGTGGCGCGCCGTGCCCAGCATCGAGCGGCGCGCCATTCATCTCATAGCAGAGCAAGTTGTTCGGGCTCATTGCGTCGGCGATCGACATCGCCCGCGCGAACGGCGCCGTTAGCTCCATGTCGCGGACTTTCTGCGCGCCGACGTCATGCGCGTAGAAGACGATCTCCTTACCCTCATCCAGGAGGCCGGCCTCCTGGAGCACTGGCGCCAGCGGCGTGCCGGCCCAGGTCGCATTGCCGATCCCACCGGTGAGGAACGGCAGGCCGCTGTTCCCGGAGCACTCGAGAGTGAACGTGACTTCCTGGCGGGGCCGAGCCTTGAGCTGATCGAGCGTCAGGCTCAGCGGCTGCGTGACGAGGCCGGCGATGTGGAGGCGCCAGGCCTGGAGGTCAAACGTCGGCTGCCCGAAATGCTTGATCGTGAAAAAGTGGTCGGTGGGGGTGATCCAGGAATCGAGCTCTTCCCAGACGAGCTGCTGACCAATCACGTCCTGGGCCGGTTGAGGCACCTCCGGGCGCTGGTCGAGCCACGGCACGACGTCCTCGCCCGGCTGGAGGGGGGCCATCGCGACCAGCCGGTCGAGGCGCAGGAACGCCAGCGCGGCCACCGTGGCACCACCGGCCAGCATCGCGTCACGGCGCGAAGTCAAACGTTTTCCCACGATATTCCTCCTGAATGAGAGCGATGCACTCGTACATCGCCACGACGACATTGCATGCTGGACCGCCTCATCGCGGTGCTGAACTAGCCATCAGACTTGCAGCGAGCGCTAACCTTGAGGTCGTTGTTGTCCCGCCCAGACTCATCGACCGCGCCGGAGTTTTTGACGACAACCGTCAGATCGTTCTTGCCGTCCTTGCAGGCGTCTTTTCCGTTCGGCGCCTGGCCGTTGACGCGAATGGCACGAACGGTCAGGTCAGATCTGGCCCCGCTCGGCTCGGCCTGGGTCCCGCTCGGCTCCGGTGACGGTACGGCGCCCACGTCCGCGCTGGTTGGCGCACCGGTGGCCGGGACCCCCCACTCGTAGTGGTTGTTGGATTCGTCCATCTCCGCGATCTGCCGCCCTTCGTCGATCATGAACGAGAGATGGTGCTGCCGCGCCGGCAGCTCCGAGCGCAGGACGCAGTGCTCGGTGGTCTGCCCCACGTCAAGGGCCGGCAGGGTGGGCGCTCTCAGGATCACGCCGTCGGCCTGGATGGCCAGCGGGACGAGCGCGGAGGGCCGCTCTCCGACGTTCTGGACCGTGACGCAGTAGAACTGCCCGTCGGACGACTCGATGAGCCGGATCCCACGATTCACGAGATCCGGCAACGGGGTTTTGCGGATCTCCCAGGTAACAGCGTAGTTTCCCGGGTCCCCATACGCGCCCTTTTCGAAACTCACGCTCCGCGTCGTGAACGTGCCGATGCTCCAGCCATTCCTCTCGTTCACCGGCACGTAGACGGGTCCCATCCGGTCGCCATCCACGAAGTCGGTATCCTGCATGTGAAAATCAAATGTGTAGCTCCGTCCTGCATAAACTGGCATGCCGGCCTCAGGTGCGACATCAGGCGTCATTGAATCGCCAGACATCGGCACCACGCGGTTCAAGGTGACGTCTGCCCCGCTGCTGGCATGGAACGGCAGGCTCCCTCCGTACATGCTCTGCGAGGAGTTACGAATCGTTCGGCGGCAGATATGCCAGGTGGACCGGCAGAGGCGGGAGGACTGGGCCGACGGACCGGTCTGGCGCGCACGGCCCGCCCGCGTCTCCGATGTCGACAGGCCCCTGCTCGGTCCGACCTGACTTAGCGCGCTCCGACCGCCGGCTGCTGCAGCGCCTTGACGTCGGCGGTGGTCAGCCCGTTTCCGCCGACGCCCCAGTGGCCACTCTGGACCTCCTCCACGGTGACCCAGGTGACCGGTCGCAGTGCCTCGCCTTCGATGGCGACCATGGTGTCCGTTAGCCTGGCGATCATCTCGCGCTTCTGGGCGTCAGAGAAAACGCCTTCGATGAGCTTGACACTGATCAGGGGCATATTCATTGCCCTCCCGTGTTGATGTGCCGGCTGTATCAGCCGACCACCTTCAGTGTCGGGCCGTGGGTGAGTCGGGAGCATCGGGAAGGCTCCCCATCCAGTTCCCCATGCGTGTGACGAGCCCGCATAGGGAGCGGACCGTCGGAGCAGGGTCAGGCCACTGGCAGGCGGCGCCCCCGCCGGAACTACCTCGGCTGCAGACTACGCTTGCTCGCTGGTGGGCCCGTGGCGCGTCACCCAGGCGGCGACTTCCGCGCGGGAGGAGCAATCCAGCTTGGCGAGGATGTGCTCGACGTGACGCTCGGCAGTGTGAGGTGATATGACCAGGGTCGCGGCGATCTGACGGTTCGAGCAGCCGCGCGCAATCAGCATCGCGACCTCGCGCTCGCGTGGCGTCAACGGGGGCTGCCGATCGTCGCGCACGTCGCCAGCAGGCAGGGCTGACGTTGGCACAGCCAGGTTCGCCAGCGCGTCAGCAATAGCCGATTCGACCGTCATCTGGCGTCCTTCCGCCCAGGACGCGTCGAAGCCAGCCCGACCCAGCGCACGACGCGCGGCAGCTGTCTCGGCCTCCTGGCGCACCCGTTCGACCGGCCAGCACGGCGCGCCGATCGCCTCGCGCATCTTGGCGGCAGCCCCCAGGAGGCGGGCGTCGAGCTCCGCCTCCCCGCTCACCCGCGCAATGCTGGCCAGATACTCCAGGGACTCGGCGATCCCGCGCTTGTCGCCGTGCTCGAGGCGAAGTGCCAGGGCCTCGGCGATCAGCGCCCGGGCACCGGCTGTGTTGCCGGTCGCCAGCGCCACGGCGCCGAGGCCGTTGAGCGACCAGGCCACGCCACGCTGATGGTTGAGCTGACGGAGCAGTGCGAGCGCCTCCAGGAGCCGGGCTTCCGACCGACGGCAGTCGGCCTGACCGAGGGCGATCAGGCCGAGATCGTGCAGCGACCACGCGATACCCCAGGTGTCGCCAATGCTCCGCCGCAGCGCCAGGCTCTCCTCCTGGTATTCCAGCGCCTGTTCATACTCTCCGCTCCCACAGCTTAGGAAGCCGAGGAAATAGAGCGCCAGCCCGGCTAGCCAGCGCTCGCCTACTTCCTCGCAGATCGCGATCGCCTCGTCGCACAGCTCCACAACACGGTGCCGATCGACCTGATCTGTCGCGACCGCGGCGCGGCTGATCAATGACCAGGCGATCTCGCGCCGATCTCCCGCCTGGCGTGCGGCGCACAGTCCTTCCTCGAGGTGGGCGATGGCCCGCTCGTAATCCCCCTGGCCGCGCGCAAGCATGCCCGCGGTGTTGAGCGCGTTCGTCCGGATCCGGAGTTGGGCCGGACTATCCGAATCAGCGGGGATGGCGGTCATCACCAGCTCCAACCAGTGTCGCCCTTCGATGAGGTCGTCATGGAGCCACCAGAACCAACCGAGCGCCGTCGCCAGGCGAGTCCACAAGTCGGTCGCCGTTGGTACGGATTGCCCCCAGGCGAGCGCGGCCCGGATGTTGGCGCTCTCCTGTCCGAGCCGGTTGACCCAGGCGTGCTGCTCGGCCGTATACAAGCGAGGTGCTGCTTGCTCGGCCAGCGACAAGAAGTACTCGGCATGCCGCGTTGCCGTCTCATCCAGTCCCTTCTGAGCGCGGAGCTGGTCGTTGGCAAACTCGCGGATCGTCTCCAGCATCCGGAACCGCGGCTCGGCGTGATCCACCTCCTCGCGCCGGAGAAGGCTCTTGTCCACCAGCGACCCCATAACGGTGAGGATCGATGTTCCGGTCCCCGCCCCCCCATTGCCGGCTTTCAGCTCCGGCGGTCCGCACACCGCTTCGGCCGCTTCCAGGGTGCACCCCCCGACGAAGATCGAGAGCCGGCGAAAGAAGGCCCGTTCCTCCTCGTCGAGCAGGTCGTAGCTCCAACCGATCGCCTCGCCCATCGTACGATGCCGGACTGGCCGATCCCGCGCGTCCGAAGCGAGGAGGGAGAGGCCGTGCTCCAGGCGGAGCAGAATGGCCCGGACCGGCAGCAGCTTGGCCCGGGCGGCGGCCAGCTCGAGCGCCAGCGGCAACCCGTCCAGCCGGACACACAGCGATGCCACCGCCTGGGCATTCTCGTCAGTCAGCATGAAGGTCGGGGCGACGGCTTGCGCCCGCTGCACGAAGAGCTCGACTGATGGGACCGTGCGAAGCGTCACGGCGTCGGCGTGGCGGTGGATGTCTGGCACGGCCAGCGGCGGAACCGGGAGCTCGTACTCCCACCGCAGCCGTAGAGGCTCACGACTCGCCGCCAGCACCTTCACCTGGCGACACGCTCCCAGGAGGTCGGCGATCTGCGATCCGGCCTCGAGGACGTGCTCGCAGTTGTCTACTACGAGCAGGATCTGCTTCTCGCGCAAGCGCTCGAATATGATCTCGTGGATCGGTCGCTGGCCGGCGTCTTGTACACCGAGCACTCGTGCGATCGCGGGCAGCACGAGCGAGGGATCGCGCAGGGGCGTGAGGTCCACCAGCCAGACACCATCGGTGAAGGCCCCGAGCAGAGCCTCGGCGACGGCGAGGGCCAGCCGCGATTTACCGCTGCCGCCGGGTCCTGTTAACGTGAGAAGGCGGACTTGCTCCAGTAGAAGCTGCTCACGGGCCGCCCGCAACTCCTGCTCGCGCCCGATCAGCGGGGTCGGTGGAGCGGGCAGATTGTCCAGGCGACGTGTTGGCGCGATCATCCGTAGTCTCCGGTACCTGAACCCGTGATTGATCCCGGCGCTCGCAAGGGCATAGCAGGACCGTCAGGAGGCGGGGCGCTGCAGGAGGCCGTGCTCGATCGCCCAGGTCGCGATCTGGACCCGCGACCTGAGCGTAAGCCGGGCGAGGATGTGCTTGACGTGATTGGCCGCCGTCCCCTCGGTGATGACGAGCTCGTTGGCGATCTGCCGGTTCGTCATGCCACGAGCGATCAGCGCCGCGACCTCCAGCTCGCGCCGGCTCAGTTCGGCGCAGCGCGACGCTGGCGCAGTCGTGGCCACGACCGTCGGTGCGCTCACGACCGGGGACGCGCTTTCGGGTCCTGACAGGGAGAACCGTTCGCGGATCGGCCGCGGATCGACCTCGGCAAACCGTTCCGGCTCGGCCAGCCAGGCCAGGGTTTCGTCGACGGCCTGCGCGAGCGGCGTCATCTGACCGGTTGCCGTGGCGCTCGCGGCAGCGGCCGGTCCGAGCGCCCGCCGAGCCCGCTCCAGGTGCGGAATGTGGGGCGCGTACGCAGGCTGAACGAGCGAGAACCCCAGCTCGGCGGCGGTGACGGCCGCGGCGGCGTCGAGACGCACGGCGCGCTCGGGCTGGCCGTCGACCGCCGCCAGCGTCGCGGCGGCCGCGAGTGTGAACGCCAGCCTTCGACGGTTGCCCAGTCGTTGGGAGAGGCTGAGCGATTCTTCGAGATGGGCGCGCGCTGCGCCGACATCGCCGCGCAACGCGTGGACGCTCCCCAGATTGTTGAGCGTCATCGCCAGCCAGTTTCCCTGGCCGGTCCCCCGCCAGATCGCGACCGCCTCCTGATACGTACGAGCTGCCCCGTCCAGGTCACCGGCGGCCTGCGACGTTCGGCCCAGGTTGTCCAGGAACTCGCCGATCGAGGTGAGATCGCCTGATGCACGCGCCAGCTCCAGCCCCTCCCGGTAGATTGCACAGGCCAGCTCCTGGCGATCCTCGAGATATTCGAGGAAACCGATGTGGCTGAGCGCCCGAGACAGGCCATGCCCGTCGTCGATCTCGCGGAAGATCGCCGCTCCCTCGTTCAGCAGGATGCGCGCGTCAACATACTGACCTTCGACGAAGAGCTGCCGTCCGAGGCTGTCCAGCATGGTGGCAAGCAGCCGACGATCGTCGAGCTGGCGGGCGACGTCCAGCCCATCTTCGAGTAGTGCTCGGCACGTCGCGAAGTCGACGATCGTCCCCGCCAGGGTACCAGCGCCGCGCAGCGCGCGGGCGAGCGCCGGAGTCGGCGTCGCCTGTCGGGCCAGCGGCACGATCGCGTCGAGCAGCTCTCGGGCGTCAGCGGCGTTGGATCGCTCATGCCAGAACATCCAGAGCGCCGCGCCCAGCCGCACGAGCGTATCCGCATCGCCCCTCGTCGCGGCCCAGCGCTGAGTCGCCCGCAAGTTTTCTCGCTCACAGTCGAGACGGGCGAACCAGGCCGCCTGACTCGGCCCTGTCAGCTCCGGCTCAGCCCGCTCGGCGAGCGCCAGGAACCAGGTGCCATGCCGCTCGCACAGGATCGTCTCCTCGTCCGCTTCGCGCAGCTTCACGGCGGCGTACTCGCGGATCGACTCCAGGAACCGGTACCGCGTCTCGTCGTCCCGCCCGCCGCGCAGCACGAGCGACTTCGTCACCAACCCTGAGAGCAGGTCGAGGATCTCTGCTGACGGGAGAGCGTCGTCAGCGCAGACCGACTCGGCCGCTTCGAGGGTCCAACTGCTCGCGAACACCGCGAGCCGGCGGAGGAGGATCCGCTCCCGCTCGTCAAGGAGGTCGTGGCTCCAGTCAATCAGGGCCCGCAGCGTTCGGTAACGCGGCAGGGCCGCCCGACTGCCGCCCGACAGCAGGTGAAACCGATCGCACAGCCGACTGGCGATCTGCTCCGGGCTGAGAACGGCGACTCGCGCTGCCGCCAGCTCGATCGCGAGCGGGATCCCGTCCAGCCGTCGGCAGATCTGCTCCACGGCCGCCGTGCTGCGGTCGGTCAGGGTGAAGGCGTGCGCGACAGCCTGCGCACGGTCGACGAACAGGCGAACCGCCTCGGATGCATCTGGGCTCGCGGTCCGTCCGCGCCACATCGGCCAGGCCACAATCGGCGTCGGAACGCCGTCCTGGCCGGCGGCCGAACCTGGCTCCAGATCCGGCAACGCCTGGAGCGAGAGCGAGGGCACGTGGAACGTCGTCTCGCCGGCAACGCCGAGTGGCTGGCGACTGGTCGCCAGGACGTGCAGGCCCGTGCAGGAGCGTAGCAGCGCGTGCGTCAGCTCGGCAGCGGCCTGGATCAGGTGCTCGCAGTTGTCGAGCACCAGGAGCAATCGGCGATGTCGGAGGGCGTCACACAGCGAAGCCGTCAACGGTCGCTTCGGATCCTCGCGGACGTCCAGCGCGCTGGCCACCGCATTCGGGACCAGCGCCGGATCGTCCAGCGCCGACAGCTCGACGAGCCAGACGCCGTCCGGGAATTCGTCGAGCAGGCTCCGGGCGACCACGAGGCCGAGGCGCGTCTTGCCGACCCCACCAGTGCCGGTGAGGGTTAGCAGGCGCGTCATGCGGAGGAGCCGCCTGACGTCGGCGATCTCGTGCTCACGGCCGATGAAGCTGGTGAGCGGGTGCGGCAAGTTGTCTGGCATCGCCTGCGCTCGGGGCCGTCTGTGTGCCCTGCTTCGATCGTCTCAGATCGCGGACGCCAGCGCTGTTCCGCAGGGAACACTGAGCCCGCTGGAGTCATCCAGACGAATCGGGAATCTTCGAAGCTGGCGCGCGTGTTCGACCCGATCGGCACGATGGCAATCACGGGTCAGGCGGGTGTCCAGCAACATTCTCCGTGCGACGCATCGTGAGTTGAAACCGCGTCGCCGGGACCGTGGGTGGATGTCGCGTCACCGGGGCCGTGGCCTTCAGTCCAATGCCGTCTTGAATATGTTGCGACGAGGTGGCGCTGGTGGGCTAGGTGGGGGCGTCAGGGTGGAGGAGGAAGCCTGGCAGGGGGAGCTGGGCGAGCGGGGCCGGGGCGGTGTCGCGGTCCAGATCGAGGTGAAGGAGAGCAACGGCGAGGCGTGCGAGGAGGAGGGGCGAGCGCCTGGCGAGGCCGAGGGCGCGGGCGGCCAGGAGGGTCAGGAGGTGGACGAGGATGGCGAGCCCGACCGAGAGCTCGACGGCGTTCTCGGAGGAGCCGAGGAGCCGTGTGAGGTGAAGCTGGCCCTTGAGCCAGCGCAGGAAGGGCTCGATCTGCCAGGGCCAGAGGTAGACCTGGACGACCTCGGCAGCGGTGAGGTCCCAGCGATCGGTGATGATCTCGTAGCGGCGCGGGGTCGGCGAGCGGTGGCCGGTCTTGGCGCGCGGGGTGACGTCGGCGGTGACCAGGCGCAGCCCCCGCAGGACGGTGCTGGTGTGGTTGTTGGGGCTGCCGAGGGTGACCCGCTGGTCGGCGACGACGGTGATCCGTCCGCCAGCGGCCTCGGGGAGGGGCGGCTGGACCGGGCGGTCCGCCTCGACGGTGACGGTCGTCTTCGGGTAGAGGCGGGTGACCAGGTGGACGCCGGCCGCGAACAGGCACTGGAAGCCGACGTGGCGGTAGGAGCCGAGATCGACGACGAGGGTCTGCCCGACCAGGGTCGCCAGACGGACCGGGTCGCCCAGGACCGACCGGTCCCAGGACTGGCGGTCGTTGAGCTTGACCGAGGTCAGGTCAATCACCTCGGGCAAGTCCAGGCACGGGACCAGCCAGCGCTGGATCCGCACCCCCGAGACCTCCGGGCGGCGCAGCGTCGGCAGCCAGCCGGCCAGCCGCAGGCTCAGCCGCAGGAAGGTCGAATCTTGAATCACCAGCGACCCGAGCAGGGGGTCGGTGGCCGGCGGCGTCCGCCCACCGGCCTGGCGGACCCGGGCGGCCAGGTGGCTGACGACGCCCACCAGCAGCGCCGCCGGGCGGGTGCCGTTCGAGGCCGCCACCTGCGAGTAGCTGACCCCCAGCCGCTCCGTGCCGTCCGCGACCCCCAGCCGCTCGCGGCGACCAGCCCCGGACAGGCCGCGAACTGCTCGTAGCTCTGGTGCAGGCTCGGCTGGGACGACAGCCCATGGAACAGCAGCAGACACAGGTGCTGGTACGAGGTGAAGCGCTTGCGCGAGTGCTCGGCCCGACACGCCGCCGCGCTCGCCTCGATGACCGGCCGCAGCGCGCGCACCTCGGTCGCCAGCCAGCGGCGCACGCGGCGGGCCAGCCCAGGGCCGGCACTCGCGGATGGTACGCTTCGTCGTGGAGCCATTGGATGCCTCGCAGAAGATGTGGTGTGACACCTACATCCTCCATCGAGCAGCCCCGATGGCTCCACCTTTTGTCAAACGCACCCCTCACCCCGGCGCAACGCAAATCATCGTCCCATAATATTCAAGACGGCATTGGACTTCAGTCCACGTCTACCATAGTCGGTCCCTACGGGACCGGGACCGGGGATCGGACTGACCAGCAACAGATCGCCGACCCGTCGGCACCTCTCCGGCGTCGCGTAGCGACGCACTATCTGTAGACGTGGACTTCAGTGGTCCGTCTCTCAAGTGCGCTGGTATTCTTGATGTAGCACACTCGGCAGGTTTCCCGTCGCCCTCCAGGTCCGCTCACTCACCCCGACGAGCTCGAGACCGTCCGACACCTAGTACTCCGCCACG
>Ga0209382_10003251_pt1 | contig 22684 bp, 21 predicted proteins | sample SoiMetdeltSBSDD5_FD_187599 | JGI IMG/M metagenome (GOLD analysis project Ga0209382, IMG submission 187599) | Bulk soil microbial communities from a Populus tree surrounding site in Tennessee, USA - Soil MetaG P. deltoides SBSDD5 (SPAdes) (version 2) | ecosystem: Environmental > Terrestrial >...
CGGCGGCGGCGTTCGACTTCGAGGCGGTCTACGTGGTCAAGACAACCGACTACACGCGCCACATGGACATCGTGCAGGAGATCAACCTCGAGCTGGTCGAGGCCTTCGAGAAGCAGGGCATCGCATTCGCGTACCCCGTGCAGCGCTTGTATCTGGAGCAACAGCAGGCGGTGCAGTCGCAACTCGTGTCGAAGTAGAAGAGAAAGACTCTCGCCAAGCCGCCAAGATCGCCAAGTTCGGATTCAATAAATTTCGGAATTCTTCTTGGCGTTCTTGGCGCCTTGGCGAGAGATCTTGTCTCATCTCTCGGCTTGCCGATGCGCCTCCAGGAACCACAGGCTCTGGTCGATGCCGCGTGACACGCCGGTAAACAAATCGCTCGTGTCCGCATCACCCGCCTTCCCGGCCTCGTCGATCGCTTCGCGCACGGACTTGCCGAAAGTGGCATAGCCGTTCGCCAGCGCATCCACGTGCGCGAGGCCTTCGCTGATCTGCGCGGGATACTTCGCGAGCTGCGTGCGCTCGATCACCACGTTCGTCGTTCCTTCGGCGATACCGCCGAGTGCAACGGCACGTTCCGCGATCTCGTCGATGTACTCCTCCAGCTCTTCGCCGAGCTTGTCGAACAGCTCGTGCAGCGCGATGAAGCTCGGGCCCTTCACGTTCCAGTGGGCGTGCTTCGTCTGCAAGTAGAGATCGACGGCGCTCGCCAGGCGACTGTTGAGCAGCTGGTTGACGCGCGAGCGGACGTCGGGCGAGAGATCGTTACGGGTCTTATGCATCGTGGAACTCCTATCCCATCACAGGATGCGCTCATCCTGCCGCACTCCGTCCGCCTCGGTGATGCACTGTTGCGATAGCGCTCATCGACAGCGGCAATCGCATCAGTCGTGAGTCTCGCCGGACAATGGCGTCGCCCGCATCGATGGCCGTTTGGCAAACTCATCGAACCACGTCGCGAGACGCGGGCGCCCCTCCCGAAAGCTCGGCAGCTCGCGAAACTCCAGCCACGCGAGGCACGTCGCCAGCGCAACGTGGCCGACATGCACCGTCGAGTCGACATCCAGCTCGTGCTCGAGCCAGTCGTAGCTCGCGATGAGCTTCTGGATGTAACCATCACGCAATGGCGGATAGCGCAATGCCTCCGGCCGGCGCACCGTCTCCCAGCGAATGGCGATCCCGGCATCGGCGAGCCCCTGCGCGACAGCCTGCAAACGCAGCGCGTGCCAGCGCGCTTCGCCCTCCGCCGGAATCAGCTTGCGACCCGAATGCAGCGTGTCGAGGTACGCGCAGATCACATCGGAATCGAAGATCGGCGGCAGGCCGGGCCGGAGCAGAACCGGCACCTTGCCAAGCGGGTTCTCCGCGAACACCTGCTCATTGCGCCGCGTCGGACTGGTCTCGTGATGAACGACTTCGATCTGCGGCGCGAGCCCGACTTCGTGCGCGAACACGAGCGCCTTGCGCGCGTAGGGAGAGTGAGTCTGATAAAGCAGCTTCATGCCCGAATTCTAGGCATGAAGCTGCGCCGTGTTCGCGGCGAACTGCCATCGCCGCGTGCACTATTCTTGCGCGGCCTCAGTCGGCCCGCTTCTCCACCAGATACGCGATTCGCGACAGCCGTCGCTCCGACGTCAGGCGGTGAACCGCGCCGAAGAAATTCTGCAGGCCCTCGAAGCGCTCCTCGCCTTCGATCTCGAGCAACGCGTCGCGATGACGATGACGCGAGCGTTGCCAACGGCCTGCAACGACGGCCGCATTCACGGTGACGTCCTCCCGGCGCAGCAGATTGAAGCCCGCGGTCTCGATGAAGCGCTCGTTCACGCCGGGCGGCGTGAACACGAAAAGGCCGATCGAGCTGCGCAAGGCCAGGTCGTCATTGGTCACCGGCCTGGTGATCACGACCGGGTCGGTGAAGACAGCGCGGCTGCCGGGGTGTAAGACGCGTTGCCATTCCTGGAGCACACGCAGTCGATCGGGGAAATGGTTCATCGAATCGATGCACATCAGGGCATCGAAGGTGTCGTTCGCGAACGGCAGCCGTGCGGTTGCATCGGCGACGCGGAAGCTGATCCGATGCGACTGGTGCGAATGGAAGGCGGCGCGTGTCGCCTCCGCGACGCCGCTTTCGTTACTGTCGATACCGGTGACGTGACAGCTCGTGCGGTCGGCCAGATACAGCGCCGGGCCGCCCGAGCCGCTCGCCACTTCCAGCACGTGCTGCTCTGGGGACAGTTTGAGCCACGAAATGAAGCGGTCGTACTCATCCGCCGTCAGCCAGCTGTTCTGGCCGATGTCCTGGCCGAACGTTTCGCGGCGGACCGTCGCGAGCACGTCCTCGGTAAAGTGCCCGTAAGTGCTATCGAACAGGTCAACCCGCTGGGTGAGCATTGCGGTTGCGTCCGCTGGCTCAGCGCGGCTGCACGGCCGACATGCTGTTCCGGCCGCTCTGGTCGCTGTGCCGCCGGCGCTTCGTGAACGGCACGAGCATCGGCACGCTGCGGCGGTAGCTCTCGTACTCGGGATGCGCCTCGACCAGGTCGCGCTCCTCGAGCTGGATCGCGATCAGGATGTAGGCGGTCGTGGCGATCGCGAACACCAGGTGCGTGACTGTCATGGTCGGCGTCGCCCAGAAGGCGAAGAACCAGCCGACGTACAGCGGATGACGCACGTAGCGGTAGAACAGCGGCGTGCCGAACTTCAGCGGTTGGTAAGGCTTACCGATGAGCTGCAGCCAGACCTGGCGCAGCCCGAACAGGTCGAAATGATTGATCAGGAACGTCGAGATCAGCACCAGCAGCCAGCCGAACGCAAAGGCCGCGTACAGGACAGCCTGACCGGGCTGCGACGTGACGGCCCAGACCGTGCCGCCCAGGGGCTGCCAGTACGCGAACAGGAGGATCAGCGCGAGGCTGGAGAACAGGACATAAGTACTGCGCTCCGCCGCTGCCGGCACGATGCCGGTCCACCAGCGCTTGAAGCCGGGACGGGCCATCACGCTGTGCTGGATGGCGAACAGGCCGAGCAGGCCCAGGTCGGTGAGCAGGGCCGTCAGGAACGGCACCTCGCGCACCGAATCCATCGATTTCGGGACCCACAGGTTCCCCACGAAGCCGATGGCGTAGAGATAAGTCGCGAAAAAGATCGCGTAGCTGACTACGCCGTAGACGAAGATCGACAGACGTTTGACCATGATCGGAGCCTCCCCAGGAATGAAGCCCAGCGCGACTTGTCGGCGCACCGGTGATGTGCCAAAAGGCTACGAAGGCGCGGCCGGGGAGTCCCGGGCGAATGCCGGGATTTTTCCGGGATTGTTGCGCCCAGCAGTTATGAGCCAGCAGGTCAGCTTCGGACGGCATCGCTTCGAGCCCACGACCGGCCGGTTGTGGGCCGACCAGCGCGAATTGAAGCTGACGCGCAAGGCCGCCTCCGTCCTGGCCATGCTGCTGGACCGTGCCGGCGAGCCGGTGACCAAGCAGGAGCTGTTCGCCTCCGTCTGGAGCAATACCATCGTCAGCGACGATGCCCTGACCACCTGCATTCAGGAGCTGCGCAAAGCCCTCGGCGACGACGCCAAGCAGCCGCGCTACATCGAGACCCGGCATCGCTACGGCTACTGTTTCGTTGCCGAGCTGGCCCTCAGCACGCCGGCCAGTTCGCCTGAGCCTGTCGCCGTTGTACAGAATCTGCCGGCGATCGCCGTCCTGCCCTTCATGGACATGAGTCCGCAGCGCGACCAGGACTACTTCTGCGAAGGTCTGGCGGAAGAGCTCATCGATGCGCTCACGCACGTCGACGGACTGCGGGTCGCGGCACGCAGCTCCTCTTTCCAGTTCCGCCAGGATGGCATCGATCTGCGCGAAGTCGGACGCGTTCTCGGCGTCGAATGGGTCGTCGAAGGCAGCGTGCGCCGCTCCGGCGATCAGCTGCGCGTGACGGTGCAGCTCATCGACGTCGCCAGCGGCTATCACAAGTGGTCGCAGCGCTTCGAGCGCAGGGTCGGCGACGTCTTCGCGATTCAAGATGAAATTGCTGCGAGCGTCGCGATGACCCTGCGCGGCGGAACTGCGCTCTCGCAGCGCGAGCAACGTGGCTTGCGCCGGCCGCACACGTCGGCAGAGCCGTACGAGTACTACCTGCGCGGCCGTCAGTCGCTGCATCGCATGCGCCCGCAGGACCTCGAGCAGAGCCGCCGAATGTTCGACGGTGCGATAGAGCTCGATGCCGACTACGCGCCTGCCTGGGCGGGCCTCGCTACAGTGCACGCACTGCTGTACGAATGGTGGGGCGCGAATGACGAAGACCTGCATCGCGCCGATCGTGCGAGCCAGATTGCGATGGAGCTGGCGCCCGATCTCGCGGATGCACACGTCGCGCGCGGCTTTTCGCTCTCACTGCATCGTCGCTACGACGAAGCGCAGGTTCACTTCGAGCTTGCCGCGCGGATCAATCCGCACCTGTTCGACGCGTATTACTACTACGGACGCGCTGCCTTCGCGCACGGCGAGATCGAGTATTCAGTGGAGTTGTTCCGCAAGGCTGCCGAAGCGCGCCAAGAGGACTTCCAGGCTCCGACGATCCAGGCGCTGTCGCTGCGAAAGCTGGGCCGAAAGGAAGAGGCTCGCGCGTGCGAGCGGGAAGCCATCGCCCGGGCCGAACGCATAGTGGCCCTGAATCCGCTCGATGGTCGCGCGCTGTCAATGGGCGCACTCGCGCAATTCGAAGATGGTCATGTCGAACGCGCGTTCGAGTGGTCGCAACGCGCCGTCGAGCTCTACCCCGACGACTTGAGCGCATTGCTCAACAACGCGTGCCTGAAACTCCGCAGTGGCCTGCACGAAGAAGCGCTCGATCTCCTCGAGCGCGTGTTCGGGCGCGGCTGGGGCAAGCGCGATTGGGTCGAACACGACCCGGACTACGATTGCGTGCGCGAGCACCCGCGGTTCAAGGCGTTGTTCGCGAAGCTGAAGTAGCAGCAGTGCCGTTGTCTACGGCGCGATCCGCTTCGCTTTGATCGTCCGGTTGCCGATCGTCCCGCTCAGCGTCGCGACCGCGTTCTTCTGTACGTCGTTCCATTTGATCGTCAGCGTGCCCGCTTGTGTTCTGCCTCGTCGCAGGCGCACGTCCGCAGTCACGTTGCCCGTGCTCACGTCCCAGCGCATGCGGCCGCTGACCTGAAGATCGTCGGTCCATTGCACGCGGTTCAGCTCGAACGCGTAGCCGAACGGCTGCAGCGTGTACGTGAACTCGCCGCCGCGCAGGCCGCCGCCGATGCCGAACGTGACGAGGAAGCGGGAAAACACATCGCCGACGGTCTCGAGCGCCGCCGCGGCAACTTGCAGATCGCGCACGCTGGCTTCGTTGCCGCTCATCGCCTGCGCTGGCGCGAGCTGCTCCACCGTCGAAGCAAATTTCGGCACCGTGCGAATCGGCCGCACGTTCGGAATGCAGCTGGTATCGCCCGGCGAGAGTTGCGCGATGAAGCGCCGCACGATCCGCTGCACGCAGTGAGTCGTGTCGCCGCCATCGGGCAGATAGCCGACGTCGCTATAGAAATATGAGGTGACGTGCGTGAGATTCGGAATGAGCAGATGCGTGACGTTCGGGAACTGCGCGGCAGCCTGCGTCGCGTCTTGCGGCGAGGTCACGGAATCCAGGTCGCCCGACAGCACGAGCGTCGGCACGTTGGGGAACTTCGGCTTCGCCGGCAGCGGATCGCCCTGCGGATAGGCGGGCAGCGGCTTCGGCCAGTCGAGGCAGGTCGCGAGCGGCGTGAAGTTGGCTTGCGACTCCAGTGCTTCGTCGATCGTGAACGGCGCAAACAGATCGGGACGGTTCTGCCGCGCATTCTCGATGCCGCGTGCGTACTGCTGGCGTCGCTTCGCGGGCGAATCGTCCAGATCGTAGTGCAGCGGGTACTCCTGACAGATCACCGCTTGATACTGGCCATAGCTGAAATCGACTGCGTCGCTCACGAACGGCGTGTTGTATTCGGCGGCCAGCCGCAGCAGCGGCAACTTGTCGTGATGGTCGAACCACGCGCGCGCGGCTGCATCGAGATCGCGATAGGTGATCGGTGAGTTGCCCAGGTTCGTCATCAGCAGGAACAGCATCGAAACGTCGACGGTCACTTCGAGCGGGATGCCATCCGCATCCGGCGCAGTGCCGCTGATCGGCTCGCGGCGTAACTCGCGCAGCAGTCGTTCGATGCGCGCGGTTGCTTCGCCGCCGAGCGCGCGACACGAAGGCGAGCGCTCGCACACCAGGTCGAGTCCGTCGCGGCCGGTCGCCCAATCGGTCGGGAACCAGATGTCCGGCGGGCGCACGGGATAGGCGCTATCGAGAATCAGGCTGCGCAACCGCTCCGGATGCCAGGCCGCAAACGTCTGTCCGACGAACGTCCCGTAGCTGTCGCCATAGAAATCGACTTCGTCGATCTGCAAGGCATCGAGAACCGCGGCGATATCGTCGACGGCGAGATGCGTACCGTATAGATAAGCCTTCGCGCCGAGCTGATCGGCACAGGCTTTCAGCGCGTCAGGATCGCTCGGATCGCCCGTCTGAATCTCCGGACAATCGATCGCGCCGGACGTGCCCGTGCCGCGCTTGTCGACGATGAGCACGTCCCGATGCTCGCGCAGCGCGCCGAAGATATTGAGATACGCGTCGCGGGTGCCAGTGCTGGAATAGCCGGGCCCGCCTTCCTGCGGCATCAGCGTGCCGCGCGAGGGAGTGCTCCGGTCGAAGCGCGGGTAGTACTCGAAGCCGATCGTGATCGTGCCCTTGATCCCGCCTGTCGGATCGAGCGGACGCTTGAGCTTGCCGCAATAGCCGTCGTAGTCGGAATTACAGAACTTCAGCGTGAGCCCACCGACGGTGATCTTGTTCGGTGGCGCAGCGGCGGCGGTCTGAGTCTCGGCCCGGGCGGCGCAGGCGGCAAACAGAAGGATCGATAGCCAGGCCAGGCGGGCTTGCGTGCTCACGTCGGATTCCCTGCAACAGCGGTCGTTTTGCGGGCATTGATGCGCCTGACCGTGGCTTTGGTCAAGTAGCATATGCGCCGCCCAATGCGAGCCGCGCTAACCACCCTCTTTACCCTGCTGATCGTCGCCGGCGGCGGCTACGTGCTGATCTGCGCGCTGCTCTACTTCGGTCAGGAGCGCTCGATATTCTTTCCGCTGCCGAACGACGCGCAGCTGCGCCAGCAATACGCAGCACAGAGGATCGAGATCAAGACGTCAGATGCGACGCTCGAAGGCTGGTGGATCGAGAACGCGCAAGCGACGACGCCGGCAGTCATTCTCTACTTCGGCGGCAACGCCGAGGACGTGCTCTACATGGCGAGCGATGCGTCGAAGATCGACGCTCGCGCGCTAGTGGTCGTCAACTATCGCGGATACGGCGGCACGCCGGGCAAGCCGGGACAGAAGGCGCTCTATGACGACGGCCTCGCGATCTACGACTACGCAATCGAGCGCGGCGTGGTAGCGGAGCACGTCGTCGTCATGGGCAGAAGCCTCGGCTCGGGTGTCGCCTCGATGCTCGCGGGCGAACGACCGGTGGGTGCTGCGATTCTGATCACGCCGTACGACACCCTCGCCGCAGTCGCAGCCGGCCACTATCCCGTTCTGCCAGTGCGACTGCTCCTGCGGCATCCGTTCCCATCGACAGACTGGGCGAAGCGCACGCACACACCTGCTTTGCTTCTCGCGGCCGAGCGCGATGACGTCGTTCCAGCGACGCATGCGCAGAAGCTATTCGACGTCTGGGCAGGGCCGAAGCAGATTCACGTTCTCGCGCGGACCGGGCATAACGACATCGAGCAGCATCCCGACTACTACCGACTCATCAACGAGTTTCTCGCGCGGGTGGCGCAGAGATGAACTGCACGCGCCCGATCCAGTTGCGGGCGCGGCGCTCGAGACGTGAATCCGTGCCCTCGCCGTCGAAGTTGGCCGACGAGCGACGCAGCAGCGTCGCGTCCACTCCGTCGAACGAGTTCACGTTGACCACCGCGTAGAGGCGCCCTGCGATCTCACTCGTCACGACCGGCACCACACCGCAGCGTGCGCACACGTGGAACTCCGCGGTGCGCGTGCCGAATGCATAGCGCGAAACGGCCGCCGGATCTTTCACTTTGATTTTCAGTGCGCCGTTCGGCGTCGACGTCCAGACGCCGCCGTGCTTGGTGCAGAACGAGCACCCACAGGCACGCGCAGGGATTTCGGTGGGGCTCGGCAGCCAGTCGAGCGAGAAGGAGATGTTGCCGCAGTGGCATGCGCCATTGATGAGCATCTGTCCAGCCTCCGCGCCACACTGCGCGAAAAATGAGGGTTCAGCTCAACCGCGCTTGCCGGGTTCCCGGCTTGCGGTTGGGTATTCGCCCGCTATGTAAAGCGTACTCCGGGGCCGACACTAACGAGCACTGTAGATCTCATTCAACGGCAAACCCGCCGAGAGGCGGGGACGCAAAGCCTCCGGTCCGACGGAACTCGAATTCCAGGATAGCGGGGTTGCCTCCGACGGGAGTTATCGTCATGCGCAGGCTCGGCCCTGGATTCATGCTGATTGCGTTGTGCGCGGCTGCACTGAGCGGCTGCGGTGGCGGCGGCGATGAAGAGTCTTCGCCCGCGACGGGAACGGCGCAGCCCCCTCCGCCGTCCGGCTCGACCAATCGTGCACCGACGATTTCCGGCACGCCGACGACGGCAGTGAATGCGTCGACGCCATACGCCTTCACACCCACCGCGGCCGACGCCGACGGCGACGCGCTCGCCTTCAGCATTCAGAACAAGCCTGCATGGGCGACGTTCAATACGACTACCGGCCTGCTTTCCGGTACCCCCGCGGCCGCGGACGTCGGCACATACTCGAACATCTCGATCACGGTGAGCGATGGCAAGGCGAACGCTGCGCTGAGCGCCTTCGCGGTCGCGGTGACGACAGTCTCGAACGGCCGCGCCACGCTGTCGTGGACGGCGCCGACCGCAAATACGGACGGCAGCACGCTGTCGAATCTCGCCGGTTACCGCATCCTCTACGGCACGAGCGCCTCCTCGCTGACGAACACCATCGCCATCAACAACCCGAGCGTGACGACCTACGTCGTGGAAAATCTCTCGCCTGCAACCTGGTACTTCGCGATCACGGCCGTGAACAGCCAGGGCGCGGAAAGCGGCAACTCGAACGTTGCGAACAAGCAGATCTGAGCCCGTGCGGCTCAGTGATTCACGAGACGCACACGTGCGTTCTCGGGCGGCTGCGAATGCTCGAGGGCCTCGACGAAGCGACGCGTCCACGCTGCGATATCGTTCCGCTTGAGAACCTGCAGCATCGCGGCATGACGCTCACGCCGCTCCTGCAATGACATCGACAGCGCGGCCTGGATCGCGTGGCTCACGGCACGCGTGTCGTACGGATTCACCTGCAGCGCCGCCGATAGCTCGCGCGCAGCACCCGCAAGGTTCGACAAGATCAGCACGCCCGGATCTTCCGGATTCTGTGCGGCGACGTATTCCTTCGCCACCAGGTTCATGCCGTCACGCAGCGGCGTGACGATGCCGACGTTCGCGGCGCGCAGCAGTCCCATCAGCGTGGCATGCGGAAAGTTGCGGTTCAGATAACGGATTGGCGTCCAGTCCGTATCGGCGAAGCGACCATTGGTGCGACCTGCCGCCTGCTCCAGTGCTTGGCGGATCTCCGAGTACGCACGCACATCGGTGCGGGACAGCGGCGCGATCTGCAGGTACGTGATGCGGCCAAGATTGTCGGGATACGTTTCCAGGAACTGCTGGTAGGCGTGGAAGCGCTCGACGAGGCCCTTGCTGTAGTCGAGGCGGTCGACGCCGATCATCAGCGCGCGACCCATCAGGCTGTCGGTCATGCGCTTCACAACTTCGGCCTGCGACGCCTCGACAGCCTCGCTGTCCACGGAAGCGACGTCGATGCCGATCGGGAATACGTCGGCGCGCATCGTGCGATCGCCGACGCGGATGCGCCCATCGCTGCGCAGCGCTTCCGGACCGCACAGGTGCTCGATGCCCGAATGAAACGAGCGCAGATCGTTCACCGTCTGGAAACCGACCACGTCGTAGCTCGTCAGGTCGCGCAGCAACTCTCCGTACGCAGGCAATACCCGCAACATCTCGATGTTCGGAAACGGGATGTGCAGGAAAAAGCCGAGGGGCCGTTTCACGCCGAGCTCGCGCAGGCGGCGGCCGAGCGGGATGAGGTGATAGTCGTGCACCCAGATCACGTCGTCCGGCGTGATGAGCGGCGCGAGCTTCTGCGCGAAGGTGCGGTTCACGCTTTCGTACGCGTCGCGCTGCTCGGACGCGTAGCGCATGCTGCGCTGGAAGTAGTGGAACAGCGGCCACAGCACTTCGTTGGCGTAGCCGTTGTAGTAGAGCTCGAACTCGTCCTTCTTCAGGTCGATCGTCGCGTAGGTGACGCCTTCGCGAATGTGGATGTCGGGCTCGCCCGGCTCCTGCTCGACGGTCTCGCCGCCCCAGCCGAACCACAAACCGCCGGTACGCTTCAGGGCACCCAGGATGCCGATCGCGAGCCCGCCGGGCGCGGCAGACTTACGCGGCAGCGAAATCCGGTTCGAGACGCATACCAGTCGGCTCATCCTGCGGGTCCCCCCTCAGCGGCAAGGTCGCATGCCGCTGGGAGTAACCCTTACACGGTGAGGATTGTTCCGTCAGAAACGGTGTCAGATGGGCTCGCGGTAACGGCGCATCCAGATCGCAGCGGCGATGAAACCGGCAGCGACCACGAGGCCGACCCAGAGCCACGGATTGGTGAAAAAGCCGACCGGGTTCAAGGCGTCGAATATCTCACGCGGGGCAATCGAGTTGACACCGCCGATGACCACATCGGCGTCGCGCGAACGCCGCACGAATGCAGTCATCGCACCTTCGCGCAGACGATAGGCCAGCAGGTCCGACACATAGTGCGTGCCGATGGCTACGCGCTCGAACAACATGATCGCGATCGGCGTGAGCACGGCCCACAGGATCGTGACGCGCTTGGCCCACGCCGAGACCAGCAGCAGCCACCCCGCCACCGGCGCGTACCACAGCGCAAGTGCGATCTGCGCGTAGATCAGCGCGACGGTGAGCTGGAACGCATCCACATTGCTCCAGAGCGGCCCCGGGCTCACGCCGCCGATCATTAGAAGGACGGTCGCAATCAAGAGCACTAGTAACTGCGTTGCAAGCGTCACCGCAATCACGATCACTCCAGACACTGCGAGCGCCGTGAACACCTTGCCGAGCACAGCCGTCGTATCGGAGACCGGCAGCGACTTCCAGAACAGTACGCTGCGGTCCTTGCGCTCACCCTGCAACGCATCCAGCAGGTAGAAGAACACCGTGATGTTCATCACCATCGTGATGAGAAAGGCGATGCCGCCATAGATGCCGGATACGAACATGCGCTGCTTTTCCGGATTGAGCACGGACAGCGCCTGCAGGCCTTCCTGCAAGTGCATCGCGTTGAGGATCAGCGCGATGATCGCGACGCCGCCGGCGACCGCCGGCGCGATCCAGAGCGAGCGGTTCTCCCACAGCTCGCGGCGCACGGACCAGTAGAACGGCCGCACCGGCCGCGGTGCAGTGGCAGGCGCCTCGAAGCTCTCGGAGGTTTCGGTTGCTGCGTTCATGCCGCGGCTCCTTGCTGTCCGCCGATCATCGCGACGAACAGATCTGCAATGCTGGGGGTACGCGCCTCGCCGAGCGCGGAGATCTTGTCGCGATCCGGGCGGTCGAACAGGAACACGCTGCGGCCGAACACTTGGCGCTCGTGCAACGGTTTGAGCGCGCGCGCTGCGGCGGTCTGCTCGGGCCGCACCATTACTTCGACGTAGCGGCTCTCGAAGTCCTCCATGGTGCAGTCGAGCACGAGACGACCCTTGTTGATGAACATGACGTCGGTGAGCACGTGCTGGATCTCTTCGACCTGGTGCGTCGTCACGAGGATCGTGCGGTTGTGGTCGAAGTAGTCGTTGAGCAGCGTGTCGTAAAACGCCTTGCGGTAGAGGATGTCCAGGCCGAGCGTCGGCTCGTCGAGCACCAGCAGCCGCGCGTCGATGGCCATCACCAGCGCCAGGTGGAGCTGCGTGATCATGCCCTTGGAAAGTTTGTGGACGCGGCTGTCGCGCGGAATGTTGGTCTTCGCGAGGAAGGCTTCGGCCTTGGCGCGGTCGAAGCGCGGATGTACGCCGCCGACGAAATCCAGCGCCTGCGACACTTTCAGCCACGGCGGGAGCACGGCGACGTCGGCGATGAAGCAGACATCCTGCATCACCGCGTTGCGCTCGAGGTAGGGATTGCGGCCGAGCACGCGCAGCTCGCCTTCATAAGGAGTGAGACCGAGGATCGCTTTCAGAGCGGTCGTCTTGCCGGCGCCGTTCGGGCCGATCAGGCCGACGATGCGACCTTCGGCGACGCGCAGGTCGAGGTTGTCGAGCGCGACGTTCTTGCCGAACACTTTGCGGACGCCGCGCGCTTCGATCGCGTATGCGGGAGTGGTTGCGGACATGATCAGCGCTCCTTCCCGCCGCCGGACTCGGCGCTCAACAGCGCCGCAGGCTCCAGGCCCAGGCGCTGAATCGTGGCGCGGATCTTCGGCCACTCTTCGGCGAGGAATTTCTGCCGCTCGCCCTGGAGCAGCAAGTTGCGCGCACCGATATTGATGAACATGCCCCGACCCCGTTTCTTCTCGACGAGCTGCTCGTCGACGAGTTGCTGATAACCTTTGAGCACGGTCAATGGATTGACCCGGTACTCGGCTGCGACGTTGCGCACCGACGGCAGCGGATCGCCTTCGTTGAGCACACCGTCCAGGATCATCGCGACCACGCGATCGCGCAGCTGCCGGTAGATCGGCTGACTGTCGTTGAAATCGCGATCCATGGTGGAGTCCAAGAAGCCTCTTTCGACGTCGGAAGGTTGAGAGGTGTGACCCTGGTTTACTGTACCAGACCACCCCTCAACCCCCTCCTCATCGCCGCCCGACATGGTGTGGGCTCAAAGCCGCGTGCGCGTGGTGGCCTGCGCAAGCGTCTCGGTCGCCTGCGGTGGCAGCCGCGTCGCGACTACAGTGACCGTCTCCATCGGGGCCGTCTCGACCACCTCAGAGACCGTCACGGACGGAGACTGGCGCGTGCGGGTCGCGCGGGGTGCACTGATCGCCTGGCGCAGGCTGGCGGTCAGGTCGGCGGCAACCATCTTGCCAACCTCGGCCGTGACCGAGCCGATGCTCGGCAGGCTGACCGAGAAGCCCAACACGTCGGCGCGGGCCGGGTTGGAAGCCAGCGCGAAACCTGTAAGCAGTGCAGCAACCGTCATTTTCTGTAAGGTGTTCATGGCTTTAGCTCCTCTGTACAACTCGACTCTGTTCGGTGGCCTGAAGTGGTGTAGCTCTATGGTGTTGTAGTTAACTACAACACTAGATCGAAAGCAAGGGGTTTCTTAAGAAGAGTTGCCGAGGGGTGGTTGGGCCTGCGGCCAAGCCCGGGCGCCGCGCTCACCTTGTTAGAATTCGCGCCCCTTTCGCCTTCCAGCAGAGCGCGCTCCATGAAGAGTCCCGTCAACGTCGCGATCACCGGCGCCGCCGGTCAGATCGGTTACGCCCTCGCCTTCCGTGTCGCTTCCGGCCAGATGCTCGGCGCCGATCAGCCCATCAATCTGCATCTGCTCGAGATCACGCCGGCGTTGCCGGCGCTGCAGGGCGTGGTGATGGAGCTCAACGACTGCGCGTTCCCCACGCTCAACAAGATCGTCGCGAGCGACGATCCCAAAATCGCATTCAAGGATTGCGAGGTCGCGCTGCTCGTCGGCGCGCGGCCGCGCGGCCCCGGCATGGAGCGCAAGGACCTGCTGCTCGCGAACGCGCAGATCTTCTCGGTGCAGGGCAAGGCGCTCGATGCAGTCGCCAAGCGCGACGTGCGCGTACTCGTCGTCGGCAATCCCGCGAACACAAATGCACTGATCGCTCAGCGCAACGCGCCCGGGCTGAACCAACGCAATTTCACCGCGATGGTGCGCCTCGATCACAACCGCGCGCTGGCGCAGCTCGCGGAGAAGACCGGCACGCACATCACGCGCATCCGCAAGCCCATCATCTGGGGCAACCACTCCGCGACTCAGTACCCGGACCTGCACCACGCGCTCGTCGACGGCAAGCCGGCGATGTCGCTGATCGATCAGAAATGGTATGCGGAAACATATATTTCGACCGTGCAGCAGCGCGGCGCGGCCATCATCAAGGCGCGCGGTCAGTCGTCGGCAGCGTCTGCTGCGTCGGCCGCGATCGATCACGTGCGCGACTGGGTGAAGGGCACGCCGGAAGGCGATTGGGTCAGCATGGCCGTGCCCTCCGACGGCAGCTACGGCATTCCCGCGGGCGTTATTTATGGCTATCCGGTGACTTGTCGTAATGGCGATTACCAGATCGTGCAGGGCCTCGCGGTGAACGACTTCAGCCGCCAGCGCATGGACGCCACGCACAAAGAGTTGCTCGAAGAACGGGACGGAGTGAAAGAGCTCATCTGACGGCCCCCTTCTGACTGAATTGTCGGCCGGATTGTCGGACAATCTTCGCGGCTCTTACGCTTGCTGAGGTCACGGACGCGAGCTAGTGTCAGCTCATGACCGGCATCATCTGGTTCCTCATTTTCCTGATCGGCGCGCTGGTACTCGCTTACCAGCGCGTCAGCCTGCTCACTGCAACGCTCGCCTACGGCGGAGCGCTACTCCTTTACGCGTTCACCGGCGCGAGTCTCGCGACGATGATCGTGCTGTGGGTCGTGCTCGCCGGCCTCGTGCTGCTCAACATCGATGCGTTCCGCATCCGCTTCATCAGTCGTCCGTTCCTGCGCACTTATCGGCGCATGCTGCCGTCGATGTCGTCGACCGAGAAAGATGCGCTCGAAGCTGGCACCGTGTGGTGGGATGGCGAGCTGTTCACGGGCGGTCCCGATTGGGACAAGCTGCTCTCGGCGCCGCCGCCGCGGCTGACTGCGGAAGAGCAGGCGTTCATCGACGGGCCGTGCGAAGAGCTGTGCCGGATGATCGACGATTGGGACATCACCCATCGGCGCGCCGATCTGCCGCCGCATCTGTGGGACTACATCAAGAGCAAGGGCTTCTTCGCGATGATCATCCCGAAGAAGTACGGCGGGCTCGAGTTCTCCGCGTATGCGCACTCGTGCGTGCTCGTGAAACTCTCCAGCCGCTCGGGCGTCGTCGCATCGACCGTCGCGGTGCCGAACTCGCTCGGTCCCGGCGAGCTGCTGCTTCACTACGGGACGGAAGAGCAGCGCAATCACTATCTGCCGCGGCTCGCGCGCGGCGAAGAAATTCCATGCTTCGGCCTCACCGGGCCGCGCGCCGGCTCCGATGCAGCGTCGATTCCGGACACCGGCATCGTCTGCAAGGGCATGTACGAAGGTCGCGAGATCGTCGGCGTGCGGCTGAACTTCTCGAAGCGCTACATCACGCTGGCGCCAGTCGCGACGGTGATCGGCCTCGCTTTCAAGCTGTTCGATCCCGAGCGCCTGCTTGGTGACGAGCGCACTGACTACGGCATCACCTGCGCGCTGATTCCGCGCCACACACCTGGCATCACGATCGGTCGCCGGCATTTTCCGCTGAACGCGCCGTTCCAGAACGGTCCGATCCAGGGCAAGGATGTGTTCGTGCCGCTCGACTTCCTGATCGGCGGTACGAAGATGGCCGGTCAAGGCTGGCGCATGCTCGTCGAGCAGTTGTCCGTCGGCCGCTGCATCTCGCTGCCGTCGAGCGCGACCGGTGCAGCGAAGGCAGCAGTGTTCGCGACCGGCGCATATGCACGCATCCGTCGTCAGTTCAACGTGCCGGTCGGTCAGTTCGAAGGCGTCGCCGAAGCGATCGCGCGCATTACGGGCACCACTTACATCATGGACGCCGCGCGCTCCGTCACGGCAGGCGCGATCGACGGCGGCGAGAAGCCATCCGTGCCGTCGGCGATGCTGAAGTATCACCTCACCGAGTACGGCCGCAGCGTCGCGAATGACGCGATGGATGTCCACGGCGGCAAGGGCATCATGCTCGGCCCCCGCAATTACCTCGCGCGCGGCTACGACCTGGTGCCGGTCGCAATTACGGTGGAAGGAGCGAACATACTGACGCGCAGCCTGATCATCTTCGGCCAGGGCGCGATCCGCTGCCATCCGTTTGTCCTGCGCGAGATGAACGCCGCGCGCGAGAAGGACAAGCGCAAGGCGCTGCGGGATTTCGACGTCGCGCTGTTCGGTCACATCGGCTTCACGATCAGCAACGCCGTGCGCTCGCTGATCATGGCGCTGACGCTCGCGCGTTTCTCGCACATCCCGGCGGTCGGCCCGACCGAGCGCTTCTATCAGCACATCAATCGTTTCAGCGCGTCGTTCGCCTTCGCCACCGACGTCGCGATGCTCACGCTCGGCGGCTATCTGAAGAAGAAGGAGAGTCTGTCGGCGCGCCTGGGCGACGTGCTGTCGTGCATGTATCTGTCGTCGATGGTGCTCAAGCACTACGAGAACCAGGGCCGGCCGGAAGAGGACCTGCCGCTGGTCGAATGGGCGTGCCGCTCACTTCTATATAAAGCGCAGGAACAGCTGCACAGCTTCATGCGCAATTTCCCGAACCGCTTCCTCGCGGCGTTCATGCGCTTCTTCATTTTCCCGCGCGGCCAGACCTATCACGCGCCCTCGGACCGCCTCGGGCTCGACATCGTCGAGCAGATGCTGCACACGAGCATGCCGCGCGATCGCCTGACGACCGGCGTCTATCGCACGATCGAGCCCGGCAACCCGTTGGGGCTGCTGCAGGAGGCGTTGGTGCTGGCTGACGCGGCCGAGCCGATCGAGAAGCGCGTGCGTGTCGAAGGCGTGAAGACCGGTCGCGTCACGGCGCTCGACATGCCCGGCCAGATCCAGCAGGCACTCGCTGCCGGCATCCTCACGGAAACCGAGGCCGCGATGCTGCGCGACTACGACCGTCGCGTCATGGAAATCATCCACGTCGACGACTTTACGACGGAGGAGATGGCCGCGGGAGAGCAACAGCTCGACGTGCGCCCCGCGCGCGTCAGTAACGCGTGAGAGCCCCTCTGAGGAGAATCCTGCATGTCGACATGGACGCGTTCTACGCGTCCGTCGAGGCGCTCGACGACCCGGAGCTGCGCGGCAAGCCACTGATCGTCGGCGGCACTGGCGGCCGCGGCGTTGTCGCAGCGGCGAGCTACGAAGTGCGCAAGTACGGTGTGCACTCGGCGATGTCGATGAGCGAAGCTCTGCGCCGCTGTCCACATGCGATCTGCGTGCGACCGCGCTTCGAGCGCTACAAGGAAGTCTCGCGCACGGTGTTCGGGATCTTTCACGAGTACACACCGCTCGTACAGGGCCTGTCGCTCGACGAAGCATTCCTCGACGTGACCGAGAGCCAGGCAGCGCTCGGCGACGCAGCGACCATCGCCGTCGCGATCAAGAAAAAGATCGTCGCGCGCACTGGAGTAACGGCGTCAGTCGGGGTGGCCCCGAACCGACTCGTGGCAAAGATCGCCTCCGACCTGCGCAAGCCCGATGGCTTGGTCATCGTGCGCGAGGACGAAGTCACGGCGCTGCTCGACCCGCTGCCTGCAGCCAAGCTGCATGGCATCGGCAAGAAGACAGTGCCGCACCTGGAGCGAATCGGCATCCACACGTTGCGCGACCTGCGGCTCGCGAGCGATTCGGTACTGCGGCCCGTGTTCGGCCGTTACGTTGCGGACATCAAAGCGCGCGCGGCCGGCATCGACGAGCGCCCGGTTATCGCCGACTGGGACGAAAAGCAGATCTCCTCCGAAGAGACGTTCGACACTGACATCGCCGACCGCGGCCAGCTGCACGCCGAGTTGGCACGCCTCGCCGATCGCACGGCCGCTCGCCTGCGCTCGCAAGGCTGGCTCGCCGCAACCGTCATCGTGAAAATCCGCCGCAAGGATTTCAAAACGTACACGCGGCAGAGCGCGATCCGGCCTGCAACTCAGCAGACACGGCCGCTGCTCGAAGCTGCGACCAAGCTGCTCAATGAATGGCTGCGCGAGCAACCGCGCGCCGCTGTGCGCCTGCTGGGCGTCGGTGCGCGAGATCTGACGAGCACACCGCAGCTCGAGCTCTTCAAGGCGCCCGAAGCCAGCCGCAACGAGCATCTGGACACCGCTCTCGACGACATCCGTGCGAAGTTCGGCAACGATGCCGTCGCGCGCGGCAGCTCACTGCGCAACCGTCATCCGCGATAGCGCGCTCGCAGTCGCGGCGACTGCACCGCCGACCCCTGCAACTCTGCTGCAATCAATTGACTGCCGAGAAGCTTGGCGGTCGCAAGCCGCTGTTGATCGCCAGCGACCGCAAAGCGCACGAGGTCGGGCCAGAACCCCGGATTCGTGGGCCAGCGCGGCAGCAGCAGCGCGGCGTGATGCACGGCGAGACGCCTGACATACCAGGGAGGTGCAGCCATCAACCGCTCTGCGACAGTCTCAGGCATGGCGTAGATGAGCCGCGCTGCGAGCGGACTCGCTGTCGTCACATGCCATGCGTACAGCAGTGCGACTTCGCACAACGCCGCTTGCAGCGACGCACGGTGAGGCTGCGCATAGCGCTCGCTCATCGAAAGCGACGCTGCCAATGCCGCGGGCTCCGCCAACGAGCGCCAGAGTTTCTCGTCCTCGAATCCGAGCGAGTACAGCGTGTACGGCAACGCTGCCAACGACGCGCGCGCAGTCGGTGACATCTCAGCGACTGTTGCGTGCAGCTTGCAAGGCAAGTGCTGCAACTGTCCGTCGCCCGCATCTGCTGCGTTGTGCTCCGCAGCCAGCAGCTCGATGTAATCGAGATTGAGCTCGAAGATTCGCGCCAGCACCGCGGCGCTCAGAACCGGCGCGCTCGCGCCGAACAACTCTTCCGTGACGTTGCGTGGCATCGATGCAATCCTTGCATGACGGGGCGCGCATTAAACATCCGCTTCAATCGATCGTCAATTGCGGGCACACTACCGTACGAAGGAGCGCTGCACAGGGAGGGACCTCCAATGCACATCAGTAACGAGCGCTACTTCCACGAGCGTCAGCGTCACGATCTCGCGCTGCGCATGATCCGTCACGAAGCCCGCACCTGCACGATCCGCTCGTGCACCGGCTTGACCGACGATCGCATCCGCCGTCTCTACAAGACCTACGCGAGTCACATGCCGAGCGCGCCGGTACGCCGGCGTCGCGGCAAGTCGCCGCGACAGGTCGGCTTCTTCGTGCGCAACGCGCGAGCGCAGCTCGAATCGTCGACGCTCGCGAGCGTGTTCGCCGCGTTCGGCCTGTGGCGCGCGCAATCGAACGCCCACCTCGGGCTGAGCTCGGCAGGATCGAGCCCGCCCGGATCCCTCGAATTCGGTCGCCTGTTCTGCGACGCATACGAGACGCATCGTCAGCTGCTGCGCAACGCCGACATTTCATTCGAGCACGCATGGTTCCTCCTGCAACTGCTGTCGCGCAACGCGGACTTGCACGCGGTCCGCTGCCGGCACTGCGACAGCCAGTACCTGCGGGATCGCGTCAATGTGTGTCGTCGGGCGTGCCCGGTCTGTGCGTTGAAGGGAACGAGCACGGAACGGCGCTGATACAATTGCGCGCATGGCGTTGCCGCGTTCTCATCCCAATGTACTGGCCGGACCGTATCTCGCGCGCTCCGCGCACTGGCGCAAAGATGAAGAGCGTCTGCGCGCAGCACTGGCCGATCCCGCAACCTGGTTCGTGCCTGTCTGGCAAGCGCGCAGCGCTGTCGTGACTTCATCGGACGGGCGCGCGTCGGCCTACTTCGCGGCCGGCGCGCACTCGCTCGCCGGGGTCGACACGAGCGGTTTCATTCTGCTCGGCGAGTTTCACGAGCATGTCGTGTTTGCAGTCGCGGTCGCCGGCGAAACGCCGCCGGCGCTCGCGAGCGGGACCGAGTTGCACGACTTGCGGCTGATCGCCGGCGAGTTGCCTGTCGAAGAGGCCGGACTGCTTGCGTACGCACGCGCGATGGTCCACTGGCGCGAGCACAATCGTTTCTGCGGGCGCTGCAGCTTGCCCATGATCGCCATGCAGGGCGGTCACGTCATGCAGTGCTCCAATCCGACTTGTGCCCACCAGCAATTCCCGCGACTGGACCCGGCCGTCATCGTGCTGGTCACGGACGGGGACCGCGCGCTGCTCGGCCGTCAGCCGGCGTGGCCGCCAGGCAGGTATTCAACCGTCGCCGGCTTCGTCGAGCCGGGGGAGAGCCTCGAAGACGCGGTGGCGCGCGAGGTCCGGGAGGAAACCGGCGTGATCGTCGACGAGGTCGCGTATCACTCCTCGCAGCCCTGGCCGTTCCCGTCGTCGCTGATGCTCGGCTTCACCGCCCGCGCCAGCCGGACCGACATCGACCTGAGCGACGAGGAGCTGGAAGACGCCCGGTGGTTCACCCGCGCGCAGCTCGCGGCGGGCGAAATCGCGCTGCCGACCACGCATTCGATCTCGTTCCGCTTGATCGAGGATTGGTATGACGGTGGCGCGACCACGCCGCTACGGTCGGAGCCCGGCGTGCGGATGTGGCAGGCACCGAAAAGGAACGGATGATCTCTCGCCAAGCCGCCAACAACGCCAAGAAGAAATTCTGAAATTTCAGATTCCGGATCTTGGCGTGCTTGGCGTCTTGGCGAGAGACTCTGTTTCAGCCGACGTTCAGCGCACCGCAGGCATTCATGAAGTCCCCGGTGCTCTACAATCGCCCCTATGTGCCTGCTCGTCCTCGCCTGGAAGCACCATCCGCGCTATCGGCTGATCCTCGCCGGCAATCGCGATGAGTTTCACGAACGTCCTGCTGCGCCGCTCGGCTGGTGGCAGGACGATCCGCGCATCCTCGGCGGTCGCGACCTCAAGGCGGGCGGCACCTGGCTCGGTGTGGCACGCTCCGGGCGGTTCGGCGTCGTCACCAACTATCGCGACCTGCAGGCGCCCATCGAGGGCGCGCCCTCGCGCGGGCACCTCGTGCCGCGATTCCTGACCGGCGCGACCTCGCCGAAAGAATTCCTCGACGACCTGCGCGGCGCCGCGCCGCGTTACTCCGGTTTCAACCTGCTGGTCGGCGGCGCCCGCGCGCTCTATTACTTCTCGAACCGCGGGCCGAACGCACCCGCCGCGCTCGCGCCCGGCGTCTACGGTCTGAGCAATCACCTGATCGATACGCCGTGGCCGAAGCTGGCGCGCACTCGCAAGCGCTTCGAAGAGTTGCTGACCGGCGCCGACGTCGCGCCGGAAGATCTGTTCACGATACTGGGCGACCGCGAGCCGGCGCTGGACGATCACTTGCCTTCGACCGGCCTGCCGCCGGACTGGGAACGTGTCGTCTCCGCTCCGTTCATCGTCAACGAGCGTTACGGCACGCGCTGTTCCAGCGTGCTGCTCGTGGAGCGCAACGGCCGCACGGTTCTGCAGGAACGTCGCTTCGACGCCGCCGGCGTGCAGAGCGGCACGTCGCGCTTCGAGTTCAAGAGCGTCGAAGTGCCCGAAGTCTGGCTCGAAGCGAACGATCCCGCAGCTGCAGCCGCGAGCGATCCCTCGTTCGACTCTTCACCCGAATAGCGCACACGGAGACGGGGTCGCTCACCATGTCCCGAATCTCCGGCCGCCGATCCACCTGCTGCGTGGCTGCGTTGCTGGCGCTACTGCCGCTCGGAGCAGCGCAGGCCGGGATCGAGATCGTCATTCCCGAGGCGACAGAGCAAATTCAGACCAACGTTCGGGCTTTCCTCAGCCTGACGCGCTATGCCGAGCGCGACGACATCACGCCCGAAACGATGTCGCGCCTGCAACGACGCATCGTTTCCGAGACGCGCGCGGCGCTGGAGCCTCTCGGTTACTACGAACCCCAAGTCACCTACGAGACGGCACACGAGGGCGACAAGTGGCGCGTCACTATTCACGTCACGCCGGGACGCCCGGTGCGCCTGTCGGAAGTCAGCGTTACGGCGACTGGCCCCGGCGCGGACGTGCGCGACGTGCGCGAGATCATCGAGGCCCAGGAACTGAAGCCCGGCCTGCGGCTCAACCACGGCACCTACGAGCGCGTGAAGGGCACGTTGCTGCGCGCCGCGAAGAACGAAGGCTATCTCGACGCGCGCTTGACCAAGAACGAGCTGGTCATCGACCGGGTGGAGCGGCGCGCGACCGTGTCGATCGAGGTCGATACCGGCAAGCGTTACAGCTACGGCGAGATCAAGATCGCGCAGGACGTCATCAACGACGACTCGATGCGCCGCCTGTTGCGCATGCAGCAGGGCGATCCCTACACGCTCGACTCGCTGCTGCGCACGCAGTACACGCTCGACGACAGCCAGTATTTCTCGACCGTGAACATCGAAACCGGCGCGGCCGATCGCGAGGCGCTGACGGTTCCAGTGACGATCAGCGCCCAGCCGAACCGCCGGCATCGTTTCGCCGTCAGCCTGGGTTACGGCACCGACACCGAGGCGCGCGGCAAGTTCACGTGGGACAACCGCCGCGTGAATCGCGACGGCCACCGCTTCAAGGTGGAGCTGCTGGGCTCTTCCGTCATCAAGGAGCTCACCGCGCGCTACGTCATCCCGGTGATGGACGTTGCGCT
>Ga0209382_10003252_pt1 | contig 22683 bp, 25 predicted proteins | sample SoiMetdeltSBSDD5_FD_187599 | JGI IMG/M metagenome (GOLD analysis project Ga0209382, IMG submission 187599) | Bulk soil microbial communities from a Populus tree surrounding site in Tennessee, USA - Soil MetaG P. deltoides SBSDD5 (SPAdes) (version 2) | ecosystem: Environmental > Terrestrial >...
CCAGGTCGAGGGGGCGGCCGGCGAGGGGGGGGCGGGGGCCCTCCATCAGGGACACCTTCGCCGGGACCCCGGGGCGGGTGGTCGGGGGGGACACCGGGGAGGTGGCCGCCGACCACTACCACCGCTACCGGCAGGACGCGGCCCTCATGGCCGACCTGGGGCTGGGCGCCTACCGGTTCTCGGTCGCCTGGCCGCGGATCCAGCCCGACGGCCGCGGCCCGGTCAACCCCGAGGGCCTCGACTTCTACCGGCGGCTGGTCGACCGCCTGCTGAAGTGCGGGATCGAGCCCTGGTGCGCGGCCTTCCTCGGCCACGCGGCCGGCGTCCACGCTCCGGGCGTGCAGGACCCGGCCACCGCCGTGCGGGCCGCCCACCACCTGCTGGTCGCTCACGGCCAGGCCACCCGGGCGATGCGGGCCCTGGACGCCCGGCCGCGGATCGGCATCAACCTCAACCTCGACCCGGTCTCCCCGGCGTCGGCCGACCCGGCCGACGGCGACGCCGCCCGCCGCATCGACGGCATCTACAACCGGCTGTTCCTCGACCCGCTGTTCCGCGGGAGCTATCCGGCCGACGTGCTCGAAGACCTGGGCGGCCTGGGCGGCCTGGAGCGGGCCGCCGACGCCGACCTGGCCGCCATGGCCGTGCCCCTCGACCTGCTCGGCGTCAACTACTACCGGCGCTGGGTGGTGGCCGCCCGGCCCGGGCGGCCGCGGCTCGGCGGCCCGGCATCGCCCTGGGTCGCCGCCGGGGGCGTCGAGTTCGTGGCCAGGGACCGGCCGCGGACCGCCCTCGGGTGGGAGATCGACCCGTCGGGCCTTGACGAGCTGCTGCTGCGGCTGCACCGCGACTACCCGTCGCCGCCGCTGTTCGTGACCGAGAACGGGGCCGCGTTCGATGACGGCCCCGACGCCGGTGGCCGGGTCCGGGACCGGGCCCGGATCCGGTTCCTGGACGGGCACCTGCGGGCCGCCCACCGGGCGATCCAGGGCGGGGTCGACCTGCGCGGCTACTTCGTCTGGTCGCTGCTGGACAACTTCGAGTGGGCCGAGGGCTACTCCAGGCGGTTCGGCATCGTCTACGTGGACTTCCCCACCCAGCGCCGGCTGCCCAAGGACAGCGCCCTCTGGTACCGGGACACGATCGTCCGCGGCGGCCTGGACGGCCTTCCGTGACCTCGCCGACCCTGGAGCAGGTGGCGGCGCTGGCCGGGGTCTCCCGGGCCACCGTGTCGCGGGTGGTCAACGGATCGCCCAAGGTCAGCCCGGCCGTCCGGGCCCAGGTGGAGCGGGCGGTGGCCAAGCTCGGCTACGTGCCCAACCGGGCCGCCCGCAGCCTGGTCACCAGGCGGGCCGACTCGGTCGCGCTGGTCGTCTCCGAGCCGCACACCCGCTTCCTCTCCGAGCCCTTCTTCGCCGGCATGGTCCGCGGGGTCAGCGCCGCCCTGGCCGAGACCGGCATCCAGCTGCTGCTCCTGGTCGCCCACGACCTGCCCGACCGGGGGCGACTGGAGCGCCATGTGGTCGGCGGCCACGTCGACGGCGTGCTGCTGGCCTCCCTGCACAACGACGACCCGCTGCCCGGTGTCCTGGAGCGGGCCGGGGTGCCAGCGGTCCTGGTCGGCCGCCCGGCCGGCACGGGGCCGGCCAGCTACGTGGACGCCGACAACCGCGGCGGGGCCCGCCAGGCGGTCGACCATCTGGCCCGGCGGGGCCGCCGGCGGATCGCCACCATCACCGGCCCCCAGGACATGGGCGTGGGCCAGGACCGGCTGGACGGCTACCGCGACGGGCTGCGGGCGGCCGGGCTGGCCGGCGGCGACGACCTGGTCGAGGCCGGCGACTTCACCGAGGAGGGCGGGGCCGCGGCCATGGGCCGGCTGCTGGAGCGGCCGGGGTGCCCGGTCGACGCCGTGTTCGCCGCCTCGGACCTGATGGCCGCGGGGGCGCTGCGGACGCTGCGGGCGGCCGGCCGGCGGGTCCCCGACGACGTGGCCGTGGTCGGCTTCGAGGACTCGGCGGTGGCCCGCTACACCCAGCCGCCCCTGACCACGGTGCGCCAGCCGATCGAGGAGATGGGCCGCCAGGCGACCCGCCTGCTGCTGGCCAAGGTGGCCGGCGAGGCCGCCGGCATGCACCTGATCCTGGACGTGGAGCTGGTCGTCCGGGCCTCGACCTAGCCGCGGTCAGCCGCTCAGCCCCGACTGGCGGATGATCGCCTCCAGCTCCTGCTCGAACAGGGCGGCGCCGTCGCCGATGGCCGGGGCCAGGTGGCCGAAGATCTCCAGGGTGACCAGGCCGTGGACGTGGGCCCAGGCGCCGAGCCCGAAGGCCAGCACCGGGGCCGGGAGCTCGGGGCCGCCGCGGCGCCGCTGGAACGCCTCGACCTGGCGGGCCAGCGTCGGCGGCACGCGCAGGTCGATCCGGGCCGGGTCGAGGGCGCCGTCGGCGTGGGCCTCGGCCAGCAGCCGCCCCAGCAGGTCGGTGTAGCGCAGCCCGGCCGGGCGGGTCGCCTCGGGGGCGACGTAGCCGGGGATCGGGCTGCCGAAGATCAGGGCGTACTCGGTCGGGCGCTGCAGCCCCCAGGTCCGGAAGGCGCCGAAGGCGACCCGCACCCGCTCCGCGTGGCGGCCGGGGTCGACGGCGTCGACGGCCGCCTCCATGGCGTCGGCCAGGGCGTTGTAGGCGTCGGTGACCAGGGCCGTGACCAGCTCGTCGCGTGAGCCGAAGTAGCGGTAGAGGGCGGGGGCGGTCATGCCCATCTCGCGGGCGATCGCCCGCAGGGTCACCCCGGCCGTGCCCTCGGCGGCCATCTGCGCCCTGGCCACCGCCTTGATCTCCTCCACGGTGGCCTGGTGGACCCGCTCCCGCCGTGGTACCCGCGCTGTCGTCTCCGTCATGTTGACAGCATACGGTAGAGTTAACAGCATTAACAACAGTGAACAACTGTAGAGAAGGGAGCAGGCCGATGCACGTCGTCGTTGGCGCCAGCGGAGGGATCGGGGGCGCGCTGGCGGGGGAGCTGGCCCGCCGCGGGCACCGGGTGCGGGCCGTCAACCGGGCCGGAGACGCGGCCGTGACGGCCGGGGTCGAGCGCCTGGCCGCCGATGTCGCCACCCCGGACGGCGCCAAGGCGGCCGTCGCCGGGGCGGCCGTCGTCTACCACTGCGCCCAGCCGCCCTACACCGACTGGCCGGCCGCCTTCCCGCCCCTGACCGAGGCCATCGCCGAGGGTGCGGCCGCCGCCGGGGCCAAGCTGGTCCTGGCCGACAACCTCTACCTGTACGGCCCCCACGACGGCCCGCTCACCGAGGATCTCCCGGCCGCCGCCACCGGCCCGAAGGGCCGGACCAGGGCCCGGATGGCCGAGCGCCTGCTCGACCTGCACGGCCAGGGCCGGCTGCGGGTGGCCATCGGCCGGGCGTCCAACTACTACGGTCCCGGCGGCCTGACCAGCGTCACCGGCGAGCGCCTGTTCCGCGCCGCCGTGGCCGGCCGGACGGTGCGCTGGGTGGGCCGCCTCGACCAGCCGCACACCCTCAGCTACCTGGAGGACGTGGCCGCCGGCCTGGCCACCCTGGGCGAGCGGGAGGAGGCCGACGGCCAGGCCTGGCACCTGCCGGCGGCCGAGCCCCTCACCGGCCGCCAGTTCCTCGAGCTGGTGGTCGCGGCCAGCGGCGGCCGCTCCAGGATCGCCACCAACTCGGCCGCCATGACCCGCCTGGCCGGCCTGTTCTCGCCCATGATCCGCGAGGTCGGCGAGGTCCTGTACGAGTTCCAGGCCCCGTACGTGGTCGACTGGTCGAAGTACCGCGGGGCCTTCGGGCCGTCCACTCCGACCCCGCACGCCGAGGCGGTGGCGCGCACGGTGGCCTGGTTCTGGGGAGACCGGCCTCTACAATGACCGGGCTCCCCGGGCCGGCTCGGCCGGGAGCACGATGCAACCCGCGAAGGAGCGAGCCGTGCTCGAAGACGCTGTCGTCCGCAAGGTGCTGGGCGCCGCCCTGGCCACCGGCGGGGAGTGGGCCGAGGTGTACGCCGAGGACCGCCTGTCCCACAACATCCGGCTTGAGGACCGGCGGGTCGAGGAGCTGGTCACCGGCCGCGACCGCGGTGCCGGGGTCCGGGTGGTCAAGGGGACGGCCTCGGCCTACGCCTACACCAACCGTCTGGACACCGACGCCCTGCTGGAGGCGGCCCGGGTGGCCGCGGCCGCCCTCCGCGAGCCGCCGGCGGCCCAGGTGGCGGACCTGCGCCGCCGCGAGCCGGGGGTGCGCCACCCGGTGGCGGTCGACCCGGCCACCGTCCAGCGGACCACCCTGGCCGAGCTGGTCCGCCGGGCCGACGACGCCGCCCGCGGCTACGACCCGGCCGTGGCCCAGGTCACGGCCGGCTACGGCGACGTCCGCCAGCAGGTCCTGATCGCCAACTCCGAGGGCTTCTCGACCCTGGAGGACCGGGTCCGGACCCGCTTCGTGGTCCAGGTGGTCGCGGCCCGCGACGGCGTCGTCCAGACCGGCTTCGACGGGCCCGGCCGCTCCATGGGCTTCGAGCTGCTGGACGAGTTCCCGCCCGAGGAGGTGGCCCGCCGGGCGGCCGAGCGGGCCGTAGCCATGCTGGCCAGCAAGCCGGCCCCGGCCGGCCAGATGCCGGTGGTGATCGCCTCGGGCAACGGCGGGGTGCTGTTCCACGAGTCGTCCGGCCACGGCATGGAGGCCGACCTGATCGCCAAGGAGGCGTCGGTCTACACCGGCAAGCAGGGCAAGCGGATCGGGGACGAGCGCTTCAACGGGGTCGACGACGCCACCGTCGAGGGCGGCTGGGGGTCCTTCGCCTTCGACGACGAAGGCACCCCGGCCCAGCGCACCGTGCTGTTCGAGGCCGGCGTCTGCACCGACTACCTGACCGACCTCATCCGGGCCCGGCAGCTGGGCCTGCCGGCGTCCGGCAACGGCCGCCGCCAGTCCTATGCCGACGTGCCGATCCCGCGCATGACCAACACCTACGTGCTGCCCGGCGGCGACGACCCCGACGAGATCATCCGCCAGACCCCGCGCGGCCTGTACGCCAAGTCGCTCGGCGGCGGGCAGGTCAACCCGGTCACCGGCGAGTTCGTGTTCGGGGTGGTCGAGGGTTACCTGATCGAGAACGGCGAGGTGACCACCCCGGTGCGCGGGGCCAACCTGGTCGGCGACGGGCCCAGCGTGGTCGCGGCCGTCGACGCCCTCGGCGACGACTTCACCGTCAAGGAGGGCATCTGCGGCAAGGAGGGCCAGGGCGTGCCGGTCGGTAACGGCGCCCCTACCATGCGCATCTCCCAGATGACCGTCGGCGGCACAGGAGGCCCGGCATGACCGTGGAGCTGGACGCGATCGTCGAGCGGCTGGCCGCCGAGGCGACCGGCGGCGAGGGCGTCGAGGGCTACGCCGAGCTGACCACCGAGACCTCGGTCAGCGCCTTCCAGGGCGAGGTCGAGCGGCTCACCTCGGCCTCCTCCAGCGGCGTCGGGGTCAGGGTGGTCAAGGACGGCCGCCTCGGCTACGCCTACACCGCCGACCTCTCCGACGAGGGCCTGCGCGAGTGCCTGGCCGAGGCCAGGGCCAACCTGGAGGTGTCGGGGGAGGACCCGGGCAACGTGCTCCCGGACGCGGCCGCCTACGAGGCCCTGGACGGCCTGTTCGACAGCCGCCAGGCCGAGATCGACCCCGAGCGCAAGGTCAGCCTGGCCCTCGACCTGGAGGCGCGCACCCGGGCCGCCGACCCCAAGGTCACCCAGGTCGAGTCGGCCCGCTACGGCGACGTGGTCGGCGAGGTCGCGATCGCCTCCTCGCTGGGGGTCGCGGGCTCGTTCGCGGTCACCCACGCCTGGTGCGTCTCGATCGCCATGGCCACCGAGGACGGCCAGAGCCAGGTCGGCTACGGCGTCGACGCCGCCCGCGCGCTCGAGGACCTCGACCCGGGCCCGGTGGCCCACGAGGCCGCCGACCGGGCGGTGCGCATGCTGGGCGCGGTGAAGCCGCCGACCAGGACGGTGCCGGTGGTGTTCGACCGGATGGTCGCCCCCAGCCTGCTCGGGGTGCTGCTGGCCGGCCTGTCGGCCGAGGAGGTGCAGAAGCACCGCAGCCTGTTCGCCGACAAGCTCGGCCAGCAGGTCGGGGCGGCCGGCCTGCGCCTGGTCGACGACGGCCGCCTGGTCGCCGGCCCCGGGGCGGCCCCGTTCGACGGCGAGGGCGTCCCCACCCGCCGGACCGTGCTGATCGACGGCGGCGTGCTCGCCTGCTTCCTGCACAACACCGCCACCGCGGCCCGCGACGGCGGCGACGCCGGCTCGACCGGCAACGCCGGCCGGGGGTCGTTCAAGAGCACCCCCGGGGTCTCGGCCCACAACCTGTTCCTGGAGCCGGGCGAGCTCGACCAGGCCGGGCTGCTGGCCCGGGCCGGGTCGGGCCTGCTGGTCCAGGACGTCTCGGGCGTCCACTCGGGCGCCAACCCGATCACCGGCGACTTCTCGGTCGGGGTGAGCGGCCTGTGGTTCCGCGACGGTCAGCTGGCCGAGCCGGTCCGGGAGGCGACCGTGGCCGCCCACCTGCTCGACATCCTCAAGGGCATCGACGCCGTCGGGTCCGACCTGCGCTTCACCACCGGATCGATCGGCGGCTCCAGCCTCCTGGTCGGCGAGATGACCGTTGCCGGCGCCTGAGGTGAGCCCGCCGGTCGCGGCCACCCCGCCGCACGGGGCGGTCCCGCTCGCCACCCGGTCATGGGGCGCGGCGGTTGTCCACAGGCCCCTGGCGGTGCTCGTGCACGGGGTGACGTCCTCGTCGCGGACCTGGTGGCGGGTCGGGCCGACCCTGGCCGGGCGCGGGTTCCGGGTCCTGGCCGTCGACCTGCGCGGCCACGGGGCCAGCCCCAGCACCGTCGCCGGGCTGTCCGCCGCCGACCTGGCCGACGACGTCGCCGAGACGGTCGGCGACGACCCGGCCGAGCTGCTGGTCGGCCACTCGCTGGGGGCGCTGGTCGCCCTGGAGCTGGTCGGCCGCCGGCCCGGGTTCGCGCGACGCCTGGTGGTGGAGGACCCGCCCGGCCCCAGCTCGCTCGACTGGGCGGCGCTGGCCGCCGGCATCGAGGCCGACACCGGCCGCGCCGCCTCCGACCCGGAGACGCTCCGCCGCGACATGGAGGCCGCCAACCCCGCCTGGCCGCCCGGCGAGGCCGAGCGCCGCCTGGCCGACCTGGCCGACTGCGACGGCCGGGCGGTCGCCGCCGCCCTCCGCGACGGCGTCCCCTTCGACCTGGCCGCCCTGCTCGCCGCGGCCAACCTCCCGACCCTCCTGCTGCTGGGCGAGGAGGCACTCGGCTCCAACCTGACCGGCCTCGACCGCAGGGCCGCCATCGAGGCCGTCGGCGACGGCACCACCCGGGTCCTGCCCGCCGGCCACAGCCTCCACCGCGAAGCCCTCGACCCCTGGCTCGCCGCCCTCGACGCCTGGCTGGGCGGATAGGGAACGGTACGGCGGCCGTCAGGTGCCGGGCGAGCGGACCACGCCGGCGGCCCGGAGGCGGGCCAGTTCCTCCGGGTCGAGGCCCCAGGCGGCCAGGGTCTGGTCGTCGTCGCCGGGGGTCGGAGGTGGGGTGGGGGTGGCGGAGGGGGTGCGGCTGAAGCGGGGGGCCGGGGCGGGCCGGGGGGTGCCGCCGACGTCGACGAAGGTGGCGCGGGCCTGGTTGTGGGGGTGGGTGGGGGCCTCGAGCAGGGAGAGGACGGGGGCGACGCAGGCGTCGGTGCCCTCGAGCAGGCGGCACCACTCGTCGCGGGTCCTGGTCCGGAACACGGCGGCCAGCCGTTCGCGCAGGAGCGGCCAGCCGGCGCGGTCGTGCTGGTCGGGCAGGTCCTCGGCGGCCAGGCCGACCCGCTCCAGGAGCTCGGCGTAGAACTGGGGCTCCAGGGCGCCGACGGCCAGGTGGCGGCCGTCGGCGGTCTCGTAGACGGTGTAGAACGGGGCCGCCCCGTCGAGCAGGTTGGCGCCGCGCCGGTCGGTCCAGAGCCCGGCCGCCAGCAGCTCGTGCAGCTGGGTGGTGAGCAGGGCGGCCCCGTCGACCATGGCCGCGTCCACCACCTGGCCCTTGCCCGAACGGCCCGCCTCCAGCAGGGCCGCCACCACCCCGAGGGCGAGCAGCATCCCGCCGCCGCCGAAGTCGCCGAGCAGGTTGACCGGCGGCACCGGCGGGCCACCGGCCGGCCCGACTGGGTGCAGCGCCCCGGCCAGGGCGATGTAGTCGATGTCGTGGCCGGCCGACCCGGCCAGCGGCCCCTCCTGGCCCCAGCCGGTCACCCGCCCGTAGACCAGGCGCGGGTTGCGGGCCAGGCAGGCGTCGGGACCGATCCCGAGCCGCTCGGCCACCCCCGGGCGGAACCCCTCGACCAGCGCGTCGGCGCCGGCGACCAGGTCCAGCACCACCCCTGGGCCCGCGGGGTGCTTGAGGTCCACGGCGACCCGGCGCCGGCCCCGCGCGAACAGCGCCGGCCAGCCGGGCTGGCCCGACGCCGGCCGGTCGACGGCCAGCACCTCGGCGCCCAGGTCGGCCAGGAGCATGGCGCAGAATGGCCCCGGCCCGATGCCGGCCAGCTCCACGACGCGCACTCCCTGGAGGGGCCCCATGGCCGATATCGTAGGATCCGGGGGCGCGACACGGGAGGCGATGCATGGCCGACATCCGCTTCGACGGCAGGGTGGCGATCGTGACCGGCGCCGGCGGGGGCCTGGGCCGCGAGCACGCCCTGCTGCTGGCCTCCAGGGGCGCCAAGGTGGTCGTCAACGACCTCGGCGGGGGGATCGACGGCACCGGCGCCTCGGCCGAGCCGGCCGAGCAGACGGCCAAGGAGATCGAGGAGCTGGGCGGGGTCGCCGTGGCCGACGCCAGCACCGTCGCCACCGTCGAGGGCGGGCAGGCGGTCGTCGACACCGCCCTGGAGGCGTTCGGCCGGGTTGACGTCGTGATCAGCAACGCCGGCATCCTGCGCGACAAGGCCTTCCACAACCTGACCCCGGAGCTGCTCGACCCCGTGCTCGACGTGCACCTCAGGGGCGCCTTCCACGTGCTCCGGCCGGCCTGGGCGAGGATGCGCGAGGCCGGCTACGGCCGGGTCCTGGTCACCGCCTCCAACGCCGGGATCCTGGGCAACTTCGGCCAGAGCAACTACGGCGCGGCCAAGATGGGGCTGGTCGGCCTGGCCCGGGTGCTGGCCCAGGAGGGCGCCCGCCACAACATCAAGGCCAACGCGCTGGCCCCGATCGCCCGCACCCGCATGACCGAGGAGCTGCTCGGCCCGCTCGCCCCCAAGCTCGACCCCGGCCTGGTCGCCCCCGTGGCCGCCTGGCTGGTCTCCGAGGAGTGCCCGGTCACCGGCGAGATCTACTCGGCCGGCGGCGGGCGGGTGGCGCGCTTCTTCGTCGGCCTGACCGAGGGCTACGCCAACCCGGCCCTCACCGTCGAGGACGTCCGCGACCACGTCGACGAGATCCGCGACCAGACCGGCTACACCGTGCCCGCCGGGGTCGCCGACGAGATCGCCGCCCTGGTCCGGCGCCTGGGCTGAGCGCCGCACCGGCGACCGGGCGGCCGCGGTCAGGAGCGGACGGTGGACAGCAGCAGGACGAACAGGGTGCCCGCGACCAGGCGGTACCAGATGAACGGCCACAGGGTGCGGGTGCGCAGCAGGCGGATGAGGAACGACACGGCCAGGAAGCCGGAGATCGCGGCGGCGAGGGTGCCGGCGACCAGCTGGGCCGGGGTCTCGGTGGCGCCGGCGAGGTCGTCGAGCTTGAGGATCCCGGCGCCGAGGATGGCCGGGATCGAGAGCAGGAACGAGAAGCGGGCGGCCGCCTCCCGGGACACGCCCTCGAACAGGCCGACCGAGATGGTGATGCCGGAGCGGCTCGTCCCCGGCACCAGCGCCAGCGCCTGACCGAGCCCGATGCCGGTCGCCTTGGCCGCCGGCAGCCGGTCCAGCTCCCGCTCGGCGCTCACCGGCCCGCCCCCGCCACGCACGCGGCCGGCGTCGCGCACGTCGCCCGCCCCGCCCGAGCCGCCCCCGCTGTGTACGCCGCCCGCCTCGCCGACGCCGCGCACGCCCGAACCCGACCCGGCGCCGTCAGGCCCCCCGGAGGGGGAGCCCAGCCGACCGCCGGAGCGGGCGTCGCCGGCTGTCCACACCCCCGCCGGAGCGGCCTCCCCGCCCTCGGGGCGGCCCCGGGAACGGCGGGCGCGGTCGTAGAGCTCGGCCGCGATCATGATGACGGTGGTGAGTACCAGCCACACCGAGGCCCGCAGGGGGCGTGCCGTCTGCTGGTCGGCCCAGTCCTGGAGCAGGAAGCCGACCGCCGCCGCCGGGACCGAGGCCAGGGCGAGCAGGCCGAGCAGCCGGCGGCGGGTGCGGGTCTCCTCCGGCCTCAGGCGGCCGGGCGCGACCAGGCAGAGCAGGAACGCCCGCAGGTCCCTGGCGAAGTAGGCGGCCACCGCAACCAGGGTGCCGAAGTGCAGCAGCACCTCGAAGGCGAGGGTGGGGGCGGCGTAGCCGAGCAGCCTGGGCACGATGGACAGGTGGGCCGAGGACGAGATCGGCAGGAACTCGGTGAGCCCCTGAACGATCCCGAGGATGATGGCGCGGAGCACGGGGCTGTCGCCTCCCGGTCAGACCTCGAAGCGGGCGCCCTTGAGGGCGGTGGCGCAGGGGCAGGTACGCTCGCTGGGCACGCTCGGCAGCAGCGCGAACAGGAGGTCCTTGAGCTTGGCGTTGTTCTCCCCGAACACGCGCACGACCTCGGAGTGGGAGACCGGCTGGACCCCGGGCATGCCCTCGAGGCCGACGTCGTAGTCGGTGATCAGCGAGACGTTGACATAGCAGAGCTCGAGCTCGCGGGCGAGCAGGGCCTCGGGGTAGCCGGTCATGTTGATGACCTTCCAGCCGTTGCCCTGGAACCAGCGGGACTCGGCCCGGGTCGAGAAGCGGGGCCCCTGGATGACCACCATGGTGCCGCCGTCATGGGCGGTGATGCCCTGGGCCTCGGCCTCCTTGAGGGTCAGGGCGCGCAGCTCGGGGCAGTAGGGGTCGGCGAAGGAGATGTGGGTGGTCTCGGGGCCGTCGTAGAAGGTGTCGTCCCGGCCCCAGGTCCTGTCCACCAGCTGGTCGCAGATGACGAAGTGCCCGGGGGCGGCCTCGGCCTGGAGCGACCCGGCCGCGCAGGGACCGACCACCCGGGTCACCCCCAGCTCCTTCATCGCCCAGAGGTTGGCCCGGTAGGGGATCTTGTGGGGCGGGTACTGGTGGCGGCGGCCGTGGCGGGGGAGGAAGGCCACCTGGCGGCCCTCGACCTCACCGATCGCGACCTTGCCGGAGGGGGCGCCATAGGGCGTCTCGATCTTGTGCTCCTCCACGCCGTCGAGGAACGCATAGAACCCGGAGCCACCGAAGACCCCGAGCTCGGCCTGGGGACGGGCCATGACGCTCGTACCTTTCGACCGGCGGGGCGGCCCCCCGCGAGGCGGCCACCGGGCCGGCGGCCGCGGGCATGGTATCGGAGGGGGACCGGGCGGGCCTCAGGCGCTCTTCTCGGCCGCCTTGGGCGTCGAGGTCGAGCCGCCGTCCGACGAGGCCTTGGAGGTGGTCTCGGCGGGCTTCTTGTCCTTGTCGCCGGCGCCGTCGGTCTTGGCCGGCTTGCCGCGCGAGTCGGTCCGGTAGAACCCGGAGCCCTTGAACACGATGCCGACCGGGGAGAAGACCTTGCGCAGCCGGCCGCCGCAGACCGTGCAGGTGGTGAGGCGCGCGTCGGAGATCGACTGCACCACCTCGGTGTGGTCGCCGCACTCGGTGCAGGCGTACTCGTAGGTCGGCATGGGCTCCCCGGAGAAGAGATCGAGCGGAAACGCCGGAGACGGCGCCTCCGCTGGTGATGATAGCAATCTGCTAGCTGGGGGCGCCGTCTCCGGCCGGCTGGAAGCCGTCGGCGACGGCGGCGGCGAGCTGGACGTAGGCGCGGCGGGTGGCCGGGGCCAGCTCGTCCAGGACGATCTCGGCCCCGGTCTCGAGGTGCCGGTCGAAGGGGATGCGGACCACCGCCCGGCAGCGGGGCGCGAAATGCGCCTGGAGCCGGTCGACGTCGACCAGGCCGCGTTGGCGGATGGCGTTGATGACCACCACCGAGGAGCTGGCCAGCCCTCCGTAGCCGTGCTTGCCCAGCCAGTCCAGGGTCAGGCTGGCCGAGCGGGCGCCGTCGAGGCTGGGGGCGGCGACCACGATGAGCTGGTCGGCCGAGGGCAGGATGGCCCGCATGGCCGAGTGCAGCAGGCCTGGGCCGCAGTCGGTCAGGACCAGGGAGTAGAAGCGCTCCAGGACGGCGGCAAGCTCGCGGTAGTCGTCCTCGCCGAACGCCTCGTCGCGGGCGGGGTCGGCCTCGGAGGCGATCACCTCCAGGCGCAGGTCGGTCTGGGAGGCGAAGGCGCGGACGTCGGCGTAGCGTTCCAGCCGGTCCACGTTGTCCAGCAGGTCCTTGGCCGTGCGGGTGGTGTCGCGGCGGATCCGGTAGCCGAGGGTACCGGGGTCGGGGTTGGCATCGACGGCCACCACCCGGTCGCCGCGGTGCTCGGCGAAGATGGCGCCCAGGCAGGCGGTGGTGGTCGTCTTGCCGACCCCGCCCTTGAGGGCGACCACGGCGATCCGCTGGCAGCCGGTGACCGGCGTGGCGATCCGGGCCGCGAGCTTGCTCCTGGCCCGCTCGGCGGCGCTGGGGGCCGGGCGCACGCGGCCGCCGCTCACCTCGTAGACCACGGCCTGCCAGCCGAGCGTCGGCCCGCCGGGCGGCCGGGCCAGCAGCTGGTCGGTGCTCAGCTCGCCGGTGCCGCTCTTCCCGGCCGCGGCCGGCTTTCGTGGCCGCTTGGGCGAAGGGGGCTTGGCGCCCGGGGGCGGAGCCGGGGCCTTGGCCGCGGGCGGCGGTGGAGCGGGCGGGGCCGGCGGCGGGGGGGTCGGTGGCGGTGGCGGGGCGGCCGCGGCCGGCGGGGGGGCCGGTGGCCCGGGCGGGACGGGCTCGGGCGGGTGGGGGTCGAGTTCGGCCATGGCCTGCCTCGGGGGTTCGGGGGCCGGCGGCCCGGGCGGTTGAGGTCGGGGGTCGGCGGGGGGCTGCTGGGGCGGCGGCTCGAGCTGCTCGCGCAGCCAGCCGAGGGCGTCTGTCGCGTACTCGATACGTTCACGCTCGGGGCGGGACTTCCGCTTCGACGGTCTACGGTCACCAGGCACGGCGCGATACCCCCTCGCTTCGCATGGTGTCTCGGGCGGAGCTACCCACCGGCGAAGAAATCTTCCCAATCAATGATGAACCAGGCGAGGGCCGCTCGCACCCGTAGTTCGCCCGGCGGGGGAAGAACGGCCAGGGGCCGAGTAGAATCTGCGCCTGATCAGCGAACTTGGGGGAATCGTCATCGTGAAGGTACGCAAGGCCGTGATCCCGGCGGCCGGGCTCGGGACCCGCTTCCTGCCGGCGACCAAGGCGCAGCCCAAGGAGATGCTGCCCCTGGTCGACAAGCCGTCGATCCAGTACGTGATCGAGGAGGCCGTGGGGTCCGGGATCGAGGACATCCTGATCGTCACCGGCCGGGGCAAGCAGGCTATCGAGGACCACTTCGACCGCTCGGTCGAGCTGGAGCAGCTGCTCACCGACAAGGGCGACGAGGACAAGCTGGAGCTGGTCCGGCACATCTCCGACATGGCCCAGGTCCACTACATCCGCCAGAAGGCCCCGCTCGGCCTGGGCCACGCCGTCAGCGTGGCCGAGCAGCACGTCGGCAACGAGCCGTTCGCCGTCCTGCTGGGCGACGACGTCATCGACGAGGGCGAGAAGCTCCTCTCCGACCTGGTCACCAGCTTCGAGCGCCACGGCTCCAGCGTGGTCGCGGCCATGGAGGTCGAGCGCTCCCAGATCAAGGCCTACGGCTGCGTTGACCCGGCGGACGAGGTCGAGCCGGGGCTGTTCCGGATGGCCGACGTGGTCGAGAAGCCGGCCCCCGAGGAGGCCCCCTCGACCCTGGCCGTGATCGGCCGCTACGTCCTGCACCCGGAGATCTTCGACGCCCTGCGGGCCACCGAGCCCGGGGCCGGCAACGAGATCCAGATCACCGACGCCCTCAGGCACCTGGTCCAGGGCTCCGAGCGCGGCGTGCTGGCCTACGCCTTCACCGGGACCCGCTACGACGCCGGCGACAAGAACGACTACCTGCGGGCGACGGTCGAGCTGGCCGCCCGCCGCGACGACATCGGCCCGGAGTTCGTGGCCTTCCTGCGCCGCTTCGTCGGCGACCTCGACCGCCAGGCCGAGGCGCGGGGACCGGCGAGGCACTAGCATCGCCCAATGGCACACGTCTTCCCCCCCGACCGGCCGAACCCACCCGACCTGGTGCCGTTCGCCGAGGCGAGGGCGGGCGTGCTGGAGCGGCTGGACCCGCTGCCGGTCCGGGAGGTGCCCCTGGCCGACGCCCTCGGCTGCGTCCTGGCCGCCGACATCGCCGCCGCCGAGGACCTGCCGCCGTTCGCCAACTCGGCCATGGACGGCTTCGCGGTCCGCGGGGCCGACCTGGCCGGCGCCGCCGAGGACGACCCGGTCGCCCTGAGGATCACCGGGGAGGTCTTCGCCGGCACCGGCCGGCTGCCCACCGTGGAGGCCGGGGCCGCCGTCCGCATCATGACCGGTGGGGCGCTGCCCCCGGGGGCGGACACGGTGGTGCCGGTCGAGCAGACGGCCGTCGACGGCGACACCGTGCTGGTCCGCCTCGACCCCGGCCCCGGCCGGTTCGTCCGCGAGGCCGGCGAGGACGTCCGCCTCGGCACCGTCGTGCTGGAGCGGGGGCGGGTCCTGGACCCGGCGGCCGTCGGCATGCTGGCCTCGGTCGGCCGCAAGGTCGTGCCGGTCCATCCGCGCCCCCGGGTCACGGTGGTGTCCACCGGCGACGAGCTGGTCGACCCGGGCGACCCGCTCGGGCCCGGCCAGATCCGCGACTCGAACTCCTGGCTGCTGGTCGCCCAGGCCCGCTCGGCCGGGGCCGAGGCCTTCCGCTGCGGGCGGCTGCGCGACGACCCGGCGGCCCTGCGGCGCGGGTTCGCCCTGGCCGCCGCCGAGGGCGACCTGGTGCTCACCTCCGGCGGGGTGTCGGTGGGGGACCGCGACTACACCAAGCAGGTCCTGGCCGAGCTGGGCGACGTGCGCAGCTTCCGGGTGGCCATGCAGCCGGGCATGCCCCAGGCGTTCGGGCTCGCCGCCGGGACCCCGCTGTACGGGCTGCCGGGCAACCCCGTGTCCTGCTTCGTGGTCTTCGAGACGCTGGTCCGCCCGGCCCTGCGCCGGCTCGCCGGGCACGCCGACGACCGGCTCGACCGGCCCCGGGTCGTGGCCCGCCTGGGCGGGCCGGTCCGCAGCCCGGCCGGCAAGGTCTCGTTCCTGCGGGTCCGGCTGGAGGTGGGCGACGAGGGCCTGGTCGCCGGGCTCACCGGCAACCAGGGCTCCGGGGTGCTGTCCTCCTGTGTCGCCGCCGACGGGCTGGCCGTGGTCCCGGCCGAGCACCGCGAGCTGCCCGCGGGCTCGGCGGTCCAGGTGGTGCTGCTGCGGGAGGACATGGCGTGGGTGAGCTGAGCCATCTCGACGACCAGGGCGCGGCCCGGATGGTCGACGTCTCGGCCAAGCCCGAGACCGAGCGGGTGGCCACCGCCGGCTGCCGGGTCGTGCTCGCCTCCGAGACCCTGGAGCTGCTCGCCTCGGCCGGGCTGCCCAAGGGCGACGCCCTGGCCGTGGCCAGGGTCGCCGGGATCATGGGGGCCAAGCGCACCCCCGACCTGATCCCGCTGTGCCATCCGCTGCCGATCACCGGGGTCGAGGTCGACCTGGCCCTGGAGGCCGACGCCGTGCGGGTCACGGCCACCGTGCGCACCACCGGCCGCACCGGGGTCGAGATGGAGGCCCTGACCGCCGCCGCCACCGCCGCCCTGACCCTGTACGACATGGTCAAGGGGGTCCAGCGCGACGTCCGGGTCGAGGACCTGCGCCTGCTGGCCAAGCGCGGCGGCCGCTCCGGGGAGTACGTGGCCACATGAGCGACCTGGACGGGGTCCGGGTGGGCGTCCTCACCGTCAGCGACCGGGTGGCCGCCAGGTCAAGGGACGACGCCGGCGGGAGCGCCCTGTGCGAGCTGCTCGAGGGCGCCGGGGCGGTGCTGGTCTCGCGGGCGGTCGTGCCCGACGAGCGCGAGCCCATCACCGCCGCCCTGCGGGCCATGACCGGCGACGCCGAGGTGGTCCTGACCACCGGCGGCACCGGGCTCGGCCCCCGCGACGTCACCCCCGAGGCCACCCGGGCCGTCCTCGACCGCGAGGCCCCCGGCATCGCCGAGGCCCTGCGCCACGCCAGCCTGGCCATCACCCCGTTCGCCATGCTGTCCCGGGCCACCGCCGGCCTGGCCGGCCGCACCCTGGTCGTCAACCTCCCCGGCAACCCCAAGGCCGTCCGCGAGGAGTGGTCCGTCCTCGCCCCCGTCCTCGCCCACGCCGTGGCCACCGCCCGCGGCCCCGTCCCCGACGAGTCCCACCGCCACCCGCCCAACCCCGGCCACGCATAACCCGGCCTCGCCGGCATGCTGCGGCTGGCCTCGCCGTGCGTGGGGCCCCTACCGGGAGGGTAGCCGCCCGCGGGAAGGAGCGTGATCGGCTGTCCACAACCCCACCCCGGGCCTACCCGCCAGGCCGCTACGGGGCCGGGGGCGGCTCCTCGTCGAACTGCTCGTAGTGGCGGGCCAGGTGGCGCCAGACGACCCGCTTGCCTTCTCGGGGATGTCGACGCGGCCGTCGATCAGCTCGTGGTGGGGCAGCTTGTAGGCGCCCTTCTTCTCCGGCGGGTCGCCCTCGGAATCGTCGTACCAGGCGTGCGCCTCCCTGACCTGCTTCCAGCCGCCCTTGTCGGCATCGCGTCGACCTGCCTGGCGCCCTGCTCGGACCAGTGCCAGTCGCGGTCCTTGTCGGCGATCGGGCCGTCGGGCGGCTCGGGAACGGCCACGGCGTCCTCCTCCGGGGGTCGTTGATCCAGCATATCGGCCGTGTTACGTTGCCGGCGCCCTGCCGGCCGAGAGAGGGTGACACCGTGAGCCTCGCCGTGTTCGCGCTCGTGGTCGTGGTCTGGGTCGTGCTGCTGGTCCCCCTTGCCCGCCGCGGCCGCGCCGAGCTGGCCGCCGAGGCCTCCGAAGGGGGATCGCGGCTGCGCGGCGGCGGCGCCCGACCCTGGACCACCGGGGACCTCCCGGTCGAGCCCAGCGACGAGGACCTGGAGGCGGCCGCCTGGCTGGACCGGCGGCGGGCCGCCCGCCGTCGGGCCGCGACCCGGCGCCGCCGGGTCCTGCTGCTGCTGGTCGTGGCCACGGCCGCCGGGTCGCGGGCCTGGGCGGTGCTGGGCGGGCGCTGGTGGCTGGCCGCCGCCGCGGCCGGCCTGCTGCTGGCCGGCTACCTGCTCGCCCTGGTCGGCCTCGGCTGGCGTCGCTCCCGGCGCCGCCGGGCCCTGGCCGCCGCGGGCCGGCCGGGCCGGGCGGCCTGGTGGGCCCCGCCGGCAGCCTGGGGCGGCCAGGTGCCCCTGTCCACCGAATGAGCCTCGGCGAGGCCGCCGCCGGGCTGCGGGCCCGCCTGGACGCCAAGCACCGGGCGCGCGAGGTCGGCATCCGCAACGCCCGCCAGGCGGTGCGCTGCTCGGCCAACGCCATCCGTGCCGCCCACCGGAGCGAGCTGGAGCGGGCCGGCGAGCTGCTGGCCGAGGCCAGGGAGCTGCTGGAGGTCGCCTCCTCGGTGCTGGCCGCCCACCCCGACGTGCTCTACGCCGGGTTCCTCCAGGACGCCCAGAAGGAGTACGCCGAGGCGCTGGCCACCCTGGCCCTGGTCGCCGGTGACCCGCTGCCGCCGCCCGAGGACGTGGGGGTCGGCGACGCCCCCTACCTCAACGGGCTGGCCGAGACGGTCGGCGAGCTGCGCCGCCACCTCCTCGACGTGCTCAGGGCCGGTGACGTGGCCAGGGCGACGGCGCTGTTCGCGGCCATGGAGGAGATCCACGCCCTGCTGGCCGACCTCGACTACCCGGACGCGATCACCGGCAACCTGCGCCGCTCCACCGACGTGGCCCGGTCGATCATCGAGCGGACCCGCAGCGACCTCACCCTGACCGTGATCCAGCGTGACCTGGCCGACGCCCTGCGCCGCTCCCCGCCTGGGAGCCCGCCGTGACCTCGCCTGGCCCGCAGGACCGCCTGGAGGACCGCCCCGAGCTCCACGGGGGGTTCACCCGGCTGGTCGGGCTGCGGTTCGAGGAGGTCTCCGCCGACCGGGTGGTCCTGACCTGCCCGGTCACCGGAGACCTGCTCCAGCCCTACGGGCTGGTCCATGGCGGGGTCCACGCCACCCTGGCCGAGACCGCGGCCAGCGTGGCCGGGGCGCTCTGGTTCGCCGACCGCGGCAAGGTGGTCGGCGTCTCCAACCACACCGACTTCCTGCGGGCGGTGCGGGGCGGCGAGCTGCGCGCCGAGGCGACCCCGCTGGCCCGTGGCCGCACCACCCAGCTGTGGCAGGTGGAGATCGGCGACGACCAGGGCCGGCTGGTCGCCCACGCCAAGGTCAGGCTCCAGAACGTGGCCGAGGCGCCCGGCGCCTGACGGAAGGCACCAAGGCGTGGAGTCGGCCTTCGGCCGCCGGTCGGTCAGCCGTCGCTGATGGCCACGAACACGTCCACGGCCGAGCCCGCCGGGTAGTGGACCTCCAGGTCGGCGGTGAACGCCCGGGCCAGGGGGGCGTGCTCGAAGAACTCCGCGACCCTGGCCCAGGTCGCGGCCAGTGCCTCCGGCATCGGGCCGCGGGCGGCGAACACCAGGTAGTCGCCGGCCGGGACGGTCACCGCGGCCATGCCCGCCGGCACCTCGCCCTGGCCGGTCACCTCGGCTCCGACCAGGCAGCGGAACCGCCGCGCGTCGCCGTCGCCGTCCAGGTAGTCGCTGTGGACCGCGCAGGTCGTGCGGGTCCCGGCGCGGTCGGGGATGCGGTCGGCCAGCCCTTCGGCCTCGAACCGCCGCCACAGTTCGGGCACGGCCGCGGTGGCCGGGTCGGCCTCCAGCAGGCCGGAGGTCTGTGCCTGGATGCCGACGACCCGGGCCTCGGCCCGACGAACCCGCTCCGGTCTCAACGTGCCCCTTCCGCCACTCCCCGTCCCGGAGGACGGCCAGCATACCCGGACGCCGATCCGCGTCGGTGATCTGATCCGGTTGGTAGGCTCCACGGCATGCAGTGGCTGCAGCACTACGACCAAGGTGTGCCCGGGACGCTTGGGCCGTACCAGGAGCGGACCCTGCTGGACGACCTGGGCGAGGCGGCGGCCCAGCGGCCCGGGGCGCCGGCCCTGCTGTTCAAGGGGCGCACGGTCGGCCACGGCGAGCTGGACCGGCTCAGCGACGCGTTCGCGGCCGCCCTGGTGCGGCTCGGGGTGGCCAAGGGCGACCGGGTGGCCCTGCTGCCGCCCAACTGCCCGCAGTTCCTGATCTGCGAGCTGGGCGCCTGGAAGGCGGGGGCGGTCGTCCACCCGCTGAACCCCATCTACACCGAGCCCGAGCTCCAGGGGGCGCTGGGGCGCACCGGGACCGAGACGATCGTGGTCCTGACCCCGTTCTACGGGCGGGTCAAAGCGGTCCAGCCGGGCACCGCCCTCACCAGGGTCGTGGCCACCAACGTGAAGGAGTACCTGCTGCCGCTGCTGCGGGTGCTGTTCACCCTGGCCAAGGAGCGCAGGGACGGCCACCGGGTGCGGCTCCAGGAGGGCGACCTGTGGCTGGGCGACCTGCTGACCGCCACCGGGAGGCCCCCCGTCCGGCGGTCCCGCTGGCGCCCGAGGACCCGGCGGTGATCCTGATGAGCGGCGGCACCACCGGCACGCCCAAGGGCGTCGCCCTGCGCAACCACAACGCCATCGCGCTCGTCCCCAACCCGCGCGACCTCGACGACCTGCTGGACACCGTCGAGAAGACCCGCCCGACCGCCTTCAGCGGGTGCCGACCCTGTTCAACGCCCTGATCAACCATCCGCGGGTGCGGGCCGGCAGGGTCGACTTCAGCTCCATCAAGGTGTGCTTCTCGGGGGCGGCGCCCCTGCTGGCCGAGACCAGGCGGCGCTTCGAGGAGCTGACCGGCGGGCGCATCGTCGAGGGCTACTCGCTCACCGAGGCCATGCTCGCCTGCGCCGTCAACCCGGTGGAGGGCCCGAACAAGATCGGCTCGGTCGACATGCCCCTGCCCGACGTCGAGATGCGCGTCGTCGACCCGGCCGGCACCCGGCTGCCGGCGGGCGAGGTCGGCGAGGTCCTCCGACGGCGAGCGCTGGCTGCATACCGGCGACCTCGGCTACCTGGACGGCGACGGCTACCTGTTCATCGTCGACCGCGCGTGAAGGACCTCATCAAGACCCACGGCTACCAGGTGTGGCCGCGGGAGATCGAGGAGGTGCTGGCCAGCCACCCGGCGGTGGCCGAGGTCGGCGTGGCCGGGGTGCCCGACGAGGCCAGGGGCGAGCTGGCCAAGGCGTGGGTGGTGCTGCGGCCCGGCCAGCAGGCCGGCGCCGAGGAGCTGCGGGCGTTCTGCCGCGAGCGCCTCGCTCCCCACAAGGTGCCGGCCACGGTCGAGTTCCGCGCCGAGCTCCCCAAGTCGATGGTGGGCAAGGTGCTGCGGCGGGCCCTCACCGCCGAGCCCGAGCCAGCTCCTTGACCCGGGTCATCAGCTCGTAGGGGTCGAACGGCTTGACCACGAAGTCGTCGGCGCCGGCCCGGCGCGCGACCTCCTGGTCGACGGTGATGAAGTTCGCGGTGAGCAGGATCACCGGGATGGCGGCCCCGCGGTCGTCGGCCCGCAGCCGCGCGCAGACCGTGTAGCCGTCGATCCGCGGCATCAGCACGTCCAGGAGGACGACGTCCGGCTGGAGGTCGAGGGCCTTGGTGAGCGCCTCCTGGCCGTCGCGTGCGGTCACCACCTGGAAGCCCTCGAGGCGGAGGTTGACCTCGACGAAGCGGACGATGTCGGCGTCGTCGTCGGCCACCAGCACGGTCCCGGCCAGCATGGCTCCTTCCCTCACACCCCCGGTTCGGTCAGCTCCAGCTTCCCGACCCGCAGGTGGCCGATCTCCAGCTCGCCGACGCGGAGCTGGTGGATGACGGCCCGCCGGATGACCAGCCGCCCGACGGCGACCGCCCCGAGAGCGACGGCCCCGCCGGCCACCGCCAGCAGGGCGGTGAAGCCGACGCTGGACGCGCCCTGGGCCGCCGCCCCGGTCGCGCTCGCCCCGACCGTCGCCGTCCGGACCGTCGTCTGCTCCTCGGCGGTGTCGCCGGTCGGGACGGCCGTGATGTCCTCGTGGTCGCTCATGGTGCCAACTCCCGCAGCTTGGGCGCCTTCCGACCGGGCAGTCTATAGGCTTGCCTCAAGCCGGCCGTGCCGGGCCGGGCACGACGAGGGAGACCGAGCGCGTGGAGCAGCCGCCGGAGCAGCCACCCCAGCCCCAGCCGTGGGGCGGGCAGCCGTGGCGCCGCCCGCAGCCGCCGCAGGAGCCGCCGCCGCCGCGGCCCTGGGGGGCGCCGGCGACGCCGCGTGAGCCCTGGGGCTACCGGCCGCCGGAGCAGCCCAAGGCGCCGCGGCCGCCGGGGGCGCCGCCGCCCTGGTACCGGCACCCGGTGGGGATGGTGCTGATCGGGGCGGCCGTGGTGATCGTGCTGGCGCTGGTCGTGCCGTCCTTCCTCGGAGGAAGGAACGAGCCGGCGCCCACGGTGACCACCGGCGCGTTCGGTGGCCCGACGACGACACGCGGGCCCGCGGCCACCACCACCGGCGGCCAGCCGCCGACGGTGGCCGACCAGCTCCGCCAGGCCGCCCAGACCGAGCTGGGCGGGGCCGGCGAGGTCACCTCGGTGACGACCCCGCCCGGCGGCCCGATCACCGTGACCTGGGAGATCAAGCAGGCCGGGAGCCAGGGCCTGACCGAGAACAACGCCCGCTTCGGGGTCATGCGCATCATGCGCGCCGTCCAGAAGACCCAGGTCGCCGCCGGCGGCGCCGCCCCGACGGTCCGGCTCCTGGGCCAGTACCAGCTGGCCGGCGCGGCCGCCCCGGTCACGGTGGTGCGGCTCCGCTTCGATCCCGCCACCGTCGAGCGTGGCGACTTCGACGACCGCCGCTACCTGGAGGCGTTCGACCTGGCCGACGCGGCCGTCATCCACCCCGCCTTCCGGAGGTAGGCCCCGCTGGGCGCCGAGTGGACCGGGTCGCTGCGGCGGCGGCTGCGCCGGTCGGCGCGAGGACGGCTCCCCGCTGGGCTGCGTACGGCCAAGACCACCCTGGCCGCAGTCGTCTCCTGGGAGCTGGCCCTGCGCCTGCGCCCGCGAGCTCGACCCCGAAGGCCAGACCTGGCCCGGCACCACCCGCCGCGGCTGACCTCCGGCGCGCCCCACAGCCTCCGCTGCGGCCCTCCGCTACGCTGGGCGTGAGGGTTGTCCCGCTGGGCCGGCCATAGGACGAGGGAGCCGCGCGATGTTCTTCTCCAGGCGCAAGTCCCGCATGCCGGCCGAGGCCGATGCGCTGCCCGGGCGGGAGG
>Ga0209382_10003253_pt1 | contig 22674 bp, 17 predicted proteins | sample SoiMetdeltSBSDD5_FD_187599 | JGI IMG/M metagenome (GOLD analysis project Ga0209382, IMG submission 187599) | Bulk soil microbial communities from a Populus tree surrounding site in Tennessee, USA - Soil MetaG P. deltoides SBSDD5 (SPAdes) (version 2) | ecosystem: Environmental > Terrestrial >...
CGCGCGGGACAACCGGAGATCCCGCGTCTACGCGCGGGATAAACTGAAAAAAGCTCAAAATCCTCCCGCTGCTCCGCCGCGCCGTGGATCAGCGACGGCGATGAGGCGGCCATTCTCGAACAGAATCGCGTGCACGTCACCGATCGCGGGGAGCAGTTTCACGCCGTGGCCCATTTCATTCAGCGCGTCGATCGTCTTCTGTGGCGCGCGTCCGCGTTCGGTCACCATCTCGTCCGGCGTGCCCGCGTGGTGATAGCGCGGCGCGGCGATCGCTTGCGAGAGCGACCTGCCGTGCACGACGATGCCGAGGAAGACCTGCAGGATCGTCGTGGGAATCGCCGTGCCGCCGGACGTGCCGAGGGCGAGGAACGGTTTGTTGTCGCGGAGGATGATCGTCGGCGCGAGCGATGACACGGCGCGCTTGCCCGGCTCGATCGCGTTCGGCTTCGCGCCGAAGTCCGCGTTCGCCTCGTTCAGGAAAAAGCCCAGCGACGGGACGAGAAAGCCGCTGCCGAAGTCGTTGCCGAGGGTCGTGGTCAACGCGATGACGTTGCCGCGCGCGTCCGCGATCGTGAAGTGCGTCGTGTGCTCCCCCTCGGCGACGAGATCACGCGGCTCGCTCAGCATCGCCGTGCCGACCACGCGCTCCTGAATCGTCTTGCGCCACAGCTCTCCGCGCTTGCGCGAGAGGAGGTCGCGGTACGGAATGCGCGCGTGCGCGGGATCGGCGACGTAACGATGGCGATCGATGTACGCGCGTCGCTGCGCTTCGAGGAACAGGTAGAGCGTCTTCGTCGTCTGAAAGCCGGACGCGCGGAGATCGTCGTCGGCGAGGATGTTCAGCGTCTCGCCGATCACCAGTCCTCCGCCCGACGGCGGCGGAACGGTGTAGATCTCGTAGTCGCCGTAGACGAGCTTCAGCGGCGCGCGCCAGATCGGCTTGTACTCCGCGAGATCGCGGTAGCCGATGACGCCGCCCGCGGCTTTCGATTCTTCGATGAGCTTCTTCGCGATGTCGCCTTCGTAGAAATCGCGCGCTCCGTGCTCGGCGAGACGTTGCAGCGTCGACGCGAGCTCCGGCGGCGGAAGGATCTTCGGCAGCTCGAGCTTGCGCGTCTTCGTCGCGGCTTCGATGTCGGCGGTGAGCTCGGCATCGTTGCGCGCTTCTTTCGCGAGCATCACCGCGGGCTCGATGAGCTCTTTCCACGGCCGCGAGCCGAAGCGCTCGTGCAGCGCCTGCAGTCCCGCGACCGTGCCAGGCACGCCCGCCGCGGACGTGCCGGTGCGCGTGTCCTTGTTGGCGAGGCGAGGCGCAGTCTCGCGAAAGTCGAGCGTCCAGACGCCGCGCGATGCCGCGTCGTAGTACGTGAGGAATCCGCCGCCGCCGAGGTTGCCCGACTGCGGACGCACGACCGCGAGCGCAAATGCGACGGCGACCGCCGCGTCCGCGGCGTTGCCGCCGCGCTGCAGCACGGCGAGTCCGACCTTCGTCGTGAGCGGGTGAGTGGTGGAGAGCGCTGCTTTGCGCGCGACGATCGAGCCGCCCGCGTAGACCTGGGTTGCGATGAGGACCGCCGCGGCCAGCGCGGCGCGTTTCACTTGCGCGTCCTCCGCCCTGTCAAACGCGCAATCGCGCGCGGGATTACGCGATTGCGGTCGTAGATGATCTTGAGTCCCTTGAGCGTCAGCTCTGGATCGACTTCGTCGATGTGCTCGGATTCTTCTTCGAAGAGCGGTGCGAGGCCGCCCGTCGCGACGACGCGCTTCAGCTTCGGCACCTCGCGCTTGATGCGCGCGAGGATTCCGTCGACGAGCCCGAGGTAGCCGAAGTAGATCCCCGACTGCATGTTGACGACGGTGTTCGTGCCGATGACGTGATCGGGCCGGCGCACGTCGACGCGCGGCAGCCGCGCGGCACGCGCGAACAGCGCCTCCGCAGAGATGTTCAATCCCGGTGCGATGACGCCACCGATGAACGCGGCATTCTCGTCGACGACGTCGAAGGTCGTGGCCGTGCCGAAATCGACGATGACCGTCGGGCCGCCGAATCGGTGAAATGCGGCCGCGCAGTTGACGATGCGGTCCGCGCCGACTTCGAGTGGGTTGTCGACGTGAATGGCGATCCCCGTCTTCACGCCCGGCTCGACGAAGAGCGGCTCGACGCCGAAGTATTTCTGGACCATGAACGTCATCGCGCCGTTGAGCGGCGGAACGACGGAGGCGACGATCGCGCCTTCGAGGTTCGCGTGCAGCGAGTCGCCGACGAGCTGTCGCGCGAGGATGCCGTATTCGTCTGCGGTGCGCTCGCGCGCCGTCGCCAGTCGCCACGAGTTCACGAGCTCGTCGCCGCGATAAACGCCGAGAACGATGTTCGTGTTGCCGAGATCGACGACCAGAAGGTTGGACGACATTTGCGTGAGTTTAGCGGGTCACGCGAGAAACAGATCGCCCGCGCTGATCGCGATCGTCCCGGAAGCCGTGTTCAACACCGCCCGCCCCTGCTCGTCGATCCCGGACCAGGTGCCGTCGATCGTCCGTTCGCCGAGGACGCAATGAATGCGATCGCCGGGCTTGTGGACCGAGAGCTCGCGCCATTGCGCCAGGACCTCGTCGTGCTCGAGCGGATGGGAGAGTTGTTCGTCCATGTGCTCGACGAAGGCCGTGGTCGCGGTCTCGATACCGGTGAACTCGCGCTGCGAGACTTCGCTGATCGCAACCGCGTTCGGGCGGGCGTCGTCTTTCACCGGCTCGACGTTCACGCCCGTGCCGACGAGGAGATACACGCGCTCGTCCTGCACGCGCGCCTCGATGAGAATGCCGGCGATCTTGCGGCCGCCGACGAGCACGTCGTTCGGCCACTTGATGCGGGCGTCGATCGCGTAGGTCTCGCGCAGGTAGGTTGCGATGATGTTCGCCATCGCCAGCGGAACGAGCGGAAGCTCCCGCGCCGGACGCGAGAGCAGCGTCGTCGCGTAGATGCCTTTGCCCGCGGGGGAGGACCAGCGCCGATCGTTGCGTCCCTGTCCCGCGAACTGCTCGCCCGCGATGATCATCGCCTGCGGCAGCGAGAGCTCGTTATCGATGCATTCGTTGACGATGCGGCGGGCGATGAGGTTCGTGGACGCCACGCGCGGAATGACGGCGAGGCTCTCGATCACCTTGAGGCGTCGGACGAGACTTGTGTCGATCACTGGTTCTGCTGGAGCTTCTCCAGTCTAGCGCGGAGCTCGGCCTGGCGCGCCTGCGCGCCTGCGATGATTTTCGGCGGAGCGTTCTTCACGAACTGCTCGTTCGCGAGCTTCGCGTCGAGACCTTCCAGCTCCTTCACGCTCTTCTCGATCTCGCGGCGCACGCGGTCGAGCTGTTCCTGCGAGATCTGCTTCTCCGGGAACTCGATCGCGATGTGGAAGCCTTCGACGACGTCGTGATGCGCGCCCTCCGGCTCTTGTCCGTCGACCGAGACTTCGGTGAGGCGCGCGAGCTCGATGAGCAGGTAGGCGTTCTCGCGGAAGAAGTTCGCGTCGCGCGGATCACCGCCGCGGATGTAGAGCTTGAAGCGGTCCTTCGGCGTGAAGCCGCGCTCCGCGCGCACGTTGCGCACGGTGGTGATGATCGCCTTGACCGCGCTCACCAGCCGCTCCGCTTCGGAGTCGTCGAGCACTTCCTCGTCGATCGGATACGGCGCGATCATGATCGATGGTTCAACACCACCGAGCTTCTGCCAGATCTCCTCGGTCACGAAAGGCATGAACGGATGAAGCAAACGCAGCGAGCGGTCGACGATCTCGAGGAGGACTCTCTTCGCGAGCGCGCGGTCCTTGTCGGAGCCGTGGCGTCCGAGGAGGACCGGCTTGGCCATCTCGATGTACCAGTCACAGAACTCGTGCCAGAAGAACTTGTACAGCGCGCCCGCGGCCTCGTCGAAGCGGAACACGGAGAGCTGCTTGTTCACCTCGGCGGTCGTGCTGTTGAGACGCGAGAGGATCCAGCGCTCGACCGTGCGCAGGCTGTCGCGCTGGATCGGGCCGGCGTTCTTCAGCTCCACGTCGATGTGCATCATCGCGAAACGCGACGCGTTCCAGATCTTGTTCACGAACGCGGAGTAACCGGCGATGCGCGATTTGCCTAGCGGGATGTCGCGGCCCGACGCGGCGATGGCGAGCGTGAAACGGAGCGCGTCCGCGCCCACTTCGTTCACGACGTCGAGTGGGTCGATGACGTTGCCTTTCGACTTCGACATCTTGTCCCCGTGCTCGTCGCGCACGAGACCGTTGAGGAACACCTGGCTGAACGGTGCCTGTCCGGTGAAGCGCAGTCCGAACATGATCATGCGCGCGACCCAGAAGAAGAGGATGTCGAAGCCGGTGATCAGCGTGTCGGTCGGATAGAAGACGTCGAGCTCCGGCGTCTGCTCGGGCCAGCCCATCGTCGAAAAAGGCCAGAGTCCCGACGAGAACCATGTGTCGAGGACGTCGGTCTCCTGCTCGACCGGTGCGCCGCACTCGGGGCAGTGCGTGAGGTCTTCCATCGACACGCTCGTGTGTCCGTTGGGACAGTGGAACGCGGGGATGCGATGGCCCCACCAGAGCTGGCGCGAGATCGTCCAGTCGTGGATGTTCTCCATCCAGTTGAAGTACGTCGATTCCCACGACTGCGGCACGATCTGCACCGCGCCGCTGCGCACCGCCTCGATCGCGGGCTGCGCGAGCGGCTCGATCTTCACGAACCATTGGCGTGACACCATCGGCTCGATGTCGGTGTCGCACTTGCCGTGCACGCCGACGTTGTTCACGTGGCTCTCCACTTTCGCGAGATGCCCCTGCTCGCGGAGCAGCTCCACGACTTTCTTGCGCGCCTCGAAGCGATCGAGTCCCGCGAACTCCGCGCCCGCGGCGTCGGTCATGCTGCCGTCTTCGCCGATGACCTGCAGCTGCGGGAGGTCGTGGCGCTTGCCGGTCTCGTAGTCGTTCTTGTCGTGCGACGGCGTGACCTTCACGACGCCGGTGCCGAATGTGGGATCGACGAGGATCGCGTCGGCGATGATCGGGATGCGGCGGTTCGCGATCGGAAGGATCGCGTACTTGCCGATGAGATCTTTGTAGCGCTCGTCGTCGGGATGCACGGCCACCGCGGTGTCGCCGAGCATCGTCTCCGGACGCGTGGTCGCGACCGTGAGACGGCGAGCTTCGCCCTCCACGTTGTAATCGACGTACCAGAGGTTGGCGTTGCGCTCGCGGAACTCCACCTCGATGTCGGAGATCGCGGTGCGGCAGCGCGGGCACCAGTTCACCATCGCGATGCCGCGGTAAATGAGTCCGTCTTCGTACAGCTTCACGAAGACGTAGCGCACCGCGCGGGACAGACCTTCATCGAGCGTGAAGCGCTCGCGCGTCCAGTCGCAGGACGCGCCGAGTCGCGTGAGCTGGTCCTTGATCTCGGTGGAGTGTTGTTCCTTCCACTCCCAGATCTTCTCGACGAACTTCTCGCGTCCGAGCTCGAAGCGCGAGATGCCCTGCTCGGCGAGCTTGCGCTCGACCACCATCTGCGTGGCGATGCCGGCGTGATCGGTGCCGGGAAGCCACAGCGTGTTGAAGCCCGACATCCGTTTCCAGCGGGCGATGATGTCCTGCAGCGTATTCACGAGCGCGTGCCCGATGTGCAGCCGGCCCGTGACGTTCGGGGGAGGGATGACGATCGAGAACTTCGGACGGTCCCGATCGACGACCGGGGTGAAGTAGCCGCCCTTCTCCCATGCCGCGTAGATGCGCTGCTCGAAGGTGGAGGGCTCGTAACGGGTTGCGAGTTCTTCTTTCATGGCCAATGCGAAAAGGGCGGCATGATATCAGCGGCTCGATTGCGAAATGTGCGCTCGCGCCCGTCTGTTGCGCACGAGCCGAATGGCTCCCCGGTTTCGCCGCATTTCACCGCCCCTCGTCCTCGCGCTGCTGTTGATGATGTCGTGCGGAAAGGAGCGGGCCGTCTCTGACGGCGATCACGCCGCCGCAGGCCCGGTCCTCATCATCTCCATCGACACGCTGAGAGCCGACCATCTTCCGGTCTACGGCGCGACCGGAGCCGAGACGCCGCACATCGACGCGCTGGCGAAAGACTCGATCGTTTTCGAGAACGCCTACTCACACGTGCCGCTGACGCTGCCGTCGCACGTGACGATGCTCACCGGCCTCCTGCCTGCCGACGCCGGCATTCGAAACAATCTCGGATATCGGTTCGACAGCGCAGCTCATTCGACGATCCCGACGCTGCTGAAGGCGAAGGGATACGCGACGGGTGCGGCGGTCTCGGCCTACGTTCTTCGCGGCGCGACCGGCCTCGCGGCTGCGTTCGATCACTACGATGACCAGATGGAGCGCGCCACCGATCAGGCGGCGTTGGGCGACGTGCAACGGTCCGGGAAAGCGACTGTGGCTTCCGCGGTTCGCTGGATCGGCTCTCAGGGAGATCAGCCGTTCTTCTTTCTGCTGCATCTCTTCGAGCCGCACGCGCCATATTCCGCGCCGGAGCCGTTCGGGTCGCGCTACGCGGCCAATCCGTACGATGGAGAGATCGCGGCAGCGGATTCTCATCTGGGCGAGTTGATCGACGCGCTGAAGGCGAGCGGCATCTACGATCGCGCGACGATCATTCTCGTCTCCGATCACGGAGAAGGGCTCGGCGATCACGGTGAGGCGCAGCACGGGATCTTTCTCTATCGCGAGGCCATCCACGTCCCGCTGATCGTGAAGTTGCCGAGCGGCCGGATGAACGGAATGCGGGTCACGACGCCGGTGCAGCTCACGGACCTCCTGCCGACGATCGCAGGAATCTCCGGCTTCACGGTTCCAGCGCCTGCGAAAGGCCAGTCGCTCGTTGCGATCGCGGAAGGCGAGCCCCAAGCCGGCCGACGCATCTTCAGCGAGACGATGTATCCGCGCATTCACCTCGGCTGGAGCGACCTGGCTTCGATCGTCGACGCGACGCACCACTACATCGACGCACCGCGCCCCGAGCTGTATGACCTCGCGAAAGATCCGCGGGAGATGCAGAACGTGCTGAGTGACAACCGCCGCGTTTACGCGGCGATGCGCTCCGAAGTGCAGACGCACGATCGCACGCTGACTCCGCCTGCGAACGTCGACCCGGAAGAGGCGGCGAAGCTCGCCGCACTCGGATATCTCGGATCGTCGAGCACCACCGCCGGGGGCGCGAAACTGCCGGATCCGAAGGACGGCATTCACGATCTCGAGCGCACCGCGCAGGCCACTTCGCTGATGAGCCGTGGACAGTATGCAGAGGCGGTCGCCATCCTGCGCGAGGTGTTGGCGCGCAACGCATCCTTCGCGGACGCGTGGACGCGTCTGGGGAGAGCACTCGACGCGATGGGCCGTCCCGAGGAAGCGCTCGAGGCTTACAAGAAGACGATCGAAGTCGCGCCCATGCTCGCACCCGGCACGGCCCTGTCGATGGCTGAGCTCTATTTGCGCTCGGGTCGGTTCGACGAATCGATTCGTCACGCGGAGCTTGCGATGGAGGCGCATCCGTCGGCCGCGCGCATGACCATCGCTCAGGCGTACTTCGCGCGGAAAGACCTGGTCTCCGCCGAGCGCGAAAACGCTCCGCTGCTCGACGATCCCGCAAAGCGAAACGACGCCAGGGTGTTGCTCGCTCAGATCAGGATCGCGGCGCGCCGGCTTCCCGAAGCGATGAGCCTTCTCGATGAAGTGCAGCGGTCGACGACCGCCACCGGCGAAACCGTTCCGCCGAATTACTGGTTTGCTCGTGGAGACACGCTTGCGCGGCTCAATCGTGTGCCGGAAGCGGAGCAGGCATTTGCAGATGAGATGCGGCTCTACCCGAGAAACCGGGAGGCGTATGTGCGCCTTGCGGTGCTGCAGACCCTCACCGGACGCGAGCGAGACGCGAAGCAGACGTTCGATCAGATGCTTCGCGCGAACCCGGAGCCTTCGAGTCGCGCGCTCGTGGAAGAGACGTTCCGAACCTTGCGGCAAGGTGCGAGCCGCTGAGGTGCCAATGGCTCGAGTCTTCCTGTTGTTTGTCCTGATGTCCGTGATGCTCGTGTCCTGCGGAAAGCAGGAAGAGATCGCACCATCCGCGACGGACGTTCCGGTCTTCCTGATTTCGATCGATACGCTGCGAGCGGATCGGCTTCCCGCGTATGGTTACGCAAAAGGATCGACGCCCGCACTGGATGCATTCCGTCGGGACAGCATCCTGTTCACGAACGCGTACTCCAACGTCCCGCTGACGCTTCCCTCACACGCCTCTCTGTTCACGGGACGGCTTCCTTATGAGCACGGCGTGCGAAACAACCTCGGCTACACCCTCAGCGCGTCTCAGCCCACGATTGCGACCATGCTGAAAGCGAGCGGCTACGAGACCGGAGCCGCCGTTTCCTCCTTTGTGCTGAGAAAAGAAACCGGGATCGCGGCAGGGTTCGATTTCTTCGACGACTACATGACCCATTCCCCTCTGGAATCGGCCACGTCATGGCAGCGCGACGGAGATTTGTCGCGTCAGGCTCTGACCACGTGGCTTGGCTCCACAGGAAGCACGAAGGTATTCGGGTTTCTTCATCTCTATGAGCCGCACAGTCCTTACACACCGCCGGCTCCTTATGCTTCGAATGTCGATTCTTATGACGGCGAGATTTCGTATGCGGACGCAATTGTTGGTCGGTTCCTCGACGCCGTGAAGCAACGCGGTCTCTATGACTCGGCCCTGATCGTGATCCTCTCGGACCACGGCGAAGGGTTGGGCGATCATGGCGAAAAGGAGCATGGGATTTTTCTCTATCGCGAATCGATTCATGTCCCGCTCCTGGTGAAGCTTCCCAGTCAGAGCATGAAAGGGAAGACGAACGAGCGGCCTGTCGCTCTCAATGACGTACTGGCCACAATTGCGCAGGTCACTGGTGTAACCGATCCTTCTACGGGACTGAGCATACTGGCAAACGCAGGCGCCGCTGCGGAGCGTCATCTTTATAGTGAGAGCTACTATTCGCGGCTTCAGTATGGCTGGAGTGAACTGAAATCGCTCGTTGCGGCGGACCTGCATTACATCCACGCGCCGCGTGTCGAGGTTTATGACCGCAAGGACCTGACCGAACAGCATAATGTCGCGGAGAACCATCGTCGCGAAGTCGCGTCGTTCCGCGATGAGCTACGAGCGGTCGAGGCAGCGCATCCGTTCGTCGAGCCTCGGCTGGAGGATCCTGAGGATGCGAAGAAGCTGATGGCGCTTGGGTATGTGGGCTCCAGCGTGTCCGCGACCGGCAGCCTTGCGGATCCCAAGGACAAGCTGGAGGTGCTCCGCACGTTCGGCGCCGCGAACGATCACTTCCGCCTCGGACGCTATGCGCAAGCCGCGGCGGAGATGGAAGTCCTGATGCGCGACAATCCGGATTTCACGAGCGGCTGGGGCTTGCTCGCGCAGTCGTATCGGAAGCTCGGACGCCAGGAGCTCGCGCTGAAGACGTTGCGTACGCAAATGAATCAGACGCCTGGCAACGCGCAGGTTGCGCTCGCGCTCGCTGATCTGCTGCTGGAAATGAAACGGTACGACGAGGCGCGGGAACATGCGCTTCTTGCGCAAAAGGGCGGCGGCGCGTTCGTTCACGAGACTCTGGCGACGATCGCGATCGCCGCCAACGATCTCGGGACGGCCGAGCGTGAGGCGAGCTCGAGCCTTGCACAGGAGAAAGACCGCATTCAGCCGCTGATGCTGCTGTCACAGATCCGCAGGCTGCAGGAGCGGTTCAATGATGAATTGATTCTGCTGGAGCGTGCGAAGGACGTCGTGGAGCGCCGGCACCTCCCACCGATCCGCGACCTGGAATTGCGACGCGGCGAAGCGTTTCTGCGCGCACAACGAGTTGTGGACGCGGAGCAGGCCTTTCGAGGCGAAACGATGGCGTTTCCCGGAAATCTGCACGCGTGGGCGAATCTCGCGCTGGTCGTAGGCGCACAGGGTCGCCGCGAAGAGGCGCGCAGTATCGTCAATCAGGCGATCGAGCGCAACCCCGGTCATGAAGCGCGCCGTCTCGGCGTGGAAGTGCTCCGCACAATGAATGACGAGCAGGGAGCGCGCGAGCTCGCATCGCGTCGCTGACACCGCGTGACGTGTTGTTGTGAGCGCGGTAACAGCGTCGTAACACGCGCATTTTTCTCGGTCCGACAAATCGAATCGCTTTCTACAAACCATTGAAGGTGGTAACACCTTCGGTCTGTGAATGTCGCTTGAAATAGAGACATTTAGGACGTTGGCTCGTCGGCGCGCCGAATGCTTCAGTCTCCAAGCAACTCTGTTCGTTGTTGTCTTAGTTACAAGGAGGATGAATGCAATTCGGTAAACAATGTGTCATAGCACTCGCCGCATTGTTGATCCTGGCCGCGCCGCTGTCTGCCCAGACGTTGGGCAACCTGACGGGCACGGTCACGTTCGACAATGCACCGCTTCCTGGTGCCACGGTGACGATCTCGTCGCCGTCGCTGCAGGGAACGCGGACCACCAACACCGACGTCAACGGCAACTACAACTTCACGGCCCTTCCGCCGGGCCAGTATTCAGTCGCGATCGCGATGGAGAGCATGGAGAATGCGACCGTTGCGACGCGCGTGACCCTCGGCGGTACTGCTCGCGCGGACGCGGCGCTGAAACTGGCCACGGTCACGGACGCGATCACGGTCACCGCGGCGGCTCCGGCCGTTCTCGAGACGACTGAGGTTCAGACCAACCTGCAGGCGGAGCTCGTTGAGAACCTGCCGATCGGTCGCACGATTCAGGCGTCGATCACGCTTGCTCCGGGCGTCACGACCAACGGTCCGGGCGGCGCGCTCGTCGTCGGCGGCGGCTATGCGTACGACACGCTGTACGTCGTCAACGGCGCCGTGACGAACGAGAACCTTCGCGGACAGACGGACAATCTGTTCATCGAGGACGCCATCCAGGAAACGACGGTCATGACCGGCAGCGTCTCCGCTGAGTACGGCCGGTTCACCGGCGGCGTGGTCTCCGCGATCACGAAGTCGGGCGGCAACGAGTACAGCGGCAGTCTTCGCGACAGTCTCACCAATCAGGCGTGGGATGAGACGACCGACGCGGGAGAAGAGCAGCAGGACAGCAAGATCGACCAGCAGTGGGAAGCAACCATGGGCGGCCGGATCATCCGGGATCGTCTGTGGTTCTTCGGCGCCGGACGCAAGGCGGAGCTCTCTGCGCCCGGGTTCTTCATCAACGGCGGCGCACTCGATACGCCGGTCGCCCGCGAAGCAACGGTGCAGACAGACGATCGCTTCGAAGGCAAGCTCACCGGCCAGATCACCCCGAGGCATTCGCTGGTCGCCTCCTATCTGAGCTACAAAGTGAATCAGACTCCCCAGTGCGCGTTCGGCTGTTGGGATGCGACCACGGTCGACGTCAATGGCCGCGATCTTCCCCGTGAGATGTGGACCGGTCACTACAACGGTGTCATCTCCAACAACTTCTTCCTCGAGGCGGGCTACTCGTCACGCGACCTGAAGTTCGAGGGCAGCGGCGGCGATCACGTCACCACCGATTTCACGAACCCGCGGGACATCGCCCTCGGTACGTGGGCCTATGACTTCGTCACGGGCGAAGGTGGAGCCTGGGGCGCGCCGATCTTCTGCGGCGTCTGCGACACGGAGTCGCGCTCGAACGAGTACTACAACCTCAAGGGTACGTATTACCTCGCCACGAAGGGTCTCGGCACGCATAACGTCGTTGGCGGCTACGAGAACTTCGCCGAATCCCGTCTCGCGAACAACTATCAGTCAGGCAGCAACTTCGACGTCTACGTCTATTACATCGCCCCCGAATACGAAGCCAACGGTACGTTCCGTCCAATCATCTCCGAGGGCGACGTTCTCCAGTGGGTTCCGATCAACCAGCTGTCGAAGGGGTCGGATTTCATCACCAAGTCGTTCTACCTCAACGACAAGTGGGACCTCAATGGCCGCTGGAGCTTCAATATCGGTCTTCGTTATGACATGAACGACGGCACGGACAGCGCCGGAAAAGCCATTTCGGACGACACCAACGTGAGTCCGCGCCTCGGCGTGACGTACGACATCCTCGGCAACGGCCGCTTCCGCGCCAATGCCAGTTACTCCAAATACGTTTCCCGCATTCAGGAAGGCGTCGGCGGTGGTGCCGGTGCCGGCAACCCCAGCTACTTCCAGTACCTGTATGACGGTCCGCAGATCGGTGGCATCGGTTCGGGTCTCGACTCGTTCGGTGTTCTCGAGGAGCTGTTCAAGTGGTTCCTCAGCCCCGCGATCGGCGGCACGAACAATACGAGCAACCTCGTTGCGGTGACGATTCCGGGCCTCAACACCCGTCTGGATGGAACGCTTCAGTCCCCGAATGTCGATGAGTTCACGGTCGGCTTCGGCGCCCAGGTCGGCGGGAACGGTTTCCTGCGTCTCGACTACGTCGACAAGACCTGGAACGACTTCTATACCGTCACCACCGTGCCCCATGACCAGATCGAGAACCCGATCCTTACAGGTGAGTTCCTGGACATGAAGACGACCGAGAACACCAATGACCTCGAGCGTACCTACCAGGCGCTCCAGCTCCAGGGTTCTTATCGTCTGCCGCACCGCGTCAATCTCGGTCTGTCGTACACGTATTCGGAATCGAAGGGCAATGAAGTCGGCGAGACCGCCGGCTCGGGTCCTGTGGCGTCGGCGCCGACTTCGTATCGCGAGTACAAGGCGTTTGCTCAGAACAACCCGATCGGCTTCCTGGCAAACGACCAGACGCACCGCGCTCGCCTTTGGGTGGCGTACGATCAGCCGCTCGGGGCTTTCGGAAACCTGAATGTCAGCCTCCTCGAGCGCTTCGACTCCGGTACGCCTTATTCGGCCGTTTCGACGGTCCACGTCCGGTCGTTCGTAACGAACCCCGGCTATGCAACGCCTCCGACCTCGGCGGCGTACTTCTTCAGCGACCGCGGCGAGTTCCGCACGGACACCGTGACCTCGACCGACCTCGGAATCAACTGGTCGGTGCCGTTCGCGAAGGTCACCTTCTTCGCGCAGGGCGAGATCATCAACCTGTTCAACGAACAGGCCGTGGTCGCGCCGAGCACCGCCATCCGTACATTCAACTCGGCGTCGCAAGTGCGGTTCAACCCGTTCACCGGGAACCCGACCGAATGCCCGCAGGGTCAGACGACTGCGCAGTGCGTCGCCGCTGGCCATGCCTGGCAGAAGGCCGACTCGTTCGGCGAAGCGACTGGCCCGAACTCGTACCAGTTGCCGTTCACGTACCGCGCGTCCGTTGGTTTCCGCTTCTGAGTTTCTTCGTGATTCAAAGCAGCACCTCGAAGGCCCCGGCAAATGCCGGGGCCTTCAGTTTTGTGGCGAAGAAATCGCGAGTGCAGTGTCTTTGTTGACCGATCACCGATGACGTCCGCGTCCACGATGAAACTTTGTACTGTTGCTCTGCTGACGGTCGCGCTGCTCTGCGGTGCGGGCTGCGGGCGCGAGAAGGCAATTGCCTCCGGCGCATTTCGCCGAGCACCGGTGATCGTCATTTCGATCGACACCCTGCGCTCGGACAGGTTGCCTGTCTATGGATACGCGAAGGGGAGCACGCCCGCGATCGATGCGCTGGCGGCGGATGGGATCGTCTTCGAGCGCGCGTACTCGAACGTGCCGCTGACTCTCCCCGCGCACGTCTCCATGCTCACCGGGCTGCTGCCACAGGAGCATGGTGTAAGAAACAACATCGGCTATCGATACGACGCGAAAAAACACGCGCCGATCTCGGCGGCGTTGCGCGGCGCGGGTTACGAATCGGCTGCGATGGTCTCCTCATATGTCCTGCGCGGCGACACGGGTTTGCGCGAAGCCTTCGACGTTTATGACGACGCGATCGGATCCGAGGCGAATGTTGCCCTCGCGCGAATCCAGCGTCCCGGAACGAGCACGCTCGAGCGCGCGAAGGCCTGGCTGGACCGAAAGCGCGACGTGCCGTTCTTCCTGTTCTTCCACATCTACGAGCCACACGGACCCTATCAAGCGCCCGAGCCTTTCCGCAGTCGCCACGAGAATCCTTACGACGCCGAGGTTGCGGCTTCGGATGACATCGTAGGACGGTTGCTCGATCACCTACGGGCAAGCGGTGACTACGACCGCTCGATGATCATCCTGCTCTCCGATCATGGAGAAGGTCTCGGCGATCATGGAGAGGAAGAGCATGGCGTTTTCCTCTATCGCGAAGCCCTGCAGGTTCCCCTGATCGTCAAACTTCCTGGTTCGCAGAGGAAGGGAGAACGCGTCGACGCACCAGTGGAACTGACGGACGTCGCACCCACCATCGCGTTTGCGGTGGGACTCGGCAAGCCATCAGGCAGCAGCGGCGTGAACGTCCTCGATCCGCGAGCGCTGATCGCCGAGCGCCCGATGTATGCCGAGACCCTGTATCCGCGCATCCACCTCGGCTGGAGCGAGCTCCGCTCGTTGATCGTCGGATCGCAGCACTATATCGAGGCGCCGAAGCCCGAGCTCTACGATCTCGCCGCGGATCACGCCGAACGAAACAACATCCTGACGGATCAGCGCCGCGTCTACGCTGCAATGCGCGAGCGTCTCTCGAAATACGACACGGCGATCGCGGCGCCGTCCGCGGTCCATGCCGAGGAAGCTGCGAAGCTCGCGGCGCTGGGCTATCTCGGTTCTGTGAAGAACGTGGAAGGTCCGCTTCCCGACCCCAAGGACCGCATCGCCGATTTTCGCGTCCTGCAGGACGCAAATCGCCTTTCCGTCGAAGGCCGGCAGAAGGAAGCGGCCGCAGTGCTGCGGAGATTGTTGTCCTCCAACCCGCGCTTCACGGATGCGTGGGCCGAGCTTGGACAACTCAGCGAGAAGATGGGCCAGGACGAGGAAGCACTCCGCGCCTATGGCGAAGGCATCAAGGCATCGCCCGCCTCGGCAGCTGAGTTTGCGCTGTCGATGAGCGCTCTCTATCTGAAGTCGAACCGATTGGACGAGGCGCAGAAACACGCCGAGATCGCGCTCGAGCGCAATCCTGTTGGTGCTCACGAGTTGCTCGGCAGGATCTCTTTACAATCGGGCGATCTTGCGGTCGCCGAGCGCGAGGTCCGCGCGGCGATGAACGACGAGGCCGCGAAGCCTCGCGCGATGGTGACGCTCGCACAAGTTCGTGCTGCGCAGGGGCGGATGCACGAAGCGCTGCAGATTCTGGAGCAGACGCGAAGCGACGCCCGCTCGCGGCAGATGCGAGTCGAGCAGCTGGAGCTCGAGCTCGGAGATCTCTACGCCAAGATGAACCGCTTGCCTGAGGCCGAACAGGCCTTTCGCAACGAGATCGAAGCCTTTCCCGCGAACCTGACCGCGTACTCGAACCTTGGCGTCGTGTTGGTGCTTCAAAAGAAGTTCGATCAGGTCGATCCGCTCTTTGCTCTGATGGCGCAGAAGAATCCATGGCGTCGCGCCTATCTCGTTGCTGCCGAGACGTACGAAGTGCTCGGCGATGTTCGCACCGCGTCCGCATGGCGCAAGCGCGCGGCCGGCGCGATTTGATTAGGATGCAGCGATGATTCTCGGAATCGAAACGTCGTGCGACGAGACCTCGGTCGCCCTCCTCGAGCGCGACGGCAGCGTGCGCGCGAACCTGATCGCCTCGCAGATCGATCGTCATCAGCCGTTCGGCGGCGTCGTCCCGGAGATCGCGTCGCGCGAGCATCTCCAGCACCTCTTTCCTCTCGTCGAGCGCGCGCTCGGCGAAGCGAAGGCGGAGTGGCAGGACGTGGAGAATATCGCCGTCACCTCGGGGCCGGGACTGATCGGCGCGCTCCTCGTCGGCATCGCGGGTGCGCAGGGACTGGCGTACGGCCTGGGGATTCCGCTCGTGTCCGTGAATCATCTCGAAGGGCACATCTACTCGCCGTACCTCCAGCAGGAGGGGCCGTCGACGCCGTTGCCGGAGCGGTTTCTCGCGCTGGTGATCTCAGGCGGTCACTCCGCGATCTACGACGTGCGCGGCGCTTCCGTGACCCAGATCAACCGCACGCGCGACGACGCGATCGGCGAGACGTTCGACAAGGTCGCGAAGTTCATCGGCCTGCCGTACCCCGGCGGACCGCAGATCGAGAAGCACGCGCGTATGGGCAAGGCCGATCCGAAACGCTTTCCGTTCCCGGTGCCGCAGTTCAAGGTCGAGTCGCTCGATTTCTCGTACAGTGGAATCAAGGCCGGCGCGATCCGGCTCGCGCGCGAGCACGCCATTCGCGCGGACGGTGATGCCGCGGCGCTCGCGGATTTCTGCGCGACGTTTCAGGACGCGCTCATCGCGCAACTCTTCGATCGTCTCGAGGTTGTATGGTCGCGGATCGAGTCGCCGAAGCCGACCGAGGTGGCGATCGCGGGTGGCGTGGCGGCGAATGGCGTGCTGCGCGAGCGGATTCAGGCGTGGGGCGAGAGCCACGGCGTCATCGTCCGTCTGCCGGAGAAGCGTTACTGCACGGACAACGCGGCGATGATCGCGTTTGCCGGACTGAAGAAGGGCAACGCTGCCGACCCGCGGCGAGTCGTCGCGCGGTCACGAATCAGTTAACGGTCCGAAGTCCACCTTTCCGACGAAACCTTTTTCCGCCGCAGGCGTCTGACATTACGGACGACGAAACGAACGAACGAACCGAAGACGAAACCGAAATCTCCTATCTCCTCCTGAACTGAACGCTACCGCCGGCCCGCAAGGCCGGCGGTGGTGTTTTAATCGTTCGCATGCGAATCGTGATTGCCGGCGGTAGCGGGTTCATCGGCGAGCCTCTGGTGCGGCGGCTCATGTCGCGCGGCGATGAGGTGGCGGTGCTGAGCCGCAATCCCGCGAAGGTGCAAGCCGGCCGCGGCGTCGCGTGGGATGGCAAGACGCAGGGGCCGTGGTCGCAGGAAGTCGCGACCGCCGACGTCGTCGTGAACCTCGCCGGCGAGAACGTGGGCGAGGGCCGCTGGACGGACGAACGGAAACGCAGGCTCGTCGCCAGTCGTCTCGACGCGACCGGCGCCATCGTGCAAGCGCTGCGCGATGCGCCCGCGCGCAACCGCACGCTCGTCAACGCTTCCGCCGTCGGCTACTACGGACTGCGCGGCGATGAGACGCTCGACGAGAGCGGTGCGCGCGGCGGCGGGTTTCTCGCGGAGTTGGTGGAGAAGTGGGAAGCGGCCGCGCATGCGGCGGAGAGTCTCGCGCGGCTCGTGATCCTGCGGTTCGGCGTGGCGCTCGCGCCGGACGGCGGCGCGTTGAAGAAGATGATGATGCCGTTCAAGTTCGGAGTCGGCGGGCCGGTGGGAAGCGGCGAACAGTGGATGTCGTGGATCGATCGCGACGACGTGGTGCGGATGGTGGAGTGGGTGATCGACGATGCGAGCGTTCGCGGGACCTACAACGCGACGTCGCCGGAGCCGGTGCGCAACCGCGACTTCACTCGTGCGCTGGGCCGCGCTCTGCATCGTCCCGCATTCATGCTCGCACCAGCGTTCGTGTTGCGCATCGCGTTCGGGCAGATGGCCGAGGAAGTGTTGCTCGGCGGTCAGCGGGTGGTGCCGCGCCGCGCCGAGCGTGAGGGCTTCCGGTTCGAGATCCCCACGCTCGACGCGTCATTCGCAAAGATCCATTCGGCGCCGCGCGCCTGAGGATGTCAGTTTCGCGACGTCAGCATGTGCCACTCGGGATGTTCCCTCATGTAGGAAGGACGCTTGTCCCGACTGTTGCCGACGCTGGTGTTCATTTCCGACGCTCCGTCCAGCATGAGCTGGAACTTGCCGAGCATCGCTTTCTGCACCTGCTTCGGCAGTCCGTGGAGATCGTCGACGAGACGCTGGGCCGCGCTCTCTTCTTCGTCGAGCTCCCACGGCGCGATCTGGCGCTCCACCGAACAGCCGAAAAACTCGGCCTCGGTCAGCCCATACACGCTGAGCATCTTCTTGAGCTGCGCCAGCTTCAGTGATCCGATCCGCTGACCGGTTTCGAAAGAGCTGATCGTTTTTTCCCCCACACCCGAGAGCCGGGCCACGTCTTTCTGGCTCAGGCCACGAAGGCGGCGGATTTCGCGGAGTTTCAATACGAGATCCATGGCTTCCTCACCTTTTTCCTACGCACGCACCGATCAGAATCTACGCATCAGCCCCACCACCACGCCCTGCACCGCGACGTCACGGGCAGCAGCGTAGATGGGGCCCATCATCGAGTTCGCCGGTTGCAAGCGAACGTTTTCCCCTTCGCGATAGAGGCGTTTGAGAGTGACTTCCCCGTTGACGTTCGCGACAACCATCTCGCCGTTGTCCGCCCGCTCCCGCCGGGCGATGATCACCAGGTCTCCGTCGAGAATCCCGTCGTCGACCATCGAGTCTCCGCGGACTTTGAGGACGTAGTTCTCGCCGCGGGTGGTCAGGTGCTCGGGGACGGTGATCGTTTCGTCGGAGACGTGGACGTCGAGAGGGCGGCCGGCGGCGATGTAGCCGAAAAGCGGGAGGTCGCGTGCGCTCGAGCGCTCTTCGCGCCGCGGCTCTCTCTTTTCTTCGCGGTCCTCGACCACTTCCACTCCGCGCTTCTGGTTCCAGTCGCGGCGGATGAGACCCTTCTTCTGCAGGAGCGACAGATGCTTGTACACCGTGCCGTACGAGGAGAACCCGAAGTGATCGCAGATCTCGCGGTGCGTCGGCGCGATTCCACGCTCTTTCTGAAACTCCCGGATGAAGTTCAGGATGTCCCGCTGTCGTTCCGTCAGATATTTCATTCCGCCCTCACGGGAAGCAATATGGGCGGTAACGTGGCGAAAGTCAAGCGTAAGTTGCGGTAATGGGGCGTAATTGTGGGTAGTGGTCTAGTTTGGGCGGCAGGCTGTAACAAGTTTGCGGACATGGTGGGACAGCGCGGGACGGGTGAAACGATTTGCGGCAGAATGTCACTATTCCTCAGCGGAGATAGTTATGACATTGCTAGCTTGGTTGCTGATGGCTGGATGGTTTTCATTCCCGGGAAGCTTACGCAGCCTCACTGGATGATGACGATTCCACCCTTCCCATGGCCCCGAACGCCCCGAACCCCCCATTAGACTGACGCGACCCGTCGCCCACGGCGTCGGCGGTAGCTTGCTAAGCCGCTGCCGCAGCGTCAGACCACATGTCCAGCGCGAGCATGTCACTCGCGGTCCAGCGGTAGTTGGTGAGTCCCGCGGCCATCGCCGGAGTCTTGCCGCCGAGGGACTGATGCTTGCGGCAGAAGTTGTAGTAGACCATCGTGATCGCGAGCATGAGCGCGTGGTTCTGCAACTTCTTGGAGAACGCGTTCGTGAGCCGGGTGAAGCGCCGATTCTGCATGCGGATGGTCAGGTTGCAGCGTTCCATGTACGACGTCGAGGCGCGGTCCGCGTTCGGATCGCCGAGGGCAACGCGCTTCTCGATGCTGAGCAGGCGTCCGGGAGAGTAGCGACTCGCGGCACTGTTCGGACTCACGTCTGCCGGCGGCTTACTACTCGCGTATTTCTTGACGATCTCGGCGTGATCGACTTCGCCCGCACGGAACGTCTTCACGACGGCTTCGAGGTACAGCGGCAGGCCGTCCGAGTTGAGCTGAATGCGACCGGTGATGCGCGACTTCAGGTCCGCAATGATCGCGTCCGCTGCTTCTTGACTGCGGTCACTCACGACCCACGAGATCATCATCTTCGAATCGGAATCGAGCGCGGTCCATGTCCAGACCGAACCGTATCCCGGTTGGCCCTGAAGGTGTGCCGGGACGTTCTTCGCTTTCGAGTAGCAGAACGACCAGATTTCGGTCGCACTGCACGTCCGTGGTGGACAGGCCGCGGACCTGTGCGTCATGGAACCGGAGGCACGCTTCGCCGACTTCGCGAAGCAGAGACAGGACGGTCATCTTCGCCACGGAGAGCATGCGGCAGGTAGACGCGATCGAGTTGCCCTCGATGAGGGCGGTGATGATCTGTGCACGCTTCGAAGAAGACAGCTTGTTCATGCACACCAATATATGCTTGACCGCTCATGATGTCAATGCTTGAGCGGTCAGGTAGAAAATTGTCACACCGCGACGCACGATATGTCCCGCATCTCATTGAATATGCTTGACCGCGGAGCGGCGAGGAACTAAATTTGAGATGTCCCCGTTATGGGGACAGATAGTCCCCACCGTGGGGACGCGCTTCTCGAAGAAGCGACTCTTTGCAGCAAGATGTGACCCCGCCCGGATTCGAACCGGGATTCCGAGCTTAGTAGGCAGGTGTCCTATTCCGTTGAACGACGGGGTCATGCTGGTGGAGGTAGAGGGAATCGAACCCTCGGCCAGGGGTCCAAAGTCCGCAGCCGGGAAACCATCCACTACCCCCACTTCTGGGTTGTCTTCGCGCCTCACTCGTTAGTAGCGGGTGAGGCGTTTTCTTCTTCGTGCTCCTCCTCATGGTCGGGCTGCTCGGTGTCGTCATGGCCAGCGGCTGCGGCGTCAGGTGTCGCGCCTACGGCGCGCTTCTTCGAGCCCTTGCCGCGCTTCAGGTGCGGGTAAAACTCAACTAGGCCGTAATGCTCGTCCGGCAGGACGGCCACCTCGTAGGTCGAGCGAGCCATGCGCATCTTCAGATCCTGCTCGTTGTCGGCCTTGCAGCCACCCCGGCGAATCGCTTCCACGATTTCCTTGAACGGTCGCGCTTGTCCACGTCGCTTCAAGTACCGCTTCGCGGCGTCGAGCGGATCGAGGCCGTAGTACTCGTCCGGCCTGATCGAGTACACCGACGTACTGGCCTCGGCTGTCGGCGCGTCCAGGCCGAAGAGTTGCGCGAGCGTACTCTTAGGCTGTCCGACGATTTCCTCTAACGCGTTTAAACCCTGTTGCAGGCGAAGAACCTCGGCCATGTTCGGATCGGCTTTGATGACACCTACCTTCTCGTCGATCTTTCGCCTCAACTCCTCTGCGGCAGCCAAAATAGCGTCACTCATTTTGGGTCATCCTCATGTTAGACCCAAATGTAGGCCGCAGATTTTGAGTTGTCAATAGGGCAACTCAAAACATCCAAACTAGGTGTGAGTCGAATCTGTCGAGAGAACTCACTTCGCGGCGGGCAGATTAGAGTTCGGGATGCATAGTTTATTTGAGAATCATTCTTCCCGATGGCAGCCGAACGTGACCGGAACGGAGCGCGACTCTTTCATTTGAAAGAATTGAGGCCGTCTCCAAGTCGTGTGCTGAGAGATACTTGCAGGGGAATTTTGAGAGATTCTTTCAAATGAAAGAGTCGCGCTCCGTTCCGGTCACGTTCGGCTGCCATCCGGAGGAGTTTTTTGAGGGGGTTATTCGGCCCGATTTCGCCATCGCGCCGTAGCTGCTTTCTTTGCGATCTCTGAGCGTTTCTTCGCGCTGAGCGCGGCAGCTCGCGCCGGCCCACCCTTCAACCCGCCCCGCCGTCCGAGCGCGGCAGCGGCGGCGCTCACGTCAGCCGGTATCTCGCGCTTCTCCGTCTTCTCCGCGATCGTCTCCATGATGCGGACGGCGGCCTGAGCTTCGTCTTCTTTCTTCGGCCGCTTCTTCCTTGACCGCTTAGGCATGCGGTCAGTATAGGTCCGCGCTCAAAGATCGTCCACCAGATCGCGCAGCTTGACCTTCAGGACGCGCGAGATCGCGAGCAGAACGGCAACGGACGGGTTGGCTTCGCCGCGCTCGATCGTCGCAATCGAGTTGACCGCAACGCCGGCGTCGAACGCTAACGCCTCTTGCGACATGTCGCGCTCCATCCGGAGTTGGCGGATTCGCGCTCCGAGCTTCTTCAGCGCCTGTGCCGCGGCGCGTCGTCTGCCGGTTGCCATCGGCAGACAGAGTGCCGGGAGTCACCATTCGAGCGCCAACCAATATACTGGTGCTAGCAGTATACTGATAGACATGCTTCCATCGACACACCGCGAAGCCATCCGCACAATCTTCCTTCGTCGTCGACCTGAGTACACGACGCGTGACGCTGCGCAACTGCTCCGAATGACCCTCGGAGAATTCCTCTCGTGGATCGAGACGGGCGTGCTGGACATCGAGGTACGGCGCAAGCGGCGGCAGCTCGGAGGCCCGCGTCATGCGCTCATCCCGTGGAAGGAACTCGCCTCCGCGGCAATGCTCCGATGGACCGTCGTCCAGATCGCGGACGCGCTCGGGAAGGAAGCGGACGGCGCCTTGCCGCGTCTCCTGTGGCCCGTCGAGCTAAAGGCGGTTCGCTTACCGGCGTATCAGGTGCGCTTGCTTGAAACGCTCGCGCAGAACAGCGGAGTGACCGTCGAGGAGTACGTCTACACCGCCTTACTCGGAGTGGAAGCGGCGGCAAGTCACGCCGAGATAGAGAGCATGCTTCCCGGCTTCACCGAAGCCGTCCAGTTCCCAAATGTCTAAAAAGAGACACGACGCATTCCCCGATCGGCTTCGGCTCGCGCCACACGTGACGCAGCGGCACGGGCAGATCTTCGCAAAACTGTTCCTAGCCGAATCACTCCAGACCGAAGAACCGATTGAAGCCTTCGGCCTGACCAACGTTATCGAATGGCCGGATCATGAGGAAGACAACACACCGGCAAAGATGCGCTACGAAGATCTCCAAGGCGAGATTCTGAGGCGAACCTTCGA
>Ga0209382_10003254_pt1 | contig 22665 bp, 13 predicted proteins | sample SoiMetdeltSBSDD5_FD_187599 | JGI IMG/M metagenome (GOLD analysis project Ga0209382, IMG submission 187599) | Bulk soil microbial communities from a Populus tree surrounding site in Tennessee, USA - Soil MetaG P. deltoides SBSDD5 (SPAdes) (version 2) | ecosystem: Environmental > Terrestrial >...
GCGCTCGAAATTCTCAAGGATCCCCGTCTTGCCGGACTGAAGTACCGCGGGCCCGGGCGCTCGAAGGCCGGCGCGATCCTCGCGCCGAGCGATCCGCCCGGCGTCGGCGACAGCCCGTACGTGCTCTTCCGCGAAGGTTACGCCAACGCCTCGCCCGCGAAGGTAACGTGGGTGAACGACATGCCAGGACTCACGTCCCTGCTCGCGGCAGGCAAGGGCAAGGGATTTTCACGCATCACTGTCCGGCCGCACTTCACGGAGGAGCGCCGACGACCCGCCAGGCCGAGCGACGTGTGGACGTACACCGCATGGTTGGTCGCATCGCCTCGTTTCGCCGGGATCGTTCGCAGCTTCGCGCCCCATGCAATTGAAACGATGGAGATCGACTGGGTGTTTGCAGATGGCAGCAAGCTCGACGGCTACGTCTTCCTCGACGTGCTGCCCTTGGTCGACGCATACGACTACAAGCGCACCGAGGTAGCAGTGAGTATTGGTGAGCGCGGGCCCTACATCTCCGCGCTCGGCTATCCGCGTGCCCTGCGCCGCGACCTGCCCACGGACTTGGTGATATTCCGCGACCAGTTCCACCGCCACAATATCTTCGTCTCGCGCGAGCTGGCCCGGGCTCTGCTCGCAGCCAAGCTGCGTGACTTCGACTTCGAGGACCCCGCGCGCCAAGGCCCGACTGAGCCTTGAAGGCGGCCCGCGCGAACGCGAGCCGCCCTTGGTCCATCCACAGTAGCTTTCTTAGAACTTCTGCCCGAAGCGCACGCCGAACGTGCGCGGCGGTGTCGTCACGGTGTACGTCTGGAAGCCGCACACCTGCTCCGCGCATTGCGCGAAGCGAGTCACCTCGCCTCGTTCATCGGAGACATTGCCGATGAACAGCTCGAATGAATACGTGCCGTTGTCGATGCCTGCCGTCATATCGAAGATCGTGTAGGCGTCCAGCTCGCCGATGATTTCGCGCTCGACTTCGCGCAGGTCTGCCCAGCGCTTGCCGGCATACACCAGCGCACCCTGCAGGTGCGCGTCGAAGCTGCCGAGCGGGAACTCGTAACGCGCTGTGATGTTGCCTTTGAACTTCGGCGATACCGGCAACTCCGTCCCCTTGCGCGCTTGCGGGCCCTCGAATATTCCGATCTCGTCGATCCCGGAGTCGACGCCGGCCGGACAGCTCGTGATCGGCCTGGAGGTGACCGGATCAGCGATGCCGCAGTAGTCCTCGGTGAGCTCCGAGTCGATGAACGCGACGCCGCCATTGATCACCAGGCCGCCGCCGACTACCAAGGTCGCATCCATCTCCAGGCCGTTGATGCGCGCCTGGTTGGCGTTCTGGATGATCGTCAGGCCGTTCTGGCCGAGGAACGAGAACTGGAAGTCTTCCCACTTCTGCGTGAACAGCGCGCCGTTCCAACGGAAGCGATTCCCCGCCCACGTCGTCTTCCAACCGACCTCGTAGTTCGTGAGGAAGTCCGACAGATACGGCGGCACGGTGCCGACGCGATTGATACCACCCGGCCGATAGCCGCGCGAGTATGTCGCATACACCATCCGCTCGTCGTCGAACTTGTACGCCAGGTTGAACTTGCCGATCGTGTCCTTCTCGTCGACGCGCCGGTCGAGGTTCTTGCAGGGCGCGGTGCCGGTCTCGTTGACGAACGGCACCCAGTTCGAGGTGTCGCCTCGCTGGTCGCCAGGCTCTGATCCCGGGACAGCCAGGTCGCTGCACAGCGTTTCGCCGTTCTTGCCGCTGCCGCTGAACCCGTCGCTGAAGCCGAAGAAGCCCTCCAGCGAATTCTCCGCCTCGAAATAGCGGAGACCGCCGGTCGCGGTCAGCCTGTCGGTGATGTCGAAGCTGAGCTCGCCGAAGATCGCGTTGTCGCGATCGATGCGCTCCTGCTCAGTGAGCCAGAGCGTGTCGGGCCAGCCAGTCACCGAGAGACTCTCTGCGAGGTCGTTGATCAGGTAACGCTGCTCGATGCGGTGCACCTGTCGCTGCGTGAACAGGCCGCCGACGAATCGCCAGCGATTGTCCGCAGGCGTGGCGACCCGCAGCTCGTGCGTCCAGCGCGTGTAGCGGTCCTTGCCCTGGATGTACTGCGAGATGTCGATGAACCCGCCGTCGTCATCGAAGAAGTACGTGCCGAACACGTAGTCGGACAACCCCGCCTGATACGCCGAGTAGTACGCAGCGTCATACCAATAGGCATAGTCGGAGTAGTCCGACTGCGTGTCGACCTTGCGGTTGAGATAGCCGCCGGCGTAAGTGATGTCCAGGTTGCTGACCTTGCCCTCGACCGTCAGCGCGGCCTGATACCAGCGATCTTTCGAGTTCTCGGGGTACTTGTGCGCGACCTTGAGGTCGCCGATCGTCCGGTCGAAGCCGAACGTGCCGCGCGTCTTCTGCTCCTGGCCCATGACCTGAGGCGTGATGGTCCAGTTGTCGTTCAGATCCAGCTTCAGCGCCGCACGCCCGCCGGTCGTGTCGGCGTCGTTGTAATCCTCCTTCTCGTGGCCGGCGTTGTTGACCGGCGCGACGCCCGTGATCTCGGAGTCGGCGAACGAGCGCTCGCGGAATACGTTGTCGATGAACCCCGGGTCGTGACGCTTCCAGCCGACCAGCCGCACCGCCGCGTTCGGGGTCAGCGGGATGTTGGCGAAGCCCTGCACCAGGTAACCGTCGCCGCCCTCGGTCATCGTGCTGCCTTCGAGGTCGTACCCGGCGGAGAACCCTGATGTATCCGGCTTGTTGGTGATGATGCGGATCGTGCCCGCCTGCGAGCTTGCGCCGTACAGCGTGCCCTGCGGACCGGCCAGCGCTTCGACGCGCGCAACGTCGTACGGTTGCACGTCGAGAGCGCCCTGGATCGTGGTGATCGGCTGCTCGTCGAGGTACACGCCGACGCTCGGCAGCGAGCCCGAGTGGTTGCCGTCGCCGCCGCTCGCAACGCCGCGCATGTAGACCTGTGCGAAACCCGGACCGAACGTCTGGTACGAGACGGTCGGCAGGTAGCGGACGTAGTCCTCGAAGCCCTTGACGTGCAGCTCTTCCAGCCGTTCGCTGCCGATCGCCTGGATGCTCAGCGGGACTTCCTGCAGGTTTTCGGAGCGCTTCTGCGCCGTCACGATGACGTTCTCCAGAACGCCTTCACTGGTCGTCTGCTGCGCGACGGCGGGCTGCAGAGTCGCGGCTACTGCCGCGGCCAGCGACACGCCGGCAATCTTCAGACGCGTGTGTTGCGAATTGCGCTCGAGCTTGCGCTGTCGGCTTCTAGTCATCGTCGTCTCCCCAACCCAGTATCGTTATGCAACGCAGTGTATGCCTAAGAGCAGTGCGCTTCAAAACTCCGGCACGTTCGGATAGTGCTCCAGTACGGGGCCCAGAGCGCTTTTCAACGGGCCCAGCCACGGCTCGTAGTTCAGCCAGTGATCCACGCCCTCGCGATAGATGGGGCGGCGCACCTGTTCGGAGCTGGCGGTGCGCACGGCACGCTCGTTCTCATAAAAGCGCAAACAGCGCTCGTCGAACGGCAGGCCGCAATAGTCCAGCACTCGGCGCACCTCGCCTTCGGTGTCCTCGATCATGCGCTCGTAGATCACGCGGTGGACTCGCCCCGGCAGCACGGTGTCGTAGTGAGCCATCAGCTCCACGTAATCGCGGTAGTAGCGCCCGATCTCATCGAGGCTGTAGGTGAAATGTTGACCACGCGCGAAGTGCTGCTTGTAGCCGGAAAAACAGCAGCCGAGCGGATGGCGGCGCGCATCGATGATCTTCGCGCGCGGCAGCATGAGATGGATCAGGCCCGTGTGCGCAAAGTTGTTCGGCAGCTTGTCGATGAAGAATGGCGCATCGGTCCTGCGGTAAATACGCGTCTGCTCCACGTAACGCGCGCCCAGAGAACGCAGCGCGTCGGCATCGAGCGTCCCGATCGACTCCGGATACTTGCTCTGCGCGCGCACTTGTGTGTCGCTCAGCTCCCGGACGATGTTGGGAATGTCCGCCAGCTCCATGGTCCCCTCGACCTGGGGATGGCTCGACAGGATCTGTTCGAGCAGCGTAGATCCGGAGCGCGGTAGACCCACGATGAAGATCGGATCGGGCGCGGCCGCGCCCTGCCCCGCGCGCGCCGCGAAGAATTCCGGCGTGAACAGCGCCTTCGCGCGCCGCATCTGCTGGGTGTTCCACTCGGCGTCGTAGCCGACACCCTTGCGCCGCAGGCTATTGCCTTGCTCGTAGTGCTGGAAGGACTCTGCGTACTGCCCGCCGTCCTCGAACGCCTTGCCGAGCGCGAAGTGCAAGTGAAAGCGATCCTCGGGCGTGAGCTTGCCGCGCGCCAGCTGCGACTGCATCGCCTCGATGTCCGCCGGCTCGAACTTGAATGTCTTGAGGTTGGCGAGGCTCCAATACGCTTCGCCGAGCTGCGGCGCGAGCTCGATGCTCCTGCGGTAAGTCTTCAAGCAGTCGGCTTGCCGGTTCGCGGTCTTCAGCGAATGGCCGTAGCTCATCCAGACCCGGGCGTTGTGCGGATAGTCCGCGAGCACGCCTGCATACAAGTCCAGCGCCTGATCGTAGTCGCCGATGCTGCTCGCCAGCGCGGCCTTCAGAGTGCGGTAGCTCGGATTGAGCGGATCCGCCTCGACCAGCTTCTGCACCTGCGCCCAGGCTGCAGCGATCTTGCGCTGACGATGCAGTATGACGGCATAGTTGTGCCGAGCCGGCAGAAAGCTCGGTGCCAGCTCCAGTGCGCGCTCGAGCAGAACTTCGGCGTCGGAATATCTGTGCAGCCGTGCGGCGACTTCGGCAAGCATGCGCATCGCCGGGACGTCGGTCGGATGCTGCTTCAGATGGGCACGCAGCAACGTTTCCGCAATCGGAATCCGGTTTTCGCACAGCGCCGCGGCCGCTTCGAGCAAGCGCGGATCGTGCGTCGAGAACTTGATGTGCTGCGCGTAGGCCTCGTCGGCGCCGGTCGCGTCGCCGATCGCAGTGAGGTGATCGCCGAGCGCGCGCCATGCATCCGGCATCTCGGGCTTGAGCGACACCGCTCGTCGCAGCGCTGCGACGGCGCCTTCACCATTGCGTCGGACACCGAATGTCAGCCCGAGCTCGTAATGCGCGGCGGCCCAGTTCGGCTGCGATTGTGCGAGAGGCTCGAGGACCGACTGCGACGCGGCCGCGTCGCCAGCACGTCGATGCGCCACGCCGAGCAGCAGCGTGGCGAGCGGGTGGCCCGGCGCGACCTTGAGGATTTCCGTTGCCTGTTCGACCGCAAGCCGCGGCTCCGAGGGCAGCAGGCGCTGCGTATGCGCGAGCGCGGTTTCGAGCGATCCGACCGGTTCTGAGGTAGCAGTCATGCGAAAACTTCGACGCGGACCCGGGCATGATAGCGCCATCGGTTACTCTGCACGAAAAATGGCGCCTGCATTGATTTTTACCGTCGACACGCTGCCGAGCCCACTCGGCCCGATGCTCGTGGTCAGCGACTCGCAGCAACGGCTGCGCGCGCTGCATTGGGAGGACCAGGAGGCACGCATGGAGCGCGAGCTTGCACGAATCTATGGTCGTCAATCCGTGCGACTCGAGCAAGGCGCGGCGCCAGCGACGACCCGCCGCGCCCTGGAACGCTATTTCGCAGGCAAATTGCAGGCCATCGACGAGATTCCAGTCCAAACGGACGGCACGCCGTTCCAAAGCAATGTATGGAGCGCGCTGCGGACGATCCCTGCGGGGACGACGCTCAGCTACGGGCGCATGGCGCATCGACTGAAGTGTCCGCGGGCGGTGCGCGCGGTCGGTTTCGCGAATGGCTCGAACCCGATCTGCATCGTAATTCCCTGTCATCGCCTCATCGGCGCGGACGGTTCGCTGACCGGCTACGGCGGCGGCCTCGAGCGCAAACAGTGGCTGCTGGAGCACGAAGGTGTCCGCTTGAGCGACGACCGCTGAGGTCGTGCTAGATTTCGCGGCCATGCGAAAAATCAGAACCCTGCTCTGCTGCGCCCTACTGATCGGCGCATGCGCGAGCCCGCCGCCGCAAAACAATCAGCAGGACAAGCAGGCCGAGCTCGTGGCGGTGCCGCCGGAGCCGCTCAATCCTTATCCGTCCACCTACCGCGCGGGCACTGCGACGACGACACTGATTCGCGGCGCGACTGTGCTCACCGGCACGGGCGCGCGGCTCGACAACGCCGACGTGCTGATCGCGAACGGCAAGATCGAGGCGGTCGGCCCGAATCTCAGCGCACCGGCCGGTGCGCGCGTCATCGATGCGAGCGGCCGTTGGGTCACGCCCGGTCTCATCGACGTGCATTCGCATCTCGGCGTCTACCCGAGTCCCGGCGTCAACGCGCACAGCGATGGCAACGAAGCGACTGACCCGGTGACTGCAAACGTGTGGTCCGAGCACGGCATATGGCCGCAGGATCCAGGCTTTCAGACGGCACTCGAAGGCGGCATCACCTCGCTGCAGATCCTGCCCGGTTCCGCGAATCTGATCGGCGGCCGCGCCGTGACGCTGAAGAACGTTCCCGCCACGACCTACCAGGCGATGAAGTTTCCGAATGCGCCGCAGGGCTTGAAGATGGCGTGCGGCGAGAATCCGAAGCGCGTCTATGGCGGTCAGATGCGCGCGCCGAGCACGCGCATGGGCAACGTCGCGGGCTATCGCCAGGCCTTCGCGGATGCGCAGGATTACCGCGAGCAGTGGCGCAAGTACGAGCGCGACGTCGCTGAGTATCAGAAGAAGGGCGCCGAGAAGAAGGACAAGAAGGACTCGGAGGAAGCCGACGAGCCACCGGTCCCGCCGAAGCGCGATCTCAAGCTGGAGACGCTGGCCGGCGCGATGAACGGCGACATCCGCGTTCACATCCACTGCTATCGCTCGGACGAAATGGCCATCATGGTGGATCTGTCGAAGGAGTTCGGCTTCAAGATCTCCGCGTTCCATCACGCAATCGAGGCGTACAAGATCGCCGACCTGCTGGCCGCGAACGGCGTGTGTGGCGCCGAGTGGGCGGACTGGTGGGGCAGCAAGATGGAGATGTTCGACGGCATTCAGGAGAACATCGCGCTCACCGATCTGCCGCAAGGCGGTTGCGCGATCGTGCATTCGGACTCCGACGAAGGCATTCAGCGTCTGAATCAGGAAGCAGGCAAGGCGATGTCGCGCGGCAACCGCGTCGGCCTGAACATCGCACCGGAGCGCGCGATCCGCTGGCTCACTGCGAATCCCGCGCGCGCGCTCGGCATCGATCAATTCACGGGCACGCTCGAGCAGGGCAAGATGGCCGACGTGGTGATCTGGAATGGCACGCCGTTCAGCGTGTACGCGCTCGCCGAGCAAGTGTTCGTCGATGGCCAGCTCGAGTTCGATCGCGCCAATCCTTCGCCGCAACCGCGGTCGGACTTCCTGCTAGGACAGCCGGGTGCGGGAGCACAGCCATGAGAAAGCTCATTGCCATCGCACTGCTGGGCTGCGCCACGCTCGCAAACGCGCAGACGGTTCTGATTCGCGGCGCCACTGTTCACACGGTTGGCGAACAAGGCGTGCTGACGAATGCTGACGTACTCATTCGCGACGGCAAGATCGCGGCGGTCGGTAGCGGCCTCAGCGCGCCAGCAGACGCCACGACGGTCGATGCCAAGGGCCGTGCGCTCACGCCCGGTTTGTTCGGCGGACTCTCGGCAATCGGTGTCGAGGAAGTGAGTCTAGAACCGACCACGGCCGATGCCGGCATCATCCTGAACGCACCGCCATTCGAAATGCAGTGGCGTCCCGAGTTCGACGTGACGGCCGCGTACAACCCGCGCTCGGTCCTCGTGCCGGTGGCGCGGGTCGAAGGGTTGACGTGGACCGTGCTCGCGCCCGCCAGCGCCGAGGGCGGAACGTTCGTCGCGGGCCAAGGCGCCGCAGTGACTCTCGACGGGCGCTACGACGCAGTGCTGACCGGCAGTCGCTCGCTATTCATCAACCTCGGCGGCAACGCGAACGGGATGTCGGCAGGCAGCCGCGCCGGCCAGTGGATGTTGCTCGATCAGGCGATCCGCGAGACACGCTCACCCAACGCGCAGGACGAGCACTTGCTGCTGCATCCGGCGGGACGCGAGGCACTCGCGAAATACTTGGCGGGTGGACGCGTCGTGTTCGGCGTCGCTCGCGCCGCCGAGATTCGTCGCGTGATTGCGTTCGCCAAGCGTTACGGCATGAAGCCCGTGATCGCGGGCGGCGCGGAAGCGTGGGTTGTCGCCGACGAGCTCGCGCGCGAGAAGGTCCCGGTGCTGCTCGATGCGCTCGAAAATCTGCCGTACAGCTTCGACGGCATCGGCGCGCGGCTCGACAACGCTGCCCTGCTCCAGCGCGCCGGCGTGCGCATCGCATTCACGCAGTTCAACGAGAGTCACAACGCACGCAAGGTCCGTCAGCTCGCGGGCAATGCTGTCGCTCACGGACTGCCGAAGGATGCGGCGCTTGCAGCGCTGACGGTGCAACCGGCGGAGATCTTTGGTCTCGCGGGTGAGCGAGGTCGCATCGCACGCGGCCAAGTCGCGGACCTTGTGCTGTGGAACGGCGATCCGCTCGAAGTGACGAGCGCAGCCGACCAAGTGTGGATCGCAGGACGCCCGGTGGAGATGCGTTCGCGGCAAACCGAGTTGCGCGAGCGCTACCTCAAACGGTTGCAGTAGGCTGTAGGTCGGGCTTCAGCCCGACTCCCAGATCCTGTCGGCCTTCATCGCCGACACGAACAACGAATGGGACTTCAATCCCGTCTGCCCCATCCCCGATATTTCCACCAGCGACTCGAACGCCGCCGCAGTACCGGCCTTCCGACACAAGTCATCCACATCGTGGCGCAGCGAGAGACTCTGTGCCATCTGCATCACCCCTATGTCCCTCGTCCCCGCAATCACCACTACTCGATTCCCATTCGGCCCCGCGAACGTCGAAAAGTACCCGTAGTCGCGAAACTCACCGCCGCTCGTCGCGCCCATTGCCGTGCTGAGATAGGTATGGTCGGTCTTCGTATCCACCAACTCGTCGTATGAGCCGCCCGGCGACACGCGCGATGCTGCAAACACTCGATCGCCCAGCATGCCCAGGCCGCTGATGTAACCGATGTACACGATGTGGCTGTTCTTCAGCGCGTTCGCGTCGAGCTGCGACATCAGCACGACGCGCACCGGCTTGGCAGTGCCGAGCACCGGCACGATGTCTTGCAACGCGAAGGCGCTCGCCGCCGGCAGATACGTGAGATCGAGATTGCGATAGCGCTGCATGAGCTGCGGATTGAGCTCGGCGTGATCGCGGAAGTCTTCGTGCGAGTTGATGAAGAACTCGCGCACCAAGCGGTCGATGTGCCCGGTCTGCGGATTCGCTTCGCCGAGCAGGTAGTAGTCGCCGATGACGACCGTGATCGGCAGGTCGTCTTCCAGTAGCGGCGCCCACACTGCGCTGTGACGCACCTCGCGCATGTCCCACTGCGCGCCACCCATGCCGAAGCCCGCTCCGAGCAGCGCACCAACGACGAGCGCGCAACACGTTGCGATGCCGATACCGATCCAGTTCGCGCGTCGTGCGGGCGCTCGTGGAGCAGATTCCGCTACCGATGCAACGACCGGCTCAGCGGCCGGCCGCTCCAGCAGTAATCGATACTCGCCCTTGGGGATGACTATCCTGGCGCCGCGCGGCGTGCGTGCGTTGAATTCCTCGAGCCGGCGCCGCAGCTTGTGCACATAGACGCGTACCACCGCGTCCTGGGACACATCGAAGCCCGGACTCTTGCCGAACACCTGCAGGGCAATTTCCGTTTCCTTCGGCGCGCCGCCTTCGAGCGAGCGCGTCAGCAGAAAATCGAACAGGCGCGACAACGTACCGGGCTTGCCGAGAAGACCGCTGGCGCGGAACTGCTCGGCCTGGTGCATCAACTCATCGGGTGGGGACACGTCACGAACCTCTGGACCCACACATCCTAGCACCCGACCCGTCAAGGAACGTCAGAAGTAGCGGAAGCCGATCGCATTCCACTGCAGCAGCGTCGCGACGAGCGCCACGAACAGCGCGACCGCCGCGGTATGGCGCAGCCGACGCCCGATAGGCCAGGTTCGCTCGCGCCAGACGGGCACCAGCGTGGCGATGCCCAGCACGCTCAATCCCGTGGCCACGACGCCAATCGCCAGCGCGACCTTCAGCAACGGATGCGGATAACCATAGACGAACTGATCCTGAGCTTCCGGGGCCGAGAACGGCAGCATCCACGCGAGTATCAGCACGATGAACGCCAGCCAGCCGATCGCCGTGGCGGTAATGACCTGCGCCGAGCGACGTTCACCGATCGAGTGCGGCGGCACGGGCTCGCGCCGCCGCACAGCTGCGATGACGGCGCCGATGCACGTGAGCAGTACGGCGACCAGCAGCAGCGCGAGCCACTGCAGCGAATCGAAGAACCCGACGCGTTCGAGCGTGCCGATGTGCATCACCAGATGACTGATCGCTCCGCGCGCGTCGCGAACGAATGCGATCGTCGCGTCGCCATCGGGCTGGCGGAACAGATCCTTGCCGATCTCGACGTAACGCAGCGCGGGTCCGCCGAGCTTGATGACCAGGTAACCGTCCTTGGTCGCGGTCACGTTCACGGCGCCCACACTGACGATCTTCTCGAACTGCGTGTACGAGCGACGCGCGGTGCGATACTGCCCTGCGTATTCCTGCACGCGGCTCGCGCCGTCTTCCGGCACGGTCAGCGCCACTTCCGGCGACGGCGGAAAGTACTTCGCGAGTATCTGCTCTGCGACCGCCTGCACCATCGTTACGGCGGAGGCACTGTTCGCGGCGACGAAAATGCCGAGGTTGCCCTGATCACCCAGATCGTTCGTCACGACCATGAACGACCTGAAGTGCAGCGTCGCGCCGCCGTGCGACAGATTGTCGACGCCCAGACGCGTAGTCACGCCGAGCGGCGTGTTGAAAAAGCCGTGATGCATCGCCGGCATGCCCGGCGCGCTCTGGAACGACGGCTCACGCATCCGCGCAAACGTCTCAGCCTTGAGCACGCCGGCCGCTTCGAGGCGTTGCGGATCGAGCAGCGCAATCATGTACCGCGCCATGTCGCCCGCCGTCGACGACGCTGCACCGGCAGGAGCCATCGAGACGATGTGCTCATGAGGGATCGTTTGCCACGCGCCGTTGCGTGCTTCGATGTTCTGCGCCATGCCCGCAGCGAGCTCAGCGGACATCGGCTGCGGCAAACCTTCTGTCGGCTGGTATTGCTCGCGGAACGTCGTGTGCGACAGGCCGAGCGGCACCAGAATGTTCTGCTCGACGTAGCTCTCGTACTCCATGCCGGACACATGCGCGACGATCGCGCCGGCGAGCGCGGTGCTGTAGTTCGAATAAGCCATGAACTTGCCGGGCTCGCGCACGCGATGCGGCCGACGCTGGCGCAGTTGTTCCTTCAGGGGCAGCGGCGTCGCGCTCTGCGCGACGAACAGGCCCTGCAGGATGTCCTCGAAGCCCGCGGTGTGATTCATCAGATCGATGATGCGGATCGGCTGCTCGAACCCTTCGTCCGGCACGTCGAGTTCGTCGGGCAAGTGATCGTCGATCGGATCGTCGAGCCGCAGCTTGCCGCGCTCGGCGAGCTGCATGATCGACAGCCAGGTGAAGGTCTTCGAGATCGAGCCGATCCGAAACAACGACTGGTTGGGATCCACGGCACGACGCGGCTCCAGCGAGTCGATACCGTAGCCCTTGACCAGCAGCGTTTCGCCATCGCGAACGACGGCCACCTCGACGCCGGCGATCTGCTGCTGCGCCATGAAGCCGCCGACGACACCATCGACGAAAGCTTCGAGGTTCGGCAATTCCGCAGCAGCGCTAGGGCACGCGAGCAGCGCGGCCGCGATACCAACCACCCACCTCATTTATTACCCACATCCGGCAACGCATACGCCACGATGTGACCGCCCTCTTCGTCTTCCTTCTCTTCCGGCGCGCCTGGCCGTTGCGGCATACCAAACCGTCGCGAGCTGTTCGGCACCGTCAGCACCACCACCTGTCGATGGCTCTTCGGTGCGAGATAGCTCATCGGCGTTGCTTGCGCCGTCGCTGGTAAATAGTCGTGCCACAGCTCCTCGCCCGTGCGCAGATCGAACGCGCGGAAGTAGCGGTCCATCGTGCCGCCGATGAAGATGAGGCCACCTTTGGTCACGATCGTGCCGCCCGACTGCGGCACACCCATCGGCAAGCTGAGCTTGACGCCGATGCCGAACGGGCCGCTCTCGTTGGTCGTGCCGACCGGCTTGTTCCACACGACCGAGCGCGTCTTCAGATCGACGACGCCGAGCGTGCCGTACGGCGGCTTCTGGCAAGGCACGAACAGCGGCGACATGAACGGCCGCGTCGTCATCGCATACGGAGTGCCGGCCTGCTGGCTCACGCGCAGGCCTTCCGGAATCTGATCGCGCGGATAGAGCTGCAGTCGATTGCTCATCACCAGCGGGTTCACGACCATCAGCAGGTTCTCTTCATCGACAGCGACGCTGCCCCAGTTGAACCCACCGGCGTTGCCGGGAAACTGCAACGTCCCCGTGAGCGTGGGCGGCGTGAAGTGGCCCTCATAACGCAGCTTGCGGAACTCGATGCGGCACCAGAGCTGATCGAGCGGCGTCAGGCCCCACATATCCGCTTCGGTGAGATCGGGACCGCGGAACTGCGGCATGCCGACCGAGAACGGCTGCGTCTTCGCCGTCCAATCGCCAGGCACCGCACCCTGCGGCACCGGCTGCTCGCGCACTTCCGCGAGCGGCGTGCCGTTGCGGCGGTCGAGCAGGAACAACTCGCCGCGCTTCGTTCCCTGCACCAGCGCAGGAACAGTCGTGCCATCGGGCTGCGGCAATTCGAACAGCACCGGCTGCGACGGCACGTCGTAGTCCCAGATGTCGTGGTGCACAGTCTGGAACGACCACCGCACGTCGCCAGTCTCGATGTCGAGCGCGACGACGGACGACGCATACTTTTCCGACTCTGCGGTGCGATGTGCACCGTAGTAGTCGGGCGTTGCGTTGCCGGTCGGGAGATAGACGAGGCCGAGCGCGTCGTCATAGCTCGTCAGGCTCCAGACGTTCGGCGTGCCGCGCGTATACGACTCGCCTTCTGCCGGCTCGGTGTGCACACCGGGGCGGCCCATGTCCCACGCCCAGGCAAACTTGCCCGTCATCACGTCGAATGCGCGCACGACACCTGACGGCTCGTTGGTCTCTCGGTTGTCCAGGACCCAGCCGCCGATGATTGCCCGACCGCGCGCGATCGTCGGTGGCGAGGTGACGAAGTAGTAGCCTGGCTTCACTTCGCCCATGCCCGGCAACAGATTCACCTCACCGTTGCCGCCGAACGAAGCGCAGCGCTGGCCGGTCTTCGCATCGACAGCGAACAGGCGTGCATCGGTCGTCGCGGTAACGATGCGCTCGACACAGTCGCCCGCGTACGTTTCAGGCGCACGGTAATAGCTCACGCCGCGACAGCTCGTGCCGAAGTTGGGGATCGGCGGCAGCTTCACTTCCGGATCGAATCGCCAGCGCTCCGCACCCGTCTCGGCATCGAGCGCAACGATCACATTGCCGCCGGTGCATGCGTAGAGCAGGTCGCCGATCTGGATCGGCGTCGCCTTGAACGCGCCGCCGCGGCCGGTGCGGTAGTGCCAGATCTTCTGCAGCTTGCCGACGTTGTCCGGCGTCAACTGATCGATCCGCACATAGCGCGTGCCAGCTGTCGTATTGCCGTAGTTCTGCCATTCGGTGCCGGTGGTGGGCGGTGGCGGCGACGGCGGCGTTGCCGCTTGCGGCGTGCTCGCCACGCTTGGCGGCTTCGCTTCGTGCGCAGGAACCGACGCACGTGCGCCGATAACCGCAACCGTCACCCCGAAGACGATGATTCCAGCGAGCGCTGCCACGCTGCCGCGGCGACCGAACAACGGCGGCGGCTCCACGGGCGAATACAGCGAGCGCCGCAACCACGGCGTGAGAAACCACGCACCGATGACGAGCAACGCGAGCAGTCGCGGTGCCAGCGCCCAGAGATCGGCACCGACTTCGTAGAAGCTCCACAGCGCTGTTGCGACGAGCAACAAGCCGTACATCAACGAACCACGTCGGTCACGACGCCACAACAGCACGCCAGACAGGACCACCGTGATGCCAGCGAGCGCGTAGTAGATGGAACCGCCCAGCGCGACGAGACGGACGCCGCCGGCAGCGAGGGTCAGGCCGATCAGGATCAGGACAACCGCAAACACGCGCGGCGGACGCCGCAAGCGAACCTCGGTGTGCATGGCTCCCCCCAAGACTTATCGTTGTGGGGGGAGTGTATCGCAGTGGGGTAGGGCTTCGCTGTTCCGCTCCGCAATCAGGGATTGCGGAGCGGAGGCGTAGGCAGTTGTATCACTCCGCTGATCGCTGCGCGCTTGCCGTCGGCGCCGTAGCGATAGGCGCGCGGCTTCTCGCCGAGCCACGTCGCGTCAATCGCGTACTGCAACGCTTCGCGAGGCGCATCGCCGAACGCATATGCGTCCGACTGCACGCCGAGCTGCGCGAGCCGCGCCGCAATTTCGTCCGCGCTCTGCAGCGGATCCGTCGAGATCGTCACGATCTTCAGCTGCGGATCGGTGCGCTGCGCTGCGGCCAGGTGACTCAGCGACTTCATGCAGTACGGACACTCGAGATCCCACAGCACGAGCCAGAACGCAGTGCGCGCGTATTGCCGCTCGATGGCAGCCAGCGAGTCGCGCTCGAATGGCTTCACTCGGGTGTCGAGCGTCGGCGCCGCCAGGTCGCGGACTGCGATCCCCTCGGCATTGCGCCAGACAACCAGAACGCGTTGCTTCGCGATCACGAGACGCGGCCGATCGGAGTCCCCAGCGGTCTGCAGCGACGGCCCCGCCGCGAAGCTGCGACCCGCGTCATTCGAGATCAGCGATTCGATCTTCGTGACGCTGCCGTCGAAGCGCTTCCACGCGACTGCAACAGTACGGCCCGTGACTGCGACATCCGCATGGGTAGCGCCCGCCGGCAACGTTCGAACATGGGTCGGTCCAGTCTTCGTCAGCTGTCCATAGAACGCGCGACCTTGACCCTCGACCTGATTGAACCAGACTGCGTGTCGCGTGCCGTCCGGCCCGAAGGCAAGCGACGGTCCATGATGAGGACACGCGTCGACGCGCCAGCGATCGACCGTCGCTCGCTCGACTGTGATCTTCGGCGTGCCGAGGAACGCGAACGCGTGATCGCGCTCGTTCGGCTCGAACACATGCCGCCACATCGCTGCCACGCGTCCTTGGCTGTCGCTGGCGAGCGCGATCCGGCAGCACTCGCAGCTGCTATCGGCAAGTTTCGTGTCGTTGCTCCAGGTCGCGCCGCGGTCGTCGGAGTACGCGTAGTAGATCGCCGCGCCTCGATAGGCGCGGCCCGCCTCTTCCGCAACTTTCAGATCGCGCTTGTCGACCCACGCCGCCCACAGCCGGCCCTTCGGGTCGACGAGCAGCGACTCGAAGCGGTGCGTGATCAGCTGGCGATCGTGATGCACGACAGTCGGTTTCGACCAGGTCTTGCCGCCGTCGAGCGAGCGCGCGAAGCGAATGTCGCCGGTGAACTTCTCCGACGTCGGCGAAGTCCAGGTCACGTAGATTTCGCCCGCAGTGCCGAAGGCGAGCTTCGGTCGGTTCTCACCTTCCGCAGCTACCGGTTCGACCCCTGCGTTGACCCGCAACGGCGGTTGCCAAGTCGCGCCCCCGTCCTCCGACCGCTGCAGGACGACCTGCCCTGCTTTCCCCGCAGGCTGCGCGTATGCGACCCACAGCTTCCCGGTCGCGTCGACGGCCGCCGAAGTGCCCAATGCAGCACGATCCATCGTCGCGGCATTGGCAGCAGGTACTGCGGCAATCTGCGCGGCGGCGATCAGCGCGACGCACGAGATCGTCACAGCCCTCATCGCCCACCCCCGAGCGCCCAACGGACTTCTGCGAACGCCGTGCGCGACGGATACGGATGCGACTGATACGCGCGATCGTTCGTGATGTTGTCGATGCCGACAGCGATCTCGGTGCCGTTGGTCATGGTGTACGCGACGCGCCCGTCCCACGCATTCACGCGCGAGATGCCGCCGTACGTATCGCCGTTGATGTCGTCGTTCTCGAGACGACCGAACGTCTTGCCCGAGTAGCGGTAGCCGAGGCTCGCGAGCCACGACGGCGACGGGCGCCAGACCGCCTGCAGGTTGCCACGCCAGTCGGGCACTCGCGGCCACCAGTTGCCGACGTAGTCCGGATGATTCTCGTTGCGCAGAATGCGTGCTTCCGCGTACGCGATGCTGCCCTCGAGCGACAGATTCTCGACACCGACCTCGGCGATGCTGAACGCCGTCTCGACGCCGCGCGTGCGGACGCGATCGATGTTCTGCACGATGCTGGGACTGCGGAACACGAACGCATTGTTCTGATTCCAGATCGTGTCCTGCACGTCATCCTGGAACAGCGACACGCGCACGCGGCCGAACGTCGGCTGATATTCGACGCTGAGGTCCACCGAATCCGAGATCTCCGGCTCCAGGTTCGGATCGTTGACGACGATCTGCGTCGACGTGACTGCGCCGAGGAACAACTCCGCGACCGTCGGAAAGCGCACGCCGCGGCCGGCGCTGACGCGCACCTGCCACTCATCGTCCGGTCGGAACGACAGCGACGCCTTCGGCGACCACTTGCGCTCCGTGCGCGACGGATAGTTCTTGGGCTCCAGCCCGCGAACGAATTGGAACCCGTCGCTGGCTTCCCAATCTTCGTAACGCGCGCCGAGCGTCAGGACCCAGCGCTCCGCCAGCGCCCAGGCATCCTGCACGTAGAGCGCCTGCAGGTTCGTCTCGCCGCGTGCATCCTGCGAGAGGACGCCAGCCCGAGAGCGCCAGTCCGCGGTCTCGTAGATCGGACTTTCGAGTCGATAGTCATTGCGGTGATAACCGAAGGCGAGCGTGTGCGCGCCGCCGGTCCAATCGCCGTCGATCGGCGTGTAGACGCCCTGCACTTCGAACGTGTGCCAGCCCGTGCCGTCGCGCTCGGAGTTCGTGCCCGGTCCGCCGTTGGCAGCGAACGGATCCGGCGTGTTCGCCTGCAGCGTCGAGTCGTCGGCAATCCGGTACTCGGAGAACACCGCCGAAGCATTCCAGCCCGTGTCGCGCGTCGTACGCAACGTCGTGCCCCACTGCACGTGGCGTTCATCGCGAGTGCTCGGCGCGAGTGCCGCGGCCGGAACGTCGAACACGATGCCGTCGGCGATCACGCGGCCTTGCCACACTTGCTGGCCCGACGTATCGCGCATGAACGTGCGGTTCTCGTTCTCGGTATCGTTGCGCCACTCGGCGACGAACCCTTCGACCTCCAGGCTATCGGTCAGCGCGTAGCCGCCGCGCAGCTTCCATTGATTCTGGATCGTGTGATCGATCGCGCCGCCGCTCGCGCCGAACACCGCGCGCCGCCGGCCGAAGGGATCGGTGTCGAAGATCACCCCAGTCACAGGCGTCGGCGTGCCGGTGGCCGGCACCGCGGGGAATTGCCCGGCCGCCGACTGCGACACCGTGAAGTACTGCATCGGATGACCGGTCGAGTCCTGATGGTTCGCGGCCAGCGTGAACCACGCGCCGTTGTCGAACCGGTCGCCGAAGAATCCGGAGGCCTGATAGCCCGAGTAGTCTTCGCTCGCACCGTACTGGTCGAAGTTCTCGCCGAACGCAGTCGTGCGCACGCTCAGCTCGCGCTCGTTGGGCCGTCGCGTCCGAACCTGGACGGTCGTGCCGATCGAGTTGCCGGGGTAGAGCGCCGAGAACGGTCCGTACAGCACGTCGACGCGGTCGATCTCTTCCGGCGAGATCATGTTCCAGCGCGGCGCATCGAAGCGTCCCAGGAAGTTGGACAGCAGGTAGCCGTCCATCAGCACCAGGCCGCGCGGCGCTTGCAGCGTCGAGAAGCTGCGTCCGCCGATGAGCGCGTTGCGGTCGCCGATATAGCGCTTGCGGATCGTGAGGTTCGGAACGTACCTGAGCGCGTCCTCGGGATTCACGAGGTTCTGTGCGCGCAGGTCCTCGAAAGTCTTCGAGGCGATCGGCGCCGGCACATCGAGGTCGAGGTGCTCGCGCGCGCCGGTGACGGTGATGGATTCAATGAGCCTGTCGCTGGCGACACCTTGCGCGTGTGCCAGTGAAATGGCGGCAATCGACAGAACGACTGTCGACGCAGCGATGCGGATGAACATACCAATCTCCAAAGAAAGCAATCGCACGCGATTGGTCGCGCGTGCACCGACTGGGCCGTCGGTTGACTCGAATCGCTTTTAGGAGAGAGACGGAGGACCGCGGATGCGGTCGGCGCGTTGCGGGCCGGCCAGAGGGACGGCTATGACGCGTTCGGGAAGGATCTGCTCGACCGCTTCAGAGGCGACCGGGGCGAGATGCGGGATATCGATGACAGCCGCGACTGCCGCCACTGCGAACGGACACGGCGGATCTACGTGGCTACCGCTGTGATGTGGACCGGCGTGATCCGCATGGCCACCCGTGGATGCGTGGTGCGTACCCTGAACGATGGGAGCCTGGTCCGGGCAGAAGGCCAGCTGCAGGCCATCGGCCTGCGTCGTTGCCAGCATGAAACCGACAGGCAGAAATGCACGGGCCACCAATAACGGCAGCAGCCATCGTGCCCATTTCCTGAAGAGCCGGCGGTTCATGACGCGGTCGAGTATATGCGGACACCCCCGCAGTGGGCCACCTGCCCTTCTGGGCAACTCAGGATTTCGCCGGAAGGGGTTGCGCGGCGGCGACTTCGCTCTCCGTACGGAGCTCGCCTTCCCACTTGGATACGACCGCGGTCGCCACGCTGTTGCCGATCACGTTCGTGGCGGAGCGGCCCATGTCGAGGAAGTGGTCGACGCCGAGCAGCAGCAGCAGGCCGGTCTCAGGAATGTTGAACTGGCCCAGCGTCGCGGCGATCACGACCAGGGACGCACGCGGCACGCCGGCCATGCCCTTGGAAGTCAGCATCAGGATCGCGACCATCATGAACTGCTGGCCGAGCGACAGCTCGATGCCGTAGACCTGCGCGATGAACATCACCGCGAACGTGCAGTACATCATCGAGCCGTCGAGGTTGAACGAGTAGCCGAGCGGCAGCACGAAGCTCGCGACGCGGTTGCTGCAGCCGAAGCGCTCCAGCTCTTCCAGTGTCTTCGGATACGCAGCCTCCGAGCTCGCAGTGGAGAATGCGAGGATCGTGGGCTCGCGCACGCGCCGGATCAGCCGCAGGATCCGCGGGCCGATGACCACCCCGCCGAGCGTGATCAGCAGCGCCCACAGGATTATCAGGCCGAGATAGAACTCGCCCATGAAGACGCCGTAGACAGCGATGATCTCAAGGCCCTCTTTCGCAACGCTGCCGGCAAGCGCGCCGAACACTGCGAGCGGTGCGAACAACATCACGTAGCCGGTCACCTTCAGCATGATGTACGAAGCCGCGTCGAGCACTTCCACCACTGCACGACTGCGCTCGCCCAGCGCCGCCATCGCGACGCCGAAGAACAGCGAGAACACGACGATCTGCAGGATCTCGTTGCGCGACATCGCGTCGGCGATGCTGCTCGGAATCAGGTGCTCGATGAAGCTCTTGAGCGTCAGTGCGCCGCCCTGCACGCCGGAGGTCGCGGCCTCGTCCGGGATCGGCAGCTGCATGATCTTGCCCGGCTCGAACGTCTGCACGAGGATCAGGCCCAGCGTCAGCGACAGGAGCGAGGCGAAGATGAACCAGCCGAGCGCTTTGCCGCCAACGCGCCCCACGGTCTGAATGTCGCCCATCTTGGCGATGCCCACGACCAGCGTCGAAAACACGAGCGGCGCGATGATCATCTTGATCAGGCGCAGGAAGGCAAACGGCAGCAGCTCGATGCGCGCGGCGAACGTCTCTGCCGAAGCGCCAAACGACGTATTGACGATGTAGCCGGCGACGATGCCGAGCACCAGGCCGATGAGGATGTAGCGGGTCAGGCGGGTCGACATCAAAACTCCTTAACTCAACGAGCGAGCGCAAGCAGCGCGACGCCGGCGATGATCCGATACCAGGCGAATACGGTGAAACGGTGCGTCTGGATGTAGGTCAGCAGCCATTTCACCGCGATGAACGCCACCACGGCCGAGACGATGAAGCCCACGCCGAGGTCGGTCCAGTTTTCCTGTGCGATCCGGTCGTGACGATAAAGGTTCAGCACCTCGTAGGCCGCGGCCGCAAACATCGTCGGGATCGCGAGCAGGAACGAGAATTCCGCTGCCGCGGGCCGCGACGTCGTACCCGCGAGCATCGCCGCGAACAGCGTGGCAGCAGAGCGCGATGTGCCGGGAAATACTGCAGCCACGATCTGCGCGATACCTACCCAGTGCGCGACTCGCCAGGTGATCTCGTCACTGATGGGCTTGCGCGCCGTGTAGGCCTCGATCAGGAAAATCGCAGCACCGCCGATGACCATGGCCCACGCGACCGGCGCCAGGTTCTCCGGCAGCTCCAGCCCCATCTGCTTGGCGGCGAACCCGCCGATCACCGTGATGATGAACGCCGTCAGCAGCTTGAACAGGTAATTACGATTGGCGGGCTGCGCCAGGTTCAAAGTCAGCTGCCACAGGCGCTGCCAGTAGATGGCGATGACCGCGAGAATTGCCCCGGACTGGATCGCGACGGTGAACAGCTCCGAGCGTTCCCCCAGCCAGTGCTGGGCGATCAGCAGGTGCCCGGTACTGGAGATCGGCAGGAATTCGGTGATGCCCTCGATGATGCCGAGCAGGATGACCTGAAGCAGATTTTCCACGCGCCTTCCGTCGGTGACCGACAGTCAAGGGCGCAATGATATAGGTTACTTCGGCGGCTGGTTGGGGACGACCGTCACCGCGGGTGAATTCTTCAGATCCTGGACCGGAGCGCTGCTGCTGTTTTCAGGGGAGCGCCGGCCATCGCGTCGCTCGCGGATGTGCGAGCCGGTTGGTTTGTATGTATCCCCCACAGCTGCTGGCTGCTGAGGATCTTCTTTCTTCGTTCCCGCGCACGCACAGAGCGTGCCCGCGACGACGAGCAGCGCGGCCGACACTGCAACTTTCATGACGCATCTCCCTATGAGCGACTTTGCCCGATCATAGCGCGCCCCCCAGCGGGGGGCGCGCCTAAGTTGCCTAGAACGTCACCTCCACGCCCGCATACCACATGCGACCGAACGGGTCGTACGTGTCCGCGGCCGTCTCGGTGCCGGTGATCTCTGACTGCGCGTCCTGACCGAGCACGGGCGGCTTCTTGTCGAACACGTTGTCCGCGCCGGCATAGACCGCGTACGCGCGGTCGGCGCCGAACTCGTAGCGCGCCTGCACGGCGTGGTAGACCACCGAGCCGATCTCGTTCACGTTCGGCGGGACGGTCGGGCCGTTCTCGTTCAGCGTGTCCTTGATGGCGCTCAGATAGTTCATACGCCAGCTGGCCGAGAAGCGATCCCACGCGTAGTTGAGACCGAGATTGGCGCGATGCTCGAAGCCGGCGCCGAGGCGGCCCGGAGCGTCGAGCTGCCCTTTCTCGTTCTCGGGTGGCAGCTCAGGATTCTGCTGCAGCGTCAGCTTGTCGAGATACGTGTAGGCGAGCGACACGTTGAGGCGCTGCGCGGCGCCAAACTCGAGCGCGTACCCGAGCGCGACATCCACGCCGCTGGTCTCGATCGATGCTGCATTCAGCGGCAGCGTGTCGATCGAGAACACCGTGCCCGGCGTGCGCGGCCGCGGAGTACCAACGTTCTCGCGCGTGATTCGAGCGCACAGTGGATCCGTGCCTAGCGAGTTCACACAGCTGTTCACGATGAAGTCGCGCGCCACCAGCGTGATCGCGTCGTCGACCTTGATCTGGAACCAGTCGATCGACATCGTGAAGTTGCGCAACGCCTGCGGCGTCAGCACCAGGCCGACGGTCCAGGTCTTCGCCTGCTCCTCCTTCACGTCCGGGTTGCTGAGGTTCAGACCCTCCATGCTCTGTTCGTCGCCGAGCGTGTACGCGAAGCCACCGGTCGTGGCCAGCTGCTGCGCGATGCCCGGGATCGAACGACAGTAGTCGCCGACCGGGCCTGCTTGGTTGACGGCCTGCTCGCACGGATCCGGTATTTGCTCGAACGTCTGGTTCGGACCGGAGAACAACTCACCGATGTTCGGCGCGCGCGTCGCAACCGAGTACACCGCGCGGAAGCGCACGTCGCCGATCGGCGCCCAGGTCATGCCGGCCTTCCAGCTGTCGACTGTACCGACCGTCGAGTAGTCGCCGATGCGATAGGCGGCTTCGAAGTCCAACGAGCGCGCGAACGCCGCATCGCTGAGCAGCGGTACGATGGTTTCGATGTACGCTTCCTTGACGTTGTACTCGCCGGTCGTGTTGCTGAGCGCGTTGCCCATCGTGTTGCCGGCCTGCGTTTCGGGCGAGAAGAGTGCCTCGCTCTGCTCCTTGCGGTATTCGGCGCCGGCGGCGATTTTCACCTGACCCGCAGGCAGGTCGAACACCGGGCCCGTGATGTTCGCGGCGACGACTTCCTGCGTGATCTTGGAGTCGAAGGTGTCCTTGATGCCGCCC
>Ga0209382_10003255_pt1 | contig 22662 bp, 30 predicted proteins | sample SoiMetdeltSBSDD5_FD_187599 | JGI IMG/M metagenome (GOLD analysis project Ga0209382, IMG submission 187599) | Bulk soil microbial communities from a Populus tree surrounding site in Tennessee, USA - Soil MetaG P. deltoides SBSDD5 (SPAdes) (version 2) | ecosystem: Environmental > Terrestrial >...
TTAGGGGCGAGGCCACGCCCGGAATTGAACCGGGGTACACGGTTTTGCAGACCGTTGCGTAACCACTCCGCCACGTGGCCCCGCGCTGTTTTTCCAAGGTTTTCCTCCTGAGTGCAAGTGGAACATTGCGAGAATTGCCACCGGATTGCCACCGGAAGGTGGCGATCACCCATCATCATCGTTGCACCGGTGTTCTCATCGCGGCTTCGATGGCTGCCGCCGCCGCGCTGTCGTCCGTGCTGAAGAGGTGGGCGTAGATGCGCAGCGTCACGACCGGGCTGCTGTGGCCCAGCCGGTGGCTGATCTTCACGACATCGACGCCAGCGTCGATGAGGGCCGAGGCATGCGTGTGCCGGAGCGCATGGAACGTCACCTTCGGCAGCTTCAGGCTGAGGCAGGTGTTGCGCCATGTGTAGCTGAGCCAGCTTGGGATGATCGGCGAGCCGTCGGGTTGGCAGAACACCAGGGCGTCGTCGGCGGGCTTGCCGAGCCCCAACTGCATCCGCAGTTCGAGTTGCTTGACCTTGTGCTCTCGCAGCGCTGTGACCGCGTTCGGCGGCAGGGAGATTGTGCGCTTCCCGTGGGCCGTTTTCGGCTCCTTTAGGCGTAGGCCAGCCTTTGTCTCTTCCAAGGAGAGTTCGACGCGCAGGCTGGCGGCGTCGAGATTGACGTTACTCCAGGGCAGTGCCAGCAGCTCACCACGGCGCAATCCGGTTGCCAGGTCGACCGCGACAACTGGATAGAGGGCGTGGCCTGCAAGCCTCTCAAGGACGGTCGCGATCTCATCTGCCTTCAGGATCTCGACTTCCTTTCCATTGACCGCAGGCGGGCCGATCACTGAGGCAACGTTGCGGGAGAGCGTTTCCTCCTCGACGGCACGCTCCAGCGCCCGGTGCAGAACCCGGTGGGCGTGGCCCACGCTGCGACTCCCCAGCGGGCGGCCCTTCTCCCGCCGGATTCGAGCAGCGTCTTGTGCCATGTCCGCACCTTGTCGGGCCTCAGCTTCTGCATGACGATGGCGCCCAGGTGGGGGTAGACGTACAATTCGGAGAGTTCCCTGTACCTCTCCAGCGTCTTCGGACTTAGCTTGTCAGCGCGCGGCGTGGGCAGTTCGTCCGGCTTGGGCGGAGGGCCCAACCACGCCCTCATGTACTCGGCGACCGTCACCTTGCTGGACTCGACGAGCGTGCCGGCGTCGGACTGCGACAGGAGCCGCGTCAGCTCCTTCTGAGCGTCCTGGCGTCGCCCCTTCACCGTGACGTAGCGCGTGCGCCGCTTGCCGGTGGCGGAGTCCGTGCCGAGGTCGAACTTCAGCTCCCAGCTCGCCTTGCCGCGGCGGCGGAGGGTTCCCCTACCCATTGTCTGCGTCTCCCTTCGGCTGCGGCAGATTCATGTACTCAAGGATGATCGTGGCGATCTTGTCCTTGGACGGTTGCTGAGAACTAGAGTTGATCAATCTGAGGATGGCATCGGCTAGGCCTTCCGCTCGCGCCTTGCCGACGGGGCGTGACGAGAAATCGACCCTGCCCGCCGAGCTGAGGCGAATTTGCGGTCCCAGCATGTCGCGGATCACGTTCCTATCGCGGCGGCGGCCCTCCCTATCGCGGCAGCGGACCTCGCGGATCACTCCCTGTGCGGCGCGGGTCCCCGGGCCGTATGTTTCTTGAAGGTCCCCCAAACGCAACCTGTGAGGATGCAGTGCACTCAGCATCGTGACGACGTTCACCACGAGCTGATCGAAAGCGTCCCGATCGGACAACCAGTGCCTCCCCTTCCGGAGATGATCCTCCGACAGCCGTAGTGGGTTATACCAGGACCCGAGATCTGCCATGCTTTGGACGAGCATTAAGGCGACCCCGGCGAGCTCCTTGCTACCGCAGGCCAAGGTGAGAATTTGCGTGGGCCGCGGCTGGCCGGTGATCGATTGGCCCGTCGGCACGAAGGGTTCGAAGAAGAAAGGTTGGCCGAGCCGAGCTACCACTGACGCGGGGGTGGTTCGTTCGCGCTTCAACGGCGACGGCAAGCACAATGTTGGTGTGTTGCTCGGCCCAAAGCTGAACGACGTGGACCTCGACTGCGCCGAGGCACTGGCCGTCGGCGGCTACTTCCTCCCCGAGACGAGATGCGCGTTCGGTCGGTTATCCACACGGATGGCCCACCGCATCTACAAGAGCAACGCGGGCGAGACGATCCGGAAGGCGGTGCAGGATTGGGAAGACCCCGAGCGCCCCGGCAAGCCGATGCTCGAACTGCGAGTCGGCGGCGGTGGCAAAGCTGCCCAGACCATCTTCCCCGGCTCCGTTCACGAGAGCGGCGAGCCCATCGAGTTTGAGCCCAACTTCGCAGGTGATCCGGCAGAGGTTGATGGTGCGGAGCTCATCAAGGCGTGCAGCGAGGTGGCGGCTGCATGTCTTATCGCCCGCGCTTGGCCGACCGAGGGCGGACATCGCCCGGCGCAGGTGATCGGAGGGTTCCTGGCCCGGGCGGGATGGAATGCGCCGCGCGTCGATCTGTTCGTCAGCGCAGTCATGGCATACGTCGGGGGCCCCCACGCGTCCGACCATGCGCGTACGGCCCGCAACGCGGCCGAGGCCTACGCGGTCGGTTCCAACTCCTTCGGGCTCCCGGCGTTGTCGGAGACCTTCGGCGAGAAGCGCGCCAAGGCGATTGCCAAGTGGTTGGGTTACGACGCCCGGAAGGAGAAGAAGGACTCTGCCGATACGGCCACCGACAACCGCGGTCAAAAAACTTCCGACAAGTCTTCCGGCGGCACGCAGGCGCAGAAGCTGATCGACGCGGTCCTCGATGAGGGCGTCAAGCTTTACCATGCGCCAGACGGCATCGGGTTTGCGGACATTTCAGTCTCCAACCGCACCGAGACGTGGGCGATTCGGAGCAGCAACTTCAAACTCTGGGTGCGGCAGGTCTACTACCGCGCGACCGATGGCGCGCCCAGCGGCGAGGCCATGGAAACTGCACTCGGCGTGCTTGAGGCCAAGGCACTGTTCGACGGCGAAGAAATGCCAGTCTATCTGCGCTGCGCCGAGCACGACGGGAACATCTACATCGACCTGGGCGACCGCGACTGGCGGATGGTGGAGGTGTCATCGGGAGGCTGGCGCATCATCACTGCGGCGGAATCGCCCTGCCGGTTTCGGCGCAGCAACGGGGCGTTGCCACTTCCGATCCCGGTGCGCGGTGGCTCCATCAAGGAGCTGGCCAAGCATTTGAACACAACGACGGCCGCCGACTTCGTCCTGGCAGTGTCATGGGTGCTCGCGGCTCTCCGCGGACGTGGGCCCTATCCGGTTGGCGCTTTTGCAGGCGAGCAGGGAACGGGGAAGAGCACCGCTTGCCGCATTCTTCGCGGCTTGGTGGACCCGTTCAAAGCTCCAGTGCGGTCAATGCCGAAGGACAAGCGCGACTTGGCCGTAGCCGCGCACAACGCTCATGTGGTCGGGGTCGACAATCTGTCAGGCATCACGGGAGAAATGTCGGACGCGCTATGCAGCCTTTCGACAGGCGGCGGATTTTCGACGCGTGGCCTCTACAGCAACGACGAGGAGCAGATTTTCGAGGCGACGCGGCCGATCCTCCTGAATGGCATCGACGATGTGGCCACGCGAGGCGACCTCGCCGACCGCACTATTCTTATTTCCCTGAAGCCAATCTCCGACACCAAACGCCGCACCGAAGCCTCTCTTTGGAGAGCGTTCAATGCGGCGGCGCCGGGCATCTTCGGCACAATCCTGGATGCGCTCGCGCATGGGCTGAAGCACCTCCCCACGACCAAGCTCGATCACCTGCCGCGCATGGCGGACTATGCGATCTGGATAGCAGCCTGCGAGGGGAGGCTTTGGCAGCGCGACACGCACATGCGCGTCTACGCGGAGAACCGCAAGGAGGCGAACAAGATAGTTCTGGAGTCGGACCCTGTCGCAGTAGCGTTGCGCAAGCATTTGGAGGGCCGCGAAGAGCTCACGATTGATCTGACCGACCTGCTTGCGGCTCTCGGCCGCATCGCAGGGGACACTGTGATGCGGTCCCCAGCGTGGCCTCAAATGCCGAGGGGGCTGACGGCAAAGCTGAAGCGTCTCGCCGGAGCTCTTCGTTCCGTGGGCATCACCATCACGCCCGCTGGAAATGATGCGACGAGCCGGCGCGCACTCTTCCTCATCAAGAATGGCCCTGAGCAGGTCCGGCAAGAAGCTTCGAAAGCTTCGGAAGCTTCGGAAGAAGAAAATCGCGAGATTTTTCCGGAGCTTGTTCCCGAAGGATTGGCCGAAGGATCTCCCGGACCCGAAGGATTGACTGAGCTCGCCACGCCAGAGCGCGAGGCTGGCGAGGACGACGACCCCTACGACGAAGGCTCCGAAGGTTCCGAAAACGAGATCCTTCGAAGCTTCGGCAATCCTTCGGAGATAAAGCATTGAAAAACAACAACAACGAAGCTTCGAAGCTTTCGAAGCGTTCTACCTCCGCTATCCGCAGCGAGCAGTCGCGATCTCCTGGGACACCGGGACACTCATCGAAGAGACGACACATGACCATGACCACCACGAGCACTGAGCCGCCGCGCGCCACGCGACGCAAATCAAAGGCAAAGGCAGAGCCGGCGCCGGAGTCCACGACGCTAAGCGTGGTGATCCCGCCGTCAGTCAACAGACTGTGGCGATACAACAAGAAAGGGCAGGTGTACCGGTCGGCTGCCTATGAGGACTGGATCGCAGAAGCTGGGTGGGAGCTACACGCGCAACGTCCCAAGCCGGTGTCATCGCCGGTCCGGATCGTGTTGCGCGCGGGTCTGCCTGAGCGGCCACGGGATCTGGACAACATCGGCAAGGCTGCGATTGATTTTGCTGCAGACGCACGGCCTCATCCGGAACGACGTGGACGTTGTCCACCTCACGATGCAATGGGATCGAGCCGTATCGCCCGGCCGGCTTGTGGTCGAGCCGTCGAGGACGGCCGCGCCGTGACCGCCCCCGCCGCCCTCGCCCAGGCCCGCCTCGAGCAGGCCATCGCCGACCGCACGGCTGCCGATGAGGCGCTGGCTGCTGCTATGAGGGCGCTCGAGCCTACCTTCTCCGCGCCGGTAGCCGAGGCGATCTGGTGGCGAGCGTGGGAGTCGAAGTTCAAAGACCAGCGCTATACCGGCACCGCCCTGGCCATGGCCTATGCCAGCTACCGCCGGGCGCAGCGTGTCGAGAGCAAGGCGCGCCTTGCTGCGTATCGGATCGCGCCGCCGGCAAGCCCCAAGACGGCATCCTCCGGCCTAAGCGCCGACGAGGTGTACGCGGCTCTGATGGAGAGGCGTGCGGCGTGATCGTCGAGGTCACCATTCTCGATGTCAGCACCCGTGGCGTCCAGGTTTGCCTCGGCGAGGACGACCGGCCGTTTTGGCTGCCGCGCGCAGCCCCCGGTGTGGAGTGGGGTTCACCACCCGAGCCGGGCGAGTTTGTGAACGTCCGCATCCCCACTTGGCTCTGTGCCAAGCACCAGCAGCTTCAAGCGTTGCGTTACCAGCGTTCCTTGAGTTTCCAGAAACCGCCGGGTTTCGACCCGGGCAAAACGAAGGAAGCATTCCCGATGACTGACTATCCCGACGACGTAGGCAAAGGCTTCTTGGCTCGCAACGACCGGCGCGAGAAACCGAGCCAACCAGAATTCACGGGCAAACTGAGCATACACGGCACCGAGTACCGCCTCGCGGCGTGGGTGCGCGAGAAGGACGGGAAGAAGTTCTTCTCCATTGCCGCCCGTGAAGTCACCGAGCAGCCGAGCAAGCCGAAGCCTGCCGCTACGAGCCAGGCGTTCGACGACGACACGATTCCATTTTGAGGCTCGCGACCGATGCACACCCCCAACGTAGAGCTCATCGCGCGCATCTGTGCGCGCTGCACTGAGGACAGCACAAGCGGATGCTGGAACTATTCGCTATCCGTGAACAACTCCCAATATGCAAACACCCTCAGATGGGCGCTCGCCATGGGTGGCGAGAGCGAGATGGTGCAGGGCAGTCGCCTCGCCTACACGGCGCTCAAAGGCCAGGTGACATTCAGCAGCACCATGCTTTCAACGTAGGGGACGAACTGATGGGCAAGAACTCCGCCATCGAGTGGACAACCCACAGCTTCGCTCCGTGGATCGGGTGTCAGCACGTCTCACCCGGCTGCGATGCTTGCTACGCCGAGGCGTGGGCTAACCGCTACAAGATGGTCGAATGGGGTCCGCACGGAACCCGCAAGCGCACATCGGCATCGTCGTGGAAGGCGGTGCCGAGGTGGCCCAGTGAGGACCAGGAGCGCGGCGGGCGTGCAAAGGTCTTCTGCTCCGAACTCGCCGATGTCTTCGACAACAAGGCACCGGATGGTGCGCGTGATGATCTCTGGGAGCTGATACGCTCAACGCCACAGTTCGATTGGCTGCTGTTGAGTAAGCGTCCCGAGAACATGCGACGCATGCTTCCGGCGGATTGGAATGGTGGATGGCCTCATGTTTGGCTTGGGGTGACCGCAGAGGATCAGGCATACTTCAATCGGCGCTGGCCTATCCTTGCCGCCACGCCGGCTGCGGTGCGGTTCATCTCGTACGAGCCGGCACTTGGCCCCCTGGCGCTCGGTGACGCCAAACCTGACTGGATCATCTGCGGCGGGGAGAGCGCCCAGCCAGGACACGTGCCCAGGTGGATGGAACCGGCGTGGGCAAGGGCGTTGCGCGACGAATGCGCGGGTGCAGGCGTTGCCTTTTTCATGAAGCAGATGGCGAACCTGAGGCCGATCCCAGAGGATCTCATGGTTCGGGAGTACCCGACACCGCGTTTCGATGGGAGGGCGGCATGATCACCATGTGCCGCGCTTGCAACGCGAACGACGCCGTGGTCGGGGGTCGATGCGCCCCTTGTCATACCGACCATCTCGCAGCCCAACGCGCCGAGCAGGCGGCTCAGGAACGAGAACGCATCGCGGCCCGTCGGCATGGACGGCCGGCATGGCGTCCCGACGTTCGCCAGGTGCGAAATCACGGCCACGGCACCGAGCGGATCAGATGAGCGCCATCGTCATCCCGGCCGCGGTCATGAAGGAGAAGCGCCAGGAGCGCGAGAGGCTCCGCCGGGAGCGAGATGCGCTCGCCGGCTGCATCTTGAGCCTGCTAGAAGAGGAACAAGATCCACCCTGTTCGCCAGCGTTCCCGGCATTTGCCCACCATAAGGAAACGCTGCGATGACATACCCCACCCTTACCCCATCATCGACTGGACCGGTCACCAACGGAGCACTCCGCTCGACCATCGCCTCCACCGAACCGGCGCGCCAGGGGCACAAGTGCGTCTGGTCAGTAATGGCCCTCGCCGACGCGGGAATGCTCAAACCATGGCTTCAGGACTTCGAGGTGCGCGACATGACGATCGACTGGCTCAAGCGTCAGGGCTGTCCCGTTACCCGTCTACCGGGTAACGCCACCTGGAAGCGGGAGCTGGCGAACCTCAGAACGCTTTGGCGTGTCTCCACGTGAGCCGCTCTGATCTCAAATGGGCCGCTCCGACCTGAATTGGTCCGTGTCCAGAGCGCCGAAGCGGCGTAGTGTGTGGCCGGTAATTACTCCACAACACCGGCACATGCACACATGCCCGAGCTACGTCGCTTCCCGCAATTCCTGAGAAGGCCTCAGGCGAGCGCCTACTTGTTCGAGGTGTGGGGCTTGCAGTACACCGCGAACACCTTGGCCCGTCTGTGCTGCCAAGGTCGCGGCCCGGGCACCGTCTACGACGGCAGGCGTGCTTTGCACACGCCAGAGGCCCTCGACACCTTCGCACGCTCCCGCATCCGCCTAGCGCCCCAAAAGGCCCGCTCCACTCAGGTGGAGGCTGCAGCGCCATGAGCACCCCTGAGGATCTCCAAACCGCTCGTGATCTGACTGCCGCCCGCAGGATGAGTGCCGCCATCGGCGACCTGGGCCTACTGACGGCGATGCCGTCCGACGCCATGCGCGGGATCGTGCGCGAGCGGCTCACCGGCCTCAGCCTGTCGGCCAGCGAGTTAAAGGCTGCCCGCCGCGATCTCGCGAAGCGCCTCCATCCCGACAGGCGTGGTGCCAAGACGAACGCCCAGATGGCCGCAGTCAACAGCTGCGTCGACGACGTGCTCGCCGACATCGAGGAGACGAAATGACATCCAAGGCGCTCCAGCCTGCCCCGAGCAAGGCCCCGACACCGGTGGTCGTCGATGTCGACGAAATCTCCGGCGACACTACCGACGGCGGCGACACCTTCTTCGACCACCGCGCGGAAGGCGAGGCGAAGAAGGACAAGACTACGGTTCTGACCACGGCCGACGACTTTGAAATCGACACGGGCGGCCGGCCTCTGACCGAGTTCGGCGAGCGCCTTGTCGGCGGCTTCAAGGAGAAAGTCGTCGATCATGGCATCGAGCTTGACGCTGCCAACGACATTTACAGCTGGTTCCAAGGCGTCATCGACGGCGAGGTTACCAAGCGCGCAGCTGCCGACAAGGCAGCCAGAAAGCGGGCCATCGCAGAACTGGCCGATCTGTGGGGCGACGACTTCGGAGACCGCAAGGACGTGCTCGACGCCAAGATCGGCGGCCTCGACGCGAAGCTCCGGAAGGCGCTGATGACCGCCCGCACGGACGACGGCCGGCTGCTGATCTACGCTTCCGGCTTCATCGAGCTTCTGCTCGAAGGCGGAGGTGTCTCATCTACAGACGGCGGCCTTGGCATGACGACCGAACGCGACCCCGACGAAGAGCAGGCGCTGCGTGCCGAGCTACGCGAGATCAACACCCTCCTGCAGACGGACAGGGACAAATACTTTCAGCCCTGGAAAGGGACGCGGCTGACAGCCGACATGCGTAAGCAAGTGATCCTCGCCGAGATGGAGGCCCGCGTCACCGGCCGTCCGCGCAAAACAGAGGCGCAGAACAAGGCGGACACAGCGGCTGACATCAAGCGGCTCTTGGCGCTCAAGGCTAAGAACCCGGAGGTCTTCGAGTATCGCGAATTCAAAGCCGGCATGACCGGCGCTCAGTACCTCGACCGAATCTACGCCTCTGGAACGTGAAAGGAACGACACCGTGGCCGAACTCAAACTGATCGTCCCGAAAAAGCTACCCGCCAGCGCGATGCCCTTTCCGAACGCTGCGGGCCAACAATTCAATTCGTGGCTCGTCCATTTGCCACCTGGGCACACCCTTGAGGACTGTCTCAGCCCCGCATATTGGGCCCATCACGCCACGAAGAAATTCCAGCTGCACGATGTGATCCGGATTGTCGCCCACGACCACTCGTTCGATATGCAGCTCACCGTTGTGGGCAAGGTGGTCGGCGGCATCCGGATGGCCCCTTGGCCCCAGCCCGCGCCGGGCTTTGGCCCCGAAGTGGGTGTCCTCGCCTTCGCGCCCTCGCCCGTTCCGATCCTTGCGAACGGCAAGCCCGCGGTGCGCGTCGACTTCACCGAGGTCACTAAGTGGAGGGTCATCGGTTTGGACGGGGAGCCGATCGTCGCCAACCTCGAGACCGAGGAGGAGGCCACTACCAAGCTCGCAGACTACTTGAAGGCGCTCAACATGCGGCAGCCGTCCGAAGAGGAGTTCGCCGCAGCAGCCAAGGCTCGCGAGGCGAGGGAGGCGGAGCAGGCCGAAAAGGACGCCGCTCGCGCCGCTCGCCGCGCAAAGGTGCGGTGACGAGCAAATGACGCGCGCCATCGCCATTCCTGGTTACCGCATCAAGAACGGCAAGGTCATCAAGAGTGACCAGCACATGTCGGTCTCCGAACGCTTGCGGCAGAAGGGCAGCAAGCGGGTGAAGCCAGCACGAAGGGGGCAGGCGCGATGAACGCCAGTGGCGGCCAGGTCTTCAACGTCCCCATTGTCGCGGCAGCGCTGAGCACCGGGAACACCTGGGACCTGTGCGGCCTCACGGCGCAGAGCAGCGGCAGGCTGGAGATCCTGGGCATCGACCTGACCGTGGCGAGCACCCAGTTCGCGAGCGGGTCCGCAATCGCGCTGCAGTTCCTGAGGGGGTCGACCGGGCTATCAACTGGGGCAGCCATTCTGCCGAGAAACGTCAAGGGGTGGAGTGGCGCCAGCACCGCCTTCTTCGGCGCGACTGGCCCGTCCTCGACGCCGGTCAGCACAGCATCTGCGGTTTCCGTCTACGCCGGGTCCTTCGATTTCAGAGGCCGCTTCCAATACCGGCCCATGAGCCGTGAGGAGCGCCTCATCCTGACGCTGTCGCAGCCCCTCCACATCCGAACGACCACGCCGCAGATCGCCGTCTCCATCAACGGCACCATCGTGGTGCAGGACGTCGGGAAAGTGCCGGCCTAATGAGCAATGGACAGGCCATGAAACACACCCTCGACGAACTCGACACCCAGATCGCCGACCTCTCCGCCCGCCTCGATCAGGCCGAGGAGGAAGTGAGGAAGGTGAAGCGCCTGTACCGGGACCTGCAGGCCACGGCGTCTCGATTGCGCACGATGATCAAGGTCAGGCTAGCGCCCGAAGCCGAGGAGGCCGCATGAGCCCCAACGGCGCGATCCTCTGGTGCACGCGATGCGGAGCCTCAACGGCGCTGGTCGACAAGACCACGCACGAGCGCAACTGCAGGTTCGGTTCGGCCGCCTGGACGAGCATCAATCCACACAGACCATCGGCCAAGTCCGATGTGGCTAACAGCAATCTGGCTAACGTGGATGTGGCTAACGACGAGAGGGCACCCGGCCGCAATCGAGCCAGCTCAACCTACAGGTACCGGAACGCGGAGAGGCGCAGAGCCTACCAACGCGACCTCATGCGCCAACGCCGCGCAACTGGGAGGGCAGCATGAGCACCTTCTTCATCCCCGGCGCCAACAGCCCCCAAGAAGCCGAGGTGGTGCTCGACTCAATCGCCAAATTCGTGCAGCGACCCGCCCCCCCTGCGCATGAACGCATCCGCCGGATCGCCTACACCCATAACGGTGAGCACTACACCGCAGAGGTGGGCCAGCCCGTCGACCCCTACTACCGCACAGAAGGTCAGGTCATCGCCATCCTGGGCGGCAACCCCCTGCTCATCTGCACCCCCAACCGAGGCGTCCTCCGCGGCGAGCCCATCTATGTCGGAGCCGCAAGCGTCAAGAGCGCAGCCTACTTCGACGAGCCGGAGCAGGTGGCGCCATGAGCCTCGCATCCCTCAGAGCAGCCGCCAAAGCCAAGGCAGAGGCAGCCCGAGCCAACCCCAAGCCCAGGGCTAAGCCCAGAGCCAAGCCCGAGAAGCGCCTCGGTACCGGCCCTAAGCCTCCAGGATACGCAGGCGTAGGACGCCCGACCGAATACTCCCCGGAACTGGCCGAGAAGATCGCAGAGCAAATCGCCCTGCGCGTCCCCATGGTCAAAATCTGCGCCGACATCGGGGTGAGTGAAGCTGCCGTCTACAACTGGAAGAGGAGATACCCAGAATTCGTTGAACTCGTCGCGCGCGCGAGGGAGTTCAGGGCGGAGGCCAGAGCGGACCAGATTGACCAGTACATCGAGGACCTAAAGTCGGGGAAGCTCGATCCCAACGTGGGGCGCACAATCATCCTGGCTGAGCAATGGCAGGCTTCGAAGGAGAACAAGCGCTACGGCGACCGCATGGCGGTCACGGGTGCTGACGGCAAGGACCTGATCCCGTCGGCGTCGGCCTCGCTCGACTGGCTGCGGAAAGTTCTCGACCCGCCGGCGGTTCTTCCTCTGCAGCTGGAAGCGCAGTCGGCGTCAGCGTCAGAGGAGCCCAAGTCTTGAACGCACCCCATACAGAAAGGTGCGATGAGGCGCCGCCGTCGGTTCTTGGGGAAATGTCGCCGTCTGAGGCTCGAAAGCCTATATCCGACAATGTTGACATTGGTGTATGCTCCTGTGAGCAATGGAGGGATGACACCATGTCCAAGGTGAAGACCAAGCGCGCGGCGCTGTACGTGCGCGCAAGCTCAGACCAGCAGACCGTTGAAAACCAAATCCGGGAGTTGCGTCGGGCCGTCGAATACGAGCGCTGGACAGAGGTGGCTGTTTTCCGAGACGAGGGTATTAGCGGCACCAAGGGCCGCGATCAGCGCCCAGGCCTCGACGCCATGCTGACGGCCGCCAAGGCACGCGAGTTCGATGTTGTGATGGTCTGGGCGATCGACCGCCTTGGCCGCTCGCTGAAGGGCCTCATCGACACGGTGCAGCTGATCCACAAGGCCAGGGTGGACCTGTTCCTGATGCGGGAGCGCATCGACACCACGACTGACACGGGCGAGTTGCTGTTCAACATCATGGGCGCCCTTGCCCAGTTCGAGAGGAAGACGATCCGCCGCCGAGCCGAGGCTGGCCTCGACCGCGTGAAGGAGGAACTAGCCACCAAGGGCACGTTCACGGCCCGTAAGTCGGGCATCGTGCGGCACAGGCTCGGGCGTCCCACGGTGGAGGAGGCGAAGCTGCGGCGACCTGAGAAGGCCAAGGCTGCCCAGGCTGCTCGAGACATGCTGACGGCCGGCACCGGCATTCTCAAGGTCGCCAAGCTCACCGGCCTGGGCACGGGCACGGTGCAGCGAATTGCCAAGGAACTGCGGGCCACATGAGCACCCACGACACCGTCACGGGCATCGTCACCGACCTGAGCCAATACCCGAAGCTGCTCGCCAGCCTCGAGGAGTGCACGGAGGCGGAGCGGGTCGGACGGCTGCGGCTCCTGTGCCAGCAGGATCTCTACTTCCTCCTGCGCTACGGTTGCGGCCGGGCTGATATTGAGCACCCGTGGCTGTTTGCCAGGTGCCGGGAGGTGCAGGCAAGCCCGAACGGCCATCTCGACCTCTGGTCACGTGAGCACTTCAAGAGCTCCATCATCACCTTCGGGATGACAATCTTCGACATCCTGAACGACCCCGAACTGACCGTCGGCGTCTTCTCTCACACCCGACCGGCTGCGAAGGCGTTCCTGCGGCAGATCAAGCGGGAATTCGAGGCCAACGAACGGCTGAAGGCTTGGTTCCCCGACATCTTCTTTGCGAACCCGCAGAAGGACGCGCCAAAGCATTCGGAGGACGACGGGCTCGTCGTGAAGCGGCAGGGCAATCCGAAGGAGCCGACTGTCTATGCCTCAGGGCTTGTCGATGGGCAGCCGACAGGCATGCACTTCAAGGTCAGGGTCTACGACGACATCGTGGTGTCCTCGAGCGTCACCAGCCCCGAGATGATCTCTAAGACGACAGAAAGCTGGCGGTTGAGCGACAACCTCGGCACCGTCGATGGCGTCTTCCGGGCGATCGGCACGCGCTATCATTTCAACGACACGTATGGCGAGATGCTGCGCTCTGGCGTCGTCCAGCCGCGCATCTACCCATGCACGAAGGACGGCACGGACAGCTTCGCGCCCGACAATTGCGTGCTCATGGCTCCGGAGACGCTGGCGCAGAAGCGGCGGACGCAGGGCTTGTACGTGTTCTCGACGCAGATGCTGCTGAAACCGCAGGGCGACGACGCACAGGGTTTCAAGCGCGAATGGCTCCGGTACTCACAGGGCCAGCCCAAGCGCGAGGGTCTGAACATCTACATCGTCTGCGATCCAGCCAACGCGAAGAAGAAGCGCTCCGACTTCACGTCGATGTGGGTGGTGGGACTGGGCCCCGACAATAACTACGTGGTGCTCGACGTGCTGCGGGATAAGCTGAACCTGGGCGAACGTGCCGAGCGTTTGTTCGAGTTGGTTGAGCGCTGGAAGCCTTTGCTCGTTGGCTACGAAGAGTACAGCATGCAGGCTGACATCCAGCACATCGAGCACCTGCAGAACGAGCGAAACTACAGGTTCCGGATCAAGCCGCTCGGTGGCAGCATGGCGAAGGAGGATCGCATCCGTCGCTTGATGCCGCTCTTCGAGCAGGGCCGGATCATTCTTCCCCCGTCGCGGTTTCGCACGCTCTACGACAGGAGCACTGTGAATCTGATCGATGCTTTCGTTGAAGAAGAGTACGCGGCATTCCCCGTGTCGACCCACGACGACATGCTCGATTGCCTTGCCCGCATTCTGGACGAGGACCTGAAGACGAAGCCCCCGTTCAATGCCGCTGCCGCACACGACCACCATGAGGAGCCCACGTTCTACACGTCGGGCACCCGACGCATGGAGCGCAGCCGGCGAGAATCCGAGCGCGCATCACGGAGGCCGTTCGAGCGATGAGCATCGAGCTGCGCCAGGCCACGGACTCCGACATCGCCCGGATCTACGGAGGCGAGGGCGAGCACGTCGTCGCTACGGTGGACGGGGAACCAACTACGGACCCTCCGGCGAAGGGGCCATGAGTGTGACCCAGTATTCTTACCCGAGCCATATGAGTAGCAGGGAGATAGTGACCACGGACATACCCGTCGATACAACGACGACTGACGATGCAGTCTCGACATGAACGTTGTATTGCTGGGCAACGACATATGCGTTCGCCCCAGTGGGCATCGCCGAGAGAATGACTGCCGCCTTTGACCAGAACGGGTCCATGGCAAACACGTATGACACCAGCACAAACGTTAGAAGTGGATTGAAGACGGCCTTCAGCGTTGAGAGCCAGATCACTTCACCGATATTGCCCGTCAGTTTCCGCTCGATAAGCGAAAGTCCCAACGAAAACAGAGCGGCAGGTCCTACAGTGGCGGCCATGAGATCGAGGTAGTTGCTGGCGGCCTTGGGCAGAGGCAATGCGGCCGTCGCAAAGAGGGTGCCCAGCAGCGGCGAGATCACCAACGGGTTCAGCAGCACTCGACCGGCCACATGCCCAGCAACGCGCAACGGCGATTGTCCGGATACGCGTGTGGCCTCCAAGACAGCGATGACACCGGTAATGAACAGTAGGGTAAGGCAGAGGGTGGCAATGATCGGTGGGAGCGCTCCGTCCGGGCCGTAGGCAGTCAGCAGGACCGGTAGTCCCATATAGACGGTGTTCGCTTGGAGGGCGGTCAACCCGGCAACGGCTCGTGTTGCCACATCTTGGCGAAGCCATAACCATCCAACAAATACTGCAATAAGAAGCGTGCCTAGCGCACCGCCGACGAAAGCGCCGATGAAAGGCCAGTTGAAAATCTTCTCGACCGGCGCCCGTGCCATATAGATGAAGAGGGCGGGAGGAAGCGCGAAATAGAAGACAAAGCGGTTGAGGGCAGCCGCTGAGTCGGAGCCCAGGACCCCAAAGCGGCCGGCAAGGTATCCTGTCAACACGACCCCAAAGACGGGAACTACGACATTGATGAGGGCATCCATTGGAGGCTCACAAGGCTGATAAGCATAGTTCAAGGTACACTATGCGATGCGAGCCGAGGAACCCTGCCTGCGGACGCTCCAGCGTGAACGTCCGGAAGGGTCATGGGCTGCCGATCAACAGCGTCCGGCCCTCCGTCCGTTGTACCCCTGGATAGCTGTCGGACTTGCTGCGGTGCCGAACTCTTCCGCCTTGTGCCACGAGCTGCCGAAATTCAGCCTAGTTTGCTCTGTCGGCGTGTGCTTTCTAGATCACCTAGTCGGCAAGACGGCTCTCCCTGCAATTGTGGTTGGTGAGCCAGTCACGCCAAGTGGTCCGTCTGGTCAGCCACATAGTCTCCAAAAGAGAAGAGCCGCCCAAAGGCGGCCCTCCCCTAGAGAACTACAGTGGTATCAGGCCCGAAGGCCTGACACCTCGTCGGGTCAGAACCTGATGCGCGCGCCGCCGATGACCACGTCGAAGTCGGCGAGGGGAGCCGTACCATTGAGCGGACCGCAGCCCACTCCGCCGAAGGTGTCGCAGCCAGTTGTCTCTGCCGAAAACCGCTTATAGGACAGGAACAACTCCATCGCCGCTGCATCGATGTGCTGCACGACGCCGATGCCCCACATCGTGACCTCGGAGCTACTGACGAAGACGAAGTTGTCAATGGCGCCGAACTGCGCAGCAAGCAACCCGGTGGCGCCGTCATTCACTCTGCCATACTCGCCGTAGAACACGGTCTTGCCAAGCCCGGTCCAGTTCTGGCCGATGCCGCCCTGCAGGTACCACAGTGTGGTGTCGGGACGATCAATGAGCGCGCCAGAGAGAGTCCGACTGAGCTGGTTGTTGTCCTGGTTGACCCAGGCGCCGGTCAGGAAGAGGCCGCTATTCACATGCAGGATGCTGGCCGATCCTTTCCACTGGTTTGGCTCGCACATGGCCGAGGTGGTTCCGGCCGCAGGAACAACGCACGTGGCGTGGTCCTTGGTGACCTCATTCAGGCCGTTGCTGTTGTGGATGTAGCCGATGCCGGCCGCAACCCGGAAGCCGCCGAACTCGCCGGCGTAGCGCAGGGCCACATCCCAGATGTCGTCCTCGCCCCAGGCCGCCGACACCGACAAGCCGCCGAAGGTCGGCGAGGTGTAGCTGATGGCGTTGGCACGGCTGAGGCTGGCACCGTTCACCGCGTTGCCGCCCATGATAGTGCTCCACGTGGGAGCCAGCAGGGCACCATTGGCGTCGTTACTGAGGAAAAAGCCACGCTGCGTGTAGCCGAAGGAGGCGTTGGCAATCACGCCCGCGCCACCCAGGTCGATGGTGCTGATGCCGGCCGTGGCCGTGTTGATGCGGCCGACGGTGACGCGACCCAGCGCCTTGTGGTCGAGGTACCAGTTGGCCAGCGTTATGGTGGGCTGGATGTCGGTAGAGGGCGTGGCGTCATCGTCGAGCTGGTTGACCTGATGGCTGCGAGAGCCGGTCTCGAACGCCATCACGAGCTGGAAGCCGGCCGACACGTTCGGGTTGATCTTGGCGCTGCCGGCGAGCTGGAAGAAGGTGCCGCCGCCCATAACGTTGTCGACCACGTATGCGTCGCTGCCGTCGACGGCGTTGCCGTCGTGCCACGCCATAACCGAGGTGGTGACCTGGCCGGAGATGGTGAGCGACACGCGGCGGTTGCCCTTGCGGGCGGTGGTGGCCTCGAGCTCGGCGACGCGCTCCTCGAGGTCGGCGCAGCAGTCACCGCCGAGGTCGGCGGCGCGGACGGGCGCCATGCCGGCGCTGCCCAGGTACAAGCCGGCAGCGGTCAACAGGGCCACGCCGCCCGTCGATTTCAAGAGTCCCCCAATCATGCGTCCCACTCCAATGGACTGACGCTACCGGAATTCAGACTGACCTGACTGAATTTACCGTCTTCCCTGGCTGTTCATTCTTTGTCGGGCAGAGCGCAGCGTGCGATTGCCATCTGACTGCCCACGTTAAAAGACTAGAGCGCACAGCTTGGCGCTCCTAGCAGCGAAAGCCTCGTAAGGGGCATTTCCACCTAGCCTGTGGCCCAATCAACACGATTCGCGAATCGGCGTTGGTGAATGCTGGATGCCGGTGGCGTGCCAAACTTTGTTGAGGATTCAGGGGGTTGCGGCTGCTTGGCTCGCATAAAAAGCCCCGCACGCGCAGTGCGGGGCTTTTAGGGGACTTGTCGCGCCGCTCAGTCGCCAACGAGCGCAACACCCCAACACCATACGCATTCAACTTTGCCGTCGCAACAGCAGTTGTGGATAAGGCGTTTGGACAACCCGTGTGGCGCAGCGGGACCGCAAGTAGCGTCCAGGCAACACGGTGAAACTGGCTCATAAGGAGGCGTGCCGGCTGCTCGCCCGGCACGGGGCAAGTGACCCTGTAACCGGACGGAACCGCGGCAGCGCAGCGAACGGCCGCTCAGCGCCATTTACAGAAGCTTTCGCGCGTAGCCAACCGCAAGCGCGGCAGTGGCAACCCCCGTCACCTTGCTCCACTGAGAAACTCCGCCGGGATTGCAATGGGTCTGCGCCAGGGGCATTGCGGATTTGCTTCCACAGCCCCGGTCGCCCCACGCAGCCGCTGCGTGTAGCACGCTCCAGCCATGAGGTCGGTTCGGACCAGCAGCCGAAACAGCTCCCGCCGCAACTCAGGGGTCTTGCCGCGCAAGTCTTCTTCGCTGACGCCTCCAAAGAGGTTGACTGTGCTGGCCAGATTGGCGGCTGCGAGGTCCCAGAGCTCCCATTTGGCCCTTAGCTCGGCACTCTCCTTGCTGCGAGCGAAGTAGTAGTCAGAGATCAGCCCGGCGCAGCGCGCGCCGAGGACCTCCTCGCACAAGCCGGCGAAGTACTGTGCCGCCCGCGCACTGCCGGCGTGTTGGTAATGCCTTAGAAGTCCGCGCACGGCACCTGGAAAGCCGGCCTGCGCGGCACTTTCGCAAGCTTCCAGCTCGTCGCGGTCCATCGTTTCCCGGCCAGTGCGAATCATGAGCGTGTCGCAGTAGGCAGCGGCCAGGCCCAGCTCGCCCGCCCTTCCTCGTTGGACGATCTCTCGGTCGCTGACCTTCCTCATTGTGGCGCGCTGCATTAGCTTCTCGGAGATAGCCTCCAAGTCGATGCCCGTTTCGGCGAGCACGTCCAGATAGGGGCTGGTGGGCCCTTGCCGCATTTCCAGGGCCGCAATCATCCGCATACCGATTTGCGGCTCACTCCTGGCGATTTCCAGCAGATCGGCGCGCAATTTGCCGTCGGTGACCCTAGGTGTGCCGCCAAGAAACGGGGGCGTGTCGATGAACCACAGGTGCTTGGCGACATACGCCATGCGTTGCCGTCCGCCGGCGGGCACGCCGATCTTGGCGACCAACTCGTCGAATTCCGCCCGCGTCTCCGCGAAAGCGAGAGCGGTCGCCTGGGCAGGGCCGTGACCTGCAACCGCCGCTCGTAGATTGAGGTCTCGGCCAACCGCCTTGTCGCAGCGCTCGAAAATGCAGCGCTCGATCAGCATTCCCCACCAATACATTGCAAAGGGCACACGCTCATCGCTCAGCTTCTCGAGCGAGCGCAGCTCCTCGATCTTGCCGGCAACGATCTGCGAGATCACCCAGGCCTCGTCGTGCTGCTGGGCGTAGGCGGACGAACTCCCCAAACTGCAGGCGGCCAGCAGGACGCTTACAAGAACGGCTAGCGTTGAAAGGATCGAACTGCACCACATTCCCCGGCCCCCAGTCGACATGACTCGCACAACATCGCCAACAGTCGGTCCAAGTGCAAGCGTCCGCTTACTGCTCGTCGCGACTAGGTGGTGACGCTCGAACTACGCGGGTCGCCTCGATGTTGGCCTGGAGCTGCGTTGGCGTCTCGAGGCAAACAGCCACCGAGCACAACGCCGTTACAGAGTCGAAGGAAAGTCGCCTATGGGTCAAAAGCGGGAGTGCGGCTGACGCGCCGCGCATGTCCCAAGTACCTCTGAAAGCTGACGGAACCGGATGCCCCCCTCGGGCAGGCTTGGCGCACTGGCCAAGAAGAAGCCCCGGCCGAGCGAACGACCGGGGCGCCAGTTCTCGTTGCCGTCCCGCTGACACTGAAGCGGCGCTTAGGGTCTGCCGAAGAACTAACTGACATCACGGGCCAGTGTTGAACGCGAGAGGCCGCGACGGTGGAGTTCCGCGTCGGGCAGACGAGACAAGTGCTCGTAGAGTGCAGCGGTTCCGGCTGCGGCAGCATGGGCTTCCATCCGAGCCCAGAGGCGCTGACCAGCCGTCCTGATCCAGTCCCGGAGGGGTGTGATGCCGATCTGTGAGCCCGGATGCGAAGCCTCAGGATGGGAGACTGCGGCGTTCATGGTAACCTCCTTCGATCCAGCTGAGGCTCACCATGATGCAAGCGCCTCGACCTGGCGTTGGCATTTGCCAATAGGCTCCGGAAGTATTCGTCGAGAGCCTCCCGCTTCAGGGAGCAGCGCCTGACGGAAGACGAGCGCGAGGGCGCGGGACGCCTATCAGCGCGAGATCGAACGGCGTCGCGGTGGAACCACGGCGCTACTCGGAGGAGTCGGAGGTGCCCGCGGTGCTGCAGTAGTCGTCCGCCCCCGCTGTAGCGACGAGCGCGCGAACGATGACTGTCGGGAGGCGTCTCGGGGGGCGCGCAACCAACTGTGTTGCTTAAAGAGCCTCAGTCTTAAGACCTTGGTCCCTTGCATCTCATCGAGTGATGCGCGCATAACACTCCGAAAGCTGCCTATCTCGGGGTGAAGACATGCCAGTCAATTCGAAGCAGGTAACGCTGCACGCTGCCGCACAAAATATGGCGCAGCAGGCCCTGGACCATATCCCCGCCGACCATTTTGTATTCGATCCCACTGTGGTGGATCACTCGCCTGCATCCTCCAACCCGATCGATCATGTGCCGGAACAGGCCGCATCCCGAGTGCCAACGGAGGTCCCGCCACCCGTCACTTTGCCAGACGCTGCGATCTGCCATATGTCCGATGTAGCGAACGACCAGCTCGCTGCTCACACGGACTGGTTCATCTGACGTGATTGAGGCCGGTGCGCGTAGCCGGGCGCCCGCGGATTGAATTGGTGGGCCGCGCCCAGCCGTTTGGGGCCGAGCGCGGCGGTAGGGTGCGAACCTCTTCCCCCGGGGAAGAGAGGTTCCAGGCGTCAACGTCGCAGTGGATGCGCCGTCATGCGTGCGGTGAGTAACGCTTGGCCCCGTGCCGGGTAGGAAATAGGGCCACCCGCGGGGTGTCTGCACCCCCATTCTGGGCGAGAAAACCCGCGCGGGAGATCATCCAAATGGAGTAGGGGACCTCTACGGCGAAGCCTCTTCGCTGGTCTCTACCCGCGAGCCTCGCGACTGTTAGGGGCGGTGCAGCTACGGCAGAGCGAATGAAAAAGGGCCGCACGAGTGGGTGAGCGGCCCTTCGGCCTCTTCGGATGTGTGCCTTCGCAGGTCAACAGCGACTCTTCCGTGCGTGCCACACGTTGACGGCCAACGCCGCCAGCATGCATGCGGCGATGAGAGGCAACGAAAGGAACACCTGGCCGACCACGATGGTGCCCAGAGCCGGATCGAAGCGTCTGGGGGCGGTCAGCGCCATCACCAGCGCAAGCAGCACGCACAGCATCACCGAGAACGAAGCCCCGATCGCCAGCAAGTGGACAATCCCCAGCCTCCCCTGTCGTCCAGAGGACCCGATCAGCCACGCTAAGAACCCACCAATGAGGCCGTTGAGGGCGACATTGCCGAGTAGGTAGAGCCAGAAATAGTCGGGAATCCCGAGCAGCAAAGTCATCAGCAACACTCCTCAATGGAAACCTTAGTAAGCCGGTCGGGCGTTGAACGGGACCTGAACGCACCCACATGGCACCGATAGTGTCGTCGGACCACGGCGCGAGTGCGGCGCGCGGGACGACAGGCCGCCCGCGCACAAGCTCACCGACGCGGAGCGCGAGCAGCCTCCTGCAACGCAGGAGAGGCGCGGCCTTCGGACGGGACGGGGTCCCTTAGCCACTTGGCGGCGGTGAAGCGCCCGACGACGCGAACGACGCTGCTCCGTTCGAGGCCGCGCTGGATACTCCATCCCTCGAATTCGACAGCCAGCGTCTTTGCCCGAGCGGGCCGTTTCGTGTGGAGTTTCCCCTCCGTCTGCCAGCGCTTCGGGGCGATCCGCACGACAACGGAACAGCCATGCTCCAATGGCGCGGCGGGGTCGGCGACGTAGTAGTCGCCAGGGTTGCCACACCGAACGGCAAACGGCTCAAGGATGCTGCCGTCGGCGCCCATGGCGATGGGCTGGGGTGGGGCCTTGCGGCGGGGCTTGGTCATGGGCGCGCTTCCGCGAAATGGCCGATGCCGGCGATGGTGAAGATCGCTCCCAGCAGCTTGGCGATGTCCTCGTCCTCGATCTGGCACATAGGCCCGCTCTCCAGCTGCGACAGCACTTCAGGGCCATCGAGATCGACGCCCGGCCAATACCTCCACATGAATGTCCGAGCGTAGAGCATCACGTCGCCCCACGTTCGAGCGGGCACCGCGAAGATCCTCCCCATCAGGGCTGAGATAACGTCCATACTCTTCGCCATGCGCGCCTCATCCGCTTCAATCTCGGCCTTGGTCATGCCGGCTTGTTCGTGGTCGGGGAAGTCGCGCAGGAACTGCTTGATCAGGTCGTCCCATTCGCGCTGGTGCTCCGCGTGGGCGGGCGACAAGGCACACGGGTCAGCGCCTCCCAACTGAAGCACCGCCTCGATCAGGCGCGCGGCGGGCCCGAGGAACACGTCCTCCTCGTCTTCAGCCTCCATGAGCTTGCCGTCGACAATATCGCCGCCGTGGCGGGCGACCTCGGCGCGGGCCACGAGATCCTCGAAGCACCGTGGCGGGTTCGGGATCTCAGCCTCCAGGGCCGAGATCTCCGCACCCCATATGTCAAGATGGGCGTTCGCCTGTTCGCACTCAGTGCCCATTGTTTTCGCGGCTACAGCGAACGCCTCGTCGTGCCGCGCCATTGCCTTTCTGAGTCTGATGCGGATGTCGGAGGCCAGCGCCTCCTGCGGCGCGGCCGGTTCGACGAACCTGGAGAGAATGGCCTCGATCTCCTCGATGCGTGGGGATTGTGGGCGGCTGTGGATGAGGGCGAGGATGGCGGTGGCAGCTTCACGGGTAGTGGTGGGAATGGCGGTACGTGACATGGCAAAACTCCTTGTGAACTAACAGGGCCCCGCACCCCGCAATGGGGGCAGGCTAGCACACGTCTCACTCGTCTCGGGGGGTGTCCTTCAGCTTCGGCAGCACGCCGGACTTCGGCTCGCCGTTGCGCGGCGGGTCGGCGAGGGCGGCGATGCGTCGGCACTCATTTGCAAGCTGAAGGCGATCGAGCGGCGCCATCGCCTCGACTT
>Ga0209382_10003258_pt1 | contig 22651 bp, 17 predicted proteins | sample SoiMetdeltSBSDD5_FD_187599 | JGI IMG/M metagenome (GOLD analysis project Ga0209382, IMG submission 187599) | Bulk soil microbial communities from a Populus tree surrounding site in Tennessee, USA - Soil MetaG P. deltoides SBSDD5 (SPAdes) (version 2) | ecosystem: Environmental > Terrestrial >...
CCCTCGAGGTCCTTCCGCTCCCGGTAGCGCGACTCCTCGGGCACCGCCAGAACCCAGCGGACTTTGCCGAAGCTCTGTTTCGCGTAGATCAAATCCGCTAACGGGACGACCGCCTCGTTCTGCTGACCGTTCGCTGCAGCGTGCTCCGCGATCCAATCCTGCCCGGTGAGGCCGGCGTCGAGCACGCCATCTGCGACATAGCGCGCCATTTCCTGCGCGCGGATCAGCATGCAATCGATCTCGGGATCGTCGATGGCTGGAAAGTACGATCGCGTGCTCGCATAAATATTGAAGCCAGCGCGAGCAAAGAGCTGCACGGTGGCTTCCTGCAGCGAGCCTTTCGGTATCCCGAGCTTGAGCTTGTGAGTCATGTTGGCATTACCGCGGCAATGTCTTCGAAAAACACGTGCGGTCACCGGTGTGACACACGTTGCCGTCGCCAAGACGCGTCACGCGTACGAGCACCGTGTCTTCATCGCAATCCACCAGAATGCGTTCGACGCGCAGCTTGTTTCCGGAGGTTTCGCCTTTGGTCCACAGCTTGCCGCGCGTCCTGCTGAAGAACGTGGCAAAGCCGCTCGACCTCGTACGGTCGAGAGCCTCTTGGTTCATGAAGCCCACCATCAGCACTTCGTTCGACGTGTCATCCTGGATGACCGCCGGGATCAAGCCATCGAGTTTTGTGTAGTCCATAAACGACAAAAGCCCCGCCGTTTCCGGCGAGGCTTGGTGAGTTAGCTGCGTTCTTTACCTGATTGCGTTTACTGGCTGCAGAACTCGACCGGCCCGCCGGTGCGGGAAGCGTGGTGGTGCCGGTGATGGTGCTGCACGCAATACATTCGAGCTACAGACTATCGTTCCGGCAGTGGCGCTGTCAAACTCCGCGCTACCGACGCCTTTCCATCGGGCGAGCGCGCATCGGCAACTCCGTAGGGGGTGCCATCGGGCGCCACCCAGATGCTGTGCGCGTCCCCTTGACGCTCCTGGGTCCGGATCTCGTGGCCCATCGCTTTCAACTGGGCGATGGTGTCGGGGTTGGCGCCACGCTCCTCGATCGACGTCCTGTCCGGCAGCCACTGATGGTGAATGCGTGCGAGATCCACCGCCTCACGTCCGGTGAGCCCGTACTCGGTGACGCCCAGGACGATGGCGAAGACGGTGTTGATGATCGTGCGTCCGCCCGGCGACCCCGTCAGCAGCACTAGCCGCTTGTCTTTCACCACCATCGTCGGCGTCATAGAGCTGAGCATTGTTTTGCGCGGGTCGATCAGATTCGCCGGCGTGCCGATGTCGCCGGTGAGGTTCGTCTCTCCCGGCTTCTTGTTGAAGTCGCCCATCTCGTTGTTCAACAGAAAGCCTGCGCCTTTGACGACGACATGAGAGCCGTAGCTGCCCTCGAGCGTATAGGTGCTGGTCACCGCAAGGCCGTTGCGATCGAGAACGGAGAAATGCGTGGTCTCGTCCGGCTCCGTCGTCGTGACGGCGAGGATGTCTTTGCCGAGCTCGACGCTGCTCGAAGCTCTCTGGGGGTCGATGTTCGCGGCCGTCTTGCTCGCGTACTGTTTCGACGTCAGCTGCGAGATCGGCACGCGGACGAAGTCAGGGTCGCCGAGGTAGCGAGCACGATCCAGATAGGCGCGGCGCATGGCTTCGATCTGTATGTGCAGCGCGGACGGCGTCAGTAATCCAAGCGACTTCAGATTGTAGGGCTCGACCATGTTGAGCATCTCGATGAGGGCGACACCGCCGGAGCTTGGAGGCGGCATCGAGATGATCTCGTAGCCCTTGTAGCTGCCGCGCACCGGCTTGCGCTGCTTCGCGCGGTAGACGGCCAGATCCTTTCGCGAGATCAGGCCGCCGTTCGCGGCCATGTCTTCGGCGATCCGATCGGCAATCCAGCCCTTGTAGAACACGTCGGCGCCGCCGTCAGCGATCGCGCGCAGCGTTTTCGAGAGATCGGCTTGCACCAGTCGATCGCCTTCCGCCCACTCGCCGCTGCCGGGCTTGCCGAAGGCGGCAACCGAGGCAGGGAACTTCGCCATTGGTCCCTGAACTTCGCGGTTGAGGCCGCGCGCCAGAGAGGCGGAGATGGCAAACCCCTCGGCGAGCGTGACGGACGGCATCACCACATTTCGCCAGGGAAGCTTGCCGAACTTCCGGTGGGCCATCTCGAGGCCACGAACGGTCCCTGGAACACCCGGGGCCAGGTAGCCGGATTCCGTCAGCGAGCGATCGATCTTTCCATCCGTGCCCAAATACATCGTGCGCGTCGACTTGAGCGGCGCCTTTTCGCGGTAGTCGAAGGCGGTGACCGAGCCCGACGCGGTCCGAACGATCATGAAGCCCCCGCCGCCGATGTTGCCAGCGGCGGGATGCGTGACCGCAAGCGCGAACGCCGTTGCCACTGCAGCGTCGACGGCGTTGCCTCCTTGCGCAAGCACCGACGCGCCCGCATCGCATGCCGGCGCGGAGACGCATACGACGAGCCCGTCTTTCGAGGGAACCCCTAGGTCGGCCGGCTGCGCCCGTGGGACGGTGACCGCAAGAAAAAGGGCAACCGAGAGTGCTAACAGCCGAGGCATGAGGTCTCCCAGAATCACGTTATCTGTCGTCGCGCGCGGGGGTTGACGGCGTTGTCGTCTTGCGCTCCGCGCCGCGCTTGTATTTGTCGAACCAATACCGCAGGTAGAGCTGCGTCCGAACGAAATTCGACGGCATGCTCGTGGTGCCATGCCACTCGTCGTTGAAGCGAATCATCGCGGTAGGGACGTTGCGCAGTCTCAGCGCGCTGTAGAACTGCTCGGTTTGCGGCATTGGCGTTCGCAGATCGTTCACGCCCGTCATCAGCATCGTCGGCGTCTTGACGTTGCCGACGTAGGTCAGCGGCGATCGCTTGATGTGCTCGCTTGGATCTTCCCACGGGAGCTTCGCGAAGTTGTAGTACCAGCTTGCGCCGTCGGTGGTGCCGACAAAGCTGAGCCAGTCGACGACGGGACAATTCGCGGATGCTGCAGCGAAGCGATCGGTATGGCCGACGGTCCACGCCGTGAGCACGCCACCGCCGCTGCAGCCGGTTACGAACAAGTTCTGCGGATCGACGAAGCCCTTGGCCAATAAGGCATCGACGCCGGCCATCAAGTCGTCGAAATCCTTGCTCGGATACGCGTTCTTGATCGCATTGCCGAAAGCGCTGCCATATCCCGTACTGCCGCGAGGATTCGTGTAGAGAATCACGTAGTCGTTGGCGGCGTGCTCCTGCCAGCCGAAGTTGAAGCCGACGCCGTACATGCTGTGCGGGCCGCCGTGGATGTGCAGTTGCATCGGGTACTTGCGCGAGGGATCGAAGTCGGGCGGCGTGATGTACCAGCCCTGAATCTTCATGCCGTCGGCCGATGTGTACCACAGTTCTTTGACGTCGCCGAGCTTGCGGCCGGCCAGAATGTCTTCGTTGACGGCGGTCAGCTTCTTGATCGCGGTGGGCGCTTTCACGTCGAGTGACACCACGTCGCCAGGCTGATGGAAGCTCGTCACGGTGCCGACTGCAACACCCTTGTTCGAAATGTCAGAGATGGCGAGAAGGTGCGTGCCCGTCGTCACGGGCTGGACTTTCCCACTTGCAACAGGAAGGTAGTACAAGTTCTGTGAACCTTCGTTTTGCGCGGTGAAGTACAGCCCTGCGCCATCTGCCGACCACCGGAGATCACCCGGCGCACGATCCCAGTCACCAGAGATGAGCCGCGGATTCGATCCGTCCACGTTCATCAGGTAGATCTTGCTGTCGACCCACGTGTCAGTCGTCCAGTCATAGCCGGTGTAGGCGACACGCTTGCCGTCGGGCGAGACGATGGGATTGGCATCTGGTCCCTTCCGTTTCGTCAGCTGCCTGATGGTGCCATCGGCGACGTTCACGGCATAGATCTCTGACTCGCGCCACTGGTATTCGCTGTTTTCGTTGCGCAGGCCGCTGAACAGGATGGACTTCCCGTCGGGAGTCCACTCACTGCCGGTGTGATCGAAATCCCCTGTCGTCAGCTGTCGCGGTGTGCCGCCCGCGGAGGGCACGACGAACACGTGCCGATAACCGTTGTCGGTGAAGCCCGTCCTATCGCGTCGGTAGTTCAAGCGCTCGACGATGCGGGGCGATTCGGTCCATTTGGCGCCGCTTGGCGCCTTGGGCATTTTGATGGGCCAGTTGTTGCGATCTTCCACGAGCATCGTGAAGGCGAGCTGCTTGCCGTCCGCCGACCAGGCAAGTCCTGATGGTGCCTGGTCGACGCGCGTGACTTGAGAGGTCGCGCCCTCCGCATCCATCCAGCGGACGAAGATCTGACTGCCCTTCGGCTCACCCTGCGACGTGTAGGCGATCCGATCTCCGGAAGGGGACCATCGTGCGCCGGACCCCTTGGCCAGAAAGCGATTGCGGCTGCCGTCCGCGTTCATGATCCACAGCGACGACTCGCGGCGATCGTTGACCTTGTCGATCCAACCGCGCGTGTAGATGATCTGGCTGCCGTCAGGCGATAGCTGCGGCTCTGACACGGTCTCCATCTCGAAGTACAGATCGAGATTGAGCCGGTCCTTCCTCGGCTGATCTTGCGGTCGTTCCTGAGACGTTTGCGCCGCAAGTGTGCCGCCGAGCAGTCCTGCCATCAAAAGCACGGTCACGAGACGGGCACGTGTCAGCATTGCATCCTCCGCAAGTTCCGGGATCCGGGATCCGGGATCCGGGGTTCGGGATCCGGGATCCGGGATCCGGGGTTCGAAAACATTCTGATCTCAGTCGTGCGACCTTCCGAAGAAAGCCCTTCGAGCCCGAGCCCCGAGGTTGGAGCCCCGAGGTTGAGCTCCGAGCTTATATCATGTGTGCCGATGCGGATTTGGCCCGGACGCCCTTCCCCTCTCGGTTCCACTTACGACGGTGTCGGCACTAACTTTTCGCTCTTCTCGGAGGTCGCAACGCGCGTCGAACTGTGTTTGTTTGACGAGCTTGGAAAGGAAAATCGCGTCGACCTCCCCGAGCGGACAGCGCTATGCTGGCACGGCTATCTGCCTGATGTCGGACCGGGCCAGCGCTACGGGTACCGCGTGCACGGACCGTGGGCGCCGGAAGAGGGCCACTGGTGCAATCCCTCGAAGCTGCTGCTCGATCCTTACGCCCGCGCGATCGAGGGCGTGTGCAATTGGAACGAGGCGATCTTTCCCTACCACTTCGACGCCCCGGAAACCTCGCACAACACCCTGGACAGCGCACCGTTCGTGCCCCGATCGGTTGTCATCAATCCGTTCTTCGAGTGGGGCAACGACCATCCGCCGCATACGCCGTGGCACAGGACGGTCGTCTATGAGGCGCACGTCAAGGGCTTCACCAAGACGCATCCGGACATCCCCGAGGGGCTTCGCGGTACCTATGACGGGATGGCCCATCCCGTGGCGATTCGCTATCTGCAGCGCCTTGGGGTCACGGCCGTTGAACTGTTGCCGGTGCATCAGTTCGCCCACGATTCCACGCTCGTCCACCGCGGCCTGCGGAACTACTGGGGCTACAACTCGATCGGCTACCTGGCGCCGCACAGCGAGTATGCGCTGGGCGATCGCGGGCAGCAGGTCCAACAGTTTCGCCACCTGGTGAAAACGCTGCACGAAGCCGGCATCGAGGTCATCCTCGACGTGGTCTACAACCACACGGCCGAAGGCAATCACCTCGGGCCGATGCTGTCGTTCAAGGGCATCGACAACGCTGCTTATTACAGGCTCTCGCCGTCGAACCGGCGTTACTACATCGATTACACCGGCACCGGCAACACGCTGAACATGCGGCAGCCTTACGTGCTGCAGCTCATCATGGACAGCTTGCGGTATTGGGTCCTGGAGATGCACGTCGACGGGTTCCGATTCGATCTGGCGGCGACGCTCGCCCGCGAGTTGCACGATGTCGATCGACTATCGTCGTTCTTCGATCTCATTCAGCAGGATCCGGTGGTCAGCCAGGTCAAGCTGATCGCCGAACCATGGGACATCGGCGAAGGCGGGTATCAGGTGGGCAACTTCCCGCCGTTGTGGTCCGAATGGAACGGGAAGTACCGCGATACCGTTCGCGACTTCTGGCGGGGCACGGATCGAACGCTTGCCGAGTTCGCGTTCCGGCTCACCGGCTCCTCTGACTTGTATCAAGGCAGCGCGCGCGCGCCAAACGCCAGCATCAACTTCATCACCGCTCACGACGGCTTCACGCTGCGCGATCTCGTGTCGTACAACGACAAGCACAACGAGGCCAACGGCGAAGGGAACCGCGATGGCGAAAACCATAACCGGTCGTGGAACTGCGGTGCGGAGGGGCCCACCAATCAACCGCAGATGTTGCAGCTCAGGGCGCGTCAACAGCGGAATTTCCTGGCGACGTTGATGCTGTCACAGGGTGTGCCGATGCTGTTGGGAGGCGACGAGATCGGCCGCACCCAGCGCGGCAACAACAACGCCTACTGTCAGGACAACGAGATTTCCTGGTTCGACTGGGCGTCGACCGACGAGCGGCTCCTTCAGTTCACACGCCGTCTCATCCGTTTGCGTCATCGTCATCCCGTCCTCTGTCGCCGCCGCTGGTTTCAGGGCCGTGACCCGCTCGGCTTTGGCGTTGGCGACATCGGCTGGTTCACGCCGGCGGCGGTCGAAATGTCCGAGAACGACTGGCAGGTGGGGTTCGCCAAGTCGCTGGGCGTGTTCCTGAATGGCAGCGCGATTCCCACACCGGACGAGCGCGGCGAACGGATCGTCGACGACAGCTTCTACGTGATGTTCAACGCGCATCACGAGGCGCTCCAGTTCAAGCTGCCGCCGGAGCAGTGGGGAAACCGCTGGACGCAAGTGCTCGACACGCACGAGAGCGGTGACGAGATGTCGGAGGAGCGCCTCGGTCGCGAGTTCAGCGCCGGCGACGAGGTGACCGTCGAGGCGTGGTCGCTGGTGCTCCTGCGGAGGACGCACGCGCCCCTCGGGCAACCATCACCTCGGTTGCCTTGACCAGCGCGACGGCTTCGTCGCCACGGCGTAGCTTCAGCTCGTCCACCGCGTCGCGCGTGATGACGGCGGTTAACGTCGGCGTGCCCACCAGCCGCAGCCGGATCTGAGACAGCAGGCCTTCGGATCGGACTTCTTCGACCACTCCCCGCAGCTTATTGCGGCCGCTGATCGCCACGAGCGCCTCGTTCTCCGCCTGACCACGAAGGGTTGGCGCGGGTTGGGATGCAGCGAGCAGCCGCTCGATCTCGACGTCAGGAATGCGGTGGTGCCCTCCAGCCGTCGGTCGAGTCCGCAGGATTCCTTTGTAAATCCACTGCTTTATGGTCGGGTAGCTGACGCCCAGCCGATGTGCCGCTTCGCGTGGCGTAACAAGGTCCATACGAAAGATTCGGATTAATCCGAATACAAATCAAGATAAATTCGCAGTAAAGTGTATAGATGTCGACGCAGGCGTGGCTGGCGGCCGTACTCGCAACGTCTCTGGTGTCGCCGATCCAGCCGGCACCGTTGACGGTTTCGGCCGCCACCAGCATGACCGATGCGCTCGAGGAAATCGCGAAAGCGTATGCGGCCGCCGGGGGCGGGGAGGTGCGGCTGAACTTCGGTGGATCGAACACGCTCGCGAGGCAGATTGTCAACGGCGCCCCTGCCGACGTGCTCATCAGCGCAGACGAGGCGCAAATGGCGGTCGTTGAGAAGGCGGGCATGGTGCGGCCCGGATCGCGCGTGGACGTCGTCCGCAATCAGCTCGTGGTGATGGCTGCGCCCGATCGCGTCGATCTCGTGCGAGAACGATTTCTCCAAGCGCCGGCTGACATTCGCCGCGTAGCGATTGGCGATCCTTTGGCGGTGCCGGCCGGCGTGTACGCGCGTGAGTACCTGGAGCGGCGAGGGATCTGGAAGGCGTACGAGCCGCGTATCGTCCCGGCGGTCAACGTCCGGGCTGCACTGGTAGCAGTCGAAAGCGGCGGCGCGGACGCGGCAATCGTCTACGTCACCGATGCCACGATCGCGCGTCGCGCGGTCACCGCATTCACAGTGCCAGTCGAGGAGACGCCGCCGATTATCTATCCCGCGGCGATTCTCGCCGGTTCGCGAAACGTCAGCGAGGCGCAGCGGTTCGTCGCGTTCCTGCGCGGGAGGGAAGCGTCGGCCATTTTCCGCCGCCACAAGTTCCTGGCGCCTTCCGGGAAATAAGCGTGGACGTTTCACAGATCACGATCTTCACGATTGTTACAGCCCTGGCAGCGACGACGCTGATGGTGCCGCCAGGGTTGCTGCTGGCGTGGCTGCTGGCGCGACGTCGGTTTCCCGGCCGCGTGCTACTCGAAACGCTGGTATCGATGCCGCTCGTCCTTCCGCCAGTCGCGACCGGCCTGATCCTCTTGCTGCTGTTTTCTCCGCGAGGTCCGATCGGCCGCGTGCTGGCCACCGTCGGCATCGACGTTGTGTTCACGTGGCGTGCGGTTGTGCTGGCGATGACCGTCATGGGCTTACCGCTCTTCGTCCGCACCGTCCGTGCGGGGCTCGAGCAGGTCGACCGGCGCTACGAGGCGATGGCCTCGACCCTTGGGGCGCCGCCGCTCCGCGTGTTCTTTTCGATCACGCTGCCGTTGGCGCTTCCGGCGCTTGTCGCGGGCGCGGTGTTGGGTTTCGCTCGAGCGATTGGGGAGTTCGGCGCGACGATCATGATTGCCGGCAGTATTCCCGGCGTCACGCGAACATTGCCCGTCGCGATCTACTCGTTCGCCGAAACAGGCCGCGACGGGGATGCGCTTCTGCTGGTCGCGATCTCTGCGGGAATTGCCTTTGCCGCGCTGTGGCTGTCGAACTATCTGTCGGCGCGCGCAGGGCTGCGCGCATGATCGTGCTCGACTTCACCTTGCAGCAGGGAGAGTTCAGGCTTCAACTCAACGAGGAGCTTGTCGGGCGCGTGACCGTCCTCTTCGGGCCGTCGGGGTCTGGCAAAACGACGATCCTCGATGCCGTTGCGGGGTTGCGGACACCGTCGAACGGGACGATTGCGCTGAACGGCCGCAAACTGTTTGACGCGCGAGCGCGGACTGACTTGCCGCCGCACCAGCGGCACGTCGGGTACGTGCCGCAGGACGTCGCGCTCTTTCCTCATATGAACGTCCGCAGAAACGTGCTGTACGGACGACGTCGCGGCCAGAAGCTGTCGTTGGACAGCGTCGCGTCGATCCTCGAGATTGTTCCGCTACTCGATCGCCAGGTTGTGCGGCTTTCCGGTGGCGAGAAGCAGCGCGTCGCTCTGGCGCGGGCACTCATGTCTGCGCCCGATCTCCTGCTGCTCGACGAACCGCTGGCCGCGGTCGACTTCGATCTGCGCAGCCGGATCCTGCCTTACCTCGAGCGCGTCCGCGACGAGCTGGGAGTGCCGATCATCTACGTGACACACGATCGCGACGAAGCCCGCCGCTTCGCAGATCACGTCATTGTTTTGGCGAACGGTGCGGCGGTCCGGTCCGGGCCGCCGCAGGAGGTGTTGTCGTGACCCCCGGAACCAGCCTAGTTCCCGCCTCGTCCTCGACCACCTCTGCCAGTGGGCGCCGGCGCTTCCGGTTCGACTTTTCGGCCGTCCACGAAGATGTGGACGATGCGGGTGCGATCTTCGAAGAGATCGCCGTCGGTGACGATGACGTTGGCGATCTTGCCGCGCTCGAGCGAGCCGACACGTTCGGCCGCACCAGCAATGCGCGCAGCATTGATCGTCAGCGCTCGAACAGCGGCGTCAGCTGGCAGTCCTTCCTTGACGGTCCGCGCCGCGTTGCGCAGGAAGTCACGCGGCTGATCGAGTCCCTCGGATGAGAACGCGAACAACACGCCGGCCTTATCGAGCGCCGCGGGCGTTTTCGGCGCGGAGGCTCTTGCCCGAAGCTCACGGATCGGCTCGTCGGCATCCGGCGGCAACGCGCGCGACCGCGTGGGGAAGTCGAGGTTGTAAATCACGCGAGCACCGCGCGCCTTGAGATCCGCGACGACCTGATCGGCTTCGCGTGCGCCGGTGATCACGGGATCGAGGTTGAACTCCTTTGCCATGTTCAATGCGCGCAGAATCTCGCGAGCCAGGCTTGCGTCGAAGGCAACGGGCAGGCTCCGCGCCAGCGCCGGCTGAATCGCGTCGAGCGACGGATCGAAGGTCGGCCGCGCTACTCCCGTTTTCGCGCGGTCGTAGCGCTGCTTGTCGAGGTTCTGATGCTGCGCGTCGAGAAAGCTCTGACGTACGAAGGAGATCGTACCCAGGAGCGATACCGGATATCCGCCGCCGCGTCCACCACCGCCGCCCGCCGCAAGCGCCACGTGCAACGCGACCGGCGTTCGAACGATCTGCAAGCCGCGGCGTGGATCGGCGACGGAACCAATCTGCGGTTCGTCGGCCGGCGCCGTCACGTTGACGAGCGCGCTCTGTCCCTTGAAAAGCCCCGCGGTTGGCGCGGCGAGCACGGAGGTGATGCCGACTGCCGCCAGCCGGGAGAGCTCAGGCGCATCGGGCCGCAGAACCTTGGCGGCCTCGAGATCCGGTCGCAGAATCACGCTGCGCTTCCAGCGCTCGGCGTCCTCGAGCGTGCGGAACGTGGCCGGGGGCGTTGGCGGAGCCGCGTCGAGGCCGGCAGCATTCCCCATATCGATCAGGCCTGGATACACCGTCATGCCCGATCCATCGATCACCATCGCATCGCTTGGCGCCTGCACGTCGGCGCCGACCGCATCGATCAACCCGTTGCGCAGCACGATGGTGCCGCTGGCGATCGACGCGCCGCTGGCCGTCACCAGGCGCGCGCCCCGAATGGCATAGATGTGCGGTGCTTCCGCGCGCGGCGTGACCGCGAATACCAGCGCTCCCGCCGCAACGCAAAGGCCAAATCTCCTCGATGACGTCATGTTTCTGACTCCGTGGAACGCTGTTCGCTGTTCGCGGCTCGCTTGTTCGCGGCCTACGGTCTCGCGATGTATTTCTGGTACAGCCGCTCGTGCTTGTTGTCGAGGCCGACGTCCTTGCCGTTGATGAAGACGTGGGTAATCGCCGTCCGAATCTCGAGCGGATCGCCTTTTGCGATGAAGAAGTTCGCGTCCTTCCCCGGCGCGAGGCTGCCGACGCGATCGGCCACGCCGAGAATCTCAGCTGCGTTCACGGTCAGCGCTTTGATGGCCTCATCACGGTTCATGCCCCAGGCCACCGACATGGCGGCGTGATACGGGAGGTTGCGAACGTACGCGGCATCGGCTGTGGAGAACGCGACCTTGACACCTGCCTGCGACAGCTCTCCGGCGAGCTGATAAGTGGCCGCGTGGAAAGCATCCTCGCTGGCTGGCAGCGCCAGGATGTTTCCAAGAATCACCGGAATGTTCTTTTCTTTGAGCAGCGGCGCGACCGCGGCCGCGTCGGTACCTCCGCTGACGACCATCTTGACCTTGATGCGCTCGGCAAAGGCGACTGCGTCGCGGATATCCTGGGCGCGGTTGACGGTCGTCACGAGTGGCAGGCGCCCTTCAGCCACCGGCACCAGCGCATCGAGCACCCAGTCGACTTTCTTGTCCGCGCCCGCCTTAGCGTAGGCGCGAACTTGATCGAACAGTCGCGCGATCTCGTCGAGCCGGCGATCCCGAGTGCGCTTCAGCTCTTCGTAGGTCTGTCCCTCTGCACCGCCACCGAATCCGCGTCCACCGCCACCGCCGCCGCCACGCCCACCGCCACCGCCGAGCGCGGGAAAGGCGAACGTGGTCCCAGCGTTCGCTTTGAGCGTGGCTTCTTCCCACGTCCACCCGTCGAGGTTCATCACCGCGACTTCGCCGCCGAAGATCCCACCGCCCGGCATGACGGCAACCGTTGTGATGCCGTTGGCCCTGGCAACAGCGATCGCGTCGCTCTCGGAGTGATACGCCACTCGCGTGCGGAGCTGGGGATTGAAGTCGAGCATCTCGTTGACGTCCTCGAATCCCCGCGGACCTGGCTCGTTGAGCCCCATCTGCGTCCGCGCGTTGATGAAGCCGGGATACACATCCGCACCCGCTGCATCAATGACTTTTGCACCAGCCGGAACCGACACGTTGGCGCCGAGCGCCTCGATTCGTGCACCGCGCAGCACGATCGTGCCGCGCTGAATCGTGGCTTGTGTCACCGGATGAATCGTGGCGTTCGTGATCGCGACGACGGGACCGCTGCCAGGCGCCGGACGCGCGGTCTGGGCTGCCGCGGGTTGCGATGATCCGGCCGTTCCAGTCGTGGCTGAACTCTCTTCGTTGACGCGTGGACCGCCGGTTCGTTCGTCTCCGCTCTTCGGGGGTTCCGGCGGGTTGCCGGTGCTCGGCCGGTTGCCGCCTTCCGTCGTCGTCAGCGACGTTTTTTCCTTGCGCAGTGACGTGAGCCGGCCTTCCTCCGAGCGACGATCGTAGTACACGGTGCCGTCGATGTAGACGCGCTCGACGATCGCATAGGTGCTGAGCGGATGATGGTTCCAGATGACGACGTCCGCATCCTTGCCGGGCTCGATCGACCCGACCCGATTGTCGATGCGCAGCTGCTTCGCGGGATTGATCGTGACCGTCGCGAGCGCTTCGTCCTCTGACAGGCCGCCCCACTTGATGGTCTTGGCAGCCTCGGTGTTCAAGCGGCGTGCGTGCTCGGCGCTGTCCGAGTTGATCGAAACGAGAACGCCCTTGCGATGCATGATCGCGGCGTTGTGCGGAATCGCATCCACCGCTTCGACCTTGTACGCCCACCAGTCAGAGAACGTCGAGCCGCCGGCACCATGCGCGGCCATTTCCTTCGCGACGATGTAGCCCTCCAGCACGTGCTGGAACGTTGAGATCTTGAAGCCCATCTCCTCGGCCAGGCGCATCAGCATCAGGATCTCGTCGGCGCGATACGCGTGCGCATGCACGAGGCGCTTGCCCTCGAGGATCTCGACGAGCGGCTCCAGCTGCAGGTCGCGGCGCGGCGGTAGTGCGTCGCCAGACGCCTTTGCTTTCTCGTAATCCTTCCACGCCTTCTGGTACGCCTTCGCGCGCGTGAAGGCCTCACGGATGACGAACTCGACGCCCATCCGCGTCATCGGGTAGCGTCGCGGACCGGTCTGCGGCGCCCCGGTCGCCATGTCCTTCGGGTTCTCGCCAAGCGCGAACTTGATGCCTGGCATCGCGCCTTCGAACTTGATGTCCTCCGCGCGCGTCTTGCCCCAGCGCAGTTTGATCACCTGATTCTTGCCGCCGATCGGATTCGCGCTGCCGTGGAGAACGTTGGCCACGGTCAGGCCGCCAGCCAGGTCGCGGTAAATGTTGATGTCGGTCGGATCGAGGACGTCTTCCATCCCCGTCATCGAACTGACGGTCGTTCCGCCTTCGTTAATGGCGTCGTTCGCGATGTGCGAGTGCGCGTCGATCAACCCCGGCGACACGAACTGTCCCGTCGTGTCGATGATGTCGGCGCCGGCTGGAATGGAGATGTTCGCGCCGACGGCGGCAATCTTGCCGTCGCGAAGAACGACCGTTCCGTTCGGGATCGTGCCCTTGGTGGCGGTGAGCACCGTGCCGCCGCGCAACGCCACGACCCGTGCGGCCAGCGCACTTTGCTGCCCGGTCGCCTGGCCCTGGAGACGGATGGCCGTTGTGGGTACGAGCACGAGCAGCGCGCCGAGCACCAAGAACTGCAGCGGCACGTACCTGGAACGAGACTGGCGGATCACGAGCACCTCCTCCCGATGACGCGAAAGAATATCAAGCCGGCATATCGGAGTAAACTCTGCGCCGGAGGTTCTGGATGTCGCGACGCCCTGTGCTCACGCTCGTTGCTGCAATTCATGTCGCGGTCCTGTTGGCCCCGGTCATCCGCGCCCAACGCCCCATTGCCCCGCCAATTCGCACGATTGCCTCGAGTCCGGCCTACCAGCGATTCCTCAGCCCGGCGTCGCCGCTGGAGCTGGTAGCGGCCCGAAAAGTGGACCGCATTGCGTGGACCACGTTTGAAGAGGGGAAGCGAAACGCATATACAGCCGTCGGTCCGGCGTTTGCGCCGGTGCGTCTGACCAGTTTTGTCACCGACAACGGCGTGGACCTTTCCGGCATCCGCATTTCCGATGATGGTTCGACGGTGATTTTCAATCGTGGCACGGTGCCGAATCGTGACGGGTGGGTGGCGAATCCGACCGCCGATCCCGATGGACCAGAACGCGCGGTCTGGGCCGCACGAACCGCCGGCGGCGCCTCCTGGCGCGTTGTCCGCGACGCGCTGAACCCGGAGCTCGCGCCGGATGGCAGCTCCGTGCTGTTCGTGAAGGACGGCCAGATCTATCGTGCGCGCGTGACGCCGACCGCCATCGCCTCGCCAGTGGATCGCGGCGAGAAACCGTTCATCACACAGTGGGGTGTGCAGAGCGGCCCGAAGTGGTCGCCGGACGGACGCAAAATCGCGTTCGTCAGCACGCGCACCGACCACAGCTTCGTGATGGTTTACGATGTTCCGACACGGACGGTGAAGTACATCTCGCCGAGCGTCGACTTCGACACGACGCCACTCTGGGCTGCAGACAGCAGAACCATTTACTTCGTCAGGCGTCCGGGCCTTCCGTTCGGCCAGCAGGCGCAGCAAGGCGGCGGAGGCATTGGCATTCCAAACGGTCCGGCGTTCCAGACAGGCAACGCTGCGGGCCGCGGCGGACGCGGTCAGGGCCGCGGAGCGCAGCCCGATCAGCCAGCACCGTCGGCTCCGGTTGCCAACATTCCGGGCTTGTCGCAGTCAACGTTCCGCGGCGGCTATACAGCATCGGTTTGGAAAGGCGATGCGATGACGGGCGACGCGAGCGAGATCTGGCACAACCAGCCGAAGGATCGCTTGTTTACAAATCTCAACAACGTCCGGTTGGCGGGGAAATACCTAATTGTGCCGGTGAACGTTGGCGGCGGCGGACGCGGCGGACGCGGCGCGCAGACTCCGCCAGTGGAGACGCCCGCAGGTCCCGTCGACGAGTGGGAGCGCTACTACTCCATCGATCTCTCGGTGCCGAATGCGAAACCGGTCCTGCTCACGACTACTGATGGATTGATCGAGGATCAGACGTCGGTCGCGTTGTCGGCCGATAACGCGACGCTCTATTACTGCACGAACGCCAAGGACATCGAGCGCCGCCACATCTGGGCGGTGCCTGTCGCGGGCGGATCACCGCGTCAGATCACGACGGGCGAAGGCATCGAGACATCCCCGGCGCCGCTTGCGTCGGGGAAGAATCTCGCGACGCTCAGTGCCGACTGGAAGATGCCGCAATCAGTCGGCATCTGGCCGGTTACGACGTCAAGTGGAACGGTTGCTCAGAAGATCGTGTATCCCAAGTCGTACGGCGCGTTCCCGATGGATGCGCACGTCAAGCCGGAATTAGTGCTGACGAAGGCGCCAGACGGGCTCGAGATCAAGAATCAACTCTTCCTGCCGAAGAATCTTCGTCCGGGGGAGAGGCGGCCGGCGATTGTCTTCGTGCACGGCGGTCCCGTGCGTCAGATGCTGCTCGGCTATCACTACATGCAGTTCTATCACTGGGCGTACGGCATCAATCAATGGCTCGCCGATCAGGGCTACATCGTGTTGTCGGTGAACTACCGCAGTGGAATCGGCTACGGCCGATCGTTCCGGATGGCGCCCAACACAGGCGGACGCGGCAACGCGGAGTATCAGGATGTCGCAGTGGCCGGCAAATACCTGCAGTCGCGTCCTGACGTCGATCCCGAACGCATCGGCATTTGGGGCCTGTCGTACGGCGGTGTTTTGACCGCGCAGGCACTGGCGCGCAACTCGGACATCTTCAAGGCGGGTGTGGATCTCGCCGGCGTTCACCTCTGGGGCAGCTCGCTCGACCCGGATTCCGTCTCGTTCAAGTCCTCCGTCGTCGGTGCGATCGACGGATGGAAGTCGCCGGTGCTTCTGGTGCACGGAGACGACGATCGCAACGTGGCGTTTCAGCAGACGACAGGGCTCGTGCAGCTGCTGCGGCAGCGTGACGTGTATTACGAGCTGATTGTCTTTCCGGACGACACGCACGAATCGATGCTGCACAGCCGCTGGCTCTACACGCTCGACCGCATGGAGCAGTTCTTCAGGAAGTTCCTAGGAGGGACCGCAAAGACGATCACGTCCCAGGGAGGTCGTTGACGCCCCTCAGAAAGGCGCGCATTCGCTCGACTTCCGCATCGAGTTCTATTTTGAACGTTCGCTGGCGCGGTCGCGAACGAACATAACCGAACTCGGCTCGCATCTCACCGCGAACGATCGAGACGTTGCACCAACCGACGACTCGATCGCGCCACAGGAGTGGCAAGGCATAGTAGCCAAATCTGCGCTTTGGTTTTGGCGTATAGGCTTCGAACCGATACGGCCAGCCCCAGAGCAGCTCGAAGCGACGGCGGTCCCACACGACAGGATCGAACGGGGCCAGAAAGCGGACGGCGGTTGGCGCGGGCTCGTCGAGGATGCTGACGTCGGGCGGCCAGTACCAATCGATGCCGTCGATCCGGGCACGGGCGAGCCGCAGTCGCGCGCGGGAGAGTGCCGCGCCCAGCTCGTTGCGCCATTGCGGCACGGCGTAGCGCAGCCGGCCCACCACAAACGAGAGGCTTGCCGCGGGCAGCGGCGCGTACATCTGCACGACCGTGTCCACGAGAGCGTCGATGCATCCCCGGCGCGCAATAGCGCCGGCCGGTCCAGGGCCATGCTCGCGGATTTCGTAGACGCGAATGCCGCGTTCGCGGCGCGCGACGCGCAACTTCCCCTGGTAGTGAAGCAGGTCGAGCAAATGGGTCGTGGCGTGCGACGAGCCGCCCCAGTAGTTCGTCACAGTTCCGTGTGAGAAGTGCGCCTCGACTTCCCGCGGATGTACGGCCCCGCGCTCGAGCACGAACGCGAGGACGGCCTTTGCGCGGCGGCTTCGCGCGGTTGGCCATCGGGACCAACCTGTTCGGGGGTGCATGAGCGCCTGCAGCGGTCGCGTGATGAAGCCGTAGTTGATGAACACGTCTTCCTCGACCGACAGCGTCGAGTAGAGCCGTTCCAGATCGCCGGCGCGATAGCTCTCGACGCGCGGCCGAAGGGTTAAGTCCTGCGCGCGGGCCGGCGCGCGAATCGGATCGGCCTGCACGAACGCCAACGCGTCCAGGGCCCGTTCGAGGGTCGTTGGCTCGAAGAGGCTGTGGGTGACGGCAAAACACCGTAAGTCATCGAGCGTGCGCATTCTTTAGACATAATAAATACCCGCCGGCTGCGCGTAACGTGAACCGGTAAAAGGAGAGAGTTTGACGAGCTTGCCGGACCTGTTCGAGAACAACCGTCGGTGGGCAGCTTCGTGCGTCGCGAAGCACCCCGACTTCTTCGCGAAGCTGAAGGCGCAGCAGGCGCCCGAGTACTTGTGGATCGGGTGTGCCGACAGCCGCGTTCCCGCGAACGAGATCGTCGGCCTCAGGCCGGGCGAGCTGTTCGTGCACCGTAACGTCGCCAACGTCGTGGTCCACAGCGATCTCAATTGCCTCTCCGTGCTTCAGTACGCCGTCGACGTGCTCCAGGTGCGGCACATCATCGTGTGCGGGCACTACGGTTGTAGCGGCGTGCGCGCCGCACTCGACGGCGCACGTCTCGGCCTCATCGACAATTGGCTGCGCCACGTCCAGGATGTCCACACGAAGTACCACGTCGAGGTGGACAACGCCGGTGATCTCGAGGCGCGTGCGGACCGACTCTGCGAGCTCAACGTGATTGAGCAGGCCCTGCACGTGTGCAAGACGACGGTTGTTCAGGACGCGTGGAGGCGCGCGCAGCCGATAGTCGTTCACGCGTGGATCTACGGTTTGAACGACGGCCGGCTGCGCGATCTTGGATTCGGGGTTGCGAGCGAGCGGGAGCTGCGGTCAGGCCTCGTCACGGCGCTCAATTCCAGGCCGCAGCTCAAGTCGGTTTGACTTATCCAGCGACCAGCATCGCCAGGAGCGCCTTCTGTGTGTGCAGGCGGTTCTCGGCTTGGTCGAACACAACGGACACCTTCGAATCGATGACCTCGTCGGTCACCTCGTCGCCGCGGTGGGCCGGCAGGCAGTGCATGAACAGCGCGTTCGGCGCAGCCTTCGCCATCAGCGCGGAGTTGACCTGGTATTTCGCGAACGTCTTGCGGCGGCTGGCGGCCTCTGATTCCTGGCCCATCGACGTCCAGACGTCCGTGTAGACGGCGTCAGCGCCACGGACCGCAGCCGCCGGGTCCGTCATCAGCTCGAGACGCCCCTCGTCGGCCGCGCAGGCTTCAACGCTCTTCTGGAACGGTTCAGGTAGCGTGAATGCTTTCGGCGAGGCGATCCGCATGGTCGCGCCCAGCATCACGACCGCCTGAGCGAGTGACGCCGCCACGTTGTTGCCGTCCCCAACGAACGCGATGGTCCGGCCCTTGAGATCCCCGAGACGTTCGGTCAGCGTGAGGCAGTCAGCGAGCGCCTGGCAGGGATGCTCTTGGTCAGTGAGCGCGTTGATCACGCGCAGGCGCGGGGCCGCGTTGGCGAATTCCTCGAGCCGCGCCTGGGCGAACGTCCGCACGACGGCTGCGGCGACCCAACGTTCAAGGTTCCGCGCGACGTCGCCGATCGACTCGCGCCCGCCGAGAGCCACGTCTTCGGGCGGCTCGATCGAGTAACCGCCGAGCTCGCGCACCGCAATCTGAAACGTCGCACGGGTTCGCAGCGACGGTTTCTCGAAGAGCAGCGCGACGTGAAGACCCTCGAGCGGCTGTTCGTGCCTTCGGCCGGCGGCGCGAGCGTCCTTCAGCTTTGCGGCGCGCGACAGGCAGGCCGTCAGTTCGGCCGGCCCGAAATCCAGCATCGACAGAAACCGCGTCGGCGCGCTCGAAAGAACCGACATCTTGCGCTGTGCCGAAGTCTTCATAACGTCCTCAAGTAGTCGCGAGTCGATCGGGTTGACTAGGTTCGGTAGTCGGCATTGATCCGCACGTACTCGGCGCTCAGGTCGCACGTCCACATCCGCGAACGGCCGCCGCCACCGGTGCCGAGGTCCACCTCGAGATCGATCTCTTTTCCCTGGAGATAATCGGCCGCTTGTGACGCTCGATCGTCGTGCGGCGTTCCCGATGCAAACAACGTGATGGGACCGATCCGTACCACGGCGCGATCGAGCGAGAACGCCGAGCCGGCACGCCCGGCCACGGCAATCAGCCGTCCCCAGTTTGGATCGCCGCCGTGTACGGCGGTCTTGACGAGTGGTGAGTTGGCGATCGCCCGCGCGGTGCGCCGCGCGTCCTCGGCTGAAGCTGCGCCTGTGACGGTCACAGTCACGAGCTTCGTCGCGCCCTCGCCGCCACGCACGATTCCAATCGCGAGGGGCTCGCACGCCGCCTTGAGGCTATCAACGAGCAGCGAGAAATCCGCATCGGTCAGCTCGACGCCGCTGGCGCCGTTGGCGAGCGCGAACACGCAGTCGTTCGTCGAACACTCGCCGTCGACGGTGATCGCATTGAATGTGTCGTCGACCGCAGCCTTCAACGCGCGCTGCAGCAATGCCGGCGCAACGCGCACGTCCGTCGTGACGCCGCCAAGCATCGTGGCCATCAGCGGCTCGATCATGCCCGAGCCTTTGGCCATTCCGCCGACACGGAACGTGCCGGCCCCGGCAGCAACTTCGACGGCGGATTCTTTCGGGAACGGATCGGTCGTCATGATGGCGCGAGCCGCATCAGCGCCGCCGCGTGGTGATAAGTGCGCCGCCGCGTCGCTCACGCCGCGACGGACTTTCTCGATATCGAGCTTGACGCCGATGACGCCCGTCGAAGCTACGAGTACTTCCGACGGATCGCAACCGACCGCCTGGCTCGCAAACTCCGCCATGAGCTTCGCGTGCGCGACGCCGTCTGCGCCGGTGCAGGCGTTGGCGCATCCGCTGTTGATCACCATTGCTCGCGCCCGGCCACCGGAGCGCTCGAGATGCGCCTGCGACAGCAGCACCGGCGCCGCTTTGGCCAGGTTGGTCGTGAACACGCCGGCCGCGCTCGCCGCGCCGTCCGATACGAGCAGCGATAGATCGAGCTTGCCTGACGGCTTGATCCCGCACGCGACGCCTGCGGCGCGGAAGCCCTTCGGCGCGGTCACGCCACCGTCGATGGTGGCGAATCGTGATGTCGTCACGCCGGGACAGCCTCCGTCAGTTCTTCGACAGTCACGGGTCGCAGCGGCAGCCTGCGGGTGCCCGAGGAACGCGAACCGTGAATGACCGCCGCCGGCCGCTCCGGTCCCATGCTGATGCCGGCGCGCAAGGGAAGCGTGACCGCCTGCTGCCCGCACCGACGGAAGAGCGAGCAGGAGGTGCAGTCGTGCGCAATCTTTTCCGGGACCCAGATGTGCGGAACGATCGTGAATCCCATCCGCACGAAGTGCGCTGGCTCGTGTGAGAACGCGCACAGCGTCCAGTAGCCGGCGGCCGTCGCGCTCGACGCAACTTCGGCGACCAGGCTTGGGCCAATCCGGCGGCCGCGGAACGCCCCGTCCACGACGAGCGACCGCACTTCCGCGACGCTCGCGCTGAGTGGCGCGAGTTCAGCGCAGCCGATCACCTCGCCGTGACTCGTTGCGACGACAAACCGCAACACGTGACGTCGAACATCGTCGAGGCTTCGTGGCAGCAGGTGCCCGACCTCGACGTTGTCCGTGATGAGGCGGTGTATCGCCGGCGCATCTGCCGGTGCCGCAGCTCGCAAAGTGACTGAAGCGTTCACGATTTCTGGCCCCCTTCGACGGTCGCAATGGCTCGCTCCAGGAGAGCGCACGCCTGATCCACTTCGCTTTCGTTGATCACGTACGGCGGCAGCAGCCGCACGACCGTGTCGGACGTCCGGTTGACGAGCATTCCCAACTGCAGCGCAGCTTCGACGACCGGCAGCGCCGGCCGATCGAGATCCAGGCCCCAGATCAACCCTGCACCACGTACTTCGCGGACAACTGCGTGCCGTGCGGCAATTGCCTGGAGTCCCTGCTCGAGGTGCGCGCCGATTGACGCGACATGCGATATAAGATCGCGGTCAATCAGCTCTTCCAGAAACACGAGCGCCGCGCGGCAGGCGAGCAGGTTGCCGCCATACGTGCTTCCGTGATCGCCAAACGACGCGGCCTTCGCGACGCGTTCGCTGAACAGCGCCGCGCCGATCGGCACACCGGCTCCAAGCGCCTTGCCAATCGCCATCAGATCGGGCGTGAGGCCAAGCACGTTCGAGTAGAACAGATGGCCCGTGCGGCCGAGACCGCATTGAATCTCGTCCGCGATGAGCAGCGCCCCGGTTTTGTGGCACGCCTCTTTGATCGCGTTCGCCATCGCCTGGCTGAACGGTCGCACGCCGCCTTCGCCTTGCAGCGGTTCGAGTACTACCGCGGCGGTGGACTCGGTGACGGCCGAGCGCAATGCGTCAGGATCGTTGGCCGGCACGAACGTAACGTCCGCGAGGAGGGGCGCAAACGGTGCGCGGTAGTGATCGTCCCACGTCACCGATAGCGAGCCAATCGTCCGCCCGTGGAAGGCATGCTCGAACGCAACGAAGCCGGTGCGACGAGATTCTTTCTGTGTATGCCAGTAGCGGCGCGCGAACTTCAGGCAGGCTTCAACTGCCTCGGTGCCGCTGTTGCAGAAGAACGCGCGCGGCAGTCCGGATATCGCCGCAAGACGCGTCGCTAATTCGCCCTGCAGCGGATGAAAGAACAGGTTCGAGGTGTGGATGAGCGTCGTCGCCTGTTCCGCGATGGCCGCGGCAAGACGAGGGTGCGCATGGCCGAGCGCGGCAACACCCACGCCTGAGATCAGATCGAGATAGCCACGGCCCGCAGCGTCGTACAGATAGCACCCGCGTCCGCGCTCGAAGACCACGGGATTGCGCTTGTAAACCTGCAGCACATGTTCGGTCTCGACCGACATCACATTGTTCATCGCCGTCGTTGTCATTGCTTCTCTCCGCTGACCACGCCCACTGTTGCGACCAGTCTGGTTCCTGGCGCCTCCCGGTAGTCCTTCACCTGGCGCCCGCTCACGATCGACACGTCAGGAACTCCGGCATCGCACGCTCGCCGGCACGCGGCAAGCTTCGCGATCATCCCCGAGTGCGCAACGCCTGATGCCGTCATCGCATCGATCGCCGATACGGACAGCTCTGCAATCGTCTTTCCACTATCGTCCAGCACGCCGGCCGTGCCGCCCGCCACGATGAGCCGTTCGGCGCCGAGAACGCTGGCAAGGTGCGCAGCAAGGACATCGGCGTTCACGTTGAGCAGCACGCCACTGCGGTCGACGCCAATGCTCGCGATCACGGGAATGCACCCAATCTGCACGAGGTCGGTGAGGAGCGAGGCGCTTGTGGCGTTTGGCTCACCCACCAGCCCGAGATCCGCCGACTCGCCTGCGACCGTTTGGAGCGGCGCGGCACGCTTCGAAAGCCCAATCTGTCCGTCCGCGCCAGTGAGTCCCACTGCTTTTCCACCTGCCGCACCGATCGCTGCCACGAACCCCGTGTTCGTCCGGCCGGCAAGCACCGAGACGACGGTGTCGAGCGTCTCCTGATCCGTTACGCGCAATCCATCGACGAAGCGCGGCGAGATCCCGCGCGTC
>Ga0209382_10003260_pt1 | contig 22643 bp, 18 predicted proteins | sample SoiMetdeltSBSDD5_FD_187599 | JGI IMG/M metagenome (GOLD analysis project Ga0209382, IMG submission 187599) | Bulk soil microbial communities from a Populus tree surrounding site in Tennessee, USA - Soil MetaG P. deltoides SBSDD5 (SPAdes) (version 2) | ecosystem: Environmental > Terrestrial >...
AGGGCTTGGGCGGTCGGGGTGGCCGCGTGCTCCGCCCATCGCCGCAGGTCGGCCGCCGGGGCCTGCGCCCGGTCGGGCTGCCCGGCGCGCACGGCCGCCTCCACCAGGTCGGCGACCGCCCGGATGGGGAGGTCCCGCCCGACCGTGCCGCTGCACGCGTCCTCGAGCTGGTCGAGCGCGGCGTCGAACCGGCCGGCGGCGAGGTCGAGCAGGCCCAGGCCCCAGGTCACGAGCGCGGCGGCGCCCGGGTGCCGCTCTCCGACCACGGGCCGGACGTCGGCGGCCAGCGACCGGCAGCCGTCCTCGTCGCCGTGGACCGCCGCGAGCCAGGCGGCGATCGACCGCAGCACCGCTGTCTGGGTCGTCATGCCCAGCTCCTCGGCCAGCGGGACGCCCTCGCCCAGGCAGGTCTGGGCGGCGGCGAGGTCGCCCTGCAGCATGTGCCCGAGGGCGAGGATCTCGAGCGCGTAGGGGATCCACGTCAGCTTCCCGTGGGCGCGGGCGTCGTCGACCATGGCGCCCATCACGGCCACGGTGCCCGCGTCGTCGGCGAGGAGCAGCCCGCTGAAGCCGGCGACGACGCGGTGGAGGTCGTCGAGCGGCCGCTGCCGAGCGGCGCGCAGCATCTCCCCGAGGGGCGCGGCGGCCCGCTCCAACCGGGCATCGTCGCCGTCGAGCACGTCGGCCCAGGCGATCATCGCGGCGTTGGCGAGCGCCTGGTCGGAGCCGTCGGGCAGGCGGAGCCGCCGCAGGTGCTCGACAGCCTGCCCGAGCAGCCCGAGGTCGCTGGCGTCCTTCGCCGCGCACGTGGCCTCGATCAGGATGAGCGCGGCGCTCCCGGGGTCGTCGTCGGGCACCAGGTCGGCCGCCTGGAGCGCCAGGACGGCGTCCGCCTCGGGCGACACCCGCTCGTAGCGCACCTGGGCCCGGAGGAACACGGCGTCGGCGAGGACGCTGCGGTCCCCGGTCAGCGACTCGGCCTCGGTGGCGAGACGCTCGGCCCGGTCCGGGTGACCCGCCGCGTAGGCAGCGTGCGCCGCCTTCACCAAGCGCACCGCCTTCAGCTCGGGGTCGGTGCTCAGCCGGGCGGAGCGGTCGTAGGCGGCCGAGACCGCCATCGCGCCGCCCCGGGCTTCGGCCCGCTCCGCCGTCCGCTCCAGCTCCGCCGCGACGACCTCGTCGGGCGTGGTGGTCGCAGCGGCGAGGTGCCAGGCCCGGCGGTCGGTATCAGTCTCGGCGTCGGCGTACGCCCGGTGGACGGCCACCCGGCGATGGTGCGGGGCGTGCTGGTAGGCGGCGGCGCGGATCAACGGATGGCGGAACGTCAGCCCCGAGGACGACAGGCTGACGAGCCGCGCGTGCTCGGCGGGCTCGAGGTCGCCCGGCGACGCGCCGACCGCGGCCATGGCCCTGAGGATCACGTCGAGGTGGGCCGCGCTGTCGGCGGCCGCCACCTCCAGGGCCAGACGGGTCGCCTCGGGGAGACCGGCGATCTGGGTGCGGAACGCCTCCTGGACCCGCCAAGTCACCTGCAGGGGCCCGACCTGCTCGGCGGGGTCGACGGTCCCGGTGTCCTGCGCCGCCCGGCGGGTCGTGCCCAACTCGATGATCGCCAACGGGTTGCCGCCCGCCTCGGCCAGGACCCGGTCCCGGAGGGGCGCCGCCAGCCCGGGGGCCCGCCGGTCCAGCAGGTCAGCGGCGGGCGCGGGCGCCAGGCCCGTGACCTCCAGCGACTCGACCCCCGGCGCCGCGAACGCGACGGCGACGTGGCGGGCCGCGAACAGCATCACCACCGGATCGACCTGGAACCGGCGGGCGGCGAACAACAGCGCGTCCGACGAGCTCTGGTCCAACCACTGGGCGTCGTCCACGACGCACACCAACGGCGCCTCGGCGCTCAGCTCGGCCAGCAGCCCCAGCGTCCCGGCACCGACCAGGAACCGGCTGGGCACCGGGCCCTCGGCCAGGCCGAACGCGATGCGCATCGCCGCCGCCTGCGGACCCGCGAGCCGGTCCAGCCGGTCGAGGAACGGGTGCAGGAGCAGGTGGAGCGCCCCGAAGGGCAGCTCGGCCTCCGACTCGATCCCGACGCCCCGCACCACCCGCATGCCCGTCGCTGCCGCCGACCCGACCGCGTGGTCCAGCAGCGCCGACTTTCCGATCCCGGCGTCGCCCCGGACCACCAGCGCGCCACTACGCCCGTCGCGCGCCCCCTCCAGCAGGCGGTCGATCGCCACCTGCTGCTCCTCACGTCCCACAAGCTCGGACACACGCCTCCTTCGACTGGTCAACTGGCCGGGGCGAGCGCCCAGTCTGCCGCGAACCAGCCGGTCTCCCAGGAGGTCGGGATGGCAAGCGGCGCTCGAGGGGGGCATGGTCACCGGCCCAGCGGGGCCACGTGGACATCGCAGGCCCGACGTCGTCCCGCGACGGAGACGCACGACGTGGATCAGCCCTCCGGGTCCAGCCGCTCCGTGTTGGTACGTGTGCCATACGCCGGGCCGAAGAACACCAACACCGCCAGATCCTCTGCGATGTCGTGGAACCGGTGTGGCTCGTTCGCAGGCACGAAGAGTGCCGACCCCGGCCCGACGTCCACCGTCTGACCGCCCCCGGTGAACCGCCCCCGTCCCGAGATGACGACGTACAGCTCGTCCTCGGCGTGTGGACTCTGGGGGTCAGCGGCACCCGCGCGAAGCGAGTACGTCCCCACGCTCAGGTCGGGGCAGCGCAGATGCTCGACATACTCGGTACCCGCTTCGCCTGGGTCGGCGTAACGGCCCGCAGCATCGATGATCTCCACCACCGGACGGTATCCCGGAGAGCTCCATGCAAATGCTCGAACACAACTAGGTCGGCGCGTCAGTGGCACGTTCAGCGCCCACGCCCAGCGGCTCTCAACTCTCCACTGGCCACGACCATGAGGCCGCCGGTCGGCTCAGTATCGGACGCGGTAACGGATGTGGGTGGCTTCCGGTGTGTCGATGACCCGGACGATGTCCAACTCGATCTGCGACGGCAAGACGTCGAACAACCGGCGCCCCTGGCCGAGCAGCACCGGGATCTGATGGATCTGCAACTCATCCAGCACCCCGGCTTCGAGCGCCCGTTGCGCCGTGTACGCGCCACGCATCTGCACGTCCCGGTCCCTGGCGGCAGCCTTGGCTTGCGCCATGGCGCTTTCGATCCCGTCGGTCACGTACGTCACCAACGGATAGCTCCAGCGGGCGGCCGGGCCGGGCGGACGGTGACTGGGCACGAAGATCGGGAGACCACCATGATCACCGCCCCAGTGATCCATGAGCTCGGCAGTCCGCCGTCCCGCTAGGACCGCACCGGCCGCGTTCCATTCGTCCTGGAATTGCCTGGCCGGGCCGGACGGCTGGCCGGACTCCCCGTCCGTGTCGGCCCACTTGTGTAGCCGCTCGCCATCGTCACCGCCGAGGAAGTCATCGGGATCGGCGATGTATCCGTCGAGTGACATCGACATGTCGAGCACGGATGCAGACACTTCGACCTCCTGTGGTCTCGATCCGGACTGGTCACCTGCCGTAGAGCGCGCCCACTATGTCCGGGTTGATGTTGCGGCCTGTCATCGGTCATCCGCCCATTTCAGGAGCGTTGAGGCGACATCGTCAGCCAAACAGGCGACGCAGGAAGAACGCTGTCAGATCGGTGAAACTCCTACGATCCGGGGCGTCGTCGAAGGTCCGGTGGGAGCGATGGGAGCGAGCACGGTGGAGCTAGGCCGGGGCGTGGCGGTCGGGCTGCTGGGGCCGTTGCAGGTATCGGTCGACGGCCGACCGCTCGAGCTGCCAGCCGGCCGGTTACGTGCGCTGTTCGCGGTGTTGGCGCTGTCGACGGGCCAGGCGGTGTCGGTGGACCGGCTGGCGACCGCGGTGTGGGGCGAGGAGCCGCCAGGCGACCCTCGGGCCAACGTGCAGACCAACGTGAAACGGCTCCGTCGCGTGCTCGGCACCGAGCTGATCGTCACTCGGCCTGGCGGGTACGTGCTGGATGTCGAACCTGACCAGGTGGATGCGCTGCGGTTCGACCGGCTCCTGGACGAAGCGACGACCGCGCTAGATCGGGCGACCCAGCGTGACCGGCTGGCCGCTGCGCTGGCCTTGTGGCGGGGGATCCCGTTCGACGGGGTGCGATCGGAGTGGCTGCAGCACACGCAGGTCCCGCGGCTGCAAGAGCGGTATCTGGCGGGGCTGGAGCGACGCGTCGACCTCGACCTGGCCGACGGGCATCATGCCGATCTGGCGGCGGAGCTGGAGGAGCTGACCGCGCGGTACCCGTTACGGGAGTCCCTGTGGGCGCGGCTGCTCAGAGTCCTGGAGCGGTCCGGCCGGCCAGCCGAGGCGCTGGCGCGGTACGAGGTGATCCGCGTGCGCCTCGTCGAAGTGCTGGGCGCCGACCCCGGCCCGGAGCTGCGGCAGGTCTACGCCGACCTACTCGCCGGTGGCGCGGCCGAGCTGACCGGCACCGCGCGACCGGCCCCGGCCGGCGGGGTGGTGCCGCGGCAACTTCCCGCCGGCATCGACGGGTTCGTCGGGCGGGAGGCGGAGCTGAAGGCGTTGGATGGCCTGCTCGGCAACCAGATTGAATCGGGGCGTCGGCCGGTCGCGATCGCCGTGATCGCCGGTCCTGCCGGCATCGGCAAGACCACGCTCGGGGTGCACTGGGCACACCGGGTCGCCGACCGGTTCCCCGACGGCCAGCTGTATGTCAACCTGCGTGGCTTCGACCCGTCTGGCCATCCGGTGGCACCCGCCGAAGCGATCCGAGGGTTCCTGGACGCGCTGCAGGTCCCCGCCCACCGGATCTCGGTCAGTCCGGAGGCGCAGGCGGCTCTGTACCGCAGCCTGCTGGCGGGCAAGCGCGTGTTGGTGCTGCTGGACGACGCCCGCGACGCCGGCCAGGTCCGCCCCCTGCTGCCCGGCGCACCCGGCTGCCTGGTCGTGGTCACCAGCCGCAACCAGTTGTCCGGCCTGATCACCGCCAACAATGCCCACCCGCTCATCCTGGATCTGCTCACCGACGACGAGGCTCGGCTGCTGCTGGCCCACCGACTCAGCCACGACCGGATCAGCCTGGAGCCCGACGCCACCAACGAGATCATCACCCGGTGCGCGCACCTGCCCCTCGCTCTGGCCATCGTCGCCGCGCGTGCCGCCACCCACCCCGCGCATCCGCTGGCCACGCTCGCCGGCCAGCTGCGCGACACCCGCGGCAGTCTCGACCTGCTCGCCAGTGAGGACACCACGACCGACGTGCGGGCGGTGTTCTCCTGCTCCTATCGCACGCTGAGCGTCCCGGCGGCGCGGTTGTTCCGGCTGCTCGGGCTCCACCCGGGTCCCGACATCACCGCCGCGGCCGCGGCCAGCCTCGCCGGCATCCGGGTCGCCCAGGCGCGGCCTCTGCTGGCCGACCTGGCCCGCGCCCACCTGGTCACCGAACCCACCGCCGGCCGCTACGCCTTCCACGACCTGCTGCGCGCCTACGCCAGCGACCTGGCCCACAGCCACGACACCGGCGCCGACCGGCGGGCGGCGACCCACCGGATGCTCGACCACTACCTCCACACCGCCCACACCGCCGCGCTCTACCCGCATGGCGACACGGTCACCCCCGCCGCGGCCCAAGCAGGGGTTACACCTGAAACGCTCACCACACACGACGAGGCGTCGGCGTGGCTCGCCGCCGAGGAGCCGGTCCTGCTCGCAGCCCTCGCCCACGCCGCCCACGCCGGGTTCCACCGCCACACCTGCCAGCTCGCCGGCGCCCTGTCCACGTTCCTCCACCAGCGCGGACGCTGGCACGACCGGATCGCCATCCAGCAGACCGCGCTGGACGCCGCCCACCGGCTGCGCGATCCCGCCGAGCAGGCCCGCGCCCACCGCCGTCTCGCCCTGGCAAGCGCCGATCTGGGGCGCTACGACGACGCCCGTCTCCATCTTGACCGCGCGCTCGACCTGTCCGGTGAGCTGGGCGATCTCGTCGGGCAGGCGTGGACGCACTACCTCGGCAACCTCGTTGCCTGCCTGCGAGGCCGTACCACCGAGGCGCTGGACGCCGCGCAACAGTCCCTCCGCCTGTTCCAAGCCGCCGGCGACCGGAACGGGCACGCGGCGGCGCTCACCGATGTCGGCTGGCACTACGGACGGCTCGGGAACCATGAACAAGCTCTGACGTCCCTACGGCGAGCCCTCACCTTGCACCAGGAGCTCGACAACCAGCCCTACCAGGCCCACACCTGGTCATGCCTGGGCGACACGCACCAGCAGCTCGGCGAGCCATCCCAGGCCATCACCTGCTACCAGCGAGCCCTCGAGCTGTTCCAAGCGTTGGGCAGCCCCCACGCCGAAGCCAGCACCCTCGCCCAGCTGGGCGCCAGCTACCACACTGCCGGCGATCCGGACGCGGCCCGCACCGTCTGGCAACACGCCCGCGACATGCTCGACGACCTCGACCAGCCCGCCGCCGATCAGGTCCTCGCCCAACTCCACCACCTCGGCCAGCCCGCTGCCGAAGCCCTCTTTCCCAAGACCCGACGTGGGCCACAGGCGAAAGGTTCGATGAGGGTCTGAAGCAGCCCGTCGATCGAACCCTCCGCCGCACCCGTGCCCTACGTGGCGGTGCTCGGCGGCTTCCGGGTGACGGCGACGCACTACGGGATGGTGAGGACGAGCTTGCCCCGCACGTGCCCGGCCTCGAGCTCGGTGTGTGCGCTTGCCGCGGCCGCGAGGGGATAGGTGTCCTGGATCTCGACTCGTAGTTGTCCGGTGTCGACGAGGTGGGCCAACTCGCCCAGTCGGGTCGCGCTGGGGCGGCCGAAGATCGCGGTCACAGTGACTCCGTCAGGTGCGCCGCCGGGTGGTTCGCCGACGATGCCCACCGCGCGGCCGCCCGGGCGAACGCACCGGACGCTCCGATCGAAGTTCTCGCCACCCACGCACTCGAGCAGCGCATCGACCCCGTCGCGGTAGCGGGATCGGACCGCGGATTCGACGTCTGCACGCGTGTAGTCGATGACGTGCGAGGCGCCAAGTGACTCGCACAACGCCCGGTTTCGCTCGCTGGCCGTGACGATGACCTCGGCCCCTCGGGCCGCGGCGAGCTGGATCGCAAGGACGCCGGTCCCTCCCGCCCCAGCGGTGATCAGCAGGCGTTCGCCGGCTCGCACGTCGAGGTCCTCGGTGATCGCCTGATGAGCCGTGATGCCCGAGATCGGCAGAGCGGCTGCCGAGACGGCGTCGACTCGTGTCGGCGCCCAGGCAGTTCGGTCAGCGGGGGTTGCGAGCAGCTCGGCGTATGCGCCGCGCCGATAGGCGTAGGTCATGACGCGATCGCCGGGCTCGAACCCCACCACTCCGGGCCCGACCTGGTGCACCGCGCCGACCGCTTCCCAGCCCAGGACGAGCGGGAATTCGTCGTCGCGTCCGGCGACGCCTCGGCGGACCTTGGCATCCCACGCGCCCACGCCAGCGGCTTCCACGCGCACGACAACTTCCCCTTCCGCGGGCTGGGGCTCGGGCCGTTCGACCAGCTTCATCTCCTCTGGGCCGCCGTAGCGGTCGATGGCTACCGCCTGCATCTCACACCTCCTCGCTCGTCGGCCGGGCCGCGGCGACCTCACACAGCGCCTCGGACAAGGTCCGCAGGCGCGCCCGTGCGTCCTGGTCGTAGGCCTGCGCCAGGGCCACTGCGTCTGCGGTCCCCTCGAAGTAGCGGCCGGTCACTGCGTCCAGAGCCGGGGCCGCTACCAGGCGAGCGGTCGCGCGGACCCCCTCGGTGAGCGGGGTCAGTGGCGTGCGCCCGGCGTGACGGACCATCTTGGTCGGCATGTAGGTGCCGGGATGGAGGGCGTTGGCGGTGACGCCGTCCACGGCGAGCTCCTCGGCGAGGTCGAGTGTGAGCATGACCAGCGCCAGCTTGCTCTGGCAATAGGCCCGGCTCCCGCTGTAGCCGCGCTCCAGCATCACGTCGTCGAAGTCGATCGGCGCCTGGCCGGCGGACGCGACGTTGACGATCCGCGCCGGCGCGGAGGAGCGCAGCAGCGGCGCCAGCGAACGGCTGAGGAGGAACGGGGCCAGATAGTTGACGGCGAAGCGCAGCTCGTGTCCATCTGTGCTGGTCATCCGCTCGCCGTCGCCGGGAAGCGTGGTACCGATGCCGGCGTTGTTGACCAGGGCGTCGAGGCGTTCCTCGGATTCCACGATGCGCTCCGACATCGCCCGCACCTCGTCCAGCGAGGCGAGATCGGCGCGGTACCAGCGCGGGCGCCGGCCGCCAGTCCCGTCGCTGATCGCGGTGACTGCCGCCTCGCCTCGGGCGTCGTCGCGGCCGTGCAGGAGCAACGTCGCCCCCTGACTGGCCAACTCGATCGCCAGCGCAAGTCCGAGGCCGTCGGTCGCCCCCGTGATCAGGATCGTCTGCTCGCTGATCGGTCGCATGTGGGCATCGTTGCAAGGCTCAGGGCACCGATCGGTGCCCTGACCTCCTTGTGCCCGTAGGTTCTCCGTCATCGACTACGACCTGTTCCTGGCTGACTGTCCGGCACGGACGACATTGGGCCTGATCGCCGACACCTGGTCGGTGGTGGTCATCTATGGACTCGACGAGCGCCCGCACCGCTATGGCGAGCTGTTGGAGCGGATCGGCGGGATCAGCAAGAAGATGCTGACCCAGACCCTCCGCAAGCTCGAACGCAACGGCCTCGTCCAGCGACGCCGCATCGCCGGCGCCCCACCGGGGGTCGAGTACCGCCTCACCGAGCTCGGGGCCACCTTGAGCGAACCGGTCCGAGCGCTGTCGCGCTGGGCCGAGCAACACACCGACGCACTGCTGGACGCCCAAGCACTCCCCTGATCGGCGTCGGGAACTGCTTGGTGCCCCACAGACGAGCCATCGTCACGTGAGCCAAGGGCCGGCGAACGTTCGTCCTTCGCGTTCACCCGTGCACCAGCAGCCTGATGCACGGTCTGCGGCCGCCGTCAGGGCCTCTACCTCGGCGTGCGTTTCCCACCGACATCGACCGGTGGGCTGACGACGGAGTGCGCACATTCCTCGCCGCTTCGGCAACCCGATCAAGCGCCCGCCTCGGCCCGGCGGTAGCTCTACCTGCACGGACTCAGCGGGGTCGGCGTCAGTCGGTGGCCGATCATCCGCTTGGGGTGAGGTCCACCTGTCCGGATCCTGCGAGGGTCGAGCGGGGGAGGAGACCCGTCACCACCGGAGGGGTGAGATGCCCGAGACGGGGACCGCGACGTCCGATCGGCACTCCGCGCAGCCTCCCTCACGTCTCGACGGCGGTGCTGACGGCCTCCACCACGGATGAGGAGACGACCCATGACCGACACCGCCATTCGTCCCTTCACCATCGAGTTTCCGCAGGAGGCGGTCGATGACATGCGCCGCCGGATCGCGGCGACCCGCTGGCCGGAGCGTGAGACGGTCGACGATGACTCCCAGGGCGTGCCGCTGGCGATGATGCAGGAGCTGGCCGGCCACTGGGCGACGGACTACGACTGGAGCGACTGCGAGGCCAGGCTGAACGGCCTGCCGAACTTCCTGAGCGAGATCGACGGGTTGGACATCCACTTCGTGCACGTCCGCTCCCAGCACGAGGACGCACTCCCGCTCGTCGTGACGCACGGGTGGCCCGGCTCGATCATCGAGCAGCTGAAGATCATCGGGCCGCTCACCGATCCCACCTCGCACGGTGGCGACGCGGCGGACGCGTTCCACGTGGTGATCCCGTCGCTGCCGGGTCACGGGTTCTCGGCCAAGCCGACGACGACCGGCTGGGATCCGGTGCGCATCGCAGGCGCCTGGGTCGAGTTGATGCACCGCCTCGGATACAGCGAGTTCGTGGCCCAGGGCGGCGATTGGGGCGCGGCCGTGACGCAGTCCATGGCCATGCAGGCCCCGCCGGGGCTGCTCGGCATCCACTCCAACATGCCCGGCACCGCGCCGGCCGCGCTCGTGAGGGGCTTCGAGACTGGGGAGCCGCCGCCGGCGGGTCTCTCGGACGAGGAGCGGGACGCCTATGAACAGCTACGCGGGTTCTACACGAAGCATGTGGCCTACGCGCAGATCATGTCGACCCGTCCGCAGACGATGTACGGGCTGGCGGATTCGCCCGTCGACCTGGCGGCCTTCATGCTCGACCACGGCGACGGGACCGGCCAGCCCGGCCTGGTCAAGCAGGTCCTCGAGGGTCGGCTGGAGAGCGACCTCACGCGCGACGACCTCCTCGACAACATCACGCTGTACTGGCTGACCAACACCGGCGTGTCCACAGCTCGGCTCTACTGGGAGAACAAGGCCGACTTCTTCGACGCCAAGGACATCTCGATCCCGTTCGCCATCAGCGTGTTCCCCGACGAGCTGTACCAGGCGCCGCGGAGCTGGGCCGAGCGCGCCTATCCGAACAACCTCATCCACTACAACCGGCTCGACCGAGGCGGCCACTTCGCCGCCTGGGAGCAACCCCAGCTCTTCTCCGAGGAGCTGCGCGCGGCGTTCCGATCACTGCGCTGATCGGCGCAGCAGCTTCATGTTCCGCCATCGCAACGAGTACCCCGTCGAGGGCGAGCTGCCGTCGTTCAACGGGGCGACCGCCTGGCTCAACTCCGAACCGCTGACCGCCGGCGCGCTGGACGGACGAGTCGTCCTCGTCAGCTTCGGCACCTACACCTGCATCAACTGGATCCGCTCGCTTCCCTACGTCCGGGCGTGGGCCGACAAGTACCGGAGCCAGGGCCTGACGGTCGTCGGCGTGCAGACGCCGGAGTTCGACTTCGAGGGCAACCTCGACTGGGTGCGCCGCGCCATCGAGGAGATGGACGTTCGTTACCCGGTGGCGGTGGACAACGACTACGCCGGCTGGCAGGCCTTCGACAACCACTACTGGCCCGCCCTCTACTTCGTCGACGCCGAGGGCCGGATCCGCCACCACCACTTCGGCGAAGGCGAGTACATGGCGTCCGAGATGGCCCTCCAGATGCTGCTGCGCGAGGCCAGCCGTGATGTCGACGAGAGCCTGCTCGACATCGTCCCCGAGGGTGTCGAGGCCGAGGCGGACTGGGCGAACCTGCGCTCGCCGGAGACCTACCTCGGCTACGGCCGCACGGTCGGCTTCGCGTCGCCCGGCGGACTGGCGCCCGACCGACGCCGCAGCTACGCGCCACCCACCGCGCTGGGACGCAACGAGTGGGCACTGTCGGGCGACTGGCGGGTCGGCCAGGAGCCCGCCCAGCTCGACGAGGCCGGCGGTGCCATCCAGCTCGGGTTCCACGCCCGCGACGTGCACCTCGTGATGGGTCCCCCGGCGGGGCGCCCGCCGGTGCGCTTCGCGGTGCGCCTCGACGGCGAGCCGCCTGGCCCGGCTCGCGGCGTCGACGTCGACGAGGGCGGCGGCGGGACCGCCGACTACCAGCGGATGTACCAGCTGATCCGCCAGGACGGACCGGTCGGCGATCGGCTGTTCGAGATCGAGTTCCTCGACGCCGGCGTCGAGGCCTTCGTGTTCACATTCGGATGAGTGGAGGTATCACGAGGTCCGAGGCAACATCAGCCGATCAAGCCGTGACGGTCGTGCTGGTCCACGGCGCCTTCGCCGACTGCTCGAGTTGGAACGGCGTCCTCGGGCTCCTGGCGACGCAGGATGTGCCAGTGCTCGCGGTGGCGAGCCCATGTAGGAGCCCCGGGCTGGGATCGGCTGGGGTGGGGGTGTCTCGTGTGAGACGCCCCATCGCACGGGGCGGGGGAGGCGAGCGGGATGGGATCGAGACGGCGGGCGACGGGGGTCGCTCTGGCGGTGTCGCTGGTGGCGCTGAGCGCAGGGTGTTGGGGCCAACCGGGCGCGGGTCCGGGCAACACCTTCTTCAACGACACCGAGTCGAGCCTTACCGTCGGCAACGTGTCCACGCTCCAGGAGGCCTGGTCCGGACGCGGTGGCGTGTCGGCGGTGATGAGCGGCAAGGTCGTCGGTGCCTACTGGACCGGCACCGGCGTCGACGTAGTCGCCCACGATGTGGGCACAGGGGCTGAGATCTGGACGCGCACATTGACTCCATCCGACGTGGTCTCCGGCCTCCCGACCCACCCGCCAGTCGTGAGCGGTACGACCGTCTGGGCGGGCTATCAGGCCCGGACGACGGCCGGTACCTGCGTCTTCGGCACGGCCCGTCTCGACCTCGGCAGCGGCGCTCTCGTCGGGACGGACACCACCGGCGCACCGAGCGAGCTCGTCCCGTTCGGCGGCGACGTCGGCGTGACCTCGACGACCTACTTCCCGGGCTTCGGCGACGTCTGCTTCCCCAGCGCCACTCTGGCGCAGCGGGTGGCCGATGGCGCCAGCGGCACGACGGAATGGTCGACCGGCTTCATCCAGTCCCAAGGGATCACGGTGGTCGGCGACACGCTGTTCGCGTTCCTGGCGTCGCTGTTGCGCAGCTACCCAGCCGCAGGCTGCGGTGCCGTAACCTGTGCGCCGACGTGGACGACCCAGCCGACCGGCGGCGGCATCAACGATCTGGCCGGCACCTCGACCGGTCCGTTGGTCGCGATCGCCTCGGGCCCCGGGGCTGGGGAGCTCAGCTTGTACGCGATCGACCGTCCGACGGGGGCGCTGGTGGGCTCGACGCCGCTGTCCTTCAACGCTTCGTCGCTGGCGTTGGCGAACGGGACGGCCTACGTCGCAGGAGATACGACTCTGGCCGCGTTCGACGTGGCTTCCTGTGCGTCGGGCAGCTGCGCGCTGTCGTGGTCGGCGACGTTGGGCGGCCAGGTCACCTTTGCGAACGGTCTGGCCGCGGCCGGTGGCGTCGTGTATGTCGGCCGTGCGGACGGCGTGGTCGAGGCATTCGCAGCCGACGGGTGCGGCGCCGCCGCATGTTCTTCGGTGAGCAGCGTGAACGTCAACGACACCGTGATGCAGATCGCCGTAGCGCAGGGCCACCTCTTCGTCGGCACCATCGACACGGTGACCGCCTTCGCGCCTAGTGCCTGACCACCCAACGGGCTGGACAGACCTCTGGCGGACCCTCGAACGTCTCGGACGTCGCACTCACATCGGGGTCGACCCGATCACAGCGTCTGCTCGGGGCCTTTGACCAGGGCGGGCGCTGAGTGGCACCCCCAACGGGATTCGAACCCGTGTCGCCACCTTGAGAGCGTGATGGCCGCCCCGCACCGAGGCGTCTTCCGTGTATACAGGCACCCCCCGGCACGGAGTCCCGCAGGACGTACGGTCCTCCGGCCCCAGTTCCGCCGACTAGATGTACTCGGCCATCAGGTTGGTGACAGTCGGCTGATTGGGGGGAGGCCCCCGAGGGCGCTGTGGCGGCGTCGAGTGTTGTAGTGCTCGAGCCAGGGAGCAAGGGCGGCCGTGCGGTCGAGGTTGGTGGTGAACACTTGCCGGTATGCCCATTCGTTCTGCAGGGTCCGGTTGAATCGTTCGACCTTGCCGTTCTGCCATGGGCAGTGGGGTCGGATTAGGACGTGTTCGATCTGGTGCTGGCCGAGGAGACCAGCGAGCGCGTTGCTGTGCGTGTAGCTCCAGTGGTTGTCGGTCATGACGGCCTGGACCTGGATGCCGAGAACCGTGAAGTGTTCGACGGCTCGGGTGAAGAACGCGGCACAGGTGCTGGCCTTTTCGTCGTCGAGGATCTCTGAGTACGCCAGCCGGCTGTGATCGTCGACCATGGAGTGGACGTAGTCGAAGCCGATCCGGGCCTTCTTGTGGGCGGTGGTGTCACTGGCGGCCTGCCGGCCGTGGGCCCGCCAGCCGCCCCCGTCGGGGATCCGGGCGATCTTCTTGACGTCCATGTGGACCAGCTCGCCGGGTGTTGCCCGTTCGTAGCGCACCGTGGTGGTCTTCGACGCCCGGATCACCTCGCCGGTCATCGGGTCGCACACAGCCAGGCGCGGGACGCTATGGCGGCGAAGGACCCGGTTCACCGTTCGTGGCGCCACTCCGAGTTCAGGTCCGAGCCAGTCCTGACCTCGGCGGTGCTTGGCCCGGGCCTCCAACACCAACGCCTCCACCTCTGCGCTTGTTCGCGTCGGGCTCCGACGCGGCCGCGATGTCCGGTCGACCAGGCCAGCGTGGCCCTCGGCGTCGTAACGGGCGACCCAGCGGTGAGCACACTGGCGGGACACACCCATCGCTTTGGCGACATGAGCGACGGGCATGTGCTGCTCACGGACACGGCGCACAAGCAGACAGCGGCCGTGAAACGTCAAGCGGGCGTTACGGTGACCCACGAAGACCTCCGGTAGGTGAAGACGGCTATCTCCACTGCACCGGGGGTCTTCGCTTACGTCAACGACCAGTCACCAACGTCATGGCCGAGTACAACTAGCAGCCTCTCGACCTGACGACCGAGACGTCGGAACGTGGGTGGCAACCGCGTTGGCCGCCAGAGGAGAGCGCGAACTCGCTCTCGAGGTTGCTACACGGCAACCCGAGGTCGGCTCCGGAAACTGGGTCGCCGTCATGGCCACCGTCGCCGCCGACGAGTCGCGCCTCGACCTTGTAGCGGACTGGCTGCTCGGATGGGCCGAGTCCTCCACGGATCCGATCGGGGCTCACGGTCGGACCGACATCCGCCTGATCGAACTTGCAGCCGCACTCCTTCCACGACCGGCGGCTGCCGAGCTATGCCGAGCACTCCTCGCCAGGCTGCCACCAACCGAGGGCGAGTTCGAGGAGGATGCAGTCACGTGGACGTTCGACCTCGTCGAGGTCGCCGAAGACGCCGACCTGGCCATCCGGGCGCTGATGCTCTGCGCAGGACTCCGACAGAGTGAACCAATCACGATCGATGGAGCTCGGTCGGCGATGAGCACCCATGCCTCAAACGTCCGCCCTATCTTCGCCGCCCTTGTCAACGAGGGAACGTGGTCGTTGACCGGAGCGCTCCCGGAGGGGTTCCGTGCTGTGCAACTCTGGAACGGTCGGGGTGCGTACGACGCTCAACGCGCTCTCGACCTCCTGTATCGGATCCTCGATCGCGCCGACGCCCACGTGGTCCAAGCCCTCGCGGCCGACACGCGCTTCGCGGCCGGAGCGACGATCCACGTCGCGCTCCGCGGCGAAAGAAGCCGAGACCGCGTCCAGGCCGCTCTTGTCGTGTGTACGGAACTCGGGCTTGCGCTTCCCGAAGTCCGCGTCGCCGACTGGTACGCCGCGCAGCCCTCGCTCGCCTCCGCGCGCGACACCGAAGTGCGGCGTCAGATCACCGCCCACCTCCGCAAAGGCCGCGCTGACCGCGCTCACTTGCTCGCCCGCGCGGCCACGTTCGTCGAGATGGTCGGCCCCGCACCAGCAGGCCTCCTCGTCGACGCGCTGATCGAGGGCGGCTCTCACGGCGAGGCGTTTCAACTCGCGACTGAACTCGCGCGGCGCTTTCCGAACGACGCGGTCGCCGGGTTGAAGCTCGCGATGACCTACGTCTGGTTCGGCCGTCAGCAAGCGGCACACGACGTTATCGAGCGGTCGGTGCGTTTGCCTTGGCGCTCTGTCTCGGGGGCGAGCTACTTGCTCAGGTGGGCGTCGAACGTCAATCGTGAGGCCGTCGCGTCCGCGTGTCGAGCCGCTCTTGCAGACGCGCACTTCGCGATCGAGCACGCTGCGATCGCAAAGTTGCTCCACGAACTTGAGGTCGCCAGCGATGGTTGACCCGACCTGGGGTTCGCCGGCCGTGCGACAGGCCGTGTCGACGGCGGCCGTCAGTGACCGCTTCGTCGACATCGCCGTGTTTGCCGAACTGCTCACCGAAAGGCCCAACCTTGGGGGCGCCCGGCTGCTGGGTCGGCTCGGCCTACCGGTGGACGACTTTCAGCAGTGGCTGCGTCGCGTGCCGACATCGTCTCGGGTCGTGGCGACGCAGGAACTCGCCGACCTTCACAAGGGCGTCGCTGTGCGCTCGGGGCCGCCGGCGACAAGTGCCGGAGTCCTCGCGGTGCTGCTCGCTCCGAAGGAGGGCGCGGGAGGTGGGCTCGGGAATGCGGCGCGGAGTGACTTCCACCTGAGCGCAGGCGAGCTGCTGGACGCGCTGCGCGTCATTCGCCCGACCGCACTAGCCGAGCTGTCCACGATCGCGTCGCCCGTCGGTGCCCCGGGTGTCTCCGGGTTGGCTCGGCGCCCGAACCCAACCGTCGAGTTGCCATACAGCATCGTGCTGGAGTCAGTCCTGACCCGCGCGTCGGTCAGTGCCCGGCGCAAGGGCGAGCGTGTCGTGTCCTCGGGGGTGCTGATGTCTGCTGTGCACGCCGAGTGCATGACATCCGACTGGGCGAGATGTCTCTACGCCATCGGCCTGAGCCCTCGGGTTCTGGGGGCAGAGACCGCCCGAGCGGAGTCGGAGTCCAGTGTTGGTGTTGTTCGCGTTCTCGGTCCCGCAGAACCACTCGAAGTGCCGGTGTCGGGTGTCGTGGCCGACATTCTCTTCGGTGCGCTGGCGCTCGCCGCGACTGACCCTGCTGCGGTTGCGCTGTCGTCGCACGCAATGGTGCTGTCTCAACTCGCAATAGCAGGCTGCAGTCTCAGCGACCTGGTCTGGCCGCTACTCAATCCACGACTGAGCCCCGTCGAGCTGTACGCCCGATACGTGAACTGCGCGGGTGTGGCACCGCAGCAACTCGCCTTGGCGGAGGCGACGTATCGACGTGCGCGACCGTCGGTTCAGTCGACGCTAGATGACTACACCGACGATGTCATCGTGCAGGCGCTCTGGGACGCCGGTGTCGCAGGCAACATGAGCAACGCCCTCGCGCGATTGAGCGCGGTCCTTCACCACGCGCACGGTCCACTGCTCGACCGTGCGCGCGAGGCCTCATCCTCGGTGCCGACGCGAACGGGCCTGAGCCGCTACTTCGACGCGACCGGGGACCTCCACGTCGCTCGTCAGGCATTTGGTGCGGCGCTCGAGCCCGTCGCCCCGGTCGACACGGTTGCCGACTGGCAAGCGATACGCGCCGTACTGCTCGGACAAGTGATCACCGACGGATCCGACCCAGACACGGGTGTCACCGCCATCCGGCGCCTGGTCTCAGAGATTCGTGGCGCGGATCCGGCGGCGCCGGCTCTTCAGCTGCTCCTCGCGATGAAGCGTGGACTCATCATCGCCCAAGCCTCGGAGGACCCCGGCGCGCTGGAGTGGGCTGCTAGCGTCGGGATGTCCCTGTCCGAACTCGCTGCGCGGTGTGGCGCGGTCGGCAGCTGGACCGAAGCCGCCCAAACGGTGCTGACCGAAGCGCGACTTGTCGGCATTGGCCGTCAGACCCCTTACCGGCGACGACCGATCGCGGCGCCGACCGCGCCGTTCGTATCCGCCGATCTCGACGCATGCAACGGCGAACTCGTCGTCGTCACCTTCGACGAGGTCGGCGGCTGCATCTTGCATCGACGCCCCGAAGGCGAATGGACAGGACGAAGCCTCGCTTTCGACCGCGCTCACCTCGCACAGTGGACGCGGCGCTGGCAACGCGGGCTGAAGATCCGCTCGATCACCTCTCCGTTGAACGAGCTTCTCGCCATGGTGGGGTTGGACTGCGCGGTGTTGCAGTCCGACACCGTTCACCTCGTCGCTGGCGGACTGGCCCGAGGGCTTCCTCTAGCGCAGGCGATCGCCGTCGCGACCGACAACGAGGTCCGGGCCGTGAGCCACCTCCTCGGTGGCCTCCCGCCGACTAATGGAGCGCGGCGCGAGCGTGATCTAAGTGAGGTCTGCCTGGTGCGCGAACCGCCGCTGCCTGGGAGGTGGCTGCCCTACGCACCCATCGAGTCGGACACTGTCGAGTCCCTGGTGAATCCGGTGGCCACCCTCGGGGGTCGCCGCGCGACACGTGCGTGGGTGCAGCGCGCGGTGACCGCCATCGCCGGCGTCCCAGTCCCTCGGTTGCTGCACTTCACCGGACACGGCACAGTCAGCGTCCTCCCGAGTGGAGAGACCGCGTCGGCGATCTTGCTGGCAGATGCCGAACTGCTCACCCCCGGCGACCTCGCAGTGGTCGAAGCAGGTATCCGCACGTTCGTCTGTGCCGCGTGCGACATCGCCGTGGCGTCGATGCACGGAGGCCACGATCTCGCCCTTGCTGCTCTGCGGTCGGGCGTAGATACCGTCGTAGCAGCCGCGTGGCCAGTCGACGACGCCGTCACCACGGTCCTCGTCACCCGGGCGTACCACGAGTGGACCACAGGCTCTATCGACCTCAGTGTGGCTGTCCACGCCGCAGCGCAGTGGTGGAGAACGAGCGACAGCGACGATGTCCTCGAGTTCGTTGCCGCCCTACCAGGAGCTGGTGAACTGGCGGAACACCTCACCCCCCGGCTCGCTTCGCTGAAGGGGGAACTGAGCGACGGTGACTTCTGGGCGGCGTTCGGCACATACGTCGCCTGACAAGTCAGGTGTCAGGGCAGACATCTACCACAGCCACCGCGCGGACCGCGGCGAGGGGTATCACGAGGTGTCCCGCTATAGGGTCGTTCGCGCCGCGCTCTAGTTCGATCGCAGACCGACTGATCGTGACGAGCACACCGCACGGTTTCGCTGGATCCACGCCGTCATCTCGCTCGACAACGACGAGCACAGCTCGGGCGTTGTTCGTCGCGAACCACGACTCGTCGAACCACATGACAGCGGTAGCAGCGAACACAAGAGGAATCGCGACGAAGAACGAGACCGTTGCGACGCGCAGCAGGCGAGTCGCAGTGCGCGCCTCGTCTGTTGACCACTGCTTCAAGGTGCTGCTCGACATCAGTCGAGCCTCGGGAGGAAAGCCAAACGCGGCGCGCATCGACGAGGCCGATCCGACAAGCAACACGAGAAGCGCAAGACCGAGCAGGATGCTGACGACCGCGCGACCCGCCGTCGAGAGGTCGGAGAACGTCTCCGGACCCTTCACGATAGTGACAGCAGTCAGGATGGTCGTCAGCGCGACAAGGCCGTTGCGCCACTTCTCCGCCGCAGCCTGTACCCGCTCGACTTCCGTGAGGCGGAGCCCCGCGGCCCGCTTGGCCCAGACCTTGTCCTCGTAGCTCATGGCTCGGGATCGGAGACTCGCCAGTACGCCCCGCAGCCGGTCTCGTCCGCCTCTGGTGGTCGCTTCTCGTGCGGGTAGCCGCAAGCGCATACGACATACGACCCGGACGGAATCTCTGCGCCCGACACAACGTCAACCGACGAATCCCCCGATCGGGCGGGACCAGGCCGCACAACCGAAATGGGCCAATCGGTTTCCACCTGGCACTGCGGACAGACGCTGGTGACGACCAGACCGTCGTCGACTCTTGTCACCCTGACGGCGCGCCTCGCCGGATGCTCGCGTTCCCAGAAGACCACACCGTCATCGTGCGACATGACGTCTCAATCTTGCACCGCACCGATGTCGGCATGTTGGTCTCCGCGCGCTGCCACGCCCCAAGATGCTGTCGCGGCGCTCCTGGCTCGGCCTGGTCGACCACCTCGATCACTTACTCGGGCTGGGCTCCCTGAGGCTGAACCGATGGGCGATCGTGAGCGCGAAGTTCGGGGAGTGCTTCGTCGTTCCGAGAGGGAGTTCCTCACCCACCCCACGGTCACATATGTGAGGCGCGGGCCATGCCGGCAGGCGTGCCGCCCAACGAGCGAGGCGCGGAGTCCAATGAACTCAACTGCCCCCGCCCTCCCCGTCATCGACCCAGCACTGGCGCCGTTGGGACGGCAGACCAACGCTCCACAACCGCACTGAGTCGAGGTACTCGGCGATGTCCTCGACATCAGCTGCAGCTCGCCTGTACCCATACCCCCACCGTAGGGCGGGAGCGCGCCGGAGCAGCGGGACTGTGCAGATGAGACATTCATGGTGAGTGCTGGCCTGATCGTGCTGTTGTGGTGCAGCTGGCTGCGTAGTTTCGGTCGGGTCCGGCGCCTGCTCGCTGTCGCTACGAACCGATCGAAGCCTGTTGGACTTCTTGCCTGTTGATCGTGGCAGCGGGCAGGGCTCACGCCGCCGGAGTGGTCTGGCCCTGTTGGGAACCTGATGACGTCGTGAGCCGCAGGGCTCGGGGTGATCTCTGATAGCGAATGTCCGGTGCCGCCCCTTCGTCGTCGTGGCTGCCGTCGGCGACGACAACCGTCTCGAAGGGGAGATCAAGGATGAAGATCAGACTGGGCGTCGACATCGCGTGTCGATCGCCGCACCATGCCGCGTGTGCGGACGAGACCGGCGCCTTGTTGTGGTCGGGGCATCGGTTCCGGACCGACGTCGCCGATCTTGAGCGGCTCTGGAGCCGGCTCCCAGGCGACGCCGACGAGGTGATGGTCGTGATGGAGCCGACCCGCAACGCGTGGGTGCCGCTGGCGGCGTGGTTCCGTCGGCGCGGTGCTGTGGTCGTGGTCGTCCCCTCGGAGCAGTCCTCGGATCTGCGCGACTACTTCTCCAAGCACACCAAGACAGACCGGCTCGATGCCGAGCTCCTGGCCCGCCTGCCGGTGCTGCATCCCGAAGGTCTGCACCTGGCTGAAGCACTCGGGCCGGGTGACCCCCTCAAGCGGGCGGTCAAGATCTGAGCGGGTCTGGTCCATCGGCGTAGCACGGCCATGCACCGGCTCGACTCGCTGCTGGAGATCCTCGGCCCAGGTTGGACCGACGCGCTGGGCACCCGCATACCCAGACCACCTTCCGGTTCCTTGCCTCCTACGCCAACCCTCATCAGGTCAAACGTCTCGGCCCCGCCCGCCTGGCCCGTTGGTTCCAACATCACACACGCAAAGCCTGGGGACCCGAACGCGCGGGCGCCGTCGTCGCTGCCGCCGAGGCCACGATCGCACTGTGGGGCAACGACGGCCTCGACTTCGACGCGCTTGCCGCAGACATCGCCGCTGAGGCCACCATCGCCCTCGAGGTCTCCGAGCAGATCGCTCTGCTCGACCGCCGCATCCGCGACCTCTACAGCGAAGCCGACCCCGATGAGATCGTGCTGTCCGTGCCCGGCGTCGGTGAGATCCTGGCCGGCCAGATCCTCGGACGGCTCGGCGACCCGACCCGATTCGCCAACCTGGCCGGGGCACGATCCTTCTCCGGTCTCGTGCCACGCCGCAGCGCCTCCGGGCTCACCGACCAGACCGGCGGACCGACCAAACGCGGCGACGCCTGTCTCCGAGCGGCGCTGTTCCAAGCAGCTGACCGAGCCCGCAAGACCGACCCCCAGCTCGCCGCCCGCTACCAGCGGCTCATGTGCAACACCGGCCGCCACCACAACTCCGCAACCTGCACCATCGCCGCGGTGCTCCTCACCCGCATCGTGTCCTGCCTCCGCAACCACACCCCCTACCAGCTCCGCGACCTCGACGGCACCCTCATCACCGCCGACCAAGGCCGAGCCATCGTCGCCGAGCGCTACCAGATCCCACCCGAAATCCGCGCCGCCCGTCGCTCGATCTCCAACATCCGCAGCGCAACCCGACAGGACGAGCGGGTCAAGAAAGGAGTCGCACAGCGCTCCAAGACACCGCTCGTCCCACGACGAGCATGAACCCCGCCACCACGCTTGACAACGCTTAGGAACTCAACAGGCCAAGGTTCAGCGCTGGGCGTTGCCGGTCGCGGCGGGGTTCTGGTGCCGCACGAAGAGGCGTCCGACTGTCCCCGAACGCGCGTGCTGTCGACGTGGGGCTTCGCCCTGATGTGCCTGACCTGGCCAGGTCAGAGCGTTGCCGGACGGTGTGGTCGGGCCACGCGCGATCGTGAACGCGAATCTCGGGGAGTGCTTCGTCGTTGGGCGCTTCTCACCCACACCACGGTTGCAGACGTGCGGTGCGGGCCCTGGCCAGCACTCCCAGCCGCGAGCCGGCGATAGGTGACACGGCTGAGCGTCGACCCATCGCTGCTCGAGCGATGGCAGACCGAGCGCATCATGGGCAGTATGCGTTCCTCGCAACCACTCGGAGAAGGAGGCAGCGTGGCGGCGTACGTGATCTATCAGGGTGAGGTGCTCGACGCCGAGCGCTACGAGGAGTACAAGGTCCGAGCGGCCGAGAGCATCATCGCCGCCGGAGGCAGGTACCTCGTGCGCGGCGGCGACATCGAGGTCCTTGAGGGTGAGGCGCCTGCCGGTCGGACGGTCCTACTCGAGTTCGAGACGATGCAGGCGGCGCTCGATTGGTATCGAGGCGCCGAGTACACCGAGATCCGCACCATGCGCGAGGGGGTTGCCCGTGCTCGCATGTATGTGGTCGAGGGCGTGACCTGAACTGCCCCGCACGCAGAAGGTCCGACGTGGGCAGCCACTCCGCCCGTTGAGCGGCTCAGTGGGGCTCGGCGGAAAGCGATCGGCTTGCTGAGCAGGGCCGGCGACACCGCAACGGGAAGACCGTTCAGGGGCGCGGGAGTTCGAGTCCCCGGCGCCGAGGCCCGCCAAGCGGTCCGTCATGCGCCTCGGTGGGCCTGCCATGGGTCTCGACGCTGACCCGGCGTTCTGGGGCACCCGAGATCGGGATGGGCTGCGAGGCTCTAGGGGGTTCGGCCCGCTGTTCCAGATGGAGCGGGCTGGTCTGCTCGACGTCAGCGTCTCGTCGGAGACGATCAGCACGGGCCGACGCTGGGTTCGGTGCCGACGTCGTCCTCGACTGCGTCCGCTGGGT
>Ga0209382_10003261_pt1 | contig 22638 bp, 24 predicted proteins | sample SoiMetdeltSBSDD5_FD_187599 | JGI IMG/M metagenome (GOLD analysis project Ga0209382, IMG submission 187599) | Bulk soil microbial communities from a Populus tree surrounding site in Tennessee, USA - Soil MetaG P. deltoides SBSDD5 (SPAdes) (version 2) | ecosystem: Environmental > Terrestrial >...
AGATCAACGAGGCATTCGCCATGGCGGTAAACGGCAAGCGAGGCGCCAACGTCGCGATAGGCCGGAGGCCGTTCGAAGTTGGCGGCGAACGCGTCGCGTACGGGCTCGAATCCGCCGGCGACCATCCCCTCAATCATTTCGCGGTCAGCCCAAAAGCATAGAGACCCTGGAACTCATCAGCGATGCGCTCGACTTGCGCATCGTCTTCACCATCGAACCACTTCGGGATCCAGCCGAAGGTGCCCGCGAGTGCGACTGCTGTTCCAATCAGGTCGACCTTCCGGATACTTCCGTCTGCTATTCCCGCCTCCACCGCGGCGGGGAACGCCTGCTCGGACCGGCGGGCCAGCTGGACGATTTCCTTACGGGCCGCTGGTTGAAGGGCGTCGACACCGGCAAGGGGGGCGAGCGGCGAGAACTCCGCCCGAGCGTTCATTTCCACCAGGAGCCGGAAGCCCGCAGCGGCACGGGCGAAGCCATTGCCTTGATGCTGGGCCATGGCATGTAGCACCCGGTCACCGAGCGCGAATGCACGCCGGTAGCAGTGGGCGACCAGATCCGGCTTGTCGCTGAGGTAGTGATAGACCACGCCTTTGGTTGCGCCCACGGCCGCCCCGATCTCATCGAGCGAAGTGGTGTCGATTCCCTTCCGGTTGAACAGGCGAGACGCGGTGCGAAGCAGTTCCTCGGTTTTCATCGCCGCCGCTTCCTCGCGGCTGAACATGCTGCCCCGCGGAGCGCGAAGCTCCGTAACATCAATTCGGGGCAGGTCGGCAACGGCACCCGGCCGTGCCGCCATCCCGTGGCGCAGCAGGTCGACCGCTGCGACCGTGCTTCGGGCGCGGAGGTCGGAATCCCCTCCCAGCCAGCGGGGTGCAAGCGGGATCCAAGAAACCATGCCGAACAGGGCGTGGGCGACGATGCGGGAATCGCAGGACCGGATGCCGCCGTCACGCTGACCGGCATCGATCAACTCGCGCAATTGCGCCAGCAGGCCGGCGATCAGGGCGTCGATGGTCGCGCGCTGCTCCTCGGCCAGATAAGCAACTTCGCTCAACACGGCTTCCTCGACCCGGTCGGGATCGAGGCTGCGCGTGACAAAGGCTTCTATGCGATCGAGGCTGCTGCCCGGGGCCTGCGAGGCAGCGGCAAGATCGCGCGCCAGCGCCTCGCAAGACCGGCGATAGCATTGGAACACGAGGTCCTGGCGATCGTCGGCATAATAATAGACCGCCGCCCGCGACAGGCCGAGCGCGGCCGCCACATCCAGCAGGGCTGTTTGCGAAATGCCCTTGGCGTTGAGCTGCCGCGCAGCCTCGTCGAGCAACAGATCGCGCCGGCTCCGCTTGGCTACCGATGCGAGCTTCACCTTCGCAGTCTTGCGCCTGGCCTGACTCATCTGTCTCCTCGGTATAAGAACATACGCATATGTCAAAAGACTTGACAAGCATTCATTTTACGTGGCGATATCAAGACATACCCTAGTGTCAAATCCTGCGGATGATGGGATCGGGTGGCGATAGCAAGGGAAAACCTTGCGACTCGGGGAGAGGCGAGATGGCGAATGCGACTCGGTTTCGGATCCGGTTGATCACCGCGCTGATGGTGGGCACGGCGTCGTTGGCGACACAGGCACTGGCACAGGACGCCGCGGCGCCAGCGCCAAGCCCAAGCGACGACGACTCGGCGGTGGCCCGGGATGAGAACGAAGTGATTGTCGTCACGGCCCAGCGGCGCGAACAACAGCTGACCGATGTCGGGATCAGCATCAGCGCGCTGCCTGAGCGCCTGATCGAGGAAGCGCGGATCTCGCAAATTGAGAATATCGCGGCGGCGATCCCCAACGTCGATATCAAGGAGCAGGTGCCGGGAGCGATTCCGGTCGTCACCATCCGAGGCATCGGCCTCGACGATTTCAGCTCGACCAACAGTCCGTCGGCCGGGGTCTATGTCGACGAAGTCCCACTGGCATCGATCGCGTTGATGAGCGGCGAGATTTACGATCTCGAGCGGATTGAGGTGCTGAAAGGGCCGCAGGGCACGCTGTATGGCCGCAACTCGACGGCGGGCGCTGTCAACATCATCACTGCGCGGCCGGAGCGTGATTTCTCCGCCCGCTTTGCCGCCGGCTACGCCAACTACGAGACGTTCGACGCGGAAGGCTATGTCAACGCACCGCTCGGCGATACGCTTGCGCTTCGGCTATCGGCGCGCACCGTCCAGCAGGGCGAAGGTTATTGGAAGAGCCGGTTGCTACCCGGCGAAACGATCGGTGAACGCAACATCCTGACGGGGCGCGCGCAGCTCCGTTGGGAGCCAAGCGATACGGTCGACGTCAACCTGAAGGTCGAGGGCCTGCGCTCCCGTTCCGAAATGGGCCAGGGTGAATTTTTCGGAACCATCAATCCGCTGACCGGCGGGTTCTGCGCACCTGTGCTGGCGGGCCAGATTGACAATAGCCAGTGCACAGACTTCTTCGGCTACACCGATACTGATGGCGACCCGTTTCTGGGCGACTGGGCCCGCGATGCCTTTTACGACATCGACAGCTGGGACACGACGCTGCGGATCGAGGTAGATCTAGGCGGCGTCACACTCAGATCGATCACCGGGTACCGCTGGCAGGACCGTGGGTTCGACATCGATTCCGATGCGACGCCGGCACGCCAGGTCGATTTCGTCCAGCACGACAAGATCAAGCAGTTCACCCAGGAATTTCATTTGCTGGGCAAGACGGGCATCGCCGATTGGCTGGTCGGCGCCTTCTATTCCCACGACAAGGTCAAAGTTTTCACGCCGGGCAATCACCTCGATCTGTTCGTGACCCAGACGGAAATCAACGCCGATCAGAAGACGGATTCAGCCGCAGCCTTCGCCAATGTCGATTGGCAGCTAACGGACAAACTGTCGCTGGTTAGCGGGCTCCGGCTGACTTGGGAAAAGCGCAGCTATGTCGGTGGCACGACCGATCTCAACCCATTCGGGTTCAGTTTCCTGTGCATCCCGGCCGGATTGTGCACGCCCGGCGTGCCGGGTCCGGTGGCGCTCACCTTCCGCGACGACAAGATTTCGGACACCAACCTGACTGGCCGTGTCGCGCTGGAATATCAGCCGACGCCCAGCAGCCTGCTTTATGCGAGCGTGTCGCGGGGCCGTAAGAGCGGCGGATTCTTCAGTGGGATTACGACCGATAACCGCGCACTGATTCCGTACAAGCCTGAAACCCTGACCGCCTATGAAGTCGGCGGCCGTGCCCGGCTCGGCGGACGCAAGATCCTCGTCAACGCCAGCCTCTTCTATTACGACTATGACGACGTGCAGACCTTCGTCCGCGATGACGGTGGAGCCATTCCGGTTCAGCGGCTCGGCAATATCGATCATGCCAAGGTCTATGGCGCCGATCTCGATGCCAGCTGGCGCCCGGTGAAAGGGTTGGATCTGTTCGCAGGCATCGGCCTGCTGAAGACCCGACTTAGCAGCTTCGAGACCGGCGCCGGTTCGGTCGACGCCGGCAATGAGCTGCCCAACGCGCCAACCTTCACCTTCAATGGCAGGACTCGCTATGAATTTCCGATTTCGTCGGGCCTCAAGGCGTCGGTCCTGGGAAGCGCACGCTATAGCGACAGCGTATTCAAGGACGCAGCCAACGATCCGCTGATCAAGGCAGGTTCCTACTGGCTGCTCGATGCGCGCATCGGCTTTGGCGCCTCAGACGACCGGTGGGAAATCGCGCTGTGGGGCAAGAACCTCACCGACAACCAGCATGTCGTACAGGGCCTTGACGTCGCTTCGCTGGGCTTTGGCAACCGCACCTTCAACGCGCCCCGCACCTATGGCGTGACGGGCACAGTCCGCTTCTGATGGACGGGTTCAAAGATATCCCCGAAGCGGGCCTCGAGTTTCTGGCCGAAGTTCAGGCGGAGCTGGCACCCGCGCATTCCCTGCTCGATGCGCCGTTCGGCGGGCGGCTGATCGTCGACGTGACCGCAGCAAGGGTGGAGGGGCCAAAGCTCAAGGCGTCGCTGGCCGGCACCGCGGCAGCGGACTGGGTGACCGTGTCGAGCGACGGCCGAACCGGCGTTCTCGATGTGCGCGCGACGCTCAGGACGGATGACGGGGCGTTGATCTTTTCCGAATATCGCGGACGTGTCCATTTCGATCCGGGCGGGCTGCATCGGGTCTTCACCAGCCCCAGGTATGAAACGGGTGATCCGCGCTACGCCTGGCTCAACGGCTTGCAGTGCGTCGGCAAGGGCGTGTCCAACGCCAAGGAGCGGTGGCTACGCTACCGCCTCTACGCGGTCACCTGAGGGCCCAACGTCATGATCAACCGACAGCTCAAGCTCGCCAGGCGGCCCGTCGGGCGCGTCTCATTGGATGACTTCACCTATGAAGAGGTCGTCCCACCGGCGGTCGCGGACGGCGCGGTGCTCGCCCGGACATTGTTCCTTTCCGTCGACCCCACCAACCGGGTGTGGATGAAGGATGTGCCGCAGTACATGCCCCCGGTCGCGATCGGAGAAGTCATGCGATCGGGCGGGCTTGCACAAGTGGTGGAATCGCGGATTGCAGGCGTCGAACGTGGGGACCTGGTATTCGGCATGACCGGCTGGCAGGATTATTCGCTGCTTCGCCAAGGCGGCGCGCTCGGCCTCGCGAAAATTCCGTCCGTACCGGGGATCGCCCCGGAAAAATTCCTTGGAGTCTGCGGCCCCAATGGCGTTACCGCCTACGCCGGTATAATCGACGTGGCTGGGGTAGCGGAGGGCGACACCGTCGTCGTAACCGCTGCGGCAGGATCGGTCGGGTCCGCCGCCGGCCAGATCGCCAAGCTCCGCGGCGCGCATGTCGTTGGGATTGCCGGCGGCCCGGACAAGGCCCGCTTGCTGGTCGACCATTATGGGTTCGATGCCGGCGTCAACTACCGCGCGGACGATTTTCGCGAACAGCTCAAGGCCGCGACACCTGATGGCGTGGACGTGCTGTTCGAAAATGTCGGCGGCGAGATCATGGAGGCGGCCATCGCCAGGATGAACCCTCTAGGGCGGATTGCGCTGTGTGGGATGATCTCAGTCTACGAGGGCCGTGGGACTACCACATATGATTGGGCGCCGATCATGGCCAAGCGCCTGAAGGTCCAAGGGTTCAACCTGATAGATTGCGGCAGGCTATGGCCGCGCGCCGCGCGGGAACTTTCCCAGTGGGTGGGCGAAGGCAAGATCAAGGCGGACGAGACGATCGTCGACGGGCTCGAGAAGGCGCCCGAAGCGCTCAACATGCTATTTGAGGGCAAGAACAGCGGCAAGATGCTGGTGCGCGTCGCATGACCGGACAGTTCGAGGGCAAGGTCGGGCTCATCACTGGCGCCGCATCCGGGATTGGCGCCGCCCTTGCCCAGCTCGCGGCATCGGAAGGGGTTGCGGGCCTGGCCCTACTCGATTGCAATAGAGACGGGCTTGAGGCGGTGGCCGCGGATTTACGATGTCCAGTTGTTTTAGCTGCGCTCGATGTCGGCAGTGCCGAAGCCTGGCAGACTTTTGAACAGGACATTGCCGATCGCTTCGGCGGTCTCGATTTCGCATTGGCCAATGCCGGCATCGGCCACGCCATGGCGCCAATTGCCGAGCTTGATCCGGATGACTGGCAGCGGGTGATCAGTGTCAATCTTACCGGCGCGTTTCTGACCGCGCGGACCGCGCTCCGGCTGATGAACGACGGTGGTTCCATCGTCCTCGTGGCGTCGTCGATGGCCGTGAAGGCGTCGCCCAACACTGCGGGGTACGGAGCGTCAAAGGCCGCCCTGCTGCAGCTTGCGAAAATCGCCGCTCTGGAAGCCGCCCCTCGCGGAATCCGCGTCAACGCAATCTCCTTCGGCGGGGTCGAAACGCCGCTGTTTCGGGGCCATGATTTCTTCAATGCGCTCATTGTCCAGTCGGGCAGCGAGCGCGCCGCCTTCGACGCGCTGGCAGACCGCACGCCATTGAAGCGCTATGCATCTGCTGATGAAGCGGCCGGCCTGATCGCATTCCTGATGAGCGATGTAGCTGCCCAAGTCACAGGCACCAATTTCATTGCCGATGCCGGGATGACGCTGTGACACGCCTCGAGGAATTGTTCGGGCTCCAGGGCAAAGTCGCCTTGGTCACGGGCGGCGGCCGCGGGATCGGCAGGATGATCGCAACTGCCTTTCTCGATGCCGGCGCCGAGCGCGTCTACATCGCTTCGAGGGATGCAGTTACACTCGCGCAGACGGCGGAGGAGCTGAGCGCCGACGGACGCTGTATCGCCCTTCCCGCAGACCTCTCCAGTGAAGCCGGTTGCCTTGCGCTTGCGGACGCGCTGGCCAGCCTTGAAACCCGGCTCCACATCCTGGTCAACAACAGTGGCGCCACTTGGATGGCACCGTTCGAGGACTATCCCGCGGATCGCTGGGACCGATTATTCGCACTGAACTTGAGTGCGCCATTCTTCCTGAGCCGCGCATTGTACCCGCTGCTTTCTGCAGCCGCAGCCGACAATGACCCTGCACGGATTCTCAACATCGGCTCGATTGCCGGGGAAATGGCGGAATCGATGCAGTGCTATGCATACGGCCTGTCAAAAGGAGGGTTGCACCACCTCAGCCGTATGCTTGCCAAGGAACTCGGTCCGCGCGGCATTGCCGTCAATGCCATCGCACCAGGCCGATTTGCGACGCGCATGACAAAGGCGGTCGGCGAAGACGAGGCCCGATACCAACGCGAACTCGCAATGATTCCGCTGGGTCGCTGGGGCCGTGACGACGACATTGCGGGTCTGGCCCTGATGCTAGCGTCGCGAGCCGGAGCTGGTTTGGCTGGCGCCGTTATTCCGTTGGACGGTGGCGCATCGCTGGTTTCCGGGTGAACCTCCAATGTCCGCTTTCGACCCGTTGCGGTCATTGGAGCAACGCTTCGGACTGCGATCAAAAGCTCACGAGCACCGAAGCGAATGCCAACACGCCTATCAGCATAATGGCGTAGGCCACGAAGCAGCTAAGCTGGTGAAGCGGGATGCCGGGGTGCAGCGAAATGGCCGCGAATGGGCCATCGCTGAGATATTTGACCGCTCGAAGATATTGCCATGTGAAGAGCGCGAGCGAGCCGATGCCCCCTGCGATCATCAGAAGCCCCACGTCGCGGGGAATATGCGGTCCGAGGGCAAGGAACTGCGGCGGGACTTGGCTCTTCAGGCCCTGGAACAGTTGGGCGAGCGTGAAGCCGAAGGCGATGAGCGTCACCGCCGTCCGCTGCGCCGCCATCAGCGTCCGCTGCAGGCCAAAGATGGTATTCATCCAGGCCATGTGGTTGCCGGCGTTCGGTTCGACTTCGAACTCTACTGGAATTTCACGCATCGGGGTCCCGATGTGCAGTTTCATGTGAGAGGAATGGGCCTTGGATTGCGTCGTCCATCAGGTGCACCCACGCTACGAGCAATTGGTTGAATACGGTCTCCAGACCCACGATGGCTCTGGCTGTCGGACGAACGTAACAGCGACGATTGTCGTGAAGATCCCCTTCGCGGATTGCTAAACCGTGCCTCTCAAGCCCGTTCAGGTGACGGAGCGCAGTCGTCATCGGCACGCCGGATGCGTAGCATAATGAAGTGACGGAAATCCTCTGGCCCTGCTGATCGATGGCGAACAGCTCCAACAGCATGTCGAAGCTGGGGTCACGAAATATCGGAGCTCCGAGCACTGCATTTCTTTTCATCCGCACCTGCCGCGAACGAGCCATGAATTCGGCCAGCGCGACACGATCGATTTGACTGCTCCCTCGCTGCGGCTGGACCCTGTGAGCGATCTTTTCGATCGCCCGGGTGAGGCTGCATTGGCCTTCGTCCGCCACGGCAATGACCAAGCCAAGAAGGCGGGATACGTCGTTTAAGGTAAGCGAATTGGGCTGCACTGTTTCTCTCTGCAAATATTGGAAATCTCTGGTCGCGGTATCGGTCGGACCGCTCAAGGCGAGACGCTTCCGGAAATTGGGTCCGGTCTAGTCATTTCGGAGGTTTTCTCGGGCAGTACTTTAGGGTCGCCGGAAACTGCCACCGCGAATCGGGTCACAAAGTTGCTACCCCTGGCCCTGGCGAGACCGCATAGACCTTCAGGAAGGCGTCTGCCGCGGCGGTCGCTGCGGTCACAATCTCGTTATGGTCTCCGCCGGTATCTGCGCAGAGCAGGTGCTTTTCGAGCATGTCCCACTCGTTGAGGCCCTTCCAGTGCATCGCCGTTATCCAGGGATCGGCGAACTTGAGCCGTCCTTCCTTCATCATTGCCGCGAAGCGCTCGGCGAGCCGCTGCCACGCGGGTCGCAGTACATTGTCGTAGAATTCTTGCGCGATCGGCTGATTGGCGACGGTGCGGATGTTTGTGGTTCGTGACGCATGGCCTGACAAATAGGCAATCCCGAGCCGGATGAGCCCGCTTCTGAGATCCTTCTCAGCCAGCAGTTCGTGCATCAGGCGATCGGCTTCCTCGTTAACATCGTGATCGAGTACGGCGCGAAGCAGCTCCTCCTTCGACCTGAAATAGCCATAGAGCGTTGCTTTCGAACCTCCTAGGCGCGCGGAGATTTCCGACATCGAGGTGCGTTCATAGCCCAGCTCATCGAACAGCTCTGCGGCTATCCGAATGATTTCTTGACGTCTTTCTTCTGTACGCACCCGCATTTGCATTCATCTCCGTGTTGCTGATCAAATTCGTTAGTGGATTCCGGCCTGCAGGACGCTGGTCGCGGACAAATACCGGTCGAGCAGCTCACGACCTGCCGACGTGAGGATGGCCCTCAGCTCTCCTGTCACCTGGTGCGTCGCGCCGGTGATCAGTTGCCGCTGCTCGAGCCCGGCCAGCCATCGGTCCAGGACCGGCCGTGTCACGCTCACGAGCGAGGCGAGTTTAGGGAGGCTCAATTCGCATTGACTGTCCGAATGAAGCGCCAGGAGAATGTCCCAGGGGGTTTCTTCGATGATGGCCGGCGGCAGTATTGCAGTGGCGGTTTCCCGGCGCAGGCGCAGGTTTTTTTGTAGGTCGCTTTTCATTGCAAGACTCCATTCGTCTGAGCGTTATGGAACTGGGAAACGGCCAAGGCCGGGCCTGTGAATTGACCACCGCTGCCGGCCGGTAAATCTCCGACCATCACTGTCGCCATGATCAAAGCAGCCAGCACAGCTACGGTGCGCGTGCGAGACCAACGGAGGAGCGCCGGAATCAGCAGGGCCAGCATGACGAGCATGACGATCGGGCCAGCGATCCGGTATCCGACCGGTGAACCGCCAAGGCCAGAATCGTGAAGCGACCAAAGCAGCGTGGCCGCGAAGACGACCATGTAGGTCCAGGCCCCTGCTGCGTGCCGCTTGGCCAGCAATGCCCCCGACACGATCAGGCCGAAACCGGCGAAAAGGAAGAAGTCGCCCCCGTCCAGCGTGGAAAAGGTGCTTCCGATCGCCAGCCCAACGCCGAAGAGCGAAATCATCGAGCCGCCAACCGCCAGCAGTGGACGCGCTGCCTGAGCGCGATGCCGCCTGGCGACCAGCCTGTGATGGTTTGGAGCAGTCGGAGCGGGGATCATGACTAATCCTCTGTTTGGTGGGGCTCTGCCCGTGCCGGAAAGGGGGAAAAACGGCGCGGGCAGAGCGGGCCCGAACTGGAAGGGGGAAAGGGAAAGCCCTTCTTCCAGCCGGGAATATTCATTAGGCGGGACTAACTAGGAGCGACGGAGTGAAGCCGCGGTGATGAGCCACGTAGTCAAGGATCCGCTTGGCGTGGGTCACGCTGTATCCGGCATCGATAAAAGCCTGCACTTCGCGCACGGGGACGAAGTCCCAGAACCATGCCCGAACCGAGAAGCGCCGCAGGGCCTCAAGCTCGTCGTTTGCCAGGCGGCGCGGGATCGGGATGCCGAACAGGTTTCGAGCCATGCGCGAGATGAAGCCATCAGGGTTCAGGCTGCGGGGTCCATCCTTGCGCGCCATTTCAATAACCTGCCAATCCATCCTGGCGAGGCGGCGCTGTTCGATGTGGTCCATTGGATAACCTCGTGATTTCAATCTGTACCGTACGGTCTAGTCCATTACCGTAAGTGAGTCAAGAACAATTTGGACTGTACGGTACGGTCCTGCTTTTTTTGACCTATATTGGGGCGAGCCGTGCGTGATAGCGCCATTGTCGCTGCCGGCCGGAAAGTCGTTGGCACTTGCGCGCGACTCGATCGCCGCGATGTTGGCCGGTGTCCGGATTCCTTCGCGCGCGCTGCGTGCGGCACGCGCGTGCGCAAAATCAGAGACTCGCGCGAAGGGTCTTGCGACCTGCCGGCGGAGCTAGCGGTCTTTCCGCTTCGCCGCGGTCTCCTCGCTACCGTAGATATGGAGGAACGCATCAGCTGCGTGCTTGGCGGCCGTTTCGATTTCCTTCGAAACGATCGCATTAGCCGCGCCGAGCAACTGCCGTTCGAGCAGATCCTGCAACACCAGGCCTTTGAAGTGCATTGCCGCCAGCCAGGGATCAGCGCGTCTCAGCTTGCCTTCGCCCATCAGGGTCTTGAAAGCATCAGCGACTCGTTTCCACGCGGGGCAAAGGACATTCTGATAGAACTCCTCCCCAATCTTGGTGTCGGACGGTTGGGTGGCGACGATTCGGATGTTGGAAATCGCCAACGGCGCAAGTTGGCGCGTCAGGTAGACAGTCCCGAGGCGCACCAATCCCTTGCGAAGGCTTTTCTCGGCAAGAAACTCATGCATGGCCTGGTCAGCGACCTCGCTGACATCCAGATCGAGCACCGCCCGCAGCAAGTCTTCCTTCGATGGAAAGTAGTTGTAGAGCGTTTGTTTCGACCCGCTCATGCGCTCGGCGATCGTAAGCATCGAGGTGCGCTCGTAGCCGAGCTCCTCGAACGCCTGGGCGGCTACTCCGATGATTTGGCGGCGCTTTTGCTCTGACCGTGTCCGCATGAGCTGAACCAATCCCTTCAAATCTAAACGGTACCATACGGTCTATTTTTGTGTTGACAAGAACGAATCGAATGGACTAGACCGTACGGTACCGTTAATTGATCTAAGGTTTGAAGTGATGAAAGCGAATAGATCTGCGCTGCCGCGCTGCATGGTACTGCTGACGGCCGTACTGCTGACGAGCGCCTGTGCGTCCATCCCGAACCTCGGGCCCGAACCCGAGCCGCGCGCGGCGACCGACTTCGTATCCTCGAAGGCGTTCGCGGCTCCCCGGTCGGAATGGCCGGCAGACGGCTGGTGGCGGCGCTATGGTGATCCCCAGCTCGCTCAGCTGATGGAGCAGGGCCTCGCGGACGCACCCGATCTGGCCGCGGCCGCGGCACGGCTGCGTGCCGCCGAAGGCTTCGCGCAACAGGCGGGCGCTGCGTTGAAGCCAACAGTCGATGCCTTCGCCGTTCCGGAACTCTCAAAGCAGAGCCAGAACACCGAGACGCCCTCTGCAGCCGTTCCCAACGGCTGGAACGATCGTGGTGCGGTGGGCCTCGCCTTTTCGCTGGATCTGGACCTATGGGGCAAGAACCGCGCCGCTTCCCGAGCCGCGAAGGCCGAAGCCCAATCAGCCCGCTACGAGTTTGACGAAGCGCGGCTGGCGATTACGACCGGTATCGCTTCCGCCTATGCCGAGCTGGCCTCACTCTATGCCCAGCGCGACAGCCTCGAGGATACGCTCAACATCCGCATGAAGAGCGCGACGCTGGTCAAACAGCGCGTCGATATCGGACTCGATACGCAAGCGGAGGCAAGGCAGGCGACGGCGCGGGTCGCACAGGCGCGTGCTGACATTGAGGCGACGGACGAAGCCATCGAGCTTACCAAGAACGCGCTCGCAGAGCTCGTCGGGGCTGGGCCGGACCGGGCGCTGTTGATCGGTCGACCTGCGGTTGCGCTGCTTCAGGCGCAGGGCATTCCGGCCGATGCTTCGACGAACCTAGTCGGCCGCCGGTCGGACATCGCGGCGCTCCGCTCGCGAGTGGAAGCGGCCGCCGAGCAAATCAAGGTCGCGCGCGCCTCCTTCTATCCGAGCGTCAACCTGACGGCTCTCATCGGACTGCAGTCTTTCGGGCTAGGCAACTTGCTCTCGGGCGGTTCCGGCTTTGGAAGCGTCGCCCCCGCGATAAGCCTCCCCATTTTCCACGGTGGCGCGCTCCAGGGCCAATACCGCGGTCGCCGCGGTCAATATGACGAGGCCGTTGCCCTTTACGATGCCTCCGTCATCAAGGCGCTGCGCGAGACCGCCGACGCGGTGACGAGCCAGAAGAGATTAGTTTCGCGGTTGGCTGACTCGCGCAGCGCATTGGCTGATTTCCAGGAGGCGCACCGGCTCGCGCAGCTACGCTATGAAAAGGGGCTCGCGACCTATCTCGACGTGCTGTCAGCCGAGGAGGGCGTCGTTCGCGCTCAGCTCCAGGTGGCGCAGCTCGAGTCCCGTGCCTTCACCCTCGACGTACAGCTGGTCCGCGCCCTCGGCGGCGGGTTCACCGCTGCCTGACATCCAATATTTCGGAGACTACCCATGGCCGAGAGAGACCCCAAGGAACTGCACCAAGCGCACTCGCTTGAAACCATCGAGACCGACGAACAGCAGCTGGAAGCGACGAAAGCGAAGCGCAAGAAACTGTTCACCGGCTTTGCCGCCGGCATCGCGCTGATCGGCGGCAGCTATTATGCGTATGACGCTCTCGTCGCATCCAAGCATGCGGCAACGGACAACGCCTATGTCGGCGCCGATGTGGCGCAGGTGACGCCGCTGATCGGTGGACCGGTCCGCGAAGTCCTCGTCCAGGACACGCAGCAAGTGCGCCGCGGCGATGTGCTCGTGCTGCTCGACGACACCGACGCGAGGATCGCCGTCGCCCAGGCCGAGGCAAATCTCGCCTCGGCAATCCGCAAGGTCCAAGGCCTTCACGCCACTGACAGCGGACTCGGCGCACAAATCGCTGCCCGCGCTGCCGATGAGGCTCGCGCCCAAGCGCAGATTACGGCTGCACAGTCGGATGTCGAAAAGACCCGCATCGACCTGCAGCGGCGCCAGGAGCTGGCATCCTCGGGAGCGGTTTCCGGCGACGAGCTGACCACGGCGCGCAACGCGTTCAACACTGCCGCTGCAAGCTTTCGCGCTGCTCAGGCTGCTCGGGCCCAGGCAGCGGCCACCCGCAATGCCGCGGTCGGCGATCGCGATGCCAACCGTGCGCTGATTGCCAACTCGACGGTCGACAACAATCCGGACGTGCTTGCAGCGCGCGCTGCGCTCGCCCAGGCCCGAGTCGATTTCGAGCGTACCGTTCTCCGTGCGCCGATCGACGGCGTCGTCTCAAGGCGTCAGGTTCAGGTGGGCCAGCGTGTCCAGCCCGGGGCCATGCTGATGGTCGTCGTGCCGGTGCAGGCCGCCTATGTCGACGCCAACTTCAAGGAAGTCGAGCTATCCAAAGTTCGCCCCGGCCAGCCGGTTGCGCTGACGTCCGACCTCTACGGCGAGAAAGTCGTTTTCCATGGCAAGGTGGCGGGCTTCTCCGGTGGCACCGGCGCGGCGTTCGCGCTGGTCCCGGCGCAGAATGCGACGGGTAACTGGATCAAGGTGGTGCAGCGCCTGCCGGTGCGGGTCACGCTCGATCCCAGGGAGCTCAAGCAGCACCCGCTTCGCGTCGGCCTGTCGATGAACGTCGACGTGGACGTCTCCAACTGATCGTCCAGGGGTAAGTGTCATGATCGCCAAGGCCGCAGCGCGGCTTGAGGGCGCGCTTCCCGGTCCGCTGACCGGCATGCGCCTTTACGTCGCCGCCATCCTCATCGGATTGGGAAATTTCCTGGTCGTGCTCGACACGACGATCGCCAACGTGTCCGTGCCGACGATCGCCGGCAACCTCGGCGTGTCGTCGAGCCAGGGAACGTGGGTCATCACCTCCTATGCGGTGGCTGAGGCAATAACTGTGCCGCTTACCGGCTGGCTGGCAAAAAAGTTCGGCGCCCAGAAGACCTTCATCACCTGCTACCTGGCGTTCGCGGCTATATCGCTGCTGTGCGGCTTGTCGGGCACGATCGGAATGTTGCTCGGCGCCCGGGTGCTGCTCGGCCTATTCGGCGGCCCGATCATGCCACTGTCGCAGATGCTGCTGCTGCGTATCTTCCCCAAGGAGAAAGCCACTCTCGCGACTGTGATCTGGGCGATGACCACGCTGATCGGACCGGTTGCCGGGCCGATCCTCGGTGGCATCATCTGCGACAATTACGGCTGGGAATGGATCTTCTACATCAAGGTGCCCATCGCAGGGGCCGGCGGGCTTGCCCTGTGGTGGCTGATGCGCGGCCAAGCGGACGCGAAGGCGCAGGCGATCATCGACAAGGTCGGGCTCGTCCTGCTCATCATCTGGGTGGCCGCGCTGCAGATCATGCTTGACGAGGGCCGTAACCACGACTGGTTCGCCGACCCGCATATCCGGATGTACGGCATCGTCGCTGCGATCGGGTTCGTCGCCTTCGTGATCTGGGAGCTGACCGAAAAGAATCCGATCGTCGATCTCAGGATCTTCCGCCACCGCGGCTTTGTCGGCGCCGCAACCACCTACTCGGTAGGCTTCGGCGCCTTCTTCGCCAGTATCGTCATCCTGCCGCTCTGGCTGCAGTCCAACATGGGCTACACGGCGACCTGGGCGGGCTATGCGACGGGCATCATGGGCATACTCGCGGTGCTTAGTGCGCCGCTGGTCGGCAAGGCCGTCGAGAAGTTCGATCCCCGGATGATCGTTTGCGTCGGGATCCTCGGCCTCGCCGCGGTCATGCTCTATCGCATGTGGGAGTTCACGCCCGACGTAACGTTCCTGCAGATGGCGTTGCCGACGCTCATCACCGGCGTATTCATGGTGATGTTCTTCATCCCCGTGACCGGTCTGGCCATGGCCAGCGTCGGCCATGACGAGCAGGCTAACGCGGCGGGCCTGTCGAACTTCATGCGGACTCTGGCCGGTGCCTTCGCCACCTCACTGATCCAGAGCCGATGGTCAGACGCCACGCGCGCCAACAACACGGAAATCGCCAATGCGATGCCCCATGGGCAGCAAGCGGTCGACGCGATGACGGCGCAAGGCGTGCCGCCTGAAGCAGCAAGGACGATGCTCTCCCAGCTCGTCGAAGGCCAAAGCGTGATGCTGGCGACGCTCAACATGTTCGGGGTCATCGCCGTCTGCCTCGGCGTCGCGGCGATGATCATCTGGCTGGTGCCCAAGCCGAAGGGCCGGATCGACACCAGCGGCGCGCACTAGGGCGCCGCAATAGAGGCAGGAGTTCCTCCGCGAGCTTGATGAAGTAGGACGGAGCGGTCTCATTGGGGACATAACCTCGCCCAAGGAACGCAAGTTCTGGGGTTCGCTGGGTGACCGAGCCTTGAGTAAGCAGGAATTATGCAGGCGCTCCGAACTTTGGCCGGTTCAGGCAGCTAATGACCGCTTTGGGTGGAAAGCGGTCATTAGCTTGACACTCAATCAGCTCAGGCTTCTTCTGCTAACGCTCGGTCAAAAGGGAGGGGAGACCCATGATTCCCAGACGCGTGGCCGAACATGCGAAAGCTCAGAACTGGTTCGCGGTCACGCTCGATTTCTTCATCGTCGTCATTGGCGTCTTCATCGGCATCGAAGTCGCCAATTGGAACCAAACGCGCCAAGACCGCCAGGAAGAGCGACGCTATTATGGCCAGTTGCTGCTCGATTTGAAGGGCGATCTTAAAACGCTTTCGCTGGCCGAACGGCGGGCCGATCAGTTCGACGAGGCCGCCCAGCTAGTGATTGATCGGCTCGGCGGCAAAACCCCGGCTCAAGCATCTCCCGGTCGGATGGCGACTGCCATTCATAAGGCGGGATGGATCTATATACCCTACGCGTCACGTGGCACCTATAATGAGCTGATCAGCACCGGAAACCTGGGCCTGCTGCGCAACTCCCAGCTCAAGTCCGAGATCGCAAACTATTACGGGACATTTGAAGGGCTCCGCCAATGGGATTCGCTGCTACGTGACCAGCAGAGTGACTATTGGGCGGAGACGGCCGGCGTCTTGCCACGCCCCGTTCTCCGGGCAGCGGTTCGCGAAACCGAGCCTACAATAACTCCCGGCGAGGATCGGATGATCTGGCAGGCTGCCCGCTCGCATCCGCGCTTACCGAGCATGTTGATCGGCATGGCCGCGCACCAGGAGCGCGTCCGCCGGGACAGCGAGCAGCTTACCGTTCGAGCGACCAAGCTGATCGCCGATATCGAACGGCATTTGAAGGATAGCGGCTAGCCGTCGGACACCGCTTCCCTGAGCGCCCATTCGCCGCCTTCGGTGGGCAATGGACGGCATTCTTATGTCCGCACTGGGTCGATTCCGGTCATTAGATGACGTCTCAACAGTTGGGGTAACCAGTGAGGGAACAATCCGGTGTGAGGTTGAGATTTCACTAATAAGTTAGGCAGCCTGCGTCTCCGCTACCGGTCACATCGCGATTGTTCGCGGATGATCAAAAGCAACTAAGCAAACGCCGTCATCGAACCGTTCGGCATGCGCATGTCGTTGGGCGACGCCTAGATCAGGCGTCAACGCGAATGGACTGCAACCAAGATCATTCCCAGGATCATCGCGAGACCACTAAGCAATATGAGTGCCAGCGAGAGGAATCCGGCCATGCTGAGCCAATGCTTACCGGCCAAGTTCGATCAACCCGGCCGATGCTCGCCCACGACCGCTCGGCAAATGATCAGGCTGCCTGACAAGGCGATGGCCATCGCCGCAAATGCGATTTCTCCAGCCGAGAGTGACGCGATCAGGCGCGGCGCATGGACCAATGGAATCCATGCGAGGAACATGGCAGCCACAACCAGCAGGGCCTGGCCGCGAATTGAACGGAATAGCGTCGCAAGTCCGGACCCAATCAAAATGGCGCCCGTGATCCAGGGCCAAATTGCCGCGAAGGGGATGAATTCGGGTATCAGGCTCGCGATCTGCGGACGCATCAGCAGATGAATTGCCCCGAACATGACCAGCATGATTCCGAGAGCCCGAAGCAGCACATGTTCGCCAATCCGATCACGCAGCAAGGCCAGGCTCGCGGCCGACAAGACCACTGCTTCCGCAATCGACACAGCATATTCAATCGACGGACCTTTGGCGATCAATGACCAGGCGGTCATTCCTGCTGCTGCAAGCCAGGCCATGAATATCGGCCAAACAAGGTAGGCCGGAGCCGCTCGAAGCCATGCTGCCGCGAATGCTGCACCGCCAATGGCGAAGCCCACGGCGCTTGCCGCGCCGCCGCCTGCCACATCGCCAAACATCGGCTGTGGCAACGTCCCGCTGACTGCCGACGCAATGAAAATGGCCGCTGTCCCGAGCAACAGGAGCAGTTGGCCGGCGTATCGCTGGCCGTCTTTTGAAAATGGCCATGGCCGATCGACAGTTGGACGTCGATCGCTCGCCGGGCTTGAGAACCTACTGCTTGTCATTGATGGATCTCGCCATACTGTCGCCCAACACCAGCAGCGCCACGCCAAGCAGGGCAATGTCCTTGATCACGAATTGGCCGAACGGCCCCAAGGCCGGAAAGCCGCCCAACCGCATGTCCCAAGCCATTGGCAAGGCGATCAGGGTCGATGTGATCAGCAATATCAGGACGGCCAAGGCCGCCCCCAAGAGACCCGCGCGGGCCGACCAGGGCGATGCCATCAGCAGCAACGCGGCACCAATCTCAACCACGCCGAGGAAGTTAGATGCGCCGGCGGCGCCAAAGATTGTCAGCAGCCACGCCAGCCACGGCGTGGCGTTGAGCAGCAGGCCTACGCCCTCAATTTCAGGCGCAGTAAACTTAAGCCCGCCGATCAGTAACAGCGGCAGTACAACGCCGGCCAGCGCCAGGCCGCGACCCAGCGTTTGCAATCGCTTTGCGACGGCAGGGTCCGACAATAACGTCGATATCATCTCCGCCTCTTTCCGGGGTCACACATTTTGGCCGGTCCGGTTGCCGTCGTTGCCGCAACAACCGTAGTCGAACCGCTCGTCCGTCGCCGGGCGCCCATCTCGGGTGAGGTCAAGCAGTGTCCACACAGGTTCGACCGTGCCGCAGTGCCGCGGGTCTTGTCCCGGTTCCGGCGGCTCATAGAGCAACTCCGACGCCCAGCTCAGGCGAATGATGCCGGCATCATCCCTTTGGAACACGGTCAGCATGGGCATCTGCTGCCCATGTTCGTCCTCGCCGAGGTAGTCGCGTTTGAAGTTGTTTGAGGCCGCCGACAGCAATTTCAGGTTGCGCCAGCCGTGATGGTCCGCAAAGGCAGCGACCCTCTCGATGGGCGCCTTGGCTACGGCAACGATATTCGCGCCCAGGCCCTCGACGTGCGGCACCGCACCATCCCAATTGTCCAGCAAGGCGGTACAGGAGGGGCAAGGGCCTTCCTCCAGCGGCAAGCCGGCAGCAGGACCGCACGTGGGTCCAGCCCGAGAATCATTCCGGTGACGAGGAAACATGAAGTGATATGCGATCAGCGAGCTGGTGCCCGGGCGAAACAGCTCCGACAACTTGATTTTTGCCGACCGGTTGTCGGGATCGATATGATCGAACTCATAGTCTTCAGGAATCTCGCCGCCGGGCGGTAATGCTCGAACGGCCTCTGCGATCGATTCCATTTCCCGGCGCAAATGCAGTTCCCGAACAAGCAATTTGCGTCGCTCGAGGCGATATTGGGGTGACTCGTTGGGGAACGCCACATTCATGCCGGGTCTCCCGCTAGTTGCCGATTATGGGCGGGTCGTCGCAAATTGGAGACACAAAGGCGATGGGGAGGATGAACGGGGGCTCTTGTCCAGCCTCCCCGCCGCTGCCACCGGTCTCCCCAACCAGGTGGCCACGGATCGCAATAGTTCGCTCCGGCAACTTGTTGGGCACGATCCACGCGAACTAGGCCGCCAGGATCTGCCTCGCCCCGCAACCGGCAGGATGACGGCACAGAATGCATTCAATGCCCTGCCTTCTGGAAATCCATGGTCCAGTTCGTCTCCCATGTCTTGCCGCCATCATAGGAAAAGGACTGCTCCCAGCGAGCGGATGAAGCGGTGATCTTGTGCCAAAGGAAGCCCACGTTGACGGGCCGGTCGCCGTCCACGTCAGTTCCTTCGAAATGCCCGACGCCCTGCTTGAAACGGCCTTGCACGGGCGGCTGCAACACACCGTCGCGGTCACTAACCCAGTAGATGCGCCACTGCTTGATCGTCCGATCGAAGCAACGCAACGCCATTCCAGAAAAGGCTAAATCCTTGATCCGGTGCTCTTCCACATTGCACAGGCCATCGAGCAACGGCCTGGTGTCGGCGGTGCCCTGATGCTCGATCCATTCGGTGCTGCCGACGCCGCGCGCCTTTAGCCGGCGATGGGTGACGTTCCACGTTCCGTGAAGAAAATTGAAGTCCTGCCATTCATGCTGAGGTGCGGCCCGGATCAGCGACCGCGAGGTTGGCTTCAATCGCAAGACTTCCGGTTCGCGTGCCAGCAGCGGGGCAATAGCTTCCGCTGCATTAGCGAACGCCGATTGATGCGCTTGCCGATCCTTGTCGTCGGCAAAGGCAGCAAACCAAACCAGCAGATGTTCACCTTCGCGAACCGGGAGCCGTGGAAAATTGTTGGTGCGTCCCTTGGTCAAGAATGATGCCAGCGGTCGGACACCGCCAGATTCGAGCCTGGGCGCGATCTGTTTTTCAAACAGGCTCACCGCATCGGACGGAGGAAACTTCAGATAGTAGATGGTGGCCGTGATCAGCCCGGCAGGCATTTCCTCACCGAGGGCCGGTCGCGACGGCGGCAATTTGAATTCACCAACAGTGCCGAATGCATCGAGCAAAAGCACATTATCGCTGTCGATCATGGTGGCATTGGCGGCGGACCGATTCGCTTGCCAAACCGGTCCGCCATAGAATGCGGTCAGGCCGGCCAGGCGCGCGTCCATGCTACTAAAGCCGCGCAGCCAAACGAACCGATCCGGTCGATCCATGTCGGTGAAGGTGCCGATCACCTTCATGCCTTGCGCTTCCTGGCTTTCAACAAACTCGCGCTCGAACAGGTCGATCAGGACATCGCGCTTCCCGGGATGGAGCGTGTATTGGCGCAGCTCAATAATCGGAAATGAGCCATTGACCTCAGCCGCCTGCGTCGGCACCGAGCGGCTGAGCGCTGCACCGGCCGTCAACGCCACTAACCCTTCATGTTTCGTCATTTTTGATCATGGCCCTTAGCGTACAGGAAAGGGAACTTCCCTGGATGGCGTCTCGCGGAACCAAAACAAACCGGTTGTCCTGTTTTTGTCAACCCATTAAACATGACCTGTCGATGCGGCTAAGGGCAAATGAGTGGGGGTCGATATCAAAAAGGAAAGACCGCGGGACGGCATGCGTCGGAAGAATGACCCACTGGGTGTCCGCGCGAGAATTCTCGACGCCGCCTTTATGCAATTCCAGTCACAAGGTTACGCAGCGACGAGCGTGCACCATATCGCACGTGAGGCGCAGGTAACGGGCGGAGCCCTGCATCACCACTTTCCAACCAAGAAGGCGCTCGGCATTGCGGTCATCCGTGACCGCGTCGCGCCGGCGCTCGAAGAAACCTGGTTAGAACCGTTGCGCTCTACCGGCGATGCGCCTGAAGCGGTGCTGCAAATCTTTGAGACGATTGCCCTCGAGCTCGATGGCCAGGGAATGGTCCTAGGGTGCGCCGTCAACAACCTGTCGCTGGAGCTTGCCTTCGCGGACCCCGATTATCGAGCCGAGCTTGCGCTGCTGTTTGACCGTTGGAACGCGGCCATTTCACAAGCCATGGCCGATCGGCCCGATTGCGATGCGCTCGCTGCACTGCTCGTCGCGGGCTTTTCTGGCGCGATGGCCATGGCCAAGGTTGAACAGCGGGGCGAGCCGCTGAGGCAATGCGCCGGGCAACTTCGCAAGTTGCTTTAGTGTGCCGGGATCAATTTGCGCGAGGCTGGTCAGCCTAAGGAAGGAGAGACGCTTGATGCATCGGACAGGCAGGTTTGCGATCGTGAGCATGGTGTCGCTAGCTGTAGCTGCAGCGTCCCCACCGCTTTCAGGCCAAGCCAACCGGGGCTGGGAGACGGCGCAAACCGAGGCCTATCCAAAAAAGCGCGATGACATTTTCTTCGCGGATCGATCGACCGGCTTCTACGGAACCGGTGCCGGCCGATTGTTTCGAACGGACGATGGTGGGCGGACGTGGAATCTTGCCTGGGAAAAGCGCGGCACCTTCATTCGGGCGATTGGATTTATCGACCGTGACCGGGGCTTTCTAGGCAATCTCGGCCTTGGCCTCGCGGGGACGACCGATCAGGTGCCACTTTACCAAACGTCGGATGGCGGGCGGAGCTGGCTGCCGGTGGCTCTGCCGGGGACAATGGCCGGCGTCTGTTCGATCGACATTCTGCGATCCAAGGTCATCGTCGAGGGTTCCGTGCGGGAACGCATCATTATTCATGCTGCCGGCCGCGCAAACGGGCCCGCCGCCGTTGCACGGTCCGAGGATGGTGGCGAGACCTGGAAGGTGATCGACCTGTCACGGCAGGCTGGAATGATTCTCGACGTAAAGTTTGTCGATCCGATGACCGGGTTCGTGTTCGCCGGAAGCAATGCGGACCTCAGCCAGGCGAACGCCCTGATCCTCAAGACGCGCGACGGCGGCCGCACTTGGCGCCAAGTCTATCGTTCAACGCGCCCTTTCGAAATCATTTGGAAGGCCTCCTTCCCAAGCTCGCGAGTCGCCTTTGCGTCAATTCAAAACAATGATCCGAAGAATATTCAGCAGCGCGTCATTCGCACGAACGACGGGGGCGAACATTGGTCTGAATTGCCTTTGGCGAAAGCGGCCAACGCCCAGGAATTTGGGGTCGGGTTTGTTGACAATCGCCATGGCTGGGTCGGTACGGCAATTGGCGGATTTGAAACTTACGACGGCGGCCGGCACTGGATACGGAGCGCTCTCGCGCCGATGGCCAACAAGATTCGAACTCGGGCCGGCGACGGCTCTGCAATGACCTACGCGATCGGAAGCGATGTCCAACTGTATCGTTAGGACGATTTCCAATGGGGCTGGTCTTGGCGGAATGTTCGCTTCAAAGATCCTGCCATTCGCCCGGCTGCATGGCGTTGACCCTGATGCCCCGACGTTCGGCTGCGATTCGCAATTGTCGCAACGGATCGTCGACTTCGGCATAGCCTTCCGCATGCTGAACGCCAAAATGGATGGGGACGAGTTGTCGCGCGCCGAGAATGACGGCGGCGGCCACGGCCTGTTCAGGCGTGAGCACCGCCGGGATGTCGCTAGCCGGTTGCCGCCAGCTGAATTTGGCCCCATTGATCGGCAGGAAGGCCGCATCGAACGGGCCGTATTGCCGTCCGATATGCCACCAATAGCCATGCCAGAGCGTGTCGCCGCAATGAATGATCCGGCGTCCGGCTGCAGAAACGATCCATGACACCTGCGGGTCGCCATAGCCGTCAGCCGCAGGGACCGCTGTCGCTGTGAAATCGCCCAGTATCTGGGGTTCAAACATGGCCGCGGGCCTCAGCCGGAATTGGACTCCGGCTGGCGGTGCGATGCT
>Ga0209382_10003262_pt1 | contig 22638 bp, 17 predicted proteins | sample SoiMetdeltSBSDD5_FD_187599 | JGI IMG/M metagenome (GOLD analysis project Ga0209382, IMG submission 187599) | Bulk soil microbial communities from a Populus tree surrounding site in Tennessee, USA - Soil MetaG P. deltoides SBSDD5 (SPAdes) (version 2) | ecosystem: Environmental > Terrestrial >...
GGTGGGCGCACGCCGCACGTGCACTTCAAGGTGTTCCTCGGTGCCAACGAGGTTGTTGCGAGCCAGATCTTCTTCCCCGACGAGATCACCAGGGAAGTGTTCAGCACGTGGCAGCCGTATCGTCAGCATGCCTCGAAGCGGACGACGTTCAACAACAACGATCCGATCAAGCAGGGCGTTTACTCAGAGATCACGCGTCAGAGCAAGTCGTATGCGGCTAAGGCTCTGCTGGTTGTTGCGCCGCGCTAGATCAACTCCCAACTTCCAACCACCAACGCCCAACCACTCCCAATTCCCAACTTCCAACTCCCAACAACACTCAATTGAACACTCGATTGAACATTGTTGGAAATTGGGAGTTGGGCGTTGGGAGTTCATTTGGCCTCACGCGACCGTGGCAGCCTCATGGCCTTCAGTCGCTCGTCAAATCGTGAGTCGCCGCGGAGGCTGTCCCACTGCGGTGCGACGGCGAGGTGCACGAGGGCTGGGTCACGGAACTGAATCGCCTGATCGAGGCATTCGAAGGCCTCATCGAGCCGGCTCGCGGCGCCGTACAACACCGCACGGCGGAAGGCCATCTTCAGCAAGGAGTCGAAGTCCAGGCGTTCGTTCGTGATCTGATCGGCCAAGAATCGCGTCCAACCTGCCAGCCCGGCCGTCGAGTAAGCGTCCTTCATCTGTGCGGTGATCTGCTTCAGGTGCGCGAACGCTTCATCAGGCACTCCGTACGTCGCCGCGACTCGCAGGTTCTCGGCCGCAAACTTGTCGATGTCTTCGAGCTTCCAGTAAACGCCGGCTAAGAATTCGCTGGCGAGGAGGTGTTTCGGATCGACGTCGAGAGCCCGCTGCGCCCAGGCGAGGGTGTCGTCGTATTTCCGCTGATGCCAATACGACATGGCGATCTGCACCAGCACGAGCGCCGATCGCGGATCGCTGGCGAGTGCCTGCTGTTTGTATCGCAGGCCATCGTCGAGTCGTCCGAGCGCTTCCAGAAGCGATCCGTACTGCAGTAGCGCTTCCGTGTGATCGGGGTTGATGCCGAGCGCGCGGCACAGGCTGCGCTCCGCCGCCGTCCAGTCCCACTCGCTGAGAAACAGGACGGTGCCAAGGGCGACCTGGGCATCCGCGGATGTGCTGTCCATCGCCAGGGCGCGCAGTGCCGACGCCTTTGCCTCCGCAAACGCTTCCTGGTGTGGCACCGCGCGCAGCGCCGCCTGCGCGCATCGTGCGCGCGCCAGACCCGCGTGCGCCGGTGCGTAAGTCGAATCGATCTCGACGGCCGCTCGAAACGCCTCCACCGCATTCGGCAGTTCGAAATATGAGCCCGATAACAAATGAGACCGCCCGCGCCCGAGGAACTCATACAGTTCGACCGGCCTGGCGATGGCGCTCGGTGCAGATTCCTCGTCGTCTTCCGCGTCGCGAGTGACTGGCGCGATGAACCGATATCCCGACCGCGCCACCGTCTCGATGTACGCGGGCGGACGTGTGTCGTCGCCGAGAGCCTTGCGGAGCGCTGAAACATGGACCGTGAGGATGCCTTCCTCCACGAAGGACTCCGGCCAGACCTGCGCCAGGAGTTCGTCCTTTGTGACCAGATGAGCCGGGTGCCGCACCAAAGCGATGAGGACATCTAACGCTTTCGGCGACAAGTGGACGACAGTGCCGCTGCGGCGCAGTTGGCGTTCGCCCACATCGAGTGCGCAATCGGCGAAATGAAAAACGTCGCGGCGCGACATCACAATTCGGCGAATCTTAGCAAAACCTTCGGGACCATCCCGCTGCCAGGGGCTATGGTGAGTTCATCGCGAAAGGAGCTGGCCATGGCACCGACGATGGAGCAGGAGATTCTCCGGCAGGAAGAACGACTCGCCGAGGCGAAGCGAGGTCTGGATATCAGCGCGATCGATCGCCTCTACGCCGACGACCTTCTGCTGACCGGCGTCATGGGCGAACCGACCTGCAGCAAGGCGGCGATTATCGACGAGATCAAACGCGGCATCGCCGAGCGGGAGAGTGCGCGTGCAAACGGACGCCCGCTCGAGGTATCGACCGAGAACGAGGACGTCAAAGTCGTGCGGCACGGCGACACCGCCGTCGCCAACTATCGCTTTGTCGTGAAAGTGAAAGGGCCGGCCGTCGACGTGTCGCGACGCTATCGGGCGACGAACGTCTGGATGAAGCAGGACGGCAGCTGGCAAATTATCGCTGCGCACATGTCGTTCGTCCTCGACCCGGCGCAGGCGGCGATGCTCTCAGGTGAAGGGCGATAGGAGTTGGTATGTCGACTGATACGGCTGGTGTCTATGCGGAGAACCTGCGCGAGATCGAAAAGCTGCACAGCCGCGATGTCGCGGCGACATTGTCGGGCGATCAGGCGGCGCTCAGCGCCGGATGGACCGATGACATCGGTGATACTCGAACCAGGCGAGGAGCCTGGACTGGGCAGGCAGGCGATTCTCGCCGCCAGAGAGCGCCGCAGTGCGGCGATGCCGGGATTTCGAGTGGTCACCTATATTCCTGAGATCAAAGACGTGACGATCGCGGACGGATGGGCCTTCGAGTGGGGCTTCTTCACCGCCAGCTTCGTGGAGGCGTCCAGCGGCAAGGAGACACCTATTCGTGGAAAGTTGCTTCGTGTCCTCAAGAAGCAGGCCGACGGGAGCTGGAAGGTCGCAATCGGGATGTGGAACACATGACTTCTACGAGCGCGGCCGCATCACGTGGCTGGACGAATACTCCAATGTATCCTTGCGCCCGTCGCCCGGATGTTGGGCTAACATTCGCGGCCTCTCCAGTGCGCTGGCCCCGGTCGCCATGACGTCCGTGGCCGGCATGATACGGGGACGCTGGAATCCTCGCTATCGTCAGTAGTAGACAGTGTATGCCCGAGCCGCCTGTCCCTGGCACCATCGCCGCCGAGGAGTTTCGCCGGATCCGCGAGGTCTTCGAGGCGGCGCTGGATCGTCCGGAAGCGGAGCGGCGTGGCTTCGTTGAAGAAGCATGCGGCGGCAACACCGTCCTCGTCGCGGAAGTGGAGCGGATGCTCGTGGCCGACGCAGAAGCGGATCAGCTTCTGGATGGCGTGGCAGGCCCGGCCGCTACGCCAGTTCCGACCATCACTTCGACCTGCTCGTCGTGCCGCGCCATACTGGCGCCGTCGGATCGTTTCTGCCGACAATGCGGGACGCCGGCGCGCGCGAGCGCCGCCGACCAGGGGCGCTTCCGCGCTGGTGCGCTCTTCGCGAACCGGTTTCGCATCGTCGCCCGCCTCGGCCGCGGTGGGATGGGCGAGGTGTATCGCGCCGACGACCTCGAGCTCGGCCAGCCGGTCGCCTTGAAGTTTTTGACGGGTCCGGCTAAAGCCGGACACTACGGGGGATTCGATGAGCGCGCCCGGACGCGACTGCGCAACGAAGTACGCCTTGCCCGTCAGATCTCCCACCCCAACGTCTGCCGCGTCTACGACATCGGCGAGGCGCACGGTGAGCTGTATCTCTCGATGGAGTATGTCGACGGGGAGGATCTGGCCGCGCTCCTCAAACGCATCGGCCGGCTGCCGATCGACAAGGGGATCGAGATCGCACGCAAGTTGAGCGCGGGGTTGGCGTCGGCCCACGCGAAGGGAGTGCTGCACCGCGACTTCAAGCCGGCCAACATCATGATCGACAGCCAGGGCGAGGTCCGCATCATGGACTTCGGCCTGGCCGCGGTGGCGAGCGAGCTCGACGCCGGCGACGTGCGAAGCGGCACACCCGCTTACATGGCGCCCGAACAGCTGACGGGCAAGGAAGCAACGAAGCAGAGCGACCTCTATTCGCTGGGTCTGGTGCTCTTCGAGCTGTTCACGGGGAAGCCGCCATTTCCCGCTCAGGACCTGCGCGAGCTGCAGCGGCTGCGTGAAGGTGCGCCAAGCACGACGCCCTCGACGCTGATTCCCGACATCACGCCGCGACTCGAACGCGCGATCCTGCGCTGTCTCGAGCCGGAGCCGAAGCTGCGGCCATCGTCGGCCTTGGAGGTCGCGGCATCGTTGCCTGGCGGCGATCCCCTCGCGGAGGCTCTGGCAGCTGGTGAAACGCCGTCACCCGAGACGGTGGCGGCCGCCGGTCCGACCGAAGGATTGAAACCGCGTACCGGGCTGGGGTTGCTCGCATGGATCGCCACCGGCGTGGCCCTCGTACTCCTGATCACGCCACAAGTGCAAACGGTGGCAATGCTCCCGCTGAGTGATCCTCCGGATACGTTGACGGTGCGAGCACGTGACATCGCGCGATCGTTGGGGTATGCAAGCCCGGTCGTCGATTCGGCAGTGGGTTTTGTCAGCAATAGCGACCATCTGAATTACCTCGGCACCTCGATCGCTGGAACTCGCAGTGAAAAGCGGCAGCAGTGGCGACAGGCTCTCGCACTGCATCCTTCACCGGTGTCGTTCTGGTACCGCGAAGGAACAACGTCGCTCGTCGGCGCGCGACTCGATACGCCCATTTCCCGTGCGACTCTCGACGACCCGCCTGCTGATCGACCTGGCATGACCAGCGTGGTGACTGATCTACAAGGGCGCCTCCTGCGTCTGACCACGATCCCTGATGTGCGCGAATCGACGAACGCATCGCTGGGCACTCCCGATTGGTCGAAGCTGTTCGCCGCAGCCGGCCTCGACATCGCGCAGTTCACTGCCACGCCGCCTACCTCGTCCACGCCGTTTCTCAACGATGCTCGGTACGAGTGGACGGGTCGTATGCCCGCGCGCGCGGATCTGCCCATTCGTGTCCAGGCGGCGGCGCTTCGCGGCAGGGTGACGAGCTTCGAGTTGCAGTTTCCCTGGAGCTCACCGGCCTCGTTCAACACCCCGCTGGTCAACGTGCCCGTCATCACGGCGATTCTGGCGTTGATGATGCTCTCGGCCATTGTGTTGGCGGCGCGGTACAACGTCATCAAGAATCGAAGCGATATCCGGGGCGCCTACCGGCTGGCTGTGTTCTGCGGCGCCGCGATGTTCCTGGTTTGGATCTTTGGCGCGCCACAGCTTGCAAGCGATGCTGCCTTCGCCTATTTGCTGCTACGCTACGTGCCTCAGGTCGTTTTCGCCGCGGCATTTACAGCGCTCGTCTATCTGGCCATAGAGCCATGGGTTCGGCGCTACTGGCCCGAGACGATGATCACGTGGTCTCGCCTGATTGCCGGCCGCTGGCGCGATCCAGTCGTGGCGCGCGACATACTCGTTGGCACGGCGTGGGCACTGGTCAGCACACTCACGTTTCGTCTCCCCGGAGTGGTCGCCGTGTGGTTCGGCGAACCTCCACTATCGCCGATGCTCGTCTATTCGCCACTTGGATTTGGCTTGGAGAAGCTTCTCGGTGGCCGACTCGTTGCCGCCGACGCCGTTTTTCATCTGCTGCAGGGATATATGCGACCGCGATGCAAGCCTTTTTTGTGCTGTTTCTTTTGCGCATGGCGCTCAAGAAGCCATGGCTCGCCGCGGTTGCGAGCTTTCTGTTCTTCGTCGCGCTGAACGGACCGGCGTATGACGCCCGTTTCGGGGTGGGAGCGTACGGCGCCATTGCCATCGTGACGGCGTTGACGCTGTTCGTTGCGATGAGGTTCGGTCTGGTTGCAACGGTTTCGTTCACGGTCATGGCGATGCTCACCGATGGTTTCCTGCTGACCACGAATCTGGGCCAGTGGTACGGCCTGAGCTCTGTCGTCGCGATCGTCATCGTGGCTGTCGTGAGCACGTGGGCGTTTCGAACGTCTCTGGCTGGGCGATCGGTCTTCAACTTCCAGGCCTCATCGAGTTAAGTGAGACGGCGCGCGCGTTTCTCCCGCTATCAGAAGCAAGGAGAGAAGCATCATGCGCAGTGCCGACACAACCGTTGTCGAGCTGTATGGAGTCATCTGCCTGTCGGCCGCTATGGCGGAGGCGCAGTGGCTGAACCATCCAACTGCAGGGGTCCCGCGCCATGCGGATGGCGCGGTGGACTTGCAAGCGCCGGCGCCACGCACGGCCGACGGCCATCCCGACTTCTCGGGCATCTGGGGATGGCAGCCCGGGCGCTACGTCGGCAGCATCGCCATCGACCTCAAGCCGCAAGAGATCAAACCGGAGGCAACGGCACTGGCGCGGGCACGCGTCGAGACACTTGGGCGAGACGACCCGGCGCAGTTCGAGTGTCTCCCTCAAGGTCCTCGGCAGAACCTCTACGCGCCGATTCCTTTCAAAATCGTCCAGACCCCGACGCTCCGGTGATCCTCTCGGAGGATCTGTCGTATCGGCAGATCTTTCTCGACGGCCGTCCATTGCCCAGAGACCCCGATCCCAGCTTCATGGGCTACTCGACGGGCCATTGGGAGGGCGACACGCTCGTGGTCGAGACGAGCGGATTCAAGGACCGCACGTGGCTCGATTTCGCCGGGACTCCGCACAGCGAGTCGTTGAAGATCACCGAGCGAATCCGCCGGCGGACGTTCGGGCACCTGGAGATCGAAGAAACCATCGACGACCCCGAAGTCTTCACGCGTCCGTTCACGGTCATGCTCGGCGCCCGGTACGCGCCCGACACCGAGCCCCTCGAGTTCGTCTGCGCCGAGAACGAGCGTAGCCGGCAGCACTTCGTCGGTACGGTGTCGGAGATGATGAAGGAGAAGCTCTCACAAGCCGTGACCGTGTCGCCTGAGATCCTCGCGGGATACGTCGGCGACTACGAGTTCCGCTATCCGGAAAGCCCCAGCACACCGCACGTCTTGCCGATCCGGCTCGTGGATGGATCCCTTCGATTGGGCGAGGCGCCTCTTATTCCGCTGTCCGAGACGCGCTTCGGCAGTCCGTTTGGCGATTTCGAGGTCAAGTTCGACGAGCACGGACGCGTAACGCACCTTCTCGTGACGATCGTCGAGGGCGAGCTGAAGGTCGTCCGGTTGCCGGATGCAAAATAGGCGTGATACGCCCGACAGCTGTGAGCCTTCGACGCCGGTTCGGTAAGATTGCCGGAGTCACCATGGACGCTCCGCCGCTTTCGCAGCAGATTACGCGTTGGCTCGGCGACTGGCGCCAGGGGGACGAGCGAGCTCGCGATGAACTGTTTGCCGTCGTTCATCCGCAGCTGCGGCAGATTGCCGCACGCTACCTGCATCACGAGCGCGCCGATCACACGCTCGAGCCCAACGCGCTCGTGAACGAGCTGTGCCTGCGCTTGATGGGCGGTGAACCCATCGCTTTCAACGATCGCGCCCATTTCTTCGCAGTTGCGGCGCAGACGATGCGGCACATTCTTATCGACCACGCTCGAGCACGCGTCGCCGACAAACGCGGCGGTGATCAGCAGCGCGTTGAACCTGTCTGCCGTTGAAGGCTGGAACCCGATTCAGCGAAGCGAGGACATCCTCGCGCTCGATCAGCTCCTCGTGAAACTGGAGAAAGCCGACCCGCGCGCCGCTCGTGTCGTCGAGCTCCGCTTCTTTGGAGGGCTGAGCGAGGACGAAGTGGCCGAAGTGCTGGGTATCGCCACCATCACGGTCAAGCGAGACTGGAAAGCCGCGCGGGCCTGGCTGGTTTCACGGCTCAACACCGTTGGGTGAGCCGTGAACGACCCGGCAGACGTCCACGCAACTGGACGCGGGGCGCGCGATGCTTGATGTGGCCTCGCCTTAGCAACTCCCAATCACCAACTACCAACGCCAACCACTCCCAATTCCCAACCCCCGATTTGTGAGTTTTGGGAGTTGGGAGTTGGGCGTTGGGAGTGGTTGGTAGTTGGCAGTTGGGCGTTGGGAGTTCGACTCGCGCGCTAGGCTCGGGCGACGACGCGCGAGTGGAGAGCCATCGATACCTCGCGAGCCGACTCGAACGCGCCGTTCATCCACGAGCTCTGGTTCGTCATGTAATCGCCGGCGAAGTGCACACGGCCATCAGGTTGCCGGAGCGCGGCGAGCGCTTCGAGCGCTTTGGGGCTTTCCGAGCGCCACGAACCGCGGTTCCACGGCACACGAGGCCACGACACGGAAAACGCCGCTTCGAACTCGTTCGAGTACTGTGGGTGAATGAGCGCGCCCTGTTCCAGTGCGAGCCGCTGACGTTCGGCAGGCGGACGCTCGCGCATCGTTCTCGCGAAATCCAGGAAGTAGCCGACGAGAATGCCTTTGCGCCCGGTGAAGCCGTGCGCGGGGTAAATGATCTGTCCGATTTCCTGGTCGGTCCACGATCGGCCGCCGTAGATCTGATCGTCTTCCTCCCAGAAGCGGCGCTTGAACTGCAGGCCGATCTTGCCGGCACCGTCGTAGCTGGACGCTGCAATCGCCGACTGGACGGGTTGCGAGATGTCCTTCTGGATTCCGCTCAGCACCGGTAATGGAATCGTGGTGACCAGGTAATCCGCATCGGCGCGTCTCATCTGTCCGCTCGCGTCGGCGTACATGACCCACACACCGCGCTCGCCTTGCCGAAGCTCCCGCACGTTCGCGCGATACACGACGCGGTTTCCGAGCCGCGTCGCCAGCGCCGCAGGCAGACGGTCCATCCCTCCGGCGACCTGCATCATCGTCGGCTGAGAGTCCCAATCGATCCCCAGATAAAAGTCGTAGTTCGCGCCGAGCAGATCGCGCAAGGCGATCGGCGCAGAGCGCTCCTCGTACCCGCTCCGTCGCGGTGAGCCGCGATACTGGCGCTGCTGGTCGAGCGCGCCGAGCCGGCGAAGATAGGCGAGCAGTTTCTCGCGATCCTCCAGCGTCAGCGGCTGATCGAGCTGTGTCTGCGACAGCGACTTGCTCAGGAACTCCGCGATGTAGCCATCGAAGTCCGCTCGCGCTTCACGTAAGCGAACCCGCTGTCCTTTCAGCGTGGACGATCGAGTCTGATAGAGGTAAGCACTTTCAGAATCCGCTACGAACACTTCCACCGGCACCTGTAGCTCACGGCAATAGGCGAGCGTGGTCTGGTGATGGTGTGAGATCCGCATCGGTCCGGCATTGAAGTACAGACCCTCGTCGAATGCCGCCGTCTGGCTCGAGCCGTCTTCTTCGCTCATTGTCCCGCGACGCACCGTGAAGACACGGCCGCCGGGTCGCGCGCGGGCCTCGAGGACGCGGCAGTCGTAGCCGACTTTGCCGAGCTCGTACGCTGTCGTAAGTCCCGCCAGGCCGCCGCCGAGGATCAGCACGCGGACATTCGAGACACGCCCGGAAAGCTCGAAGCGCGTCTGCGACGGCGCGGCGAGCAGGCCGAGCCCGGTCATCGCTTCGTACAGGAGGGATGCACCGCCGGCTGCGGCGGCACGCACCAGAAATCGGCGTCGCGTCAGAACCATCTTGAATGAGCAGTCAACGGACGTGCCACGACACATCACCGGGAACTCAGCACGAATGCGAGTCTGTGGCGCCCGCACGTGTTCGCGTCTGGAACGACATCGTCCCGGATCTGGTCATCGACGGCGAGCGAATCTGGCGACCCAAGACGAGGTGACCCGGCATCGGCATCGCTGGTAGGATCGCGCCATCCCACGAATCCACGTCCGGATTATCGGCGTCTTGCTGCTGATCGCAGGCAGTGTACTGGCCGCGGCGGCCCTCCCGCCGGCGCGGTTCGTACGATTCGGCGAGGCTCGCCCGATTCTGACCGAGCTGGCCAGCAGGCTTCCGCCTCAGCTGAGCCCGCTCACTCCCGCGCAGCTCGAAGCCGGATGGCCCGGCTGGATCGCCGCTCACGACCGCGACGTTCGTGTGCGGCTCGATCGAGGCGACGAAGACACCATCGTCAACTGGATGTTGTTTGGCACGTCGTTCACGTCGAGGCCGCGTGCGGTTCTCGGCGCCGTCGAATCAGGCGCAGCGGGGGACCAGGAGCTGGTGTTGCGCCGGACGATTGAATTGATTCAAGGCCGCCTCGACGATCTGGTGAGAGCGCTGGCTGCCCCTGGCACCGATGAGCGTCGGCGGTTCGCCCGTTCCTTTCTCGAGCGCAAGGGACTGCGATTCGCGACCGCGGCCGACAGGCAGGCCGTCCGCGACCATCTCCTCGATGTCATGATGCGAGTGGCGGCCGAGCAGGAGCAGATCGATCAGGAACTCGCCACCACGAGCGCCAGCGACGCGATGACCGAGTTCGCCCGCCGGTCCCGTCTGTTCCGCACTCGTGGCCTGTCGCTCGACACGTCGCTCGTGGCCAACTACTCGGTGGAGCAGACGCTGGCCGCGATGAAGGCCCGGGGGCTGCTCGCGGCCGGCGCCGTGAAACGGGTCGCCATCGTCGGTCCGGGGCTGGACTTCGCGGACAAGGACGTGGGCTTCGATTTCTATCCGCAACAGACCCTCCAACCGTTTGCTCTTCTTGATTCGCTCGATCGGCTCGGGCTGGCGCCCTCGTCCGGTCCGGAGATCGTGGCCCTCGATATCAGCCCGCGAATCGTCGATCACGTGACACAAGCGCGAGCCCGGGCGGTCAAGAACGTGGGCTACACGCTGAACCTGCCGCTGTCCAAGAGCGTGGCTTGGCTCCCTGAGGTGCGTACTTACTGGCAGACCTTCGGCGATCGGATTGGTGCGCCGACGCCGGTGTCAGCCTCGAAGGCGATCGCCGATCTCGCCGACATGCGTCGCATCCGCGTGCGACCATCTGTCGTTCGGCGGTTGTCGGTGCTGAACGTGAACATCGTGACCGATCGGCTCGACGCAGAACCGTTCGATCTGGTCATAGCGACCAACGTGTTCATCTACTACGACGAGCTCGATCAGGCACTGGCGTTATCCAATGTCGAAGCGATGCTGAAGCCGGGCGGGGTTCTCCTGGCGAACTTCTCGGCGCCACAGCTGGTGTCGGTCCGGATGCGCCCAGTCGACACGACGACGGTCCTGTACGCGCGTACCGCAACCGAGAACATCCGCGACTTCATGGTCTGGTATCAGGCCGCGAAGTGAGGTGAGCGGTGTCACGAGTCTCCGTGAGCGGCGTCGCCCTGGCGCTCATCGCCGCCGCGTGTTCCGATCGGCCCGGGTCTGGCGCGAGCGTGCCCGAACGTACGGCGCCGGCGGAGTGGTTCACCGATCGTGCTCGCGAAACCGGTCTCGACTTCGTCCACTTCAACGGCATGACGGGGGCGTTCGTCTTCGCCGAAGTCATACCTCCCGGTGTGGCGCTCCTTGACTACGACAATGACGGCGATCTCGATGTCTTCGCGGCTCAGGGGCAGATGCTCGAAAAGAAGCCGTCGAGCGAAGCACTACACACGCCACCAGTCCCGCTGACCAGTCGTCTCTTCCGCAACGAACTCGACGTGCACCTGGACGGCACTCGGACGCTCCGCTTTACTGACGTCACGAGCACCAGCGGGATCGAAGTGCGCGGATATGCGATGGGCGCTGCGGCCGGCGACTTCGATAACAACGGCTGCGTCGATCTGTACGTGACGAACCTCGAACGGAGCCAACTGTTCCGCAACAACTGCGATGGCACCTTTATCGACGTGTCGAAGGCTGGCGGCGCCGAGAGCTCAGGATGGAGTGTCTCAGCGGCGTTCGTCGATTACGACAGGGATGGATGGCTCGACCTGTTTGTGGGGCACTACGTACGTTACTCCGTCGACGCTGACAGACCCTGCCTCCACTCGATCGGCACCTTGCGCGACTACTGTCCGCCCAGTGTGTATCGCCCCCAACCGGGCCGCCTCTACCACAACAACCGCGATGGGACGTTCAGCGACGTCAGCGCCACCTCGGGCATCGCACGCGAGTTCGGCCCGGCGCTCGGAATCTCGACCGCCGACTTCAACGGCGACGGATGGATCGACATCTACGTGGCCAACGACGGTACGCCGAACCAGTTATGGATCAACCGCCGCGACGGTACGTTCGCGAATACGGCGCTCCTCGCCGGCGCGGCGCTCGGCGCTGACGGTGAAGCCAAGGGGAGCATGGGCGTGGACGCCGCTGATTTCGATCACGATGGCGATGAAGACCTGTTCATCACCGAGCTCGCCCGCGAAGGACACGATCTTTATGTGAATGATGGAACGGGCGTCTTCGAGGAGCGGGCCGCGGCCGCCGGCATCAGGCTTCCAAGCCTGCCCTACACGGGCTTCGGCGCCGCCTGGTTCGACTTCGACAATGACGGCTGGCTCGACATTCTGACCGTCAACGGCGCGGTCAGGCACTCGGCCGACTCGCTCACGCGGAAAGAAACGTTTTCGCTCCAGCAGCCGAAGCAGTTGTTCCACCATCTAGGCAACGGGCAGTTCGCGGACGTGACCGCTCAGGCCGGCGCGGTCCTGAGCCGTCCCGAGGTCAGCCGCGGCGCGGCGTTCGGAGACGTTGACAACGACGGCGATACCGATGTCGTGGTGGCGAACGACAGCGGACCAATCAGGCTGCTGATCAATCACGTCGGCAGCGGCAACCACTGGGTCGGCGTGCGAGTAGTTGGGCATCAGGGACGCGATGTCGTCGGGGCGCGAGTCGGTGTCCTACGCGCGACCGGTCCTACGCTGTGGCGTCGGGCCAGGGCGGACGGGAGCTACGGGTCCGCCAACGATCCGCGAGTGCTCGTCGGTCTCGGTACCACGCAGAGCATCAGCAGAGTCCGCGTCGAATGGCCCGGCGGAGACGCCGAGGAATGGACCAACGTTCCTGTCGATCGATACACCACGCTCAAGCAAGGCGAAAGCCGGTGAGGGCCTTCTTCCTGATTAGCGCCGCGTTGCTGATGGGAGGGGGGTGCGCGGCGGGGGACGAGCCGAGGACGCACGACCAGCCGATGCGAGCGGTCGTGCTGCCGGACCTCTCGCGTCTCGAAGAATCAGTCCAAGCGCAGCTGCGCGAGCGCCACGAGGCCCTGATTGCCAAACAGGGCAATCCACGAACACCTGCCGGCGATCTCGCGACTGAATACGGAGAGATGGGGAAGCTTTTGTTGGCCGCCGAGCTCCTTGATCCCGCGGAAGCGGCGTTGCTCAACGCGGAGGCGCTCGCCGTGGAGGCGATGACGTGGCCGTACTACCTCGGTCACCTGTACAGGAAGAAAGGCGACATCCCGAAGGCGACGGTCGCGTTCGAACGAGCGCTGCGGCTGGCGCCGAACGACGTGCCGACGATGACGTGGCTTGGGGAGGCGGCTCTCGATCAGGGAAGGCCGGATGCTGCCGAACCGCTCTTCGCGAAAGCGGTGTCGCTCGAGCCCCGTTCAACGGCGGCGCATTATGGCCTCGGACGAGCGGCGCTGGGCAGAAAAGACTACGTTGGAGCCACGCGCCATCTCGAGCAGGCGCTGGCGCTCGACGGCAAGGCATCGGTGATCCACTATTCGCTGGCGATGGCGTACCGAGGTCTGGGTGACCAGGGCCGCGCGGAGTCGCACCTGCGGCAACGCGGCACGCTGCAGATGAAGCCCGACCCGTTGATCAAGGCGCTCGACGAGCTGCTCAACAGCGCGCTGACCTACGAAAGGAATGCGGACGTCGCCGGCAGCCGAGGCGAGTGGCCTGCCGCGGCGGAGTATCTCAGAAAGGCCGTCGCACTGGCCCCGACGCGAGTATCGGCACATCATAAATTGGGAACCGCGCTCTTTTACTTGAAGGACAGAGCCGGCGCAGGCCGGGAGTTCCAAGAGGCCTTGCGTTTGTCACCGGGCTTTGCCGCCGCCCACTACGGCCTCGGGGTGCTGCACGAGGAGGACGGCGCCCATCAGCAGGCCATTGGCGACTTCTCGGCCGCGCTCGCGTCCGAGCCTGTCAATGTCGATGCGCGTCTGGGGCTGGCGAACTCACTGAGACGCAGCGGGCAGCTCGAACGATCGCTGGCGGAGTACAAACGCATCCTGACGCTCGATTCCAGCGTGGTCGGGGCACGTTTCGGTTATGCGGCGGCGCTCGTCCGCCTCAATCGATATCGGGATGCTGGCAATTGGTTGACCGAGGCCATGGCGTTGTATCCGAACGAGCTGGCCTTTGCCCGCGCCGCCGCTCGCGTGCTCGCCGCCGCGCCGGACAGCCGTGTTCGAGACGGCGCTCGTGCGATGGCGATCGCCCGGGCACTCCAGAGCCGCCAGCCGCCGACGATCGAGCTGGCGGAAGTGATGGCGATGGCAGCCGCCGAGACAGCGCAGTACGCTGACGCGGTGCGGTGGCAGCGGCAGGCGATCGAGGCCGCCGCAGGAGGCGGGAGACGCGAGCTCACGGAGAGGCTGGCCGAGAACCTCAAACTCTATGAAGAGGGCCGGCCCTGTCGCAGGCCATGGCAGGCCGACGAGCCGATCGAGTTTTCCAGGTAGGATAAGCGCGATATTCCGATGAACGTCAGACGCCGTGCGGTCTGGCTGTTGGTCCTCGGAGCGCTGGCAGCGTTCGAGATTCGATCGCGCACGCTCCAGCTTCCTGCCCAGCCCGCGCAGCTGCCGGCCTCCGGTGAAGTCACGCTGCGGGTCATCGTCGCCGACTCCGCTGAAAAGGCGCAGCGGCTCGTCACGCGGCTGCATGCGGGCGAGAACTTCATCACGCTGGCCCAGGCCGAATCGATCGATCCGACCGCAGCCGCCGGCGGGCTCCTGGGCAGATTGGCGCTCTCGACGTTGCCGCCCATATTGAGAGACGCGCTTGTCGGCGTCGCACCAGGGCAACTGACGCCGGTGGTGCAAATCCCCACGGGATTCGCGATCCTCAAGGTCGTCGACGAGACCGATCCGGCTAACAGGAGCATGAACGCGGCCACGTCCACTCTCGCCACGGAAGCGAGCGTGAAATACGTGATTGATGTGAGCGGGCTGCTCGAGGCGGAAGCCGTGCTCCAGGCATTCCCCAAGCCAACCGACTGGAATCAGGATCCGCAGACGATTTGCCGGATGCGGCGCACGTCATTGGCCTCTTCTCAGGCGTCGCTCGAAGGCTCCTTGTCGCCTGCGCGACCGAGCGCCGGTGCGTCGCGATCGCCATTTGACTTGATGCAGGCGCACTTTGCGCTGGCTCAGCTCCATGCCTATGACGGCCGGATGGATCGCGCGCTCGCGCAGTATCAGCAAGCGTACGACGCCGCCCGCTCCGGCGTCGCGGCTGCGATCCAGCGCATGGAGGAAGCACTGGGTGTTGCCCATTTGCACAAGGCGGGAATGGAGAACGACGGGCATCGCGCGCCTGGTGACATGTGCCTGTTTCCCTTGCGACCGGGCCAGTCCTATACCAAGACCAGCGACTCGAAGCAAGCCATCGAGCACTTCCAACGCTTCCTGAAACAGAAGCCTGACGACCTCGAGGTGCGGTGGCTCCTCAACCTTGCGTATATGACGATCGGCCGATATCCGGCCGATGTGCCGCCAGCCTACGTGATTCCGCCCACGTCATTCTCGTCTCCGGAAGACCTTGGGCGGTTCAGAGACGTTGCACCGCGTGCAGGGCTCGATGTCGTCGCGACGGCGGGCGGCCTCATCGTGGACGATTTCACCGGCAGCGGCCGCTTCGACGTGGTCACGTCCAACTTCGACAGCTGCGGCCCCATGCACTATTTCCGCAACAACGGAGATGGCACGTTCACGGAGCGCACCTCACAAGCCGGGTTCGATGGTCAGCTGGGCGGGTTGAACATGATGCAGACGGACTACAACAACGACGGCTGCAAAGACATCCTGCTGCTGCGCGGCGGATGGGAGGTGCCTCAACGCAAGTCCCTCCTGCGGAACAACTGCGACGGCACCTTCACCGACGTGACCGCGGTCAGCGGACTGGCCAAGCCGGCGACCAGCTCGCAAACGGCGGCCTGGGCGGATATCAACAATGACGGCCTGCTCGATCTGTTCGTCGGCAACGAGGACGGCGCGTCACAGTTGTTCCTCAACACGGGCGCAACTGCGTTCGAGGACATCTCTCGAGCGGCGGGTGTCGATCGCGTGGCGTTCACCAAGGGCATTTCCGCGGGCGACTACGACAACGACGGGTTCGTAGACTTCTACGTGTCGAACTTCAAAGGGGACAACTTTCTCTATCGGAACAATCACGACAACACGTTCACCGACAAGGCGCGAGAGGCGGGCGTGCCCGGACCCGGCCACGGGTTCGCCACCTGGTTCTTCGACTACGACAACGACGGATGGTCCGATCTGTTCGCGACGAGCTACTTCACGTCGGTGGACGAATCGATGCGCACCTACCTCGGCCTCGCCCACAACGCCGCCGGGCTGAAACTCTACCGGAACCTCGGGGACGGCAGCTTCCGCGACGTCACGAAGGAGGTTGGCCTCGACAAAGTGTTCATGCCCATGGGCGCGAACTTTGGCGACATGGACAACGACGGCTTTCTCGACATCTATCTCGGTACCGGTAATCCGTCCTACGCCTCTGTGCTTCCCAATGTCCTCCTGCGCAATAGGGACGGGAAGTCGTTCGTGGACGTCACGGCGTCATCAGGCACCGGCGAGCTGCACAAGGGACACGGCGTCGCGTTTGCCGATCTCGACAATGACGGCGACGAGGAAATCGTCGCTGAAATTGGCGGCGCGACACCGGGAGACAGTCATCCTCTGCGACTGTTCGAGAATCCCGGGCACGGACACGATTGGCTGAGCGTGCGGCTCGTAGGAGTCAAGACCAATCGGGCGGCGATTGGTGCTCGAATCAAGCTGACCGTCGACAACGCCGGACGCGGAAGCCGGTCGATCCATCGCACCGTCGGGAGCGGCGGGACCTTCGGCGCATCGCCGCTGGAGCAGCACATCGGCCTCGGCAAGTCCGCCCGCATCCTCGAGCTCGAGATTTGGTGGCCCGTCAGCAACACGCGGCAACGTGTGACTGGCATCGCGACGAACCAGGCGGTGGAGATTACGGAACTGGCGAAGAGCTACACGGCCATCGAACGCCGTCCAATCACGTTGGGCCGAAGCAGGGAGAGCAGATGAGGCGTCTTCTTTTCGCAACCGCGCTCACGACGCTGCTCGCAATGCTCTCACAGGCTCGGCCCGCCTCCGCCATTGGCTTCGGCGAGGCGGGGCAGGAGTACTCCGTAACCGGCATGGTGCTGAAAGTCGATCGCGCCCGGCTGACGTTCACGGCCTCGATTCAGGAGATCCCCGGGTTCATGGCGGCGATGGCGATGCCGTTCGAGGTTCGTCAAAGGAAGGACCTCGACGGGCTGGTGCCGGGAGCCTCCGTCGCGTTCACGCTTGTCGTCAACGGGAACTCGTCCTATGCCGAGCGCATCCGCATCGTGCGCTACCAGAGCACCGAGCAGGATCCGTTGGCTGCCAGTCGGCTGAAGCTGCTCACGCAAGTCGCCGGTGGTTCTCCGCGGCGGGTGCTGGCCGTCGGCGAGACGGTTCCCGATTTCAAATTGATCGATCAGATGCGCCGCCCCGTATCGCTTTCCGAGCTGCGCGGCAAGGTCGTGGCGATCAATTTCATTTACACGAGTTGCCCATTGCCGAATTTCTGCCTGCGGATCGCCAACAACTTTGGTGTCGTGCAGAGGCGTTTCAAGGCCCGGCTCGGACGCGATCTCGTCCTGGTGACCGTCACGTTCGACCCGGCTCATGACACGCCGGATGTCCTGTCGCAGTATGCCAAGCGGTGGGACGCCGACCCGGCGAACTGGCGTTTCCTGACTGGGCCAGTCTCCGACGTCCAGAAGGTCTGTCATCTGTTCGGAGTGGACTTCTTTCCCGATGAAGGCCTCATGAACCATTCCCTCCACACCGCCGTCTTAGACCGGCGAGGGCGCCTGGTCGCCAACGTCGAAGGGAACCAGTTCACGGCTGATCAACTCGGCGATCTGATACAGGCAGTATTACATTCGCCTTGACATGCCGTACCTGCGGGTTTAGCTTGCTCTCGTTATACCGCTAATTCCCTGGTTTCCCAGGTTTCTCAGGTTCCCTGGTCCGCGTCGCATCAGCGAAAGCGGACGTTCATCGCGGCCAGTTCGCACTTCTCTTCGGCGACCTTAATTCGGCGACCTCAATTCGAACGCGCCTCCAACGATCTCGTAGACGGCGGGGTACGGCGACCTTGGGCGCAACAGGTGAGGAGGAACTGCGATGGTGAACCCTATCCAGCGATCCTGGCGACCGTTGCTGGTCGTCCTGGTTTCGTTGCTCGTACCTTCGGCAGCCTATGCACAGGCGGCGATTACAGGCGTCGTGAGGGACGCCTCGGGAGGCGTGCTGCCGGGCGCCACAGTCGAAGCGGCCAGCCCAGTACTGATCGAAAAGACCCGTTCGGTGGTCACCGACGCCAACGGGCAGTATCGCATCGTCGATCTACGACCCGGCACGTACGCGGTGACGGCGACGCTCCAGGGATTCACCACACTCAAACGCGAAGGCATCGAAGTGTCAGGAAACTTCGTGGCGACCGTGAACCTCGACCTGAAGGTCGGCTCGCTCGAGGAAACGATCACAGTGACCGGTGAGTCGCCGATTGTCGACGTGCAGAGCGCGCGGACGCAGCAGATCATCGACAGGGATGCGCTTGCGGCGATTCCGTCCTCGCGGAACATCGTTGGTATCCAGTCGATCATTCCGGGCATGACTTCGCAAGGTGATTCCGGTGGCATCAACGGGACGATGCAGGGAGGGACCGCTGCCATTCACGGCGGGCGGGCGAACGACTCGCGGATCTATGCCGACGGCATCAACATGGGCTGGGCCGGCAGCAACGGCGGCGGCGGGCAGATGCCGCAGGTCGCCGCGGCGCAGGAAGTGGTGATGACGATTTCGGGCGGCCTGGCTGAATCCGAGACGAGTGGCGTGATCTTCAACGCCGTCCCGCGCGAAGGGGCCAACCGTTTCACCGGTCAGTTCAACTACAACGGCGCGAATGGCTCGATGCAGGGCAGCAACTACACGCAGGAATTACAGAACGCGGGCCTGCGCGCACCGTTCGAGCTAATCAACGTGTACGACGTCAGCGGCATGTACGGCGGCCGGATCAAGCGAGACAAGTTGTGGTTCTATGGCGTCTACCGGCAGGTGGGCGGAGAGCGCACGGTGCCCGGCATGTTCTACAACAAGAACGCGGGTAACCCGAATTCCTGGGTGGTGGACCTCGACAGAACCAAGCAGGCGTTCAACAACAGCCTCGAGCGACAGGCCACGATCCGGCTGACCTGGCAGGCGACACCGCGGAACAAATTCAACTTCCACTGGTCGGAGCAGTACAACGATGCCAACTACGGCCCGGGCGGCGGCACCGCAACCGTGACGCCGGAAGCGTCGAGCCGCGTGCTGTACATCCCGTCCCGTCAACCGCATGCGACGTGGCAGTCGCCGATCACCGGCAAATTGCTCGCTGAAGCCGGCTGGGGCATGTATCAGGCGCGATACCGCTTCGGGATGCGCAACGACGGCTCGCATAACCCGGCGATGATTCAGCGGCTGGAGCAGGGAGCCGCCGAGACCGGGATCCCTGGCCTCCTTTCGCGGATGCCTCGCGCGCCGGGACAAGGCGGGTTCACGCATTCGTTGATCGGGAATTTGGCCAGCCTGCGGGCATCGCTGACCTACGTCACCGGATCGCACAACATGAAGTTCGGCTACCAGGGCGGGTTTGGTAATCCGTCACAGACCTATCAGAACTTCACCCAAGTTGTTCAGGTCCGGACGTTAAATGGCGTGCCCAACCAGTTGACCCAGACGATCTCGGTGGGACCCGACACCAAGTACGTCCGCAATCTCATCCCGACAAACCTCTACGCCCAGGACCAGTGGACGCGGTCTCGACTGACGATCCAGGGGGGCCTGCGATACGACTCGCTGATTTCCAATTATCCCGACCAGCGCATCGGCGGACCCGGCTGGCCGTACGCTCCGGAAGAAATCTTCTTCCCGAGTCGATCGACGCCCGGGTACGGATGGAAGGACCTCTCGCCGCGCGTGGGTGTCGCCTACGACCTGTTCGGCAACGGGAAGACGGCGCTCAGGTTCAACATCGGCAGATATCTGGAAGCGATCACCGCGAGTAACAACGATCTGGACATGAACCCGATTACTCGTATGGTCGTGAACTCGACTCGCAACTGGACAGACGCGGATAGCGACTTTGTACCGGACTGCGACTTGATGAACAGTCAGGCGAACGGTGAGTGCCAGCGGCTCGACAACCAGAATCTAGGAAAGCCGGTGTTCACGCGCAACTTCGATCCCGACTTTGTCGAGGGTTGGGGCACGCGGCCGAACAACTGGTCGATGGGCTTTGGTGTGCAGCACGAAGTGCTGCCGCGGGTCTCTGCGACCGTGACGTACAACCGCAACTGGTGGGGCAACTGGTACGTCGTGGACAACCGGTCCACTCTCAACTCGGATTACACGCCGTACAGTATCAACGCTCCCCGCGATCCACGGCTCCCGGACGGTGGCGGCTACAGGATCGACGGGCTGTACAACCTCGTGCCGGCCAAAGTCGGACTCGTGGACGAGCTCGCACAGTCCTACAAGAACTTCGGTGAGCAGACGGAGAACTGGCAGGGCATCGACGTTTCGGTCGCGGCGCGGCTGCAGAATGGACTCACGGTGCAGGGCGGCACGAGCACCGGTCGCAGATTGTCCGATGGTTGCGAGGTGCGGGCGAACCTGCCCGAGCTCGGCTCGGGTCCGACGGGGTTGACCAACAGCTCGGTGACGGCGAGCGTCAACGCGCTCGGCGGCGGCCCGTTCGCCCTCTCTGTGAATAACCCCTACTGCCGTATCGCCGAACCCTATCGGACGGACTTCCGCGGACTGGCGTCGTATGTTCTCCCGAAGGTAGACGTGCAGTTGGCGGCGACGTGGGCAAGCATCCCCGGGGACTCCTTGCGCGCGGATTACACGCTCACGCCGGCCGATCAAGCGGCCGTGGCGGCACAAATCGGTCGACCCCTCACTGGCGCTTTCAATACCGTAAACCTAGTCGCGCCGGCCACGTTGTGGGGCGAACGGCAGAACAACGTCGACCTGCGTATCGGCAAGCTCCTCCGCTTCGGGACAACGCGTACTCTGGTCGCCGTTGACATCTTCAACCTGTTGAACGCAGATACGGTGACCTTGTACAACTTCGGGTTCATCCCCGGCGGCTCGTGGTTGACCCCGACCACGATTACACCGGCGCGGTACGCCAAGTTCGCTGTACAGGTCGACTTCTGATTCTTCCCGGCAATCTCCCGGAGGCCCGCTCTCGAAAGAGGGCGGGTCTCTTGTTCAATTCGGTCCCACCAGCATTGCGCGTCTCTTCATTGGTCAGTACTCAGCAAAGGCGTCGTCAGGGTAGCAGTACAGCCAGCGCTCGCCGCGTTCAGCCGACGCGATGACCGGATGCCCGCTCGCTCGTGCGTGCGCCGTCGCGTGGCGATTGGGTGAGCTGTCGCAGCAGAGCGTGGTCCCGCAGTTTTGACAGGTCCGCAGATGAACCCATCGGCCGTTGATCTTGACGCACTCCTCACAGACGTGACGCTCGGGCTGCTTGATGGCGGTGACGGCTCCGATGTGATCGCAAGCCTGCGGTGCGGACATGGCGTGTTCCTCTAGTCGGCGAGCGTCCGGTGTACGAAGGAGATCGCAATCGAGCCTTCACCCACCGCGGACGCCACACGTTTGACGTTGCCGCCTCGCACGTCGCCGACCGCGAAGACGCCGGGCAGACTCGTTTCGAGCAAATGCGGCGAACGTTCGAGCGGCCAGCGGGCGGTGGTGAGGTCGTCGCGTGACAAGTCAGGGCCGGTCTTGATGAAGCCTTTCGAGTCGAGCGCCACGCATCCGGCTAACCACGTGGTGTTCGGTACCGCACCGGTCATCAGAAAGACATGGCGAATGGCGAGGCGGCTGATCTCACCGGTGCGCTTGTCGCAGCACTGCACGTGTTCGAGATGTCCGTCACCTTCGAGCGCGGCGATCTCGGTATCCGTTTGCAACTGGATGTTCGGGATCTCCTCGATTCGGCGAATCAGATACCGCGACATGCTTTCAGCGAGTCCATTGCCGCGGACGAGCATGAGTACTCGAGCGGCGGTCTGCGACAGGAACACGGCGGCCTGTCCAGCCGAGTTCGCTCCGCCGACCACGATCACCTCGTCGGCGCCGCAGAGTTGTGCCTCCATGAACGTGGCGCTGTAGTAGACGCCGGCCCCATCGAACGACGACAGGTTCGCGATGTCGGGCTTTCGATACTGGACGCCAGTCGCGATGATGACGGCGCGGGCGGGTACGGTTGCGCCCTCGCCAATCTCGACGCGATACGGTTTGCGATCGCAGGTGAGGGCCGTGGCGCCGCGCGCGATCAACACTTCGGCACCAAATTTCTGTGCCTGCGCGTAGGCAAAGGCGGCGAGCTCCTGTCCCGATATGCCGGCGGGGAACCCGAGGTAATTCTCGATACGCGAGCTCGAGCCGGCCTGGCCGCCCGGCGAGGAGGCCTCGATGACCAGCGCATCAAGTCCTTCCGACGCGGCATACACCGCGGCGGCCAGTCCGGCCGGACCCGCGCCGACGATCACCACGTCGCGTACGTGTGTCTGATCGATGTTCTCGTTGAAGCCGAGGCAGTCGGCGATCGCCGCATTGGTCGGGTTGCGCAGAACGTCGCGGCGGCAAATCAGGACGGGGATGTCGGCAATCGCGACGTGCAGACCGTCGAGTAGCGCTTGCACGTCTGGATCGCGATCCAGGTCGACATACCGGAAGGGGTGTCCGTTGCGGGTGAGGAATGCCTT
>Ga0209382_10003263_pt1 | contig 22626 bp, 27 predicted proteins | sample SoiMetdeltSBSDD5_FD_187599 | JGI IMG/M metagenome (GOLD analysis project Ga0209382, IMG submission 187599) | Bulk soil microbial communities from a Populus tree surrounding site in Tennessee, USA - Soil MetaG P. deltoides SBSDD5 (SPAdes) (version 2) | ecosystem: Environmental > Terrestrial >...
TCTCCTGACCGCGCCAGAAGTTCAATGCTGCGTGAGCCTTGAAGGCAGCCATCATCAGCAGGATCTTGCCATCGACCGTAAAGCCTGGCGCGCTCCACTTCATCGTTTCCTCAGCTTCCGGAGCGGAGGCGTGAACCCGCTCCCGGACCTTTTCGAGGATCGGGCGGGCAAATGGCGCCGCCTTGGCGATATAGGCGTCGATGCGCGGGTCGCGGTTCATATGATACCTCCGCCCAACATCAAGCGGACGATGCCGACGATGATCACAAACAAGTTGAGGTTGCGGCCGCCGTTATTGTCCGAGATCTGGCCGACACCGGCGCCGATCACCGCCAATGGGATGATCAGCCAATTGAGCCAGCCAAGAAACGGAATGAAGGCGACCGCCGCGCAGACGAGCGCGATGATGCCGATGATCAGTGAGACGAAATTGAGCATGGCGTCCCCCGGAGTTGCCACGGCTGCTTAACAGCAATCACACTCGTTCGAAACGCCTAGGCCTCGGCCAGTTCCGAGCATTCGCGCTGACGCGCCAGGCGCATGTCGCGCACAATCGCCGAGACGTAGAGCGCCAGCGCGGTCCAGATGCAGGCGAAGGCGATGGCATGCGCACGGGTGAAGGGCTCGTCATAGACGGCGACGGCAAGCAGGAACTGGAGCGTCGGGGCAATGAATTGCAGCATGCCGACGGTCGAATAAGCAAGGCGCCGGGCAGCCGCGGTGAAGCACAGCAAGGGCACCGTCGAAACGACGCCGGCCGCCATCAGAAGCGCGCTTTCCTGCCCGCCGGAGCCCATCGGGTTTCCTACCGCGCCACCGAGCAGCAGCCAGCCGAGCGCGATGGGGAAAAGGAGGGTGGTTTCGATGGTCAGCCCGGCCAGCGATTCGACATGGATGATTTTCCGGAGGAGGCCGTAGGTCGCGAAACTGAAGCAGAGGGTGAGGCTGATCCACAGGGTTCCAAGCGCACCTGCGGCGAGCACCGCAATGCCGGCGGCGGCGATGGCGACCGCCGCCCATTGCACCTTGGTCAGCCGCTCCTTGAGGATGAAGCGGCCGAGCAGGATGTTGGCTAGCGGGTTGAGGTAATAGCCGAGGCTGCCGGCCAGGATATGCCCGCTGTTGATCGCATAGACGTATAGCAGCCAGTTGGTGCCGATCAGCAGCGCCGTCACAAACAGCATGGCCAGCGCCTTGCGGCTGCGGATCGCGTCCCGGACCTGGTTCCAGGCCTTGGCGACCGTGACCAGTAGGCATAGCACGACCAGCGACCAGACGATGCGGTGTGCGACGATGTCGATCGCCGGGACCGCCTTCAGCCATTTGAAATAGATCGGCATGACGCCCCACAGCCCGTAGGCGGCAAGGCCGTAGAAGAAGCCGGTCTGGGTCCGCCGATCGGCGGCCGCCTGTTCAGAGGGGGGCGCGGTCACTCCGGCTGCGCCTAGCGGTTGTAATGGTCCAGTCAATCAAACGTGCGAGCTCATCCGATCAAAATCCACAGCAATTCGATAAGCTGGGTTCATCATATCAGATTGCCCCCGGCAATTTGCTATGGTGAACTTATCGTTAGTTGAAAGCGTTGCCTGCCTTTGTCACCTTGTCGGGTGCTCGGGGCATTAATTTTGGAGTCGTGCAATTGAGACCCACACGGTCGGCCTTGCTGATGATGGTGCTTGCACTGGCCGGCTGTACCCTGCCGGACAAGGACAAGGACAAGCCGCGGCCCTACATTTCGGCACCTCCGCCGACCAAGGCCGAGATTTGGCAGGATATCGCCAGTTCCGAGGATGCCAATCGTATCCGCCGGGTCGGCACGGCATGGTCGACCGGCCTGGAAGAGGCGCGGCGTGCAGGCTTTGACAGCGCGATCGATGCTGAGGGAAAATTGCTTAAGGCCAATGCGGCCCAGGCGAAGCCGGCGCCGACGCCGGGCAGCTATAGTTGCCGGATGATCCGGCTGGGCAGGGAAAAGCCCAGGGGCCCGGCCTTCCAGAAATTCCAGCCCTTTTTCTGCTACGTCGGGGTCGAGGGTGAGCTGTTCACCATCGTCAAGCAGACCGGAAGCCAGCGCCCGGCCGGCAGGCTGTGGGAAGACGATAATCCGACCCGGCTCATCTTTCTTGGAACGGTTGCGATTGGAAATGAGGAAGAAGCCCGTGCCTATGGCGAAGATCCCAGGCGCGACACGGCTGGGATCCTGGAGCGCATCGCCCCGTTCAAGTGGCGGCTGGTGATCCCCTTCACGCAGACCGGGGCACGGCTCGATGTGTTTGAGCTGACGCCGGTCGCCGAACAGCCTCCCGAATGAGTCTGTCGGACCCGGCAGAGATCCGTGCCCATCTGATTGCAGCGGCCGCCGCCGGTCACGCATTGACCTATTCGGAACTTCTCGAGCATTTGGGGTACGGCTTTTCCCGGCCGAAGATGCGCCAGCTGTGCAAGACACTAGGCGCAGTCGACGACGAAGCGGCTGCCAGGGGCGAACCGGAACTCGCCGTGCTGGTCGTGCGCCAGTCGGACGGAATTCCCGGGCAAGGGTGGTGGGTGTCAGGCGGGGCATCCACCCATGGCTACAGGGGTCCACGGGAAGGCCCAAAGGCGGCGAAATTCATTCGCCAGCTGCAGCAGAAGACCTTCAACTATTGGGCAATGGCGGAGGCGGACGCTTCCGGCTAAGGGGCGGGCCATGGCCAGCCCCAGCGACAATGTGCGGACGTTTACCGTCGGCGAGGATGATGACGGCATTCGCCTCGACCGCTGGTTCAGGCGGCACTTGCCCGACGTCAGCTTCAATACCGTGTCGCGCTGGGCGCGGACCGGACAGCTCCGGATCGACGGCAAGCGGGCGGCGCCCGGTGACAGGATCGAGACAGGACAGCTGCTGCGCGTGCCCCCGGCCGAAGCGGCGCCGGCCGAAGGTCCGGGTGCGCGGCCGAAGCGCATCGTGGAGCCGCTGACCGACGACGAAGCGGCATTCGTCCAGGACATGGTGCTGGCCAAGGGACGCGACTGGTTCATGCTCAACAAGCCGCCGGGCCTGGCAACCCAGGGCGGGACCAAGACGGTCCAGCATCTCGACCGGCTGCTCGACGGATTGGTGGATGAAGGCGGGCAGCGGCCTAAGCTCGTCCACCGGCTCGACAAGGACACCAGCGGCGTGCTGCTGGTCGCGCGCTCGGCCAGGGCCGCCGGCCATTTCACCAAGGCCTTTGCCGGCCGCACCGCGCGCAAAGTCTATTGGGCGATCATCACCGGGGTGCCCTCGGCCGAGGAAGGGCTGATCGACGCGCCGCTGGCCAAGCAGCCGGGTACCGGCGGCGAGAAGATGCATGTCGACGAGCAAAACGGCCTGCCGGCGAGGACCCGCTACCGGCTGATCGACCGGGCCGGCAACCGCGCCGCATGGGTCGAGCTGCAGCCGCTGACCGGGCGCACCCACCAGCTGCGCGCCCATATGGCGGCGATCGGCCATCCGATCGTCGGCGACGCCAAATATGGCGGGGCGGAGGCGTTTTTGACTGGCGGAATCAGCCGCAAGCTTCACCTCCATGCCCGGCGGTTGAAGGTCGAGGGGCTCGACGGCAAGCCGATCGACCAGACCGCGGAGTTGCCTTCGCACTTCGCTGAGAGCCTCGGCATGCTGGGGTTCGACATGATGGCGGGCGACATGATGCCGCTCGACAATCCTGATCCAGCCAAATCGCCGGTAACCAAGGCCAAGCGCGCAGCGGCGCACGCGAAGTCGATCCGCAAGGCTCGCAAGGGCGAGCGGCGTGCCAGGGGCAGCAAGGTGGAAAAGCGGCCGAGGCGCAAGGGCTGATGCATCCCAGCAAGGCCTTCGACTGGACCGACCGGGCGCAAATGCTGCGGTTCGTCGACGAGCGCGCCTTCGCCCATATCTTCACCGCCGCAGAGTCTGGCCTGTTCGTAGTCCATGTCCCCGTCCTCGTGACGAAGGGTGGCAAGATCTGGTTTCATGTCGCCCGGCGGAACCGCATCGCCGCCCATCTGGAAGGACGGCAGCTGCTGGTCAGCCTGGCCGGCCGTGACGCCTATCAGAGCGCCAACTGGTACGTGTCGGACAACCAGGTGCCGACCTGGCATTATGAGGCCGTCGAGATCGATGGCGTTGCGCGCAAGCTGTCCGAGGAGGAGCTGGTCGCGCTGCTCGACGGCCTGAGCGAGCGGCACGAAGGCAGGCATTCACCCGAGCAACCCTGGACAAGGGAGAAGATGGAGCCGGGGAAGTTCGAGGCGATGACCCGGGCGATCGTCGGATTCGAGGTCGAACCGGCCGAGGTCCGCGGCACGCGCAAGTTCAACCAGCACAAGCAGGAAGATGACCTGGCAGCGACGATCGCGGGCCAGCAATCGGCCGGTCGCGGCGACATCGTGGCAGCCATCCGTGAGGTGACGAGCGATGATTAAGCTCGCCATTTTCGATTGCGACGGGACGTTGGTCGACAGCGGCGCAACCATCCATGCCGCGCTTCAACAGGCGTTCGATGCGCACGGGCTGGATTGCCCGCCGCGCGATGTGACGAAGAAGGTCATCGGCCTTAGCCTGATGGAGGCGATGGCGGCGCTGGTGCCGGACGGCGACCATGCGGCGCTGACGCAAACCTACAAGAATGAATTTTTCGCGATGCGCGGGGCAGGCCGGGTCGAAGAGCCGCTGTTCGACGGCATCGTCGAGCTGCTCGATGCGCTGGATGGGGACGGGTGGCTGCTCGGCGTGGCGACGGGCAAGAGCGATCGCGGTCTAAGGCACTGCCTCGCGAGCCATGGCCTGGCGGGGCGCTTTGTCACCTTGCAGACCGCCGACCGCAATCCGTCCAAGCCGCATCCCGCCATGGCGCTGGCGGCGATGGCCGAGGCCGGCGCAGAGCCCCACCGGACCATTTTCGTTGGCGATACCGGATGGGATATGGGGTGCGCCCGCAATGCAGGGGTCGGCGCGATCGGCGCGGCCTGGGGCTATCATGAGGTCGAGGAACTGATCGCCGAAGGCGCCTATGGTGTCGCCGCAGCGCCGAATGGTGTGGCCGCCCTGGCGGATGATTGGATTGGGAGGGAAGCATGAGCGATGACGAGATTTGGCGGAAGCGATTCCAGCTGTTTGCTGCGATCCGCCTGTTCGGCCTGCTAACCTTCCTGCTCGGCCTGGGCATCGCCTTTTCCGACTTGGTCCGTCCCGGCGGCTGGAAGCTGCTGGGCGGCATATTGGTGGTCATCGGCGTGGTCGACGCGGTGTTTGCGCCGCGTATCCTGAAGCGCGGTTGGGACCGTCTGGAAAAATGAAGCGCTTTTGGACGGCTGCCGAAGCGGTCGAGGCTGATGGCGGATACGCAATCGCCCTCGACGGGCGGCGGGTAAAAACGCCGGCGCGGGCAGATCTCATGGTGCCGACGCCAGCGCTAGCCAAGGCCGTGGCTGCGGAATGGAACGAATGCGGTGAGAACGTCGATCCGCGTGCGATGCCCCTTACCGGCCTGGCAAACGCGGCGATTGACCGAATCACGCCTGACAAAGAGAATTACGCCGCCGGGATCGGCAGCTACGGCGAGACCGACCTGGTTTGTTACCGGGCCGAGGGCCCTGAGACATTGGTCCGACGGCAGGCCGAGAGTTGGAACGTGCTGCTCAGCTGGGCGCGGCGGCGCTATGATGTCGACTTCAGCTGCCAGACGGGGATCATGCACGTCCCGCAGCCGGAAGATACGGTGCGCAAGCTGGCCCATGCGGTTGCCGCACTGGACGAGTTCCAACTGGCCGGCCTGTCGCCGCTGGTGACAATCGGTGGGTCACTGGTCGCGGGGCTGGCCGTGCTTGAGGAAATGATGCCCGCCGAGGCGGCGTGGGAAGCGGTCAGCCTCGACGATCGCTGGCAGCTCGAGCAGTGGGGGGACGATCCCGAAGCGCGCGCCGCGCTCGACGCCAGGCGCCGCGACTTCCTCGCCGCCGCCTGCTTCCTTGACCTATTGCGAGGGTGAGCTTGCGACGAGATCGCGGACGAAGCTGACCAGCCCGGCCTGGCGCCAGCGCTTCAGGCGCTCGGCCGCAAGGATCGAGCGGACTTCGCCCAAACACTCGGCCATGTTCTCGTTGATCAGCACATAGTCATATTCGGCCCAGTGGCTGATTTCGGCAGCGGCGCGCTGCATCCGGCTGGCGATGACCTCGTCCGAATCGGTGCCGCGCTCATGCAGCCGGCGCTCCAGCTCATTCATTGACGGCGGCAGGATGAAGACGCGGACCAGGTCCTCGCCCATCGCGGCATGGAGCTGCTGCGTCCCTTGCCAGTCGATGTCGAAGATGACGTCGTTGCCTTCGCGCAGCGCGGCCTTGATCGGCGCCTGGGGCGAACCATAATGATGGTCGAACACCGGCGCCCATTCGGCGAACTCGCCGTCCTCGACCATCCGCTGGAACTCGGCTTCGTCGACGAAGTGATAATCAACCCCTTCGACCTCGCCCGGACGCTTCGGCCGGGTGGTCGCACTGACCGACATGGTGATGTGCGCATCGGCCTCCAGCAACATTCTGCTGATGGTCGATTTGCCGGCGCCGGACGGCGAGGACAAGACGACAAGAAGGCCGCGGCGGCGGCGGGGAATTTGCGGGCTGGTCAGTTCGGCCATGGCCGCAATTGCCTTGGGGTCGTTACGCCGTCAAGCAGCCGGCCAATTCCGTTTTATGGTGCAATGCACAAAAAATTGTTGAATCCTATGCCGCACTGCACTATGTTGCACTGCAGCAAAGGAGTTTTAACGTGGCTAACGAGACCAAGGTCGAAGAGAAAATTGAGACGGTAGTCGAGGCGGCTGCGGTGCCTGCAAAGGCAGTAGCCGAGAAGGTCGTCGAGACCGTCGCTCCGGCGATCGAGGCCAAGCCGGCCGCGAAGCCGGTTGCCAAGAAGACGGCTCCGCGCCGTGTCCGAAAGGCCCCGGCCAAGGTCGTCGAGGTAGCGAAGAAGACAAACAAGCGCGCCGCGAAGACCGCCAAGCGCGCCCGCAAGGCAATCCGCGTTGCCAGCGTCAAGCAGATCGAAGGGACAAAGACCATGACTTATGATTTCAACCAACTGTTCGCCGGCTTCCAGCTTCCCGGCGCCGACAAGTATCAGCAGTTCGCCACCGAAGCCGGTGAGCGTGGCCAACAGTTCGCTGCCAAGTCGCAGAAGGCCGCCGAAGAGCTGGCCGACCTCGCCAAGGCGAACGTCGAAGCGATCGTCGAAGCCGGCCGCATCTATGCCGGTGGCGCCAAGGCGCTGGGCCAGGACGTGATCGCGTCGGGCCGTGAGGGCATCGAGCAGGCTTCGGATGCGGTGAAGACCCTGGCCGAAGCGAAGTCGCCGGCCGAGTTCTTCCAGATCCAGTCGGACCTGGCTCGAGCGTCGTTCGACCGTTTCGTCGCCGAGACCTCGAAGCTCACCGAGCGCGTCGTCAAGCTGACGGGTGAGGCGGTTGAGCCGCTGCAGACCCGCGCCAGCCTGAATGCCGAGCGCATCAACTCTCTGGTTGCCTAACCCTCTCCCCTCTTTGGAAGGGCAACCCAGTACCGGCGGCCGTCTCCTCTCGGAGGCGGCCGCTTTTCTTTTCGGGACAAGACGAACTGACCGTCTTGCGGCGCGTTGCGGCCATGCCATATTTTAGGTTGCAGATGTTGAATGACCTGATTCTGATGGCCGGCGATGAACCGGGCCAAGGCGACGGACTCGACGAGGTCGAGACCGGCGTCGTCACGCGTACTCGCCCGCGAACCAAGAAGCCCAGCAATTACAAGGTGCTGATGCTGAATGACGACTATACTCCGATGGAGTTCGTCGTCCTGGTCCTGCAGCGCTATTTCACGATGGACCTGGAGGATGCGACCCGCGTCATGCTCCAGGTGCACCAGCAGGGCGTCGCCGTCTGCGGCGTCTTTACCTACGAAGTCGCCGAGACCAAGGTCTCCCAGGTGATCGACTTCGCCCGCGAGAACCAGCACCCGCTGCAGTGCACGCTGGAAAAGGCCTGACATCTTGTGAGTCTGCTTGGGTGCGCTAAAGCGCGCCGATGGACTCCATTCGCATCACTGGCGGCAAGCGCCTTAAAGGCCAGATCCCCATTTCGGGCGCTAAGAACAGCGCATTGGCGCTGCTGCCATGCGCCCTCCTGACCGATGAGAAGCTGACGCTGGCCAACCTGCCGCGGCTGGCCGACGTCGACAGCTTCGGCCATTTGCTCAACCAGCTTGGCGTTTCGACCTCGGTCGCGGGCGTTAAGAAAGGCGAGGTTGGCCGGCGCATGACGCTTCAGGCGAGCGAGATCGCCTCGACCGTCGCCCCTTATGACATGGTCCGCAAGATGCGCGCCTCGATCCTGGTGCTGGGGCCGATGCTCGCCCGCTCCGGCGAATCGACCGTGTCGCTGCCCGGCGGCTGCGCCATCGGCGACCGCCCGATCGACCTGCACCTAAAGGCGCTCGAATGCATGGGTGCGGAAATTGAGATCGCCGCCGGCTATGTGAAGGCCAGCGCGCCAAAGGGCCGCCTGCCGGGCGGCGACTTCAGCTTCCCGGTGGTATCGGTCGGAGCGACCGAAAATGCGGTGATGGTCGCAGTTCTCGCAACGGGCCGCACGCAATTGTTCAACGCCGCGCGCGAGCCGGAGATCGTCGACCTTTGCAACCTGCTGGTGGCGATGGGCGCGAAGATCGAGGGGATCGGATCTTCGCATCTCACCATCGATGGCGTCGAGGGGCTGCATGGATGCACCTATGAAGTCATGCCCGACCGGATCGAAGCCGGCAGCTATGCCTGCGCCGCCGGCATCACCGGCGGATCGATCGAGCTGGTCGGGGCGAGGCCGCATGACATGCTGGCGATCACCAACGGCCTCGCCGCGGCGGGCCTCGCCATCGAATTCACCGATTCGGGCATGAAAGTGACGGCGCACCAGCCATTGAAGCCGCTCGCCATCTCGACCGCGCCCTATCCCGGCTTCCCGACCGACATGCAGGCCCAGTTCATGGCGATGCTGGCGGTCGCCGAGGGGCAGAGCTTCCTCGAAGAGACCATCTTCGAGAATCGGTACATGCACGTGCCTGAGCTGCGCCGCATGGGCGCCGATATCGAGGTCCACGGCCGCTCCGCCATCGTCAAGGGCGGCGCCCCGCTGACCGGCGCGCAGGTGATGGCGACCGATCTTCGCGCGTCGATGAGCCTGGTCCTTGCCGGCCTCGCCGCCGAGGGCGAGACTGAGGTGCTGCGCGTTTACCACCTCGATCGCGGCTATGAGCGGCTGGAGGAAAAACTGTCCGCCGTTGGCGCGACGATCGAGCGTGTGAGCGCGGCCTAATCGCCGATCTGCGGCTTGCCGCCGAGCTTGTAGACCTGCCCATGCTTCATCACGAAGCCGACGCTCTCCAATAGCCGCACGTTGGCGAAGGGGTCGCCGTCGACGGCGATGATGTCGGCGTCCTTGCCCGCGGCGATGGTGCCGATCCGGTCCGATCGGCCGAGCAGGTCGGCTGCTCCTACGGTCGCGGCGCGGATGGCCGCCTCAGGGCTCATGCCTGCGTCGACCATCAGGGCGAATTCCTGCGCGTTGTCGCCATGCTTGGACACGCCGGTATCGGTGCCGAAGGCGATCTTCACGCCTTCGCGAACCGCCCGCGCCAGGCTGATTTTGGCATTGCCGGCCGCGGCTTGCGCCTTCTCATACTGGGCGGGAGTCAGCGCCCCACGCTTGCCGTCGGCCAGGGCGGCGGCTGGGGCGAGCAGGGTCGGCACATAATAGGCGCCGGTCTGCTTGTAGAGGCGGAAGGTCTCGTCATTGGTGAAGGTGCCATGTTCGATCGAGTCCACGCCGGCGCGGAGCGCCGCGTTGATCCCGTCGACGCCATGGGCGTGGGCGGCGACCTTGCGTCCGAACATATGGGCGGTCCTGACGACGGAGCGCATCTCTTCCTCTGTCATCTGCTGGTTGAGCCCACCCGCAACATTGCTGAGCACGCCGCCGGTCGCAGCAATCTTGATCAGGTCGGCACCGCCGCTGACCTGCTCGCGCACGGCCCTGCTGCAGTCTTCGGCCCCGTTGCAGACATTGTTGGTACGCACGGTGCTGGCGGCCTCCCGGTTCAGGCCGTTGCGTGCATCGCCATGGCCGCCACTGACCGACACCATCCGTCCGGCGCTGACAATCGTCGGTCCCGCGAATTCGTCGGTAGCGAGCGCATTCCTGAGCGGAATGATGATGCGCGGTTCGGCACCAAGGTCGCGCACCGTGGTGAATCCCGCGAGCAGGGTCTTGCGCGCATTCAAGAGCCCGGTGAATGCCTCGTCGGCATCCTCGCGATTGACCCGCTGCAGTCGCGCCTGGAAGCGGTCGTCGAGGCCGATCAGGTGGACATGCATGTCGATCAGGCCGGGCAGCACGGTTGAATTTCGCAGGTCCACGATTTTCGCATCCGCCACCTCGGTGAAACCCGGCTGCACGGACTCGATCTTCCCGCCGCGGACAATGACGCTCGCGTTCCTGAGCGGCGCCTTGCCTGGCTCGGTGATCACGGTCCCTGCGTGAATGACGGTGAACGGGCCCGGTTGCTGGGCGAGTGCAGGAAGGGCGATCCCAAGCGCGGCAACCGTGACGGCGAGACGAGCGACAATTTTCATGAGCTTGCGACCTTTGACCAGTTTGAACGCAAGTTGGAGCCGGTCAGGGCCGCGGACGCAAGCCCGCAATGTTGGTGCCGGCTTAGTCGAATTGCTTGGCGAAGCGCTTGCTGGTCTGCTCGTACCCAATCTTCTCATAGAAGCGGTGTGCTTCGACCAGCCAATCGTTGCTGGTCAGCTCGATGAGTCCGCATCCGGCGGCCTTCAACCATTCTTCCGCCGCTTCGACCAGCCGCTGGCCCACGCCCTTGCCGCGAGCCTCTTCCGCGACCACCAGGATGGTGATCCGGCCGACCGGCTGATTGCGGTGAATTGCCGTCATGCGATGCAGGCCGCACAGTCCGATCACCTTACCCTCTTCGATCGCCACCAATTGGGGCGTGCCATCCACGGCAAGGTGCTCAAGTCGCTGGCGCAGGCCCGCTGCCGTAACCTGATGCGCCAACAGGCCGATCAATCCAACCAACTGGGCAGCATCGCTCGGCCGGGCTTCGCGAATTTCGACGGTCATAGGGCGTCAAGCGCATGCAGCGCGACGCCAACCAATCCGCCGACCAGCGTGCCGTTGATGCGGATATATTGGAGATCGCGCCCGACGGTCGTCTCCAACCGGTCGGTGATCGTCTGGGCATCCCAGCGGCGCACCGTCTCGCTCACCAGCTTGACGATCGAACTGCCATAGCTTGCCGCCATGCCCGACACGGCCCGGCGGGCGAACATGTTGATCGCCCCTTTGAGGCGAGGATCATTTTCAAGGCTCTCGCCCATCGACTGCAGCACTTCGCCGAGCTTGCCGGCCATCGCCGCATCGGGATTGCGGGCAGCGCGTATCACCGCTTCGCGGCCCTTCTGCCACAGCGTGTCGAGCCACAACGACACCGATTTGTTGTCGAGCAGCTGACGCTTGATCTCTTCGACCTTTTCTTGCGTTTCCGGCCTGGTCTGCAGGTCGTTGGCGAGGTCCGCCAGCGCCTGCTCGATCTTGATTCGTACGGGATGTGCCGGGTCGGTGTGCATGTCTGCGGTGAGTTTCCTCAGGCCATCGACGATCGCATCGGCCAGCTTGGCGTCGAGGCCGGCGATCTTCAGCACCCAATTGGCCCGCTTGTGGACCATGTCGCGGATCAGGCCCTCGTTCGCGTCGAGCGCGCGGGCGGTCCACCTGATGGTCGCTTCCAGCATCGGCACGTGCCGGTCCTCGTTGATGGCCGAGGCCAATGTGGCTCCGAGCAGCGGAGAAACCTCCATCTTACGGATGCGGTTGGCGATCGAGCTCTTGACCAGCCCGCCCAACCGTTCGTCATCCAGGCTTTCGAACAGGTCGGCGATCAACCGGCTGGAGCCCAAGCGGATTCGGGTCTCCTGGCCCTGCGGCGCCTGCAGGAAACGGCCGACCGCTCCGGCCAGGTCGATGTTGCGCATCCGTCGCGCAACGACCGGCGCAATCAGGAAATTATGCTTGAGGAAATTGGCCAGTGCATCGCCGATCCGGTCCTTGTTGCGCGGAATGATCGCGGTATGCGGAATCGGCAGGCCGAGCGGGTGGCGGAAGAGGGCGGTCACGGCGAACCAGTCCGCCAGGCCGCCGACCATTGCCGCCTCGGCGAATGCCTTCACATAGCCGATCCACGGATAGGCAGCCTCGAACTGGCGCGCGGCATGAATATGGCGGCCATCACCAGCAGCAAGCCGGTCGCCGCGGCCTTCATGCCCGCCGCGCCGGGCTGGACCGGGTTGAACCGGGTGAAGGCTGGCTGGGAGGGCGGCGAACTCATCGCCGCCACTCTAGCCCCGATATGCCCGATGTCACTCCGCCGGGAGGGGAACCGCGCCACCCGGCCGGTCGCTGTGGACCTCGCCATTGTCGATCAACCGCTGGAACTTCTTCGCGATCCAGGCCTCGATGTCGATGGCCAGCGAGAAATAGGCCGGAACCAGCAACAGGGTCAGCACGGTCGAGAAGATGAGGCCGCCGATCACGGTGATGCCCATCGGCGCGCGCCAGCTGTTGTCGCCGCTGATCGACACCGCCGTGGGCAGCATGCCGGCGACCATCGCGACCGTGGTCATCACGATCGGCTGGGCGCGCTTGTGGCCGGCTTCCCAGATCGCTTCGTTCTTGGGCATGCCGTGGTTGATCATCTCGACCGCGAAGTCGACCAACAGGATCGAGTTCTTGGCGACGATACCGAACAGCATCAAAATCCCGATCAGCACGAACAGGGACACGGGCTGACCCGAGATGTGCAACGCAACCGCCGCACCGAGCGGCGCAAGCAGCAGCGAACCCATGTTCACGAACGGTGCCAGGAAGCGCCGGTAAAGCAGCACGAGCACGGCAAACACGAGCAGCACGCCCGAGATCAAGGCGATCGCGAAATTGAACAGAAGCTCGGCCTGCCACTTTTGATCGCCGAGGTTCATCTTCTGGACGCCCTGAGGCAGGTTCTTCAGCGTCGGCAGCGCATTGACCTTGGCCCAGACATCGCCCTCTTGCACGCCCGGAGCAAGGTCGGCTCCGATGGCGAGACGGCGAATCTGGTTCGAACGCTGGACGGTCGTCGGGCCAGAGCCGAAGCCGATGTCCGCGACGGACTTCAATGGAACCGAACCGCCGTTCGATGTCGGAACCGGAAGGTTTTCCAAGGTCGACAGGTCACGACGGGCGCTCTCGGACAGGGACACCTTGATCGGCACCTGGCGGTCGGACAGCGAGAATTTGGCGCTGTTCTGCTCAATATCGCCAAGCGTCGCGATGCGGATCGTCTGGCTCAAAGCGGTCGTAGTCACCCCAAGATCGGCGGCGAGATCGAATCGCGGCTTGATCGTGATTTCCGGCATTGCCAGCTGGCTCCCGACACGCGGCGCGCGCAGACCGGGGATACCCTCCATCTCCTTGGCGATCTTGTTCGCGACAACCTTCAGCTCTTCCGGATCGTCACCGCCAAGATAAAGCATAATGTCGCGGGAGTCCGCATCCGGACCGCCCCCGCCCTGGCTCTGGAAGCTCACGCGGGCGTCGGGGATCGCGGCCAAGGTCGGCGAAAAGGCCCGCTCGAACTCGGTGCTCGTGACGTCGCGATCCTTCTTGAGCACGATGGTGACCCGGCCGTTACCGACGTTGACGCGCTCGAACACCCGATCGACGCTGGGGTCCTTGACCACCATCGCCGCAACCTGGTCGACCACGGCTTCGGTCTGCTTGAGCGTGGTGCCCGGCGCCATTGTGATATTCACGCGTGAGAAGTCACTGTTCTGCGGCGGGAAGAACGATGTTGAAACGGTGCCGAACAGCACAATGCTGAGCAGCATGATGCCGATGCCGACGCCGACCATGGTGGCGCGGTGGTCTTGCAGCCGAGCATCCCAGCGGGCTGCAACGGTGGCTTGCCATTCGGCAAATCCCCGGCTGCCAATCATGCGGACGAGGAGGCCGATGAGCTTTCCGACGCCATAGGCAAGGCCGCCGCCTGCGCCCAGCGCCAGCACGAACTTGATTGCACCATTCCAGTCCAGCGCCCCCATGGCGCCCATGGCCGCGCCCGTGCCGCCAAGGAAAGCGGCGATGACGACCAGCAACAGGAGCGCGCCCAGCGCGTAATAGCCGAACCGTTTGGCAGGCTTCGCAAGCCCTGCCAGCATGGCATCCGACTTCTTGGTGTCGAGGCTCCAATTAAGGACCTTCAAATACCAGTTCATCCATTTGAAGTTCGCATGCGGCTCCTCACCGTGCGAGCGCAGGAAATAGGCTGCAACCAGCGGGGTGATCATTCGCGCGACGAACAGGCTCATCATCACCGACAGGACGACGGTGAAGCCGAATGCCTTGAAATATTGGCCGGCGATGCCCGGCATCAGCGCGACGGGCAGGAAGACCGCTACGATCGCCATGGTTGTCGCGAGCACGGCGAGGCCGATCTCGTCAGCCGCGTCGAGCGATGCCTGCCAGGCCGATTTGCCCATACGCATGTGCCGCACGATGTTCTCGATCTCGACGATCGCGTCGTCGACGAGGACACCGGCGACCAGTCCCATCGCCATGGTCGACATGAAGTTGAGGGTGATCCCCATCATGCTCATGAACCAGAAGGCGGGGATCGCGGACATCGGGATGGCAAGTGCGGAGATGACCGTCGCGCGCATGTCGCGCAGGAACAGGAAGACGACCAGAACCGCGAGGACTGCACCCTCGATCAGCCCCTCCATCGCGGAGTTATATTGGGCCTTGGTGTAGTCGACCGTGGTGAAGATCTCGGAGAAGTGGACCTTCGGATTTTCTTCCTCGAGCTTCTTCAGCGCTTCCTTGCCCGCGTCGTAGGCAGTAACTTCGGACGAGCCCTTTGCCCGCTGGACGTAGAATGTGACGACCTGCCGGCCGTTCATCTTGGCAATCGTGCGTTGCTCGGACGAGCTATCCTTAACCTCGCCCAGGTCCACCAGTCGCACCCAGCGGCCGCCGGGCAGGGTGATCTGGGTCTGGCCGAGCTCATAAGCATCGTGCGCATTGCCGAGCACACGGACCGACTGCTCCGATCCGGCGACCTCGGCACGGCCGCCCGGCGCATTGATGTTGCTTTGCCTCAGCTGCAGGTTGACCTGCGCGGCCGTGATCCCTTGAGTCTGCAATGCTACCGGGTCGAGGATCACGCGAATGGTGCGATCCACGCCGCCGCCGCGCGAAACGGCCGCGATCCCTTCCACGCCGAGCAACCGCTTGGAGACAGTATTGTCGATGTACCAGCTGAGCTGCTCGAGGGTCATGTCCGTGGTTTGGGCGCCCATGACCATGATCGGTTCGTCTTCGGCATCGACCCGCGTGACCTGCGGCTCGAGGATTCCCTCAGGCAGGTTGGCGCGGATCTGCGAAACCACGTTGCGGACGTCGTTGACGGCCCGGTCGGTCGGGGTGCCGAGCACGAACTGCACGAATGTCGTGCTGTTGCCTTCTGTAACGGTGCTGCTGATTTCCTCGACGCCGGTCACCCCGCGAATGGCGGATTCGACGCGCTGAGTAACCTGCGTTTCCATCTCGTTTGGCGCCGCGCCGGGCTGGCTGACCTGCACGATCGCCGCCGGGAAATCGATGTCCGGCGCGTTGTTCACCTGCATCCGCGCGAAGGAGATGAGTCCGGCCAGCATCAGGCCGACGAATAGGACGATCGGCCCAACCGGGTTGCGGATGCACCAGGACGAGATGTTCCGGAAATTCATGGTCTTATTACTTCCCAGAGATCATTGCGCAGGTTGCGACCGGGGCTTTACCTTCTGCCCCGGGTTGAGGAACGGACCGGCGGACAGCACGACGCGCTCATTGCCCGCAACTCCTTCCGCAATCGTCACGCCCGAATCCTCGACGGTGCCGATCTTGATCGCGCGGCGCTCGACCTCGTTCTTGCCGTTGATGATATAGACGTAGTTGCCCCTGTCGTCGCTGAGCACGGCGCTTTGCGGAAGCAGCGGCGCCGTCGTCGTGCCGGAGGTGATCCGCGCTTCTGCAAAGCCGCCGGGACGGATCGCCGGATCATAGGGAATGGTGATCCGCACTTCGCCGAGACGCGACCGCGGATCGATCATCGGTGCGACCTGCCAGACCTGGCCGGAAAAGTTGCGATCGGTACCGGTGGGCGTGACCGAAGCCTGCATGCCCTCATGAATGAATGCCAGGTCCTGCTGCGACATCTGCGCCTTCATTTCCATCTGGCCGTTCTCGGCCAGGTGGAATAGCGCACCGGACGCGGCACTGACGACCTGGCCAACCTCGACGTTGCGCGACAGGATCAGGCCGCTTTTCGGCGCACGAATGTCGAGCCGCCCGACCTGCGCCCGCATGGCGGAAAGGTTCGCCTCGGCCACCCGGATTCGAGCAAATGCTGCGTCACGCGCAGCCTTCTTCCGGTCGAGATCCGCCTTCGATACGAAGCCACGGCCGACGAGGGACTGGCTCCGCTCAAACTCATTCTGGGCCAGCGCCGCGTCGGCGCGGGCCACTTGGACCTGCGCCGCGAGCTGAGCAATGTTCTGCGATTGGACCGACCGGTCGACCGTCGCGAGGACCTGGCCCTGCCGGACCCAGGTGCCGGCCTCGACCAGCACCGCGCGCACCATTCCGCCCTCACCGGCCACGCCGACAGGCTGGTCATGACGCGCCGCCAGGGCGCCCGATGCCGTAACGGTCCGAGCAATCTGTGATCGGCCCGGAACCACCACCGTAACCGTCGGGACCTGACCTTTGCCAGCCTCGGCGCCGGCCGCCGACTTGTCCCCGCTGCCCGAGAATAGGATGAGGGCCACGACCAGGATGGCAATGATCGCCACCACCGCGATAATGATGTTCCGCCGTCGCTTCGACCGGTCGACAACGACCAGCGTGTCGGAGCTGGAGAAACTGGTTTCCCGGTTCATAGGCCGCATTCTTCCCGCCATTCGTAACAAGCAGCAGCAATCAGTGCTGCCACCGCTGTATTACGCAAATAAGTCACCCGGCGCAACTGCACCGCGCGCGCCCTTCGTGAAAAGGCTTTTTCTACGAACGGCGGCACCCAGTACACGGACGCGCGTTGTTGCAATGCTGAAACGAGCGTGGTCCAAGGCCGATGCGCCGTTTACCACAGGGAGGTAGAAAAAGATGCTTGGAGGTTACCTTGAGGGTGACTCGGTCCTCGTCTGGATCGTGCTGGGCCTGCTTGCGGGTGCAATCGCAAAATTGCTCATGCCGGGCAAGGATCCGGGCGGATGCGTGATCACCATCCTGCTCGGGATTGCCGGCGCGCTCGTCGCCGGATTCCTCGGCAAGGCAGTCGGCTGGTACGACCAGAATGAAGGGGCTGGCTTCATTGCCGCAATCGTCGGAGCCTTCCTGATCCTGCTGATTTACCGGCTGGTGCTTCGCCGCCGCGGATAGTCGGAGTATATCTCGTTCATATCCGGGCCATCGCCGCTTTGTCAGCAATGCGGCGGTGGCCCTTTTTGGTGGGAGAAGACCCATGAGTAAGACGATTTTGACCGCCCTGGCGCTCGGCGCCGCAGCCGTGCCGGCGATTGCCGCAGCACAGGTCCAGACCGTGCCGGTAGCTATGATGAGCGGTACCCGGCTCGACGTCAGTGCCTCGGGCGAGGTCACTCGCATTCCCGACCTGGCGATCATTTCTGCCGGTGTGCAGACATTGCAGCCGACGGCCAGCGCGGCGATCGAGGAAAATGCGGCGCGGATGGAGCGGGTTCGCGCGGCGCTGAAGCGTGCCGGGATCGAGGATCGTGACATCCAGACGGCGTCGATCAACCTCAATCCCGAATATGTCTATGATCAGAACCGGCCGCCGCGCCTGACCGGATACCGCGCGACCAACACGGTCAACATCAAGTTCCGCGACTTGAAGCGGACCGGCGCGATCCTCGACGCGCTGGTAGCCGAGGGCGCCAACCAGATTAACGGGCCGAGCCTCACTATCGACAAGCCGGAATCGGCACTGGACGAGGCGCGGACCAAGGCGATCGCCAACGGCCGCGCGCGGGCAGATCTCTATGCCCGGGCATTAGGGATGCGAGTCGTTCGGCTGATCTCGGTCAGCGAGGGCGGCGGCTATTCGGTCCCGCCGCCGATGCCGATGGTGATGATGGCCGAGCGCAGCGATGCCAGCAGCAAGATCGACCCCGGCACACAGCAGCTGCAGGTCAGCTTGTCGATGAGCTTTGAGCTTCGGTAAAAAAACTCCTCCCCAGCAGTTGCTGGGGAGGAAAATTGCCTACCTCACCCTGCCGCGGCGGACGAGATTGACGACGGCAAGCAGAATGACGGCGCCGAGCAACGACCAGAGGAAGGTCTCGAACGTGACGCCCTGATTGATGTTGCCCTTGCCGAGCAGGAACCCGGCAATGAGGGCGCCGACTATACCGACGCCGATGTTCAAGAGGATGCCCTGCTGGGCATCGGTGCGCATGATCAGGCTGGCGAGCCAGCCAACGACACCACCGATGATAAGCCACCAGATGATATCCATCTTCGTTCCTCCTCTCACTGGCGCTCTTTTTCGGCACATTTAGAGCGCCTTTACGGCACCAGAGACGCATGACGCGGGCCAGTTGTTCCGGATAGGCAACAGCGAGGTCCAGTCCCTGCCGCGAATCGGCTGGGATTTACATGGTAGACAAAAAAATGGGCCCCGCGGTTGCCCGCGGAGCCCCTCTGGTCTTTCGTCGCTGGGGACGGACGAAGAACCCTAGAAATTCTCAGTAGCGCTGCTGGCGCTCATACTGGTCGCGGTAATGCTTGATCCTCGTGACGCGCAGGCCCGGCATGCCGCTGCGGTCGACCGCGCGCTGCCAGCCCGTGAACTCTTCCAGGCTGAGCGTGTAACGCTCGCACGCCTCGTCGACCGTCAGAAGTCCGCCCGCGACCGCGGCAACGACCTCTGCCTTGCGGCGCACGACCCAGCGGGTGGTGCTGGGCGGCGGCAGGGAGTCGAGCGTCAGCGGTTCGCCGAGCGGTCCAATCACCTGTGCGGGCCGGATTTTCTGATTCTCGAGCATTACAAAACCTCAACCACGTTAAACTTTTGTCGATGGGCTATTTTTAACTGAAGGCCGTTGAGAAGGTCTGAAACACGAAGGTAACCTTCTCCTTCATTATTCCTTACCGTCCCTTAACCATGATGCTCTCGCGACCGACGCGAAGGTCCCTTTGAGGGCGCCCCTGGCGGCCTCCCAGCCCTCGCTGGCAGAGAGAAAACAGGCGATTGCGTCCTGCCTTCCCCGGGCCACCGCTTCGCCGGCTCCGGGAAAGGCCGAGAAAAGCTCGTCGATGTCGAGCTTCGCTTCCCCCGCGGCCTCAAACTTGCCGTCGAATCGCGCCAATTAACGTCCCCCTCACCCCTGATCGGGAAGCCTGCTCTAGCCGGACAGGGTGAATTTCGAGTAAAGACCCGCTAGATCGATCGCTCCCATGACCATTGATTTCCAGCTTGGCCGCGAGGCTCGCGATGCCCGTATCGTCGTTGCCATGTCGGGCGGCGTCGACAGCAGCGTCGTGGCCGCGCTTGCCGCCAAGACCGGCGCGGAAGTGATCGGCGTTACGCTCCAGCTCTACGATCATGGCGAGGCGGTGAAGCGCTCGGGCAGCTGCTGCGCGGGCCAAGATATCTATGATGCCAAGACCGTTTGTGACCGGCTCGGCATCGCCCATTATGTGCTGGACTACGAAAGTCGCTTCCGTACCGGCGTGATCGATCGATTTGCCGATGAATATGCGCAAGGGCGGACGCCGGTGCCCTGCAGCCTGTGTAATCAGGGGGTGAAATTTACCGACCTGATCGGATTCGCCCGCGACCTCGGCGCCGATTGCCTGGCGACAGGTCATTATGTCCGGCGCGTGGAGCGTGAAGGGCGGATCGAATTGTGGAAGGGCCGCGACCCGGCCCGCGACCAGAGCTATTTCCTTTACGGTACGACCAAAGATCAGCTCGATTATCTCCGCTTCCCGCTCGGCGACTTGCCGAAGAGCGTCACTCGCAGGCTGGCGGCCGAAGCGGAGCTGGTGGTGGCCGACAAGCCGGACAGCCAGGACATCTGCTTCGTCCCCGACGGCGATTACGCCGGACTGGTCAAGCGGCTCAGGCCGGAAACGGCGGCGCCGGGCGAGATCGTAGACCAGGATGGCCGGGTGCTGGGACGACACCAGGGCGTGGTCCATTTTACCATCGGTCAGCGCCGCGGGATCGAGATCGGCGGCCAACCCGAGCCGCTCTATGTCGTGCGCATCGAGCCGGAGGAGCGCCGGCTGGTGGTCGGCCCGCGCCGCGCATTGGCGGTCGCCGCCGCCCGGGTCGAGGGCACCAACTGGCTGGCCGAGGGTCAGGTCAAGGTGGAGGCCAAAGTGCGTAGCCTGGCGCGGCCGGTGGCCGGGCGCTGGGATAGCGAGCGCCTGCACTTTGCATCGCCGGAATATGGCGTCGCGCCGGGTCAGTCGGCCGTCTTCTATGACGGGGAACGGCTATTGGGCGGCGGCACCATCGTCGCGACCGAGGCGGCGGAGTTGGACGTTGCTGCATAGGCAGGGGGATTGAATGAGCCTTCGACGGCCAAATGAAAGAACCAGCGCAATCGTCGGGGTTGCCGTGGCAGCGTTGGCAATGCTGATGCTGGAGTTCGTTGTAAGCGGCCTTGTCGTTCGCTGGTGCCCGCGGGGCGAGAACTGCAAGGAGACCGGCCAGGTGCTTTTCGGACTTGGTCTGATTGTGAGCCTTGCCGTTTCGATCGCTGTCGGTTTTGTGGTCAGGGACATTGTCGATCGCCTGGCGGCGCATCGCCCCCGTTAGTCGCTTAGAGCTGGAAATAGCCCTCGATCACGGTGGCGGCATGACCGCCGAGGATGACGCGGTCGCCATTTAGCTCACAATCCAATAGGCCCGTCCGCTTGCTGGCCTGGAGCGCGGTGAAGCGGTGGCGGCCCAGGCGCCCGGCCCAGAAGGGCACCAGTGCGGCATGGGCGGCACCTGTCACCGGATCCTCGTCGATCCCATAGGCGGGCACGAATACACGGCTGGCGATATCCTGCTCGTCGCCGGGCGCCGTGACGATCGCCAGCCCGTAAAAGTCCTTCAGCGCGGCAAAGTCGGGCTCGATGGCGCGGACCGCGGCCTCGGTCTCCAACAGGACGATTGCCGAGTCATTGCCTCCTCGGCCCATGAAAGTCGGCGCATCGCCGATCCCCATCGCCTTTTTAACCTGCGGAAATTCGCGCGGCTCGATCGAGCAGGCCGGGAGGCTCATCCGCAACATGCCCTCGTCGCGCTCGACGGTCAGGATGCCTGAGAGCGTCGAGAAGCGAATTCGGCCGCCGTGAATCAGTATGTGCGCACTGGCCAAGGTGGCATGGCCGCACAGATCGACTTCAACCGTCGGAGTGAACCAGCGAAGGTCGTAATCGGCGTCGTCGCGCTCGCTCGGGACCGTGAAGGCCGTTTCGCTGAGATTATTCTCCGCCGCGATCGCCTGCATCACGGCATCGTCGAGCCAATGATCAAGCGGCATGACCGCAGCTGGATTTCCGGTGAACGGCTTCTCGGCAAAGGCGTCGACCTGGAAAATCGGCAGGGGCGTCATCGCGCGCTCTCCGTGAGGTGCTTAGGCAAGATGCCCTCCCGGTCGACATGGCCTTCGGGGTCGAGGTGGATGATGATCTCGGTTCCCGGGAAGCGGTGCTGCAGCTTTTCCTCGACCGCGTCCATCCGCTCGTGCGCTTCAGCGACGGTCCAGTCGCCCGGCACCCAGACGTGGAACTGGACGAAGCGGTGTGCGCCGGACGTACGAGTGCGAAGGTCGTGCAGCCCGGCCAGCTCGGGATAGTCCTGTGCCGCTTCGAGGAAGGCTTCGCGCTCATGGTCGGGCCATTCGCGGTCCATCAGCTGGTCAACCGAATGACTGGCCGCGCCCCACGCGCCGTACATCAGCCAGGCGGCGATGGCGAAACCGAACAGCGGATCGGCCAGCCGCCAGCCGATCAGCTGGTCGAGCAGCAGGGCGGCGATCACTGACAGGTTCAGGAGGACGTCAGTCTGATAGTGGACGTGATCGGTCAGGATAGCGACCGATCCCGTCCTGCGGATGACGTAGCGCTGATATGCGAGCAGGCCGAAGGTCGCGACCATCGCCACAACGGACACGCCGATGCCAAGCTCCAGCCCCTGCGTCGGCTCGCCGCTGCGCAAGCGGTCCAGCGCGCGCCAGCCAATGCCTAGCGCGGAGACGGTGATCAGGATGACCTGGGTCAGCGCGGCCAATGCCTCGGCTTTGCCGTGGCCATAACGATGTTCCTCGTCGGCCGGCATCGCCGCCCAGCGGACGCCGATGAAAGTGATCAGGCTGGCGATGAAGTCGAGGGTGGTGTCGGCCAGCGAACCCAGCATTGCCACCGAACCCGTGTCCCAGCTGGCCCAGCTCTTCAACCCCACCAGGAACAGGGCCATGAAGAT
>Ga0209382_10003265_pt1 | contig 22615 bp, 22 predicted proteins | sample SoiMetdeltSBSDD5_FD_187599 | JGI IMG/M metagenome (GOLD analysis project Ga0209382, IMG submission 187599) | Bulk soil microbial communities from a Populus tree surrounding site in Tennessee, USA - Soil MetaG P. deltoides SBSDD5 (SPAdes) (version 2) | ecosystem: Environmental > Terrestrial >...
ATGATGGAACAGTGGGCGGGGCCCCGAGCTCTGGGACGGTCTTGGGAGACCCAGGGGGTGACGGGCTCCCGCCCACCTTCACCCGGCTCAGCTTACTGCTGCGCCGCTCACGAGAGATACAAGGGGGTTGTTGGCGGCGATCCGAGCGTCGGCGGCGCGCTCGTCGAGGCCCTGCGCTCGAACGGCGACGACGGCTCGCCATCAAGGTGGCGCGCCCGGGTGGCTCACCTCGCGCGCGCCCCGCCCACGTCGGGTGGCGCAACGTCGCGACTCCGAGTCGGGAACCTCGGCAGCTACAGCACGATTTCGCGGGCGACGCCCCGCAGGTCGAGCTCGAACTCTAGGCCCTGGATCGGCGGACGGCTTGGATACCAGCGCACGCCGTGGATCGCGGCGGGTCCGGCGGCGCGCAGGAGCTCCTCCTCCACGAGGCCGTGGATCGGGTGGGCCGTGTACACGTCGAGCACGACGACGCGAGTCCAGTCGCCGCCGAGCGCCTTCAACCGGTCCTGCATCACGCCCATCACGAAGCGGGCCTTCTCGCGCATGGCGTCGGGCGAGGTCTCGCCGCGGCGCACGATGCCCTCGGGACCCTGGGCGCGCTCGCGCAGCTCGCCGGCGCCGGCCACCACGAAGGTCGGCTGCGGGGTGGCGCCGGCCACGGTGTAGTCGAAGGCGTAGAGCGAGGGCTCGTTGGGCGCGCCGACGACGGGCGCCACGTTGGTGCGGGGAATGGGGTTCTCGCCGTCGACGAGGATGCTCCACTCGCCGAGCAGCGTGCGGTAGCCCCGGTTGAAGGTGTCGAAGCCGTCGAAGGTGAACGGCGCGGGACTTCGCAGCATGATGCCGCACAGCGCCGTGCGCGGTCGCCCGGCCTCGCGCAGGTGCCGCTCGATGCGCGCGAAGCCGTCGCGCCAGGGCAGGGGCGCCGCCAGCGTGGCGTGGACGATCTCGTAGCCGGGCATCGCCACGACACCCGACGAGAAGGCGGGGATCCCGGGCAGGAAGCGGTAGTTTCCGGCCGGCGCGTCCTTAAGCAAGCTCCACCTCCGCGCCCATCGCCACCGTGCCCTCCGGCGTGACCGCCCACAGCTCGCCGCCGCGCCCGTCGTCGGTCGGCCGCCCGCGCAGCTCGAAGGGCGCCGTGTCGAAGAGCGGGGCGCGGGCCTGGGTGGCGTAGCCGCGCAGCGTCCGGCCCGGGTTGCTGTCGCGGGCGAAGTCGATCAGCAGCGTCGTGGTGAGCGGCCCGTGCACGACCAGCCCGGGATAGCCCTCGGTGCGCGTCGCCCATCCGAGGTCGTAATGGATCCGGTGGCTGTTGAACGTGAGTGCCGAGTAGCGGAAGAGGAGGACCGGGTCCGGCGTGACGCGCCGGCGCCACGGCACGTCGGTCTGCGCCGCCTCGCGGCGCGGGGCCTGATTGCCCTCGCCGGCCTTCACCTCCTCGCGGAAGACGGTGCGCCGCTCGTCCTCCACCGCAAGCCCGTCCGGGCCGAACACGCGGTTGACCACGGTGGCGAAGACGAGCGTGCCGGTGCCGCCCTGCTTCACGCTGATGTCGGCGAGCTGGGTCTCACGCCGCACGGCCTCGCCGAGACGCAGCGGCCGGTGGAAGCGCACGCGCTCGCCGGCGAACATGCGACGGGGCAACGGCATCGGCGGCACCACGCCGGCGTCGCGCGGGCTGCCGTCGGGCCGCAGCTCGTCGGGACGGTACTGGGGCAGGAAGTAGAGCGTGAGCCAGGCCGGGGGCAGCGGATCGCCGACCTTGAACTCCGGCTCGGGCCGGGCGAGGGCCAGGCGCAGCAGATTGGCGGGGGCGGGGTGGAGCACGTCGCTCCCCGTCTGCGTGCGGCCGATGTGCGACTTGAGCTCGTCCAGGTTGAACGCCGTCGTCGTCATGGTGTCCTCATCTCTCCGCGAGGAAGCCGCGCACGATCTTCAGGAACTCGTCGAGCCGGTCGTGGTGGAGCCAGTGGCCCGCGTGCTCGACGGGGACCACGCGCGCGTTCGGGAAGTGCGCGGCACGGCCGTCCTCGGCCGGGTTGCCGGCCCAGCGGCTCTCGGTGCCGTGCAGCAACAGGGTCGGGCAGGTGACACGCGACCACAGGAGCTGGATGTCCCGCCGCGACATGTCGTAGGGCGGGAATGCGCGCACGTAGTTGTCGAACTTCCAGGAGTAGGTGCCGTCCTCGTTCTGGTTGGCGCCGTGCACGGTGAGGTGGCGGGCCTGTTCGGCGGTGAGGTGCGGGTTCTCGTCCTGCATCCGCCGGAACGCGTCCTCGATCGTCGCGTAGCGGCGCGGCAGGCGCCCGGCCAGGGTGCGCTGCTCGCGGATCCACTCGTCGAAGCGGGTGACGATCGTCTTGGCCGCGTACTCGGCCAGCCGGGCCGGCCCCGGCCCGAGCCCCTCGATGATGACCAGCCGCGCGACGGTCTCGGGATAGAGCCCCGCGTAGCGCAGGGTGACGTTGCCGCCGAGCGAGTGGGCCATGATGGTGACCGGCGCCAGCCGCTGCTGGTGGACGAGCTGGGCCAGGTCGTAGACGTAGCCCGCCATCGTGTAGTTCCCGTCGGTGGACCACTGGCTGTCCCCGTGGCCGCGGAGATCGGGCGCGATGACGTGCCACTCGTCGCGCAGCGCCGCCGCCGTCCAGTCCCAGTTCCGGCAGTGGTCGCGGCCGCCGTGGAGCATCAGCAGCGGCGGCTTCGTCGGGCTGCCCCAGTCCACGTAGTGCAGGCGCAGGCGCTGGGAGAAGAACGTGTGTGACGTCGGCCCGGGCATGGAAACGGTCATCAGTGGCTTCGTATGCTAGCATCCCGACGGCGTCAACGAGGTCGATGGGAGGCCGCACCATGGGAACGTTCCGGCTGTACACGGGGCCCGACGGACAGGGCCGCATCGAGACGATCGACATCGAGAAGAAGGACGACTGGCTCAAGGGGCTCCCGACCACGCAGATCTCGTTCAGCGTGTGGCCGGTCGGCCGGTTCCTCGACTGGCATCCGGCCCCGCGGCGCCAGTTCGTCGTGATCCTGTCCGGCCAGCTCGAGATCGGGCTCGGCGACGGCTCCAAGCACGTGTTCGGTCCCGGCGACGCCCGCCTCGTCGAGGACACCACCGGCCAGGGCCACACCACCCGCGTGGTCAGCTCCGTCCCGGTCGTGACCGCGACGATCCCGCTCGCCCAACAGTGAGGTGATAGCGATGGCGAAGAAGATCCTGTTCGCGCCGAGTCAGCCGGACGTGATTCTCACGATGGTGAAGTCGATGACGCCGGCCGGCTTCGACCTCGTCGTGGCCGACCCCGGAACGCCGGAGTTCATCCAGGCCGCCGCCGACGCCGAGTACTACCTCGGCCTCGCCCGCCGGATGGGCGGCGAGTTCTTCCGCTCGGCGCCCAACCTCAAGCTCGTGCAGCTGCTCAGCGCCGGCTACGATCACGTCGACATCGAGGCCGCTCGCAAGGCCAAGGTCCCCGTGTCGAACAACGGCGGCGCCAACGCGCTGGCGGTGGCCGAGCACACGATCATGCTCATCCTTGCGGTGCTGAAGCGGGTGGTGCAGTTCCACAACTCCGTCGTGGCCGGCAAGTGGCGGGTCGGCAACCCGGCCGACGTGCGCGTCTACGAGATGGGCAATCGCACGCTGGGTATCATCGGGCTCGGCAACATCGGCAAGAAGGTGGCGCGACGGGCCCGCGCCTTCGACACGAAGGTCGTGTACTACGACATCCGCCGCCTGAGCGAGGCGGAGGAGGACGCGCTCGGCGTGCGCTTCGTGCTCCTCGACGAGCTGCTGCGGACGGCCGACATCGTCAGCCTGCACGTGCCGCTCGACGACTCGACCCGCAACCTCCTCGGCGCCCGTGAGCTCGGCCTGATGAAGCGCGAGGCCATCGTCGTCAACACGTGCCGAGGACCGGTGATCGACGAGGCCGCGCTGTTCGACACGCTGAAGAACAACCGGATCGCCGGCGCCGGCCTCGACGTCATGGTGGACGAGCCGCCCAAGGCCGACCATCCGTTCTTCACGCTGCCGAACGTGACGCTCACGCCACACTCGGCGGGGCCGACGTGGGAGAACTGGACGGCGCGCTTCCGCAACGGCTTCGACAACATCCAGCGGGTGGCGTCGGGCCGCGCGCCGCTGTGGGTGGTCCCGGAGCTGGCCGACCTGACGTAGGGGGATGCTCGGGCGAGGGGGGCCGTGGAGCCGCCCCCCTCGCCCGGCGCTCAGCTCTTCTTGACGGTCTTGTTGTAGGCCTGCTCGACGTTCACACCGATGCGGTCGCGGTACTGCCCGAGCGGGTACTTCGACATGCCCTTCTCGTACTTCGGCGCCAGGTCCTCGGCCACCTTCTTCTTCATGTCGTCGAGCGACATGCCGGCCGCCGCCGCCTTCTTCACGCCGTCGACGAGATCGGTGAGGTAGCCGCGGAAGAACGTGAGGTGGCTCTTCGGCGCGGGCTCGCCGTGACCGACGACGACCTGCTCGACGTCGAGCTTCTCCAGCGTCGCGACGCTCTGGATCCACTCCTCCGGGTAGCCGTCGTTCAGGAACGGCATCCAGTCGACGACGGCGTCGCCCGTCACCAGCACCTTCTCCTTCGGCAGGTAGGTGAACAGGTCACCGTCGGTGTGGGCGCGGCCGACGACCATGAGCTGGATGTCCCGACCGCCCTCCTTCAGCGTCATCGTGCTCGACACGGTCCGCGTCGGCACCGGCGGCTTCATCGTCTTCAGCTCGGCCAGGTAGGCCTCGGCCTGGGCGAGGTTGCCCTCCAGCCGCGCCTTCGTCGCCGCGTCCGACGCCTTCTGGATGTCGGCCTTGATCCGGTCGATCTCGCCCGGCATCCCGGCGGCCTGCTTCTCGATGAACGCCACGCCCCCGTTCAGCTGGTCGGGGTCGGTCATCCGCGCCTTGCACCGATCCGTCGCGATGATCTCGAGGCCGGGGTTGCCCTGGGCGTAGACCTGGTTGCCCTGCCAGTGGTCCCAGTGGAAGTGCGAGTTGATGACCTTCTTCACCGGCTTCTTGCTGACGCCCTGCACGTCCTTGTAGAGCGACTGGGCCGCCGAGGGCTTGGAGTGGGTGTCGACGATCACCAGGCCGTCGTTGGTCTCGATCACCGCCGCGTTGGAGTTGACCTTGTAGCGGGCCGCCGCCACCGCCGCCCACACGCCGTCGCCGACCTTCTTCAGCTCGAACGACTCGCTGCCGGCCGTCTGCGCGTAGGCGTTCACCCCGCAGCAGAGCTCATGAGGGTCCAGGGTGTACACCGCCGCCGCGATCGTCGCTTGCGCCAGGAGCTGCCGTCGTGTCCATCCCTCGGCCATCGTCGTGCCTCCGCCGGGCGTCGTCGCCCGGCTCTACGGGTGGATGTCGCTCAATCGGCCCTGAAGATCAGATCCGGGGTGAGATCCTTGATGCACGTGCGGCCGCACAGCCCCATGTTGATGGTGAGCTCGTCGCGCATGATCTCGCACACACGGGCCACGCCGTCGGCGCCGTCGGCGGCCAGGCCCCACAGCATCGTGCGCCCCACCGCGACCACGCGGGCGCCGCGGGCCAGCGCCTTGATGACGTCGGTGCCGCGGTTGAAGCCGCCGTCCACGACGATCTCGGCCCGGCCCGCCACGGCGTCGGCGATCGGCGGCAGCGCCTCGATCGTCGACTGCGTGTGGTCGAGCTGGCGCCCGCCGTGGTTCGAGACCCAGATGAGCCGCACGCCCATGTCGACGGCCCGCCGCGCGTCGGCCACGGTCAGGATGCCCTTGAGACCGACGGGCAGCCGCGTCGTCTTCATGAGCCACTCGACGTCGGCCCACGTGAGCCCCGACTGGAAGTCGGGCAGCGGCCCGCGCGGGTTGGGCGCGACCTCCATCGCCGCGCGGGGGCTGAAGCGATGGAAGACGTCGCGCTCGCGACGGCTGTACTTCTGCACGTCGACGGTGAGCGCCACGGCCTTGTAGCCCGAGGACTCGACGCGGGCGAGCAGCTCGGCCATCCAGCCGTGATCGCCGTGGGCGTAGAGCTGGAACATCTGCGGGGCCGAGCCGGCCTTGGCGACGGCCTCGACCGGCCACCCAGTCGCGCCGCTGAGCCACTGGAGCGTCTGGCCGCGGCCGGCGCCGCGCGCCATCTCCACGTCGCCCTCGGGGTTGAAGAGCACCAGACCGCCCATGGGCGCCACCGCCACGGGCCAGGTCAGGGGCACGCCGAGCAGCGTCGTCGTCAGGTCGACTTTGCGGACGTCGACGAGGACGTTCTGCTGGATCGCGAGCCGGTCGAGGTGACGGCGGTTGCGGCGCTTGGTCGACTCGGTCTCGGCGGCGCCGTCGCCGAAGTTCCAGTGGTCACGCGGCAGGCGCTCGCGGGCCGCACGGCGGATCTCGGGCAGCGTCACGAACTTGGGTGTAGGGGCGGTGGGTGTCATGGCGCAGGTACTATACGCCAGAACCGCGCCCCGCTAAGGTCGGGTGTCGCTCCTCGCCGAGGTGGGAAGTGTTGCCGGAACCGGCTCCCCCCACGTGTAGTCCACCGCCACCGCGCAGCTCGGCCCCGTGACGGTGTAGCGGGCGCGTCGCTCCGCGCTCGGGCCCTCGTGGTGTGTGATCACGTCGAGCGGCAGGCGCCCCTCCGGTGGAATGGAACGCTGCCGCGTGGTGGTGCGACCCGCCTCGTCCAGTCGCACGCTGACCGTCTCGCCCTGGGCGAATCCCCGCGTGGTGACGAGGAAGCGGTCGCCCCGCCGGGAGGCGAGCTCGAGCGAGACGGCGCAGGGACCGCTCGAGGCCGCGATCGGTCGTGGCGTCGCCCGGGCGATGGCCACGAGGGCGTTGTCGGCCGAGACGAGGGCGACCTCCCAGACGGCGCCGTGCGGGTAGGCGCCGGGCTCGAGGACGACGTCCTCGAGCCGGCGCGGGCGGCCCGCGTCGTCGACGGCCTCGAGCGCGCCCGTCTCGGTCAGCCGGAAGCCGGAGGCGATTCGCTGAAACGGCTCGCCGAACGCCTTCGTCCAGATCCCGAACAGGACGCCGCGCGGCGCGCCGGCGACCGTCAGCCGGTAGGTCACGGGCCCCGGCGATCCCAGCTGCGCGGGCCGTTCCACGAGCGTGAGGTGCAGGCCGGGTGTCGTCCGGCGCGCGTCGAACTCGGCGGTGCCGTGGCGTGCGGCGGCCGGCGCCGCGACGGCGAGGAGCCCGAGGGCCACGATGAGCCCGCGCCACCGCGCGGTCACGGCCCGACCCGTATGAACCGGGCGACCGATGGCACGCCCTTCGTATCGACGATGAAGAGCATGTAGTAGCCGGGCGGCGCGAGATTGGCGTTGGCGGGCGCGTGAACCTGCAGCGTGCCCCCCGAGACGGCGAACGACAGCGGGACGTAGCGCTGGTCGGCGTTGAACGAGTGGGTGACGGAGCCCGGCTTCACGAGCGCGACCGAGGCGATGCTGGCGGCCTGCGCCGTCGTGACCGCCATCGTGGCGCCGTAGGTCGTCGTCGCCGGCGCGCTGCCGATGGCGGGGCGCGCTCCCTTGAAGAGGTAGGGCGGCGAGAAGATCTCGACGCTCAGCTGGTCCGCATCGGCGGTGCCGGGGCCCGCGCGTCCGCCACCGCCCACCAGCACGCGCGCGTCGGGCAGCAGCAGCGCGATCGAGTGGTAGAGGCGAGGCCGCTGCATCGCCGACATCACCGTCCACGTCTCCGTCACCGGGGACCACAGCTCGGCGGCGGCGATCGCCCCGTCCAGGCCGACGGGGTCGGTCGTGTCGCCCCCGCCGGTCACGAGGACCTGGCCGTCCGGCAGCAGCGTGAGGTTGTGGTAGGCGCGCGGAAAGATCATCGACGCCGTCTCGCGCCAGAGCGGCGAGGGCTGCGTCATGTCGAGCACGTAGGTCGTCGCGGTCGACGGCACGACGGGCACGTCGGAATCGAAGTTGATCCCCGACTTCATGATCTTGCCGGGGCGGTACATGACCGCGCTGCCGCCGTCGACCGCCAGGGGATCGACGACGGACCACGTCTCCGCGCCGACGTCGAGCGCCCGCGTGACGATCGTGTCCTCCGTGGTGCTGGCCGCGAGCACGCGGCCGTCGGGCAGCACGAACATGTGCGGGTAGAACGGCAGGGAGAGCGTGGCGTTCGTCAACGACGTCCAGGTGTCCGTCGCCGGGTCGTAGATCTCGGGCAGCTCCACGTAGCAGCCGAAGCAGCCGTCCTCGCCCGCCATCACGAGCATGCGCCCGTCCGGCAGGGTCGTGACGGTCGGATACCAGCGCGAGCGCGCCATGGGGTTGAGGACCGTCCACGCCAGCGTCTCCGGGTCGAAGATGTTGGCGTCGGGCAGGCCGATGTGAGCGGCGATGTGGCCGCCGGCGACGAGGATGCGCCCATCGGGCAGCGCGCAGTGGCCCGCGCAGAAGACGTTGGTCTGGCTGTCCTCCACGGGGTGGAACGTGTGGGTCGAGGGCCGGAACGTGTGGACGCTGTCGGCGGAGTTGTCCCACACGAGGACCTCGCCCGTGCGCAGCAGTGTGCCGTGGATCGCGACGAGCGGCGCCGTGAACGGTCCCGCCCACTGCCCGGCGATCGCCGGGGCTTGCGCGCCGATCGGCGTCACCATGTTGGCGCGCACCTCGGCCTGCGACAGCGCCCGGTTGTAGATGCGGACCTCGTCGATGCGCCCACGGAAGTACTCGCCCCACACGCCGTTGCCGCCGATCCGCAGGGGGCCCGTCGACTCCGCCAGCGCGCCCGGCACGTCCCGGGACGCCGCGAGGACGCCGTTGACGTACAGCCGCAGCGACGTGCCGTCGAACGTCGCCGCGAGGTGGGTCCACGTGTGGAGCGGCAGCATCACGGGCGCGTTGACCGCGTGCGCGGTGCCGGGGTCCGAGTCGAGCTCGATGGCCGTGCGCGGCCGGCCCGTCGCCGAGCCGGCGTACAGCCCGTACGCGAGGCCGTCCGCCTGCTCCTTCATGATCGCGGTGGTCGTGCGCGTCGGTGCGGCGGTCGGATAGAGCCATGCCTCGAGCGTCATGGCCGAGCCGAGGTCGAGCCCGGCGTCATCCGGGACGGTCACGAACGCGGCGCCGTTGAAGTCGAGCGCGCGCCCGAAGCGGCCCTGCGCCGTGCGCGTCACCCCGCCGCTCAGCGTGCCTCGATGGCCGTTGCCGGAGGCGTCGTTGACGGTGTTCCCGCTCGCCTCGTCGAAGCCGTAGGCCACCACCAGGCCCGCCGTCGACTGGGGCGTGGCGGCGTTCGGCGCGGCGAGCCCGACGGGCGTGGCGGCGCTCGTCGCGCGGGGCGCGTCGATCGTCGTCGTCACCGTCGTGAGCGTCGGCGCCGGCGCCGCCCCGGCCGACCGCGCGGCGGGGGCCACGGCCGCGGAGCGCACGGTCACCCGCGCGCTCGCCGTGTTGCCGGCGGCGTCGCGCGCGGTGAACGTCAGCTCGTTCGAGCCCTGCTGCAGCGGGATGGCGGTCACGGCCCAGGTGGACGTGCCGTCGGCCGTTCCGTGGCCGCCGCGGTCGTTACTCCAGGTGACCTCCGTGATGGGCGCGACGTGGTCGGTGGTGCCGGTGGCGTCGATGGTCGCCGAGCCGGTGTGGGTGACCGCGTCGGGAGCGGGGGCGAGGATCGTGAGCACCGGCGTGATCGGGTCGAAGGATTGCGCGAGTGCCACGGTCGCCGTCGGGCCGGCGGCAGCCAGCAGCACGGCGGCGACGAGCACGCGGCGGACGGAAGCCCAGGTCATGTCGATCGTCTGGGCAATGATGCGGGAGGAGGGTCTCCGGTCCACGCATCTTTGGTGACGCCGTGGATCGTGGCACTCGACGCGGCAGGCCCCCGGCGGTGGGGCCCGGGTGTGGAACGGCGAGGCTGCCGCGCCCTCGGGCGGCGCGGCAGCCGGGGCGGCTACTTCATCAGGCCGTAGAACTTCCCGGCATTCTCGCAGGTGATCTTGTGGGTCATGTCCGCCGGGAGGTGGCCGAACTGCTCGGCGATGTACTTCGTCGACTCGGGCCACACGCCGTCGGCGTGCGGGTAGTCGGAGCCCCACATCAGCGTCTCGACGCCCATCTCGTCGATGAGCTGGGTGCCGATGCGGTCGAACTGGAACGTGCCCTTGCACTGGCGGCGCCAGTAGTCGCTCGGCTTCATCGTGAGGCCGAGGTCGCGGAAGCGGTCCTCCCACTCGAAGTCCATGCGGTCCAGCGCGTAGGGGATCCAGCCGATGCCGCTCTCGCCGAAGGAGATCTTCACGTTCGGGTAGCGCTCGAGCACGGCGGCGCCGATGACGGAGGCCAGGATGTTCACCAGGTTCATCTGGAAGCCCGACACGACGGTGAAGAACGCCGCGCGCCGGCTCGGCCCCGTCGCCTTGTCGAGCACGTTGGGGGCGATGGCCGGGAAGGTGTGGAAGTGCAGCGGCAAGTTCACCTCGTGGACGGCCTTCCACAGGGGCTCCCAGACGGGATGCCACATGGGCTCCATGTCCCACGAGCAGGAGAGCTCCACGCCGCGCAGCCCCAGCTTGGCGACCCGATGGATCTCCTGCACGGCGGCGCCGATGTCGCCGTAGGGCAGGCACGCCAGGCCGACGAACCGGTCGGGGTCGTGCTTGCAGAAGTCCACCAGCCAGTCGTTGTAGATGCGGAACATCTCGTTGGCCGCCTCGGGATCGTTGAGCCGCGTCGCGGCCCCCAGGATGCCGAAGATGACCTCGGCGTCGACGCCGTCGCGCTCCATGTCCTTGGCGCGCAGCGCGGGGTCGGTGGGACGGCGGTGGCCCTTCTGCCCGTCCTCGTAGAGGCCGGTCGCGGCCATGACGTCCACCCGGTAGTTCTGCCCGGGCACCAGCTTCTGCCCGGCCGGACCCACGCCGTTGAGGAGCCCGAAGGAGCCGCCGTTGCGGCACGTCCAGTACGGTCCGTCGGGGCCGTCGGTCACGTACGGCATCCGCGCCTTGTGGGCAGGAGTGGCGTTCGTGGTGAAGAAGTCGGGTGCGAGCATCGGCAGGTCGATGTGGCAGTCGGCGGAGATCCGGGTGTAGCGCATGTCGTCTCCCTCAGCGGGTGCTCACCGGCTCTTGAGCTTGAGCTCCTCGTACGGTGCCGAGTAAGGATAACTCGGAATCAGGGTCAGGGCGGCCTCTTCGAGGCGCGGTCCGACGCCACGGATGAGCGCGTTCTCCCACACCGGTGCGAACACGACCCGCTCGAAGAGCATCCGCTGGATCTGGTGCAGCAGCTCCTCGCGCTTCTTGCGATCGAGCTCGCGCGCCTGACGCTGGAAGAGGTCCTCGATCTCCGGCACCACGCCGTAGGCGTACATGCCTCCGCGCGTCGCCAGCGACTCGATCCGGGTGCCGGCGTTGCCGCCGGCGCCGAGCCCGGCCAGCAGGACGCCGCGCAGCTTCTTCTCGCGCCAGCCGGTGAGGAAGGCGGCGCGCTCGAGCGTGCGCATCCGCGTGCGGATGCCGATCGCCGCCAGGTTGCCCACCACCGCCTCGCCGGCCGAGAAGTACGGCGGGTTGGGCGTGAAGTCGCCCGCGTCGAACCCGTTCGGGTAGCCGGCCTCGGCCAGCAGCTGGCGGGCGCGCTTGGGGTCGTAGGCGTGGGCCTCGATCGGCAGCGCAAACTCCATCGCGCGGGGGACGATGCTGCCGCCGAGGGCGCCGAAACCCAGGAACTCGGCGTCGTTGATGGCCTTGCGGTCCAGCGCGTGGCTGGCGGCGAGCCGCACGCGCCGGTCGGCCCACGGCGACTTCGGGTCCCACTGTTCGGTGAAGTCGAGGAAGAACACGGTGTTCGTGCGCCACCCGCTGAGCGTGAGCCCGGGAGAGCGCCGGATGTCCTCGGCGACCGGTCCGGTCAGGTAGTACGCGACGTCGACCTCGGCCCGCTTGAGCGCGGCCGCACGCGTCGTCTCGTCGGGGACGCTGCGGAGGATCAACCGCTTGACGGCCGGCGCCTTGCGCCAGTACCCGTCGAAGGCCTCGAGGACCAGCTCCACGCCCGGGTTGAACGAGACGAACTTGTACGGGCCCGCGCCGACCGGCGCCTTCTTGAACGCCTCGTCGCCCACGCGCTCCACGTGCTTCTTCGGCACGATCCAGCCGGCGCCGGTCGCGGTGGTGCCGTAGAACGTCATGAAGTCGGGCCAGGCCTCCTTCAGCACGAAGCGCACCCGGCGGGCGTCGACGACGCGGACCTCCTTGACCTTGTCCTTGAGGAGCTGGGCGGCGCCGCCCTTGTAGCGCTCGAACGAGAACTTCACGTCCTCGGCCGTGACGGGGTCTCCGTTGTGGAACTTCGCCGCGCGCAAGACGAACTCGTAGGTGGTGCCGTCCGGCGACGCGGACCACGACTCGGCCAGGCTCGGCGTCGTGGGACCGGCCGGCATCGGCTTCACGAGGGCGTCGTGGATGGCGTAGAGCACCATGAACGGCGTGATGGCCGCCTCGGTCTCGCCGGGGTCGAGCCAGCGGGGGGCGAGCGTCACGTGGACCGCGAACACGACCTGGGAGTCGGCCGGCGCCTGGGCGGCGGCGGGGGAGCCGCCGACGATCAGTCCAACGACCACGAGCGCGAGCGCGACGAGCGGACGAGCGATAGGGGTCACGATCGGGCCTCCTCGGAGCGTCGATGTCGTGCGGCGAACGCTAGGCCAGGCCCCCGGTCGTGTCAACGCAGCGCAACCGACGGCCGGGGGCCGGCATCACACTTCTTAACCATGGCGAACGTCGCCCGGGCGTATTCGGGTGTTGAATGGACTCGATGGCCGCGCCGAACGGGCCGACCCCGATGACCCGGGTCCTCCTCGTGGACGACGACGTGGAGCTCGCCGAGCTGGTCGGCGAGTACCTGGCCCGGGAGGGCTTCGCGCTCGACGCCGAGGGGGATGGCGCCCACGCGGTGGACCGGGCCATCTCCGGCGACTACCAGCTCGCCGTGCTGGACGTCATGCTGCCCGGCGTCAGCGGCTTCGACCTGCTGCGCGAGATCCGGGCGGCCTCCCGCCTCCCGGTGCTGATGCTCACCGCGCGCGGCGACGACGTCGACCGCATCGTGGGCCTCGAGCTCGGCGCCGACGACTACCTCTCGAAGCCGTTCAACCCGCGCGAGCTCGTGGCCCGCATTCGCGCGGTGCTGCGCCGGAGCCAGGCCGACCCCCGCGACGCGGCCGCCGCGGCGGTCACCGTCGACGACGTGGTGCTGGAGCCGGGGACACGGACCGTGCGGCGCGGGGGCATCCCGATCGAGCTGACGGCGGTGGAGTTCACGCTGCTCGAGCTGCTGCTGCGCGACGAACCTCGGATTCAGGACACTAGCGCCAGTCGTCGACGGAGACGGTCTTCTGGTAGTTGCAGCCCATGATGCGCCAGTAGCCGTTGGTCTCGCCGCCGACGACCACGACGTGGATGTCCTCGCGCCGGAACATCGGGATCGACACGTCGGGCGCGGCCGCGAGCTTCGACGCCCACGGCTCCTCGCCGAAGGTGGCGCGCGGGTAGATGTAGTTCTGCACGAGCTGGTAGTCCCAGTACTCACCGGCCGGCATGCGGGCGTTGTCGTGCAGCCAGTCGATCAGCGCGGCCTTGGTGGTGAAGCCGCCGCGGGTCACGAACTGGCGGGCCGCGATCGGGTCGAGCAGCAGGGTGGGCGGCCCGTTGGGGTCGATGCCGCGCAGCAGGTTGCGCACGTGCTCGCGCCAGTAGGTCTCGCGCAGGCCCAGGGTGAACGAGGTCGAGCGCACGCCCGAGAAGACGCTGACCGCGCTCTCGTCGGGCCGCCGGCCGTGCTGGACGTGGAACGGCTCCCACGGGCTGCGCTCCTCGTTCTCGGCGAAGGTGACGCTGTTGTAGGCGTAGTTGTTGCCCTGGTTGCCCATGTAGCTGAGCCCGGGCACCGAGCCGCCCTGACCGTTCTGCGAGAGCAGGCCGTACGCGCGCCCGATGGTGGCGTTGGCGTGGTTGTACGGCCCCATCGCGCCGGTGCCCGCGTTCATGCCGATCTCGTGGCGGACGGGGCCGTTGACGACCGCCATCGCGGCCATCGCGCTGGAGCTGCTGCTCCGCGCGGTGACGCCGGTCGCGGCGAGGGCGAGGATGACCGGGAAGTACTCGGGGCGGGCGCCCGCCATGACCGCGTTCACCGCGACTTTCTCGACCGAGTACGCCCAGTGCTCGCGGAAGTGGGTCGAGCGCATGCGGCCGACGAGCTCGTCGGGCTTCCGCCGCGTGTGGGCGAGCATCTCGGCCACGCGCGCCTCGGTCGGCAGCACGATCGGCAACATGTCGGTCCAGCGCTGCTCGAGGAACAGCCGGTGCAGCGCGTCCTCGCTCGCCCCCTCGACGAGGGGCGGGGTGGTGCGATCGAACTCGGCGGGCCCGAGCTCGTCGGCCTCGAACGGGCGGGTGAGTCCCTCGAGCACCTCCTGCATGACCGGCCGGCCGGTGAGGGGATCGCGCCCGTCGACGTAGGCGCGCAGCTCGGCCGGCGTCTTGCCCATGATGGGCTGCGGGACGAACACCTGACGCAGCCCGGGCATGCCGTTGACCTCGGCCACCGAGCGGACCACCTTGTCGAACTTGTCGGTGTGGACGGCCACGGTGGGCACCCCGTAGCCCGTCTCCAAGGTCATCGCGTGCGCGGCGACCGCCGGCGCGCAGGTGCTTCAGTGCCCGACGCCGAGGATGGCCGCGTGGCCCCTCGACTTGATCTCCTCCCAGGTGGTGGGGTCGTCGTGGAGATAGACGTTGTTGATGCGCTTGACCACCGCCCGCACGCCGGGCAGGTGCTCGGCAAACCAGGCCTGCATCTGGCCCAGGAACACGTCCGAGTCGTCGAACCGGCAGTCGACGAGATAGACCGTCTTGCCCTCGAGGGTGTCCAGGCGCGGCGCCGGCACCTTGCGCGTGACCTTCGGCGGGAAGCCGACCGGGTTGAGCACGCGCAGCGTGGCCATGGCGGGGAGCCTATCACGGTCCTGCACCCGGCGCGTGCGCCGGCCGGTCTACGAGGGATTCTCCAGACTGAATTGCTGGAGGTCGTCGTCGTACGCGAAGGCCTCGGCATAGCGGCCCCATCCGACGACCGCGTCGAGGGTCTGCTCGGCGGCCTGGGGCGTCATGTGATCCTCGAGCTCGTCGAGGAAACGGGTCCGGGGCGCCGTGTGGCTCTCGCGCTCGTCGAGCACGCGCCGGATGTGGGCGGCCAGGGGCACGTGCGCGAGGAGATGGCGCTGGAAGAGCGCCTTGGCCTCGTCGAGCGGCGCCACAGCGAAGCGCTTGCCGGCCTCGGTGAGTCGGATGTCACCGCCCTCGACCTCCGCGAAGCGGAGCGACTGGAGCGTCTCCGCGACGTGGAAGAGATCGTCGACCTCCATGTGTAGGGCCGACGCGAGCGCCGGCAGATCGGCGGCGCCCTCGTAGGGCGGCGCCGCGAGCGTATCGGCGAGGCCCGCGAGCAAGGTCGTCGAGATGCGCGGCAGGATCGAGTCGAGCCGCGCGGTGCGCGCCGGGCTCACCGGGCGGGCGGTGAGCGCCACGTAGATCCGCTCGACCAGGTCGCTGAAGACGGGATCGACTCGGTCGCGCGGGTGCGGCAGGTCGACCTTGATCTCGCTCACGATCCGGCCGGGGTTGGTGGAGAAGACGAGGACGCGGTCGCACATGAGCACCGCCTCCTCGATGTTGTGGGTGACGAGGATCACCGCCTTGATGGGGAGCTGACCCCGGCCCCACAGGTCGAGAAAGTCCGTCCGCAGTGTTTCAGCGGTGAGCACGTCGAGCGCGGAGAACGGCTCGTCCATGAGCAGGATGTTCGGGTGAACGACCAGCCCGCGGGCGAAGCCGACCCGCTGGCGCATGCCGCCCGAGAGTTCCCGAGGGTAAGCGGACTCGAAGCCGTCCAGACCGATGAGATCGATGGCGGCCAGCGCGCGCTGGCGAATCTCCGGCTCGGGCAGCCCGAGTGCTTCGAGCCCGATCTGGACGTTTTCGAGCACGGTCAGCCACGGGAAGAGGGCGAATCCCTGGAAGACCATCGCGATGCCGGCCGCCGGACCGCTCACCGGTCGGCCCAGGTAGCTGATGCGGCCCGACGTGGGCCGAGCCAGTCCGGCGATCAGTCGCAAGAGTGTGGACTTGCCCGATCCCGAGCGCCCCAGCAGACCGACGATCTGACCCTCCGTCACGCTGAGGTCCACGCCGTCGAGCACGAGCAGCTCGCTGCCGTCAGGCTTGGGAAAGGCCCGCCGGACGGCGTGGACCTCGAGCAGCGGCACGGACGGTATGGTCACCTGTCTCACCCCAGGCGGAACTTCCGCTCCGCGTGCCAGTAGAGCGGGCGCCAGAAGGCCCGGTTGATGATCACGACGAACAGGCTCATGACGGCGATCCCGAGGACGATGCGGTGATAGTCCCCGGCCTCGGTCGCTCGCGCGATGTACGCGCCCAGCCCGCGGGCCTGCAGGCGCTGATCGCCCCAGCTCGCGACCTCGGCGACGATGCTCGCGTTCCAGGAGCCGCCCGACGCGGCAATCGCTCCGGTTACGTAGTACGGGAAGATGCCGGGCAGCGCAATCTTTCGCCACCACAGCCAGCCGCCCACGCCCAGGTTCGTCCCGACGTCCCGCAACTCGGAGGGCAGGGCCGACGCTCCCGCGATCACGTTGAACAGGATGTACCACTGGGTGCCGAGGATCATGAGCGGGCTCAGCCAGACGTCGGGGTTCAGCCGGAAGGCGACGATGGCGGAGACGACGATCGGGAACAAGACGTTCGCAGGAAAGGCCGCCATGAACTGCGCCGCCGGCTGGACGATGCGGGCCAGCCGGAGGTTCAGACCCACGCGAACGCCGACGGGCACCCAGATGACGCTCGCCAGTGCGATCAGGACGAGCACCCGGGCCAGAGTCGCCAGACCGAGGCCGACGGCGGTGGCGACCTCGGACAGCGACACGCCCTCGACGACGAATTCGGCGATCCGCCAGAGGGCGAGCGCCGCGATGACGAGCACGAGAGTCCCCCACAGCCGATCACGCCAGGACCTGGCGGCCTCGTCAGGACCCGTCGTCGAGGCCCCCTCTGGCCGGGCCCGGACGCGAAAGGTCCGCCGCCACGCCGCGCCCAGCGCCGCGGACAGCCACGCGCGCAGCCGAGAGCCGCGGAACGCCGTGAGGACCCAGGACCGCGGCGGCGCGACACCCGCCTCCTGCTCGAATCGGAACCGATCGGCCCAGGCGACGAGCGGCCTGAAGAGCAGCTGGTCATAGGCCAGGATGACCACGAGCATGGCCCCGATCGCCCACGCCACCGCGGCCAAGTCGCGCTCCGCGATCGCTCGGGCGATGTACGAACCGACGCCGGGTAGCGTGATCGTCGTGTCGCCGACGCTGATCGCCTCGGACGCGACGACGAAGAACCAGCCCCCGGACATCGACATCATCATGTTCCAGACGAGCGCAGGCATCGCGAAGGGAACCTCGACACGCCAGAAGCGCATCCAGGCCGTGAACCGGAAGCACCGCGACGCCTCGATGAGCTCCTCGGGCACTGTCCGCAACGACTGGTAGAAGCTGAAGGCCATGTTCCAGGCCTGGCTGGTGAAGATCGCGAAGACCGCCGCGAACTCGGCGCCCAGTACCCGGCCCGGCGCCAGGGCCATGAAGAACACGACCGTCACCGAGATGAAGCCGAGCACCGGAACGGACTGCAGGATGTCGAGGACCGGCACCAGCACGAGCCCGGCCCGCCGGCTCTTGGCGGCCCAGGTCGCGTAGGTGAACGTGAACACGAGGGACAGGAGGAGCGCCACCAGCATGCGGAGCGTCGTCCGCGCGGCGTACCAGGGCAGATGGATGGGGTCCAGGGAGATCGGCGACGACTCGAGGACGTCCAGCGGCTGCGTGAGGCCTCGGCTGGCTTGAGCCAGGAACACCAGCAGCCCGACGACCAGGATCGCCGCCAGCAGATCCCAGCGGCTCAGGTCGCGCAGGCTCTTCTGGGCGGAGACCGGCCGTACCTCGGGCTGCTCGAGCATGGCTCGCGTCCTTCTCCCCTCACGCTATCACTGTGATCCTGGAGCATCAGTCGGGCATCATGGGCGCGGGGAGGTGATGGGGCATGCCGTGTGAGCCCTCGGTCTTCGAAGAGATCCCGGTATTCTCGCTGCTCGACGCCGACGAGCGCGCGGTGCTGGCCGAGCAGGTGGAGCTGCGTCGCTTCCGGCCGGGCCAGCGGATCTTCAAGCCCGGCGACCCGGGCGGCAGGGCCTACGTGATGCTCGGCGGGCGCGTGCAGGTCCTCGTGATCGACGAGGACAACCAGGAGGTCGTCATTGACGAGCCTGGGAGCGGGGAGATGTTCGGGCTCGCCTCCATGCTGTCGGACTCGCCCCACCGCACGACCGCGCTCGCCCTGGACGAGACGACGGCGATCGAGATCGAGCGCACCGACCTCGCGGCGCTGATGCAGCGCAAGCCGATGGCCGGCCTCGACATGCTCACCATGGTCGGACGCCAGTTCCACGCCGCCCAGGACCTCGTCCGCATGCGCGCCTTCCGCAACCCCAACGAGGTGATCGCCGAGCGGCTCACCATGGGCGACCGCCTCGCCGACGGCGTCGCCCGCTTCGGCGGCTCGTGGGCGTTCATCATCGCGTTCGGGGTCGTGCTGACGGCGTGGGTCGCGGTGAACCTGGCGCTGGCGATGCACGCCTGGGATGCGTACCCGTTCATCCTGCTGAACCTGGTCCTGTCGATGCTGGCCGCGGTCCAGGCGCCGATCATCATGATGAGCCAGAACCGTCAGGACGCGAAGGACCGCCTCCGCAGCGAGCTCGACTTCGCCGTCAATCGGAAGGCCGAGGCCGAGATCATCCAGCTCGCCGCGAAGCTCAACCGCCTGGAGGACCGCCTCGACGACCTCCACGACACGGTCTCAAAGCCCGCCCGCTGACCGGCGCGACGGGGTGCCCTAACTCGGCGGCTGCTTCGACTCCATCCCGAAGCACAGGTGGTTGCCGTCGAGGTCGTGGATGTCGAAATCCCGCATGCCGTACGGATAGTCCTTCGGCTCGTTCAGCGTTCTGGCTCCTCGCGATTTCAACTCCTGGTAGAGCGTGTCCACATCCGTGACGAAGATGTTGACGGCTCCGTGGCCCGGCTGCCGCTTCGTCTCGCTCGCCGCTTGCAGGTGAATGACGACGGCATCCCGTTCAACGCCAGCGTAGAACGTTGGCTCCCCGTACGTGAACTCGGTGTGAAAGCCGAGCACATCGCGGTAGTGCTCCACGCTTCGGAGCACGTCCTGTACGACGAACACCGTTGCGGCACCGCAGAGTTGGGAATGCGTCACAGAGCCCTCCCTTCAACGTCGAGCTGCCGGGCGGGTGCATACGATGTCATCCGAGGATGTCTGGCCGCCGCGCTTCCGTCCCGAGCGACCCGGGCGTGCGCTTGGTGCCCCCCTGGGACCGGACGAAGCTCGCGAGCGCCCGCGAGCTGTCGACCGACGCCGGGCGAAAGAGGCCGGCGCCCTTCTCCGGTTTGGGCGCCGGGCGGTAGGCACGAACCGCACCCGTCACCTTCAGCTTGACCCTCTCTTCGCTGCTGACCTTTCGCGTCTCCTCGCCCGTGTCCAGCCTCGGGATGACGTTGCGCGTGACCTTGCCGGGATTCGGATGGACGTTCTGTTCGACGACGAGGACGCTACCGTCCTTGCGAACCTCCATCACGATCGCGGTGTGATGCGGGCGGGTGAGGGTGTAGCCGGAGGCCTCATACCACTTGCCGTTCGCGTATTTCATATTGGCGACGTCAACGACGTGCTTGTTGAACTGGAGGATGTCCCCAGGCTGGATGGAATCGAGCATGATCCCGTCGCCCCAGTCGTAGTCAGCGGTGGCCGTGACCGGGACGTCGCCATCCGCGGCCGTCTGGGCGCCCAGGTTCCTGAGCAGCTTGTCCACCAGGGCGAAGCAATCGAGACCGTACTTGCTGGTCAGCGCCTTGCCGCCCACGAGCTTCTCGGCGGCGGCCTTGAGCTTGGCGTTCAGATCTTCGTCACTCATATCCCTCCTGGATCTCGCGTCACTCCACCCAGGTCCCGATCATCGAGTCCGCAGCGCCATCGGCAGCGGACCGTCGACAAACTCAGCTTGATAGCCAAGGCCGGGCAGGCGAAATAGCGGAGCGCAGCGTCCGACGTTGAGTACAGTGCCAGGCAGTAACCGCCAGATGCGGCGATGGTGCAGTCGCGGGAAATCGGCATTCCCGCGTGGTGGAATCGCGTGGCCCTCGCGAAGCTGGCTGGATCAGTCGGCCCATCGCCAAGCGCGAACCACTCTCCCAGAAGCCCTCCGGGCCGCTCCGCGAGTCGAGTGACGTCGAGAATCCCGTCGAGTTGGACCGTCACCACCTCGCCGAACCAGGCTTCCGGGTAGCGTGTCCCGCGCGATTCGATCGCACGAGCTGCCAGGTGAATCGTAGTGCCTGGGATCACGAGCATCGGACGTCTCCTGCCGGAGTCCGCACTCACTCCGTCATTGGAGCTGCGTGACCGCCGAACTCGTCGTGGGCCGACGAGCCCGATCCGCTGAGGACCGTCCTGCCCTGGCAGTCTAGCCCATGCCACCGACCGCGAGCGACGACCGTCAATCGAAGGAGTAGCCGACGAAGACCAGGTTGACCCGGATGCCCCCGTCGTACACGACCAGGTACCGAGCCTGCCCTCGCTCGAGGTCCTCCCACAGGTCGTCGCTCTCCTCGACCATCGTCACGGTCGGCTGCGCGCTGCCGAAGTACCGCTCCACTTCCGCCGCGGTGAGGGGCGCCGCGCGACGATAGGCCGGCCTCGGGCTCACACGCTCGATGTCGAGGATGGACCGCGTGCCGGACTCTCCCGAGCGAGCGACCGCCTCCTGGATGCTGCGTGGGTGCGCCTCAGAGCCGTAGTACGCGCCGCGGGCGAACACGTCCGCCCGGAGCACGTCCAGCGCAGCCTGAACATCCTCCTGGAACGGGACGACGTACTGATAGGGCCAGCCGCCCATCCGTCAACCTCCTCTCGTCAGCCAGTCGGAATACTGGCGCCAATCCTTGTCGTAGATGGCGCGGACCTCATCCTCCGGAAGAGACTGAATCCGAGACCATCGTCGGGTCGCCAGCGGGTACTCGGCCTCGCTCAGGATCTCCCGGTAGTAGCCGCTGGCGTTGGCCAGCTCTCCCCGGAGCCTGTCCAGGTCGCCCCCGGCGATCTTGAGACAGGCCAGGACCACGCGCGGCTTCTCCCGCACCTCGACCGTTTCGATGAGCACGAGGATCTCGTCCACGAGGTGCGGCGGGTAGTCACGCCGAACGATGCGCTCGACATCGCGTTCCGTGACCGAAGGCGTCGGCTGATGGAGCGGGCTCATCAATGTGCGGCAGCGTTCTCTAGAAGTTGGTCCAACCTGGATCGGACCGCCGCACTTCCGGTTGAATAGGCATGGGCCCTCTGCAGTTCCGTCCTGGCGTCCTCGACCCGGCCAACCCGCGCCAGCGTGAATGCAAGAGCGACGGGGTGTTGAACATAGTTGTCGAAGCCGAAGCGAACCACGGGTCGCGCTCGGAGCATCTCGACCACTCTCAGCAGGTCGTGCTCATCGTGGACCCGTTCCCAGAACCTCGTTGCCTCTCCGAGCGACGCCTCGGCCGATGCAACTGCGGCCCGTTCAAGATGGGTCGTTCCCTGCATCGTGAACATGAACAGAGGGCTCAGTTCCAGGTCTTCGACACGGGTCGTGTCGACGGGGTCATCCACGACGTCGAACATCGCCGACTTGGCCGTGCGATGCCATTTGACCCCGGCGGGGGTGACGTGAGGTGCGAAATCCAGCGAGAAGCCCCAGCGCGGAGACAGGGTCGCCCCCTTGAGGGTGGTGACTTCGAAGAGGTCCCGAATGTCTGGCACACGGCTTCGCGACCAGCGGCGGCGCGAAGCCGGTTCAAAGCCGATGCGCTCCAGTGCGCTCCCAAATTGGCGCTGGACGATGAGGTCCACGTCTTCGGCCTTGACCTGTTCCCACATGTCAGGCGGACGCCGCAGGCGCCTCTCGGAGAATGGCGCCGACGTTCCTGCGAGGAACGACGCGGTCATGGGTGAAGGAGATGCAGTGCACGGGTTGGCTGTATCCGCGGAGGTCTGCGCGAACGTCGACGTCCAGGACGGCGCGCGCCCGACCCGCAAGGCAGCGCGGGTCGTCACCTGATCGCGACACCCACAGGGGGATTCTTCTCGTGACCCTCCACATCCACAGCGTCGGACCAGAGCACGCAAATCGAAGGAGTCTCAGCCACGGGCGCGGCACCTGAACGAATGTCGCCACGAGAATCACGCCCTTGACTCTCTTCGGCTCCTCTCGAGCGAGCATGACAGCCGCGGGCCCGAGAAGGACAAGCCGAGTACGTAGAAGGTAGAAAGCCCACCCGTCGCGCGACGGACGATGTCGAGGACGTCGCGGTACTCCTCGGCGCCAGAGGTCGGATAGGTCACGACGACGGATCGGATCGTTGACGGAAGGGCGGCGACCAGTGGACGCAGAACGACGTCTGTACCGTC
>Ga0209382_10003267_pt1 | contig 22598 bp, 15 predicted proteins | sample SoiMetdeltSBSDD5_FD_187599 | JGI IMG/M metagenome (GOLD analysis project Ga0209382, IMG submission 187599) | Bulk soil microbial communities from a Populus tree surrounding site in Tennessee, USA - Soil MetaG P. deltoides SBSDD5 (SPAdes) (version 2) | ecosystem: Environmental > Terrestrial >...
CGGCAACGGACCGGTAGTTGGCCGCATTATGCGCCACCCGCAAGCACCGAAAGACAAGCCGTGGCCCTACAGGAGTCCCCCGACCCCTCTCATGAAGGTTCGGCCGTGGTCGCCTTGTCCGTGGGCGTGTGGGCGTCCTGGACTCCCCGGTTGGGCTTTGGTCCATCTAGACCAAATGTGAACCCAGGTATTGATTATCTAGTTAGAGGGTGGAGGTAAGCAGTCGGAACGCGACAATGCCAGCGCTCGCCTTTTTGGCCGTGGCAGGTTTGGCACTTATTGCACTGCCGTTCGTTGCGAATGCAACGCTGGAACCCGGTTCGCCTCCGATAGTCACCAGCCAACGCTCCGGTCTGCCAGAGGTCCGGCGTCCCGATGTGGCGCAAACGTTTAGCGCCGCGCCCGCACCCGCGCCCGATATGACCTCGCAAGCTGTACTTGCTGCTCAGCCCAAATCAGCGCCTGACGCTCCGGCGAAAATAGGGCCTGCGGCACGGGAGGCGCGGGCCGAAGCACTACCCAAAAATAAGCGAGCCGAAGCACCATTCAAAAATGATCGCGTCTCGCAAACCCTTAACTACCAAGTGACCCCTTTGTTAGACAGATTTTCTATTAAGGATTATTAGGGCCGGACTCGACTCTTTTGCTTCTGCCGTCGATAGGCGAATCGACGCGCCGTACAAGTCCGGGCCATCAAAGGTGTGGCTGAAAATCAAGATCCGCCTGGTACACCTTGTTCGAAACAAGGATTAGCCTTCGCGCGTTGATTTCAACATTGAACAGGCTTTGCCGCGCTGCTTTCTTATTAAGCCCGCCAATCATCAAGCCCTCCGATTCGGCTAAAGTGGCTGTGTAGGGTAACTCCGCACAGCTGGGTCGCACGATGATTTCGCTGAATGATGCACAGCTAAAAACCGTGATGACGGTTGCCGTAGGCGCACAGCAGCCAGTTGTTTTGACTGGTAGTCCTACGCCACCGACTCGCGCCGCTCAATACGACTACTGCTGGCCGCGAAATTAACCACGGCTACAACTCGGCGTTCCTAGCACCTCCAGGAAGCCCTATGTCTCTCGCAAACTTGGTAGTGGAACGCGGAGTCGTGCCATGCCTCAAACCGAAGAAATTGCTTGGCGACATGTTTGGCTCAAGAGCGTGATCGGCAGGCTTGTCCCAACGAAAATTCGTCGCCCTACGCCAAGACGGATGTCCTTGTCGCAGCGTCTGGAAAAACTTCACCGTATGGGAGCGACCAAGGCAAAGTAAACGATCAACACAACCAACTTAGCAATGGCGGCGGCTTTCTAGTTTCCGCGCCTACGGCACGGTAATGGACCCAAGGTCCCACTTCAAAACCTGCGGGAACGGGTTGAGCATTGCCCGCGTCATGGGCCGCTAAGTTCTGACCGTGATGTGTTTACAGGAGGTGAGAATGCGCTTCTTTCTCACGATTGCTGCTGTTCTTGGATTGCTCGGCGCAGAGCTAGAGCCAGCATTTGCCCAGTTCTACGGCCCAGGGCCGTGGTGCGCGGTCGTCAACACAGGTATGGGTAATATGCATTGGAACTGTCAGTATTGGTCAGTACAACAATGCGCCCCGAACGTGCTCGCCGGTAATCGCGGGTTTTGCAATCCGAACCCGAGCTTTGTCCCGTATAATTTCACGGCCAATCAACATTACCGCAAGCGTCACGCTCGGTCGCAGTAGACCTTATCCGCTACTAGGGCCGTCTTGGAGATCGGCATGTTGCGACGACTAATTATTGCGATTGCGGCCGCTTCCGCACTCGGCACGTTTTGTCCAACAGACGCCTCGGCGCGTCGGACCCGTGCCGCCGTATCCGACAGCCTCCCAAACTGGGATCTAACCGCAAGCTGCCGCGCCGCAGCCTCGGCTGGGTATAGCCAAACGCCCAGTGATAGATCGCAAAGCTGTCTCGCGAGCGAAGAGCGCACACGCGAGGAACTAAATAAATACTGGTCGGCGTACCCGGCAGAAGATCGCATTGGTTGCGTGAAGTCGCTGACTTTCTCGCCCACGTACACCGAGCTTCTGACCTGCCTTGAGATGAGACGCGACGTTAGGAAATTGCGTGAGGCAAAGCCCGGCGACACCGACCCTCGGGAGATAAAGGACATCGCCCGCTGATCCACAGTCCGTCGAGCTTGCCGATCAGATCACCGAAAATGATTGCGCCGTCGCGGGGCATTTGGCGAGGTTTCCGTCGATTTGAAACGCCGGACCGGGCCCGCGATGATAGTTCATTGGCCGATCTTAATCGTTCATTGGCTGACAGGCCGTTGGCCGACTTCTGAAGGATCGCACGCGGCGCCGCACTCAACCGAGCTCACAAATTACCATAGCAAACAAAACGTATTTTTTTGCGGCAGTCCCGAATGAAGCGATAACGTTTTAGACCAGTCAACTTCGCTTCTCGCGCTTGACGACGGCAGTTCTCCATTCGACATGCTTCCGGAACTGCTTGCAGCGCCTCCGCGAAAGTGGGGCACGCTATTAGTCCTGCAACAATCAATAGAGATCTCCAACGCTTCATTATGACCTCCATTAATCATCGCTAGGATAGCGATTTTCCAAACCGGAGTCTGACGAGGCCGCTGGCCGACTGCTATTGCCGCGCTTTCCGCTCACGGCCTGTCACATAACCTCGGATGCTGTGACGAAACTCCGGATTGAGCCGGTCGTGATCGACAATGTCGTATCCGTGGGTGCTTCCGGGCCGCGCCTTGAGAAAAGGCGATGTATATAAATGCGTGATGCCCAGTTCCTTGAGATAGGGCACGAGCGCGGCTGCGTCGTCGAAGCCAAAATCCTTGGTGAGCTGCAGGCGGTAGGTCGCAAGCGGAATATCCGCGGCCATCAGGCGTCCCCGATGGCTGCGTAGACCGACCACGGTGGCAATTCGCGCGCAGGCTCGCCGCCCCAGATCGGCTCGCCCCAGTTTATCTCCTCGCGTCGCAGCGCAACGTCCGCGAGGTTGGCCAGCAGTTTGAGAGATTTCGACCCGGCCTGGCGGCCGCTCAGAACCCCGTCATCGAAGCTGACCTCGCTGTCCCGAATTGTCGCGAGCAGCGGCACGAATCGCGCGCTTGCGGACCTCAAGCAGCGAACGCGTCAGCTTGAGCCGGCGCGCGTGCTCCGGTCGTGCGGTCGCTTCCCAATCAAGAACGGCGCTGGCGCGCGTGCCCGGCGAAATCGGATCGGGAATTTCGTTGCAATGGTGCGCATAGGCTTCGGCAAACTCTCGCTTGCGTCCGGTGCGCACGGCCTCCGCCAATTCTCCCTTGAAATCGGAGAAAAACGGGAATGGTTCGGTGGCGCCCCATCCTTCGCCCATGAACAGAAGCGGTGGAGACGGCTGCAGCAGCAGAACGGATAGTGCCGCGGCAAGCGCATCGGGCCTGGCGAGCACGGTCAGCCGCTCGCCCAGGGGCCGATTGCCGATCTGGTCATGGTTCTGCAGGAAATTGACGAAGGCCGTCGGCGGCAAATGCCGGCTTGGCTCGCCGCGCGGACGTCCGCCGCGGTGGCGCGATGGCTCTCCCTGGTAGGCAAAGCCCTGTGACAGGCTGCGCACGATGAGGCGCGTATGGCCGTAATCCCGATAGTAGCTTTGGCCTTCGCCGGTCAGAAGCACATGCCAGGCGTGGTGATAGTCGTCGTTCCATTGCGCGCGATAGCGGCCGGCGGGCGGCTCTTGGTCCGGCGCGAGCAGGCTTGCGCTGTTGTTGTCATTTTCTAGGACGAGGTGAATGTGCCGACCGCTTGCCTGCGCGAATTTTCCGACCGCGCGGCTCAGCTCGATGAGGATATCGGGTTCATCGCGAGTGACGATTGCGTGCACGGCATCGAGACGCAGGCCGTCGAAACGATACTCGCGCACCCAATGCAGGGCGTTCTCGATTGTGAAGCCGCGAACCTCCGGCACGCGATAGTCGACGGCGCCGCCCCAAGGCGTCTGTGCATCGCTGAAAAATTGCGGCGCGATGCGGCCAAGGTAGTTCCCCTCCGGCCCGAAGTGATTGTAGACGACATCGAGAAACACCATCAGGCCGCGCGCGTGCGCGGCATCGATCAGCGCCTTGAGGTCCTCGGGCCGGCCGTAACGGGAGTCTGGTGCAAATAGCAGGACGCCGTCGTAGCCCCAGTTCCAGCGGCCCGGAAAATCCGATACCGGCATCAATTCGACTGCGGTGACGCCGGTCGCGGCCAGGTGATCAAGCCGCTCCATCATCGCGCGGAACGTGCCTTTGCGCGTGAACGTGCCGACATGAGCCTCGAGAAACACCGCGTCCGACCAAGGTCGGCCGTTCCAGTTCGGGCACTGCCAATGATAGGCATGATCGATCACCTCGCTCGGCCCGTGCACGTCCTCGGGCTGGAAATGCGAGGCGGGATCGGCAATTTCGATGTCGTCGTCTATTCTGAAGCGGTAGCACGTGCCGGTTCCTGCTTGCGGGACCTCGAGCACGAACCACTCGCCGTCTTTTCGCATCGGTATCCTGCGTTCGAGGAGGAGATCGACCTCCCGCGCAGCCGGCGCCCACAGGCGGAACGTGACGCCGCGATCGGAGAGCAGGGGACCGAACTGCGTGGCACTCAAGCCTCCGCCGAGCACGGCTATGTCCTCCTAAGCGAGATGGCCCGCGCTGAAAGCTCGGGTCGGTATGGCTGAATCAATAATCAAATCAACCTTTTTGTCAGCGCGGCAAGCCAAGTTAGCACGGGAAAAGGAGTAAAGACGTAGCAGAACAGCGGCGACCAAGATTACGGCCACATAGCTTATCAGCCTGCGCAAAATGCGTTGTGCTAGCGGAGGGTAAGGTGGTTCGTTATTGGCTGGCCAAGCAAATGTCTCTTCCCATTTTTCTTGCGGAATATTCACCGGCCTAATTCTTTCAAACGGCACCCACGCGCGGTAAGCCGCAATGCCACGTTCCCGCGCAATAGTGTTTCTCAGTTCGCGCCTGCTAGCCGGTCTCCTCCAAGCCCTGGTCGCTTCCTCTCCCTGGCGACCAGGGCGCCGTTTATATCGCCGACATTCCACCGCAGCGCGTTTCGTTCCCATCTCGACCGTGAGCTTCAGTGTACCGATTTGTCGGGCCGAAACGGATCGTAGGGATAGCCGGCGTACACGAGTCTGGCGTCGCCGCCGTCTGTTCTTCCACCTTCTCGACCGCTTTAACAATCACGCTAAGAGACTCGCCGGCTTAGAGCTGGTACTTAACCTCGATAAGCCATAGGTTTGCCACGATGACGCACGTTCGTCTCGCTCCATCGGGGTCTCGCCTTCTTCAAAGGTAGGCAGCCTGAATGTCGACCGTTGACCGCGAGCCTAAGTCATCCAAATGGTGATCTATCCATGCTTGCGCTCGCTCCCGCCCCAGTGCGCGTAGTTGACTGAGGAACCCGAGGTCAGCGTTGAGTTTGCTCGCGGTTCCAAACCCACGCATAACGTCGTCAGCGCAAACGGAATGGATGAGCACGCGCTTTGCGTCAACTTGGCTCAGTTTCTCGTCGTCGATTAGTTTTGTCACGAAAGCGACGGCTCGCATCTCTCGCATTAGCGTGGAATTGAAGCTGATCTCATTGATCCGGTTCATGATGTCGTAGGCGCTCGTCGGTTTGTCCGGTCGCTCGATCGGATTGACGTGCACAATGAGAATGTCGCGCGATTGGCACGAATAGATCAGCGGGAACAACGCCGGATTTCCCATATAGCCTCCGTCCCAGTAGTGCTCGCCGTCGATCTCGACGGCTTGATAAAGGAGCGGCACACAGGCCGACGCGAGCACACAATCTGCGGTAATCTCCTTGTCGGTGAAGACCTTGATCTTTCCCGTGCGCACGTTGGTTGCGGACAAGAACAGCTTGACTGCCGAACCTTGCCTCAGCCGCTCGAAATCGACGGCTTGCCCGATGAGCCGGCGCAGCGGGTTGTAATTGAATGGATTAAGCTGATAGGGCGACAGGAACCGCGACATCATCTCGAACAAGTGCAGCGCCCCAAACGGGACGCTGACTCGCGCGACGCCGCGCCAGAATTCCTCTAGCGCCTCGCGTGCGCCCTCTGGCCCGCCATTAGTCAGCCCATGGGCCATCACTACCGCGTTCATGGCACCGGCGCTCGTTGCGCTCACTCCCTCCATCTCGATACGCGGCTCTTCAAGGAGCCGGTCGAGCACGCCCCAAGTAAAGGCGCCATGGGCGCTGCCACCCTGGAGGGCCAGATTGATGCACTTCACCTCCGAGACCGCTGGTCCGAACTTCCAGGAGAACGGCTCTGGAGGAGTTTTCGCTGGATGCGAATCTATCGCCTCTCTCACATGTCTTCCCACTTTCCTCCACGTCGCATGGCGGCCATAAAGTTGTCGGCCACTCCTCATGGGTTGCGGATCTGAAGTGGAACATTTGACGTCAGCGTCACTACGCCCAATCCCGCCAATGCAATCTGGACTTGAGCATTTCATGACACTTTCCTCTTCCGGTGTCCTGTAGCCGGCGCAGGCTTGCTCATCCGCATCAGGCGGACCGCATTGAGCGGCAACAGCAGCAGATTCAGGCCGAGGACTGGCGGCAGCCAATCCAAAAGCACCAATCCGGATGCGACGTAGCCGATGAGAGTTGCTGTTGTCGGCATGAGGCGAAACCTCCCAGGGCACCGCTCGGCGCCGGCCGAGCCCTTGTCCGATACGGCCCCGGACGGTCGACAGTTTGTTCCTTGCGTGGCCGCGAGTCCTGAAGCCGATCCGAAAAATCTGCGAAATTTCTCCGAAAACCGGTTAATATCGGATGCGCAATGATCTATGCGTTGGGTCCATTTCGCCTACACACGCATGACGCCATGCTGTTTCGTGGCACCGAGCCCGTGGCGCTCGGACGGCGTGCGGTCACCCTTTTATGTGCCCTGGTCGAACGGCCCGGCGCATTGGTGTCGAAGGATGTGCTGATCGAGGCCGCATGGCCCGGCCAGGCGGTCGAGGACAGCAATCTGACCGTGCAGATCGCGGCGCTGCGTCGGGTGCTGGGCGAGGCGACGCCCGGCGGGGACCGTTGGATCGAGACCCTGCCCCGCCACGGCTATCGCTTCATTGGGCCGGTAGTCGCGAAAGAGACGCCGTCACCGCCGGTCTTCGCGAGCGCGGAAAATCCCGTCACAGAGGTACCCTCGCCGGTCGTCGCCCCGCGGGAAGCGGCGCCGATCGAGCATGTGGAAGCCGAACGGCGCCAGATCACCGCGCTCTTTTGCGAATTGGTCGACATGGCGGCGGGAACCCATGGCATGGATCTCGAAGACTGGCACGAGTTGGTCGGCGGGTTTCAGCACTGCGTCGCACAGACGGCCGGTCGCCATAAAGGGTTCATCGCCCGGCATCTCGGGAATAACGTACTCGTCCTGTTCGGGTATCCCGAGGCGCACGAACTTGATGCTGAGCGGGCGGTCCGCGCTGGGCTCGAACTATGCGCGGCGGTCAGGCGCCTGAGACCTGCTGCGGACGTAACGCTGCACTGCCGGGCCGGCATCGCGACAGGCCTAGTCATCATCGCCGACCCTGAAGAGGCCATCGGGGGCAGCGCACTTCAGGACCACGAGATTGTAGGCGACGCGCCGGGCGCGGCCGCGCGGCTGCTGGCATCGGCACCACCGGACACCGTGGCGATCGACGGGGCGACTCGGCGCCTAATCGGCAACTTGTTCGACTGCCGTGAGCTCGGCGCCATTGAGACCGCCGGCGGCACCGAGCCGATGACCGGTTGGCAGGTACTGGGTGAGAGCATTGTCGAAAGCCGGTTCGAGGCGTTGCGCGGGTCAGCGCTGACCCCGCTAGTCGGCCGCGACGAGGAGATCGACTTGCTGTTGCGGCGCTGGGGGCGCGCCAAGGCAGGGGCCGGACAGATTGTCGTGGTCTGCGGCGAACCCGGCATCGGCAAGTCGCGCCTTATCGCAGAATTGGAAGAGCGTCTCCACGGCGAGCCGCATCTGCGCCTGCGCTATTTCTGCTCGCCCCATCACCAGAACAGCGCGCTTTTCCCGTTCATCGAGCAGCTCGGCCATGCGGCGGCGTTTGCACGCGACGATACGCCCGCCGCTAAGCTGGAGAAGCTCGAAGGCCTAATAACCCCCGCTGTGCCGGGGGACGAGGATGCGGCACTACTCGCCGATCTGCTGTCGTTGCCGTGTTCGGAGCATCACCCGCTGCCGAACCTCAGTGCGCAGCGCAAGAAGGAACGGACGCTGAATGCGCTCCTGCGGCAGCTGGAGAGCGTGGCGCGCCGGCAGCCTGTGGTCGTGGTGTTTGAGGATGCGCATTGGATCGACCCGACCTCACGCGAGCTGCTCGACCTCACCGTCGAGCGGGTGCGCAATTTGCCGGTATTCCTGATCGTGACCTTCCGCCCCGAGTTCCAGCCACCCTGGACCGGCGAGACGCAGGTCACGACGCTGGTGCTCAATCGCCTCGACCGGCGCGACCGCGCCGCTTTGGCCACGCAGGTCGTCGGCGGCAAGGCGCTGCCCGACGAGGTCATCGACCAAATTGCCGAGCGCACCGACGGCGTGCCGCTGTTCGTCGAGGAGTTGACCAAGAATGTCTTGGAGAGTGGCGTGCTGCGCGAGGAAGACGATCGCTATGTGCTCAACCGCGCCCTGCTGCTATTCGCGATCCCGACGACATTGCGTGCCTCGCTGCTGGCGAGGCTCGACCGCTTGGCGCCAGTGCGGCATGTGGCGCAGATCGGCGCGGCAATTGGGCGCCAGTTTTCCTATGCGCTATTGCAAGCTGCCTCACGTCTTCCCGAGGACGAGCTGCAAGCCGCTCTCGCCCGGCTCGTCGCTTCCGAGCTGGTATTCCAGCGCGGCACGCCGCCCGAGGCATTCTATACCTTCAAGCATGCGCTGGTGCAGGACGCGGCGCACGACAGCGTGCTGCGCAACGCCCGGCGGCAGTTGCATGCGCAGATCGGCGAAGCGCTCGAAAGCCATTTCCCCGAGATCATCGAAAGCCAACCCGAGCTGCTCGCGCAGCATTATGCCGAGGCCGGGCTCATTGAAAAATCCATCGCTTATTGGGGCAAGGCCGGTCGGAGGTCCGTCGCCCGTTCGGCGGTGGCAGAAGCGGCCGCGCAATTTCAAAAGGCGTTGGATCAGCTGGCGCTGCTGCCGGAGAACTCCGAACGTCAGCGACAGGAGCTCGAATTTCGCAGTGCCCTGGGTGCAGTGCTGATCGCCGTCAAAGGTTTCAGTGCTGCGGAAACGGGCGATGCCTATGCCCGCGCACGAGAACTTTGGGAGCAGTTAGGTTCTCCATCGGAGTTCCTTCAAGTTCCCTACGGGCAATCCCTCTATCACGCAGTCCGCGGCGACCTCGATCTCGCACAGCGGTTGGACGAGGATTTGCGGCGTCTGAGCGAGCAACGAAATGATGCGGCCGGCTTGGTTATGGCTCATTGGTCCTCCGGTCGAGACCTGATGTTCGTCGGCAGGTTTGCTTCATCCCGATCGCATCTGGAGCAGGCGCTTGCGATTTATGATCCAAATACCCACGACTCGCTTGTTGAGCAAGCCGGATTCCACTTCCAGGTTGTCTTGCGGGTGTATTTGGCCCTGGTCCTTTTCTGTCTCGGCTTTCCAGATCAGGCATTAGAATGGCACCGCGCGGCAATCGCCGAAGCTCGGGGGCTGTTTCATCCGCCGTCTTTGCTTACGAGCTCGACATTCGGCTGCAGGCTGCTTTCGCTCGTCGGAGATGACACAAGATTGGAAGAGCAGGTGGATGAAGTGAATGCGGTAACCGTCGAGCAAGGTTTCCCTTTCTGGGATGCGCTAACAATGATCTATCGAGGATGGCTAAACGTCAAAAATGGCGATGCGAATGGGATTTCGCTTCTGCGCAGAGGTTTGAGCGCTTACCGCGCGACCGGAGCGGAGGTGTGGATGCCCCATCATATCGCCCTCCTGGCCGGGGCATATGAGATCTCAGGACAGATTGAAGAGGCCGTGACCCAATTGGACGAGGCTTTACAGATCGTGGAACGGACAGGGGAGCGCTGGCTTGAGGCGGAGCTCTACAGACAGAAAGGCCGGTTGCTGCTGCGGCATGGGCATTCCGAGGCCGCCGAGGAATTGTATCGCAAGGCCGTGAGTATCGCCCGGGAGCAGGAGGCCAAACTCTGGGAGTTGCGCGCCGCCGTGAGCCTCGCCCGGCTGTGGCGCGACGAAGGCTGCCGCGCCGAGGCTCGCGACCTGCTCGTCCCGGTCTACGGCTGGTTCGCCGAGGGCTTCGCCACACCCGACCTCAAAAAGGCGAAGGCGCTGTTCGACGAGTTGACATGAGCCGGTGACCAGTATCCCTACAGTCGGATGCGAATGTTCACTCGCCGGTTGGCACGATCAACCGCGAGCGTGATCTGCTTTTTTCGCGTGCTCGCAATCGTGCCGACTTACAACGAGGAGGACATCATCGCGCGCACAATCGAGGTTCTGATCCAGCAAGGCCTTGACCTTACCTCATCGGCAACTGCGACCGCGCGCTGGTCCGCGCCTGGGTTTTTCTTGATTTGAGGACAGCGCATTCTGGGACCGTTACCTGATCGAGCGGTTGTCCGGCGCCGAGATTTTTTTGCTGAGCCACCGGCCTGGACTATTTAAAGCCTGCCGGAGGCACACGATGGTGGGCCTCCTCCACCAGTTGGTTTACATTGAGAGGGGGGTCGACCATGATCAGGTCGATAAAATCATCAATCACAGTCGCAATGCTGTAGACACCGCCCCGGTTTACAGGGTGGGCGAGCTCTGGGTGGTCATCGGCATTTCTGCTCCCTGGAGTGAGGACTATGGCGTCAGCGTGGCCCTGCGCTGCTCAACGATTTGCATGAAATCTCGGGCTGTGGGATCTGAAGCGTCGAGCAGGTCCTTGAAATCCCGCCAGTCCAACGCCAGCACTTCGACGTTGGTACGCGCCCGTACATCGGCGGTGCGCCGTGTTTCTTCGAGGATTCCTATCTCGCCGAAAACTTCCCCGCGGTGAAGCGTAGCCAAGGGCACGTCCGTGCCCTCCATCTTATGTTGCACCACGTCCACCTCGCCGTCGGCGACAATGTAGAACCGGTCCGGTTCATCCCCTTGCCGGATCACTACATCCCCCGACTGGAATCGCATTGTCTGCAGATGGTTGGAGGCCCGGGCCAAAGCTGCCTTGCTCAGCCGCGGAAATGTCTGAGCGACCCACTCATTGTAGGTCGTGAGAGTCGACTCGCCCAGCTTCCATGCCGCTGGGCATAGCTCTCCCGAGCGCAACGCCTGGAGCACGCGCAGGATCTCCTGAACGTTCCGACCCACTTCCAAATCGTTCACCGTGATGTGGCGCACGATGCCCTGGGGGTCGATAATGAATGTTCCTCGCAGGCTCGCGCCGTCATCCAATAAGACGTCAAACCCCTTGCTGAGCTCGTGAGAGGTATCGGCCACCACCGGATAGTTGACGCGCAGCAGCCGTGCGTCGCTCTCGAACCATGCCTTGTGGCTGAAGAAGCTGTCGGTGCTGGCCCCGATGACAACCGCTTCCTCGGCCTTGAAGTCGGCCTCCAACTCCCCGAACGCGACGAGTTCGGTGGGGCAGATAAATGTGAAATCCCGTGGATAGAAGAACAGCACAACCCACTTACCGTGATGCTCGGCTAACGTCATACGCTTGGGTCCATGGGCGCCTCTTATCCAATAGTCCACTCCGGCTTCAGGTGCCGGCGACCCGATTCTGATGCCCATCAATGCCTCCTCGTTGTTGGTTGGGATCTTAGATCGGTCACGCAAAAGATTCCGGCGATTTTTCGTTTGCAGCCTCTTTCATAAACGATCGATTTAAATCTCGATAGGAACTCATGACGACATTGACGCTGTCATTTTCGCGCAGCACATCGAACATCTCTTGGCTATTCGTGAGGAGAGTGTGGCAGCGGGCCACGGTAAGACGAATGTCTTCTCCAGCCTTGATCGAGAGAGGACCGTGTCCAGGCAAGAGAAGCTGGGGGGTCAGACTTTTCAGCTTGTTTAGCGAATAGATCATGTCGCTGATGTTGCCCGAACCGAAAATTCCGCCGATTGGCCCTCCTTTCATGACGGTATCTCCCGACAGCAGGAGTCCCGAGTTCTGATCAATCAAGCTGATCCCGCCCGAAGTGTGGCCGGGCGTGTGCAGGACCCGCAGCTGACGCCTTGCTACCCCAATAATCACCCCTTCGTGCAATTCCCAATCGACGGATGTTGGTGAAAATGGCTCGCCAAAAGCGTACTGCATCGTTGCAAATTTATCGCGAAGTCGGATTTTGTTCGCCGCAAGCGGGTGCGCGGCCACGATTGCCGTATTTGAAAACAATGAGGCAGCGCCTGTGTGATCGAAATGTTCATGTGTTAACACGACGACATTGACGTCCGTCGTCGCAACTCCAATTTCCTGCAGCGCATTGCAGAGCGCTGGCCTGCACGAAGGCAGCCCAGTATCGACTAGTAACGTTTTTCCTTTGTCAGTGAAGACGTACGCATTGCACGATCGGAACTTCGACCTAAGCTGAATGCAGGTTTCATCGATACGGTGTATCTCATAGTGGGGTTGGTCCCTTTTCTGGACGATTTCAAGAGTCGAATCGATCAACCCGCCTCGCTGTCGTCTGGTCAGGGTGTCCATAATCAACATCGCAAATCCGGGTTGTTGGCTGACAAGATGAATAAAATGGGCGGCGTCTATCGCCATCACTTCGGCGCCAGATTTCCCGGCTATGGCCGCCGCGGAGCGCGGTCGTCGATCTATAACAGCCATCTCGCCAAAGAACTCGCCGGCGCGGAAAACGGCCAGTTCACGAATTTCGCAATCAATGGCTTTTTGAATGGAGACACAACCAGACAGAACTATAAAAAATTCAGATCCGAGCTCGCCTTCTTTGAAAATGATCGAAGAAGGGTCATATTTTCTTACGAACTTATTCGATGTGGAAAGGTCCCTGCGGGATGCGATGGCCATGCGAGAGGCCCCAGCTCGGAACGAATGCTCTCTCCGGTAACGGAAATCCGGCGCGGTGTCATTGATTGCAAGGGTCATCACACACCTCCCTGTTGCTGACTTGCGGAAAAGACGTGAGGTCCGCGAGCCTAGGTCATCCAAATGGTGATCTATCCATGCTTGTGCTCACTCCCGTCCCAGTGCCGGTAGGCGGACCCGACATCAGCGGTCGTCATCGCAAACAGAGCCCTTGTCCGATACGGCGACGGATGATCGACAGTTTGTCGCTTGCGTGGCCGCGAGTCCTGAAGCCGATCCGAAAAATCTGCGAAATTTCTCCGAAACGCGGTACCGAGGCCCGTGGCGCTCGGCTGGCCAATCGCGACCTGCGCACCCGTGAATATCTTACTGAGGCCGAGGTCGAGCGGCTGATGAAAGTCGCTACGAGAAACCGCTGGGGTCACCGCGATAGCACTATGGTCCTCGTGGCCTATCGGCACAATGCCGCAGATTTCAGCGGGCACTGACTGCGCTCGGGTTTTCTGACATCTGCTGCCGCTCACGGCGCATCGATTTTCAAAATGATGGACGTAAGCCGCCATAAGAGCGTCGATACATTGCGTGGATATGTTCGTGATGCTGAGGTGTTTCGTGATCCTGCAGGCATGGGAAGTGGACGAGGCGAGGACTTGCGCCTAATCCCCAGGGGCAGCACCGCGTCTGCAGAGATGGTGACTAGTCGGTGCAGAGATACGTAACGTTACAACGCGATGTTCGGTTGTAGAATGACTGTTCGGCGCAATGGCGGACGGTCAGAGTCTTGCCTGCGATTGCGATCACATCTCGGCGCCAAGACCGCTAAAGAGTACATCGCAGTCGTCCGCCGTAGATCGCCAAGGTTTGTGAACGTTCAAACGCGAAAACTTCGGGCGCTATATGTCCGAAGTTTCTTCGTTGGAGCAGACACGGCGGCTCCGTCGGTTTCTCACAATTGCCTCAGTTCGTTCACAAAAACGCGGTTGTGCAGGCGCCAGAAAACGAGGGTTCCACCGTCCGAGGTTGGCGTAGGCGCCCCAAAAATTCTGGCACTTCGGATGTCAGACTCTCAAGCCTTGACTACCGCTTTGGGGGAACGCGGACATGCAGTCTGCATTTAGGCAAATCTTGCCTGTGGTGGGAGGCGAACATTTTTGGCGAACACGAACATTCACGAACATTGTTTGCGGGTGTTCGACGAACGAACACGAACACACCCCTTAAAGGGTGTTCGCGTGTTCGCCGCCTCGCTCGCCTATTGGCTAGGGCGCGTACTCATAAATCCAGCTTGTTGAGCGCGGCGGGCTGAATGTCCGCTCCTACCCCCTAACGACCGTTGTACGGGCCTCCCAAAAGTGTCGCTAAGGGCCAGAAGGAGACATCGCTTAGTTGCGCTTCGACTGGTACACTTTCATGGACGGCTTCACCGATGGAGTGCACCGTTTCTTGACGGAGGGAAGCATGAGAAGCCTATGCATCCGCCCGTGGAGCCTCTCGATCTCCATGGTCCTCGTCATCGCCTCCATGCAGGCCGTTTCGGCCCAGGAGCCGATCAAGCTCGGGGTGGTTGGCCCGCATTCCGGCCCGGCCCTCGGCGGGCAGAGCACGCTCATGGGCGCCCAGGTCGCCGCTGAGGAGATCAACACCGCGGGCGGGCTCCTCGGCGGCCGCAAGATCGAGATCGTGGCCGCTGACAGCCGCGGCATCCCTGCCGAGTCGGCCCGCGCGTTTCATAAGCTGGTCACCCAGGATAAGGTGGTGGCCGTCGTCTGCTGCTGGTTCAGCGCCTCCACGATCGCCACGCTGCCCGCCATCGAGGAGCTGAAGATCCCGACCACCACCGGGGTCGCCTACCTGCCCGACGCCAAGGAGACGAAGCTCACGTACCTCTTCAAGTTCGCCGCGACCCCACGTCTGGAGTCGCGCTTCGCCGACTACTGGGTCAAGAAGCTGAACGTCAAGAAGGTGGCCTTCCTAGCCCGTGACGACACATGGGGCCGCGCCACGGCCAACGCGCTCCAGGACCGGCTGCGGGAGTTGGGCGGGACGGTGCTGAGCTTGGACTTCCACCCACCGGACGAGCAGAACTTCCACTCCTACCTGACCAAGATCAAGGCCCTTGATCCCGAGGGCGTCTGCATCGTCGACATTTCGGGCGACGCCGCCAATCAGGTCAAGCAGATTGCGGAGCTGGGCATCAAGACGACTGTCCTGGGCACCGGCGGCCTCAACACCAACGCGTTCATCAAGCTCGCCGGCAAGGCCGCGGAGGGCATCCCCCTGGTGATACGTTACAGCGCCACGCTGGACACCCCGCGCAACAAACAATTCGTGACCGCCTTCAAGGCCCACCAGGGCGGTGAGGAGCCGGACCAGTTTGCCCAGGCGGGGTACGACAGCATCTATCTCCACGCAGAGGCCATCACGCGTGCGGGATCCACCGATCCGGCCAAGGTCCGCGAGGCACTCGCCAGGAGCGATTACGTCGGAGTGGCGGGGAATCCCATCCGCTTCGACGAGCGGAACCAGGCGACGCCGAAGCTCTACGTGGCAGTGATCAAGGGCGGCCAGCGCGTGATCGTGGAGAACGTCGACACGACTGGCGTCCCGTACTAGATTCCGGCCTTCGTGAGCGGACCCCAGCGCGGCATGTCAGCCGATCAGTTTATGGGGCAGCCGCCGCAGCGGCTCGCCGTCCGGAGCAGTCAGGGAGACGCAAATGACCCAGTTGGAATACTGGGCCAACCAGGTCAAGAAAGGTAGGATCTCGCGGCGCGAGTTCATGGGCCGCGCGGCAGCTCTGGGCGTTTCCACGTCGCTGGCGACGACGATGCTGAGTCAGGCCGGCATCGGCGCCGAGCCGAAGAGGGGCGGATCGGCGAAATTCGGCCTCCCCCACGGCGCCACCACCGACACGATGGACCCAGGCAACTATCTCGACACCGGAACCCAGGTGCCGTTCTGGGGGGCCATGTCCAGCAGCCTCACGGAAGTCGACGCGAAGGGCAATATTGTCGGCGATCTCGCGGAGACCATGGAACCCAGCGACGGCAGCAACAAGTGGGTCTTCAAGCTGCGCAAGGCCTTGACATTCCACAACGGCAGGGACGTCACGGCGAACGACGTCGTGGCCTCGTTCAGGCACCACATGGGCACGGATTCGAAGTCGGGGGCCAAGTCTCTGCTGGACTCGGTGTCCGACATCAAGGCCGATGGCAAAGACACGGCGGTCTTCACGCTCGCTGGGCCGAATGCCGAATTTCCCTACATCGTCAGCGACTACCACATCCCGATCATGCCGGCGAAGGACGATGGTACGGCCGATTGGGACTCGAAAGTGCGGACCGGCGCGTTCGTCTTCGAATCATGGGAGCCAGGTGTTCGGGCCAAGCTGAAGCGGAATCCAAACTATCACAAGTCGAGCATGCCGTACTTCGACGATGTCGAGTTTCTCTCGATCACCGACGTCGTCGCGCGCAACAATGCGCTGATCTCGGGCGAGGTCCATTGGATCGGCCGCGCCGACCTCAAGACGTTGTCCCTGCTGAAGCGGAATCCGCAGATCGCGATTACCGAGGTCGCCGGCTACGGTCACTACGTCTTCCCGATGAATGTGAAAACCCCGCCCTTCAACAATGCCGATGTGCGAACTGCGCTCAAATGGGCGATCAACCGCGAAGACGTTGCGAAGAAGGTGTTCCTCGGGCACGCGGTCCCGGGCAACGACAATCCGATCGCGCCGACCGTCAAATATGCGATCGATCCGCAGCCGAAGCATGTCTACGACCCGGGGCGGGCGAAGTTCCACCTGAAGAAGGCCGGCCTTTCCACGCTGAAGGTCGATCTGAGCGCCGCCGACGCCGCTTTCAACGGCTGCGTCGACGCGGCCGTGCTGTACCGGGAGCATGCGAGGGCGGCCGGCATCGAGATCAACGTGGTGCGTGAGCCCAACGACGGCTACTGGGACAATGTCTGGCTGAAGAAGCCCTGGTTCGGAGGCTACTGGAACGGCCGTCCGACCATCGACTGGATGGTGACCACGGTCTATGCCAAGGGGGCGGCCTGGAACGAGACGCATTGGGACAATGCGCGCTTCAACGAGCTTGTCGTGGCGGCGCGCGGCGAAACCGACAATAAGAAGCGTGCGACCATGTATGCCGAGATCCAGCAGTTGATCCATGACGACGGCGGCGTCATCGTCCTCGTGTTCTATAACTACGTGGAGGCGGCGACGAAGAAACTGGCCCACGGGATAATCGCGCCGAACTACCCGGCTGATGGCCTGAAAATCGCCGAGCGCTGGTGGTTCGCCTAGCCGGTCGATCCTTTCCAGGGGCGGGCGGATAAGCCCCTTCGTATGTGGCATTACAACGGGTGATGACGCCTTGAACGCGATCGTTGCCACTGTGTTGAAACGTCTGGGCTTGGGGGTTGTCACGCTGTTCGTCGTCTCGATCATCATTTCACTCGCCATCGAGATGCTGCCGGGCGATTTCGCCAAGTCGATGCTTGGGCAGGCCGCGACGCCTGAAACCCTTGCCGCGTTCCGCAAGGACATCGGTCTCGATCGGCCACTGATCGTGCGATATCTCGACTGGATCAGCGGAGTCGTGCGGGGCGACTTCGGCCATTCGCTTGCCGGCGCGGGAAGCCTTGGGGGTAGCCGGCGGCCGGTCGCCGACCTCATTGCGCCGCGGCTCGCCAACACGCTGTTCCTGGCGGCGGTGACGGCGATCATCGCCGTGCCGCTGGCGCTGATCCTCGGCATGCTGGCGGCGCTCTACCGCAACAGCCCGTTCGACCGGATCGTCAACATCGTCACGCTGACGTCGATCTCCTTCCCGGAGTTCTTCGTCGCCTATATCCTGATGCTGTTCCTGGCGATAAAGCTGCCGATCTTCCACACACTCGCCAGCATGTCCCCTGACATGCCGTTCTTCGAGCGGTTGGAGCGTATTGCCTTGCCGTCGCTCACCCTCATCCTCGTCATCGTCGCGCACATGATGCGGATGACGCGTGCCGCCATCATCAACCTGCTGGCGAGTCCGTATATCGAGATGGCGCACCTCAAAGGCATCTCGCCCGCGCGTATCATCTATCGCCACGCGCTGCCAAATGCCTGGGCGCCGATCGCCAACGTCATCGCCATCAACCTGGCCTATCTCATCGTCGGCGTCGTCGTCGTGGAGGTCGTGTTCACCTATCCCGGCATCGGTCAGCTCATGGTCGATGCCGTCTCGAAACGCGACTTGCCGGTCGTCCAGGGCTGCGCACTGATTTTTGCGGCCACTTATATCCTGCTCAACCTGATCGCAGACATTGTGTCTATCGTGACCAATCCACGCCTGTTGCATCCACGATGACGACCTCGAACCAAAACGCCGACCTGTCGGTGGATGTCGGCCTCGCCGAGCCGCCTCCGAGGTTCGCGCGGCGCACCTGGCTCCAGTCGGCCTGGCGGGAACTGCGGCGTGCGCCGCCGACCGCGTGGTTCGGCCTCATCGTTATCCTGATCTACGTTTTGGCGGCGCTCTTCGCCCCGCTCATCGCCCCTTATCGAGAAACGGAGACGGTCGGCGGCGCGTATGAGGCCTGGGGCGAGCCGTTCATCCTCGGCACTGACCAACTCGGCCGAGACATGCTGTCGCGCCTGATCTACGGCGCCCGCAATACGATCGGCATCGCGTTCGTGACCACGATGCTGGCGTTCCTGCTGGGCGGCGCACTCGGCCTCCTTGTCAGTGTCCTGCGCGGGTGGGTCGATCAGGTGCTCGGCCGCTTCGTCGATGTGCTCATGGCAATACCTCAACTGATCTTCGCGCTGGTGCTGCTGTCGATCGTCGGCGTATCGGTCGTCAACCTCATCCTGATCATCGCCGTGCTTGATTCGACGCGCGTGTTCCGCCTGAGCCGGGCCGTCGCCATGAACGTCGCGGTCATGGACTATGTCGAGGCGGCGCGCCTGCAGGGCGAGAAGATCGGCTGGATCATGTTGCGTGAGATCCTGCCTAATATCCTGCCGCCGCTTGTCGCCGAGTTCGGCCTCCGGTTCTGTTTCGTGTTCCTGACGATCAGCGCGCTGTCGTTTCTGGGCGTCGGCATCCAGCCGCCGACGGCGGACTGGGGCTCGATGGTGCGGGAGAACGCGACCCTTATCAGCTATGGTGACATTACGCCGCTGCTGCCCGCGGGCGCCATCGCGCTCCTAACTGTGGCGGTGAATTTCGTCGTCGATTGGTTCCTCAACAAAACGAGCGACCTCAGGGATGAGTCCTAGCAAGCAAGCCATTGACGGGCGTAGTAGCACCCCCGACGTAGTCCTACTCGCGATCCAGGGGCTACGCATCGAGGGTCAGAGCGACGAGGCATGGCACGAGACCGTCAAAGGCGTCGACCTGACGCTCAGGCGCGGCGAGATCCTGGGCCTGATTGGCGAGTCAGGTGCCGGCAAGTCGACGATCGGGCTCGCCGCCATGGGCTATGCGCGGCCCGGCTGTCGCATCACCGCCGGCTCGATCCGCTTCGACAGCATCAATCTGACTGACATCAGCGAGGCCGAAAGGCGCAAGATCCGCGGCGCCCGCATCGCCTACGTGGCCCAGTCGGCCGCCGCTTCGTTCAATCCGGCGCACCGGATCATCGACCAATATGCAGAAGCGCCGTTGCAGCATGGCGTCATGGGCGAGGCGGAGGCGAAGCGCACCGCCGTGGACCTGTTCCGCCGCTTGCGGCTCCCTGATGCAGAGCATATCGGCTTCCGCTATCCTCATCAGGTGTCGGGCGGCCAGCTCCAGCGTGCCATGACCGCGATGGCGATGGCATGCCGTCCCGATCTCATCATCTTCGACGAGCCGACCACCGCGCTCGATGTGACGACGCAGATCGAAGTGCTCGCTGCCATCAAGGACATCGTCTATCAGTTCAACACCGCTGCGATCTACATTACCCACGACCTCGCGGTCGTGGCGCAGATGGCCGACCGCGTCATGGTCCTGCGCTACGGCGAGCTGGTCGAGGAGGCGCCGACCGGCGAGATGCTGGCCAACCCGCAGCAGGCCTACACCAAGTCGCTATGGGCGGTGCGTTCGCTGCGCAAGGAGGAGGAGCCGGGCGAGGGCGCGTTGCTGAGCGTGCGCGGAGTCGATGCCGGCTACAGCGCTGCCGTCAAGGTGCTGCAGGATATCAGCATCGATGTGCCGCGCGGCCGCACGGTCGCAGTGGTCGGCGAATCCGGTTCCGGCAAGTCGACCCTGGCACGCGTCATCACCGGCTTGCTGCCGCCCCTGAAGGGCCTGGTCGCCTTCGACGGGAAACACTTGCCGCCGGCTCTCAAGGGCCGCTCGAAGGATATGCTGCGGCGCCTGCAGATGATCTATCAGAGCCCGGATACGGCCCTCAATCCGCGCCGGCGCGTGCGCGACATCCTTGCCCGGCCGCTGCAGATCCATCGCGGTCTCACCGGCAAGGGGTGCGAGCGGCGGATCGTCGAGATGCTGGAGATGATCGAACTCGACGAGCGCTTCATCGACCGGCTGCCGGGTGAGCTGTCCGGCGGGCAGAAGCAGCGAATCTGCATCGCCCGCGCGCTCGCCGTGGAGCCAGAGCTTATCATCTGCGACGAAGTTACCTCGGCACTTGATCAGATCGTCGCCGAGGGCATCCTGAAGCTGCTGCTTCGTCTGCAGAAAGAGCTCAACGTCTCTTATCTCTACATCACCCACGATCTCGCCACGGTGAAGGCGATCGCTGACTGGATCGTCGTCATGCGCGATGGCCGCATCGTCCAGCAGGGCGCCAAGGGCCAGGTCCTCACCCCGCCGCATCATCCCTACACCGACCTCCTGCTCTCTTCCGTTCCGGAAATGGCGACTGGCTGGCTCGACAACCTCCTGGCCGAGCGCGCGGCGCGCAAGGCGCGCGGCGAGCAGGTGCTCGAGAGCGCCGACCAGTAGCCCATGAATGGAGTGGCGGACGGGAGTCGACCCCCATTGACGCGTCTTGCAAACGCGGCGGTAACCAGTTCCCCAGTCGCTGCCACATGAATTGACCAATTGGATCCAGGAGCGGAATTCGAACCTGCATCGCAGCGCAAGGGATAATCGCGATCCAAGCGCGGCAGCACAAACGACACCGCACGCACGCCGGGCGGAGCCGGATGTCTGCTTTGGGTCATTCGCGACATTTGCCCATTTTTGGAATGTCCGCTTCTCCCCGACAGCAACCAAACGGGCGCGCTGTTACGGAATCGCAAAGAGGCGATCTGCTTCAGTCCATATCTGTATCCGGCGCGCAACTTGGTCGAGCGGCTCTTCAACAAAATCAAGCAATGTCGACGCGTCACAACTCGATATGACAGACTTGCGGCCAACTACCTTGCCTTCATCAAGCTCACACCGAAGGCCTGCTGTTTGGCTCGGTCCTCGCCAGTGCTGATAGCCAGCTGTAGGCATACTGCCGCCAATTCAATCGTGACGATGCGAACCCCCGCCGACACGCCCTGTGAGGCCAATGCGTTGGACTAGACCCGTATTAGCTGCGGTCCTGCTGCCGTTGAGGATCTCGCGGGTCACTATTGGTCATGCCGGTAGCTTCCTGTTCAGGAGAATATCGGCGGGTTGGAAAGGGCGTCTTGTAACAATTCCTCGATCTCCTCATCCGAGGCATACGGATCAATTAGGGGCAAATAACCCGCCCACCGCGTAACCCATCGTCCAACAACTTCCTCTGAAAATGGAATTCCAAAAAACCAACATTTTGGGGCGTCCTTAAACGTAACATCGATCGCATGGACGCCATCCAACGTCACCCAGCCGTGATGAACTGCTTTTCCAGCTATTGGCGTAAGTGCAAAACCTTCGACATAGACGCCGCGCTCGCCGTCAGCGACATCAGCTGAATTGGTGAAGCACTTTTTCATTGCTCGTTGTCGGTAACCCTTTGGCCGCTCAATGCCGGTGAAGGGACGGCCGTATTTGAGGACTGCTTGCTCGACCTTGGTGGTCCCATCCCAGATCAGGGAGCGCTCGACCGGATGGAGATGCGCTAGGTAAGGTTCAATTGGATCATCAGGACCCAACAACCGCGCCCGCTGATCGGGACTCATGTTAGTAAGATCAATTTCTATACTTTCATCAGTCATTTTCGATCTGCTCCGTGTACAACAAAAGAAAAAAGGAGAAGGTGTCTGTTGAGGGTAGGTGGTCAATTCTGACCACCCTTGGTGACCCAGCGATACAGAGCAGGGCCTTTAAACGTACTCGGGCGCTGCACCATCTTGATGTAGGTGCCTTCCAAGCGCCTCCGTGAACCGGCAAGTCGCTTTCGCGTCCAACCTAATTGCTTGGCCAGTCCATTTGCGATCATGAAGGTTTTTGTCGGGCCGTTGTTGGCGTGCAGATATGCGAGCAGCAGGAACGCATCTGAGTCTGAGCAGATTAAATCCGTAGCTTCATTCGCCTCGAAAAATACTCCGGGGCGTCCGAAGTGGTTCTCTCCGCGCTGCGTGTAGCCCCAAGCTGATTGGGCGACCTTAATCACCTCGGCTCCGGCAGGG